>Ga0078972_1001703_pt1 | contig 79826 bp, 46 predicted proteins | sample YelNatPaOPGAMG01_FD_67568 | JGI IMG/M metagenome (GOLD analysis project Ga0078972, IMG submission 67568) | Hot spring thermophilic microbial communities from Obsidian Pool, Yellowstone National Park, USA - OP-RAMG-01 (SPADES assembly) (version 2) | ecosystem: Environmental > Aquatic > Thermal...
GCCGGCCGTTCCCGGCGGACGATGCCTGAACCGGACGATGATCCCCGCGCGCCTGCCCGCTCCGTCAGCGGTCGCGCGGCCGCCCGCCCGGCGCCGTTTTGCGCGGCGGGAAGCGGCGCGGAATAACTGTCGCCGTCAGCGCAGCTCGCGTCGCAATTGTCCGTTGGCCACTGGGCGGCGTCGGCGTATGCTGCTCGTCGTGCACATAGGCTGCCTCCTGCTTCTGGCGGTTCTGACGGCTTGTGGCGGTTGTAGGGGCGTATCGACGCCGGAGGAGGACGCCGCTCGCAGGGACCTCGCGGCAGTCGCTGTCCGGTATCGTCCCGGCGATACACGACCGCGGCTTCCCGTGCTTACTGCCGCCTCGGGCATCGACGAGTATCTGCGCTATGCCATGTTCAGAAGCCCGGCGGTAGAGGCGGCTTATTACGAATGGGCGGCAAGCGTCGAGAACATAACCGTTGCCCGCTCGCTGCCGGACCCGCGCCTCACGTTCAGCGCCGACGTCGCCCGGACGGTTGCGTCGCTTGTGCCGGGGCTTATGGTGGACCTGCCCGGACCGGGCAAGTTGGCTGCCGCCGGAAATGTTGCCGCCGCCGGGAGTCACGCACGGTATTTCGCGTTCGAAATCGAGGTTCTGCGCACTGCGTTCGCTGTGAAGACCGCGTATTACCGGCTGCTGTTTCTCGAAGACAGCCTGCGCGTGCATGGCCGGACACTGCAGTTGCTCGGCGAAGTGGAGCAGCTGGCCCGGCAGCAGGTAGCTGCGGGACGGGCCATGCTCCAGGATGTCCTGCGTGCACAAATCGACCAGGAACAGATCAGGGCCCGCATCGACAACCTCGAGGACTCGCGCACGGCGATGGTGGCCGAGTTCAAAGCCGCTCTGGGCATAGGCGTTGACGAGCCCGATCCTCCCGTCCCGGCGCAGTTTGTCGCTTCCCGTGAAGCGCCATCCGGAGCGCGCATTCTCGATATCGCTTTTCAGCGCAATCCCAGACTGCGCCGGTTGGCGGCCGAGGTCAGGCAGGCCCAGGCCATGCTGGACTTGGCACGTAAGGCCGGCGTGCCCGACATATCTGCCGGCATCGAAGTCGACCTCAAAGCCGCTTCGACAATCTGGACGCCGTCCGTGGGCATCACGCTGCCGATCTGGCGCGACAGAATAGCCGCCGGAATCGCAGCAGCGCAGGCTGGCAAGCGTGCCGCCGAAGCACGCCTCAGCGGCGAACAGATCGGCTTGGCGGCCGAACTGGCGGCCACGCTCTACACGTACCGCGAGAGCGTCCGCAACATCGAACTGATCGAAGCCCGCCTTCTTCCCAGGGCGCGTCAGACTCTGGAGATTGCCCGCGCAGGCTACGCCGTCGGCAATGCGACATTTCTGGACGTCGTCGCCGGCTACCGCCAGTTGCTGGATCTGGAACTCGCTCTGATCGAAGCCCGCACCCGCAGGGAGCTGGCGCTGGCGTCGCTGTCCCTGCTGATAGCCGGCGCGGACCCGCACGGCAGCCCGACGTTATTCGATATCGGGCGTTCGCGGCAACCCCCCTCCGCGGAGCAGCCGGACTGGCCCGTCCGCGGTGCGCCGTGAGCTTGCCGCACCAGGAGGTGCGTACATGAGGCGTGTAGCATTCCTTGTTGTGATGTTCGCTGTTGCGGTGGCGGCCTCAACCGCAGGATTCGTTGTCGGGCATCTGACGGCGCGCCCGCTCGGAGGTGCCGAGGGCGCGGGTGGTGCTCCCGTTGCCGGCGAGATGTACACATGTTCCATGCATCCGCAGGTCCGACTGGACAGAGCGGGGGCCTGTCCGATCTGTGGGATGCCGCTAATACCGGCCCGCGCGGACGCTCCCGCCGATACGGGCCCGCCGTCGCTGTCGCTGTCACAGCGCGCTCTGGCGATGGCCGGCGTAGAAACGACACCGGTCGCGCGCCGCCCGTTGAATACCGCTCTGCGCGCCGTGGGCAAGATCCGCTATCACGAGCCTTCGCTCGCCACGATCACCGCCCGGGCCGATGGGTATGCGGAGAAACTGTTCGTCAATGTGACCGGCGTCAACATCAGGGCCGGCGATCATCTGGCGGAGATATACAGCCCCGATATGCTGCTGGCGCAGCAGGAGCTTCTTATAGCGCTGAGGGCAGGCGCGTCCGGTCCCGTGGTGGAAAGCGCGAAGATCAGACTCCGCAACTGGGGGCTCACCCCGGCCCAGATAGACGACCTCATTGCCTCGGGAAAGATCGCCGACCGCCTTACTCTTTATTCTCCAGTCGGCGGAACCGTTATCGAGAAAACCATCGTCGAGAACAGCGCGTTCCGCGCTGGCGACGTGCTGTATCGGGTCGCCAACCTCGACACGGTCTGGGCCGATCTGGACGTGTACGAGTCCGATCTCCCTCTGGTGCGCTATGGTCAACACGTGGAACTGGTGGCCGAAGCATGTCCCGGGGAAGTCTTTGCGGGCATGGTCACGTTCGTCGAGCCGGTGCTGGACGAACAGACCAGGACGATCCGCGTTCCCGTGTACATCGACAACGCACGTCACCTTCTCAAACCCGGCATGTACGTCAGCGCTGTCATAAAGGCCGTTCTGGGCCCAGACGGTCGGCCCGCTCCGACGGGCATCGAAGGCAAGTTCACGTGTCGCATGCACCCGCAGACAATCAAGGATGCTGCCGGACCGTGCCCGATGTGCGGCATGTCCATGGAACAGATCCCGGGCATGCCGGTAGATCCCGCCTGCGACCATTGTGCCCCGGCTCCGCCAGGCGAACGCTATATCTGCCCGATGAAGTGCGAAGGCGAGAAGACCTACGACAAGCCCGGCAACTGCCCGGTGTGCAACATGAAACTCAAACCCCTCGGCCCGCCCACCCGCCCGGCCACCCGCACTGCGGCAGGTCCGCTTGCCGTGCCGGCAGGCGCAGTGCTTGACAGCGGCACCCGAACCATCGTGTACGTCGAACGGGAACCGCGAGTTTTCGAGGCGCGCCAGATCGTCGTCGGGCCGCGTTGCGGTGACTGGTTTCCCGTCCTGCGGGGACTGGCCGAAGGCGAGCGCGTGGTCGCTCGCGGCGGCTTCCTCCTGGACAGTCAGTTTCAGATCAGCGGACACCCCAGCCTCTACTATCCCGGCGGGCTCCATGCCCCGGCACGCCATCAGGACGCCCGAGGCGCCGCGCCGTTGTCGGAGCAGGCACCGGCTGAGCCGACCGTTCCCGCAGTCCACCTCCATTAGCGGGGGACGCCACCATGCTCAACGCTGTCATCCGGTGGTGTCTGGACAACACCTTTCTGATGCTGCTGGGTATCGTGTCCCTGTGCGCCGCCGGCTACTGGGCCGTCACACGCACGCATGTGGATGCCATTCCCGACATCGGCGAGAAACAGGTCATCGTCTATGCCGATTGGCCCGGACGCAGCCCCCGCGACGTCGAGGACCAGGTCACCTACCCTCTGGCCACCGGTCTTACCGGCACCCCGGGCGTGAAGGCCGTCCGCTCGATGTCGGGCTTCGGTTTCTGCATGGTTTTCGTCATTTTCCACGATGACGTGGATTACTACTGGGCGCGCTCACGTGTGCTGGAGCGGGTGAATGTCGCCCAGCAGACGCTGCCGCCGGGCGTTGTTCCCGTGCTCGGTCCTGATGCCACGGCCCTCGGGCAGATCTACTGGTACACCGTCGAAGGCGAGGGATTTGATCTTGTCGAATTGCGCTCAATCCAGGACTGGTATATCCGTTTTCAGCTCCAATCGGTGGAGGGCGTCAGCGAGGTAGCCGGCATCGGCGGCTTTGTGAAGCAATATCAGATCGACCTCCACCCCGACAGGATGCGCGCCCACCGCGTGACGCTCATGGACGTCTTCGACGCCCTCCGCAAAAGCAACATCGATGTCGGGGCGAAGGTCATCGAAAGGGGCGGCTCGGAGCTGTTCATCCGCGGTGTCGGCTTCGTAAAAACGGTCGACGATCTGGAGCGGATCGTAATCCGTCAGCAGGGCGGAACGCCTCTCTTGCTCAGGAATGTGGCGACGGTTCAGATCGGCCCGGATTTCCGTCGCGGGGCGCTCGACAAGGCCGGCATGGAGGTCGTCGGCGGCGTAGTACTCATGCGCTATGGCGAGAACCCGCGCCAGGTTCTGCAGCGCGTGAAAGAGAAAGTAGCGCAACTCGAGCCCGGCCTGCCGCGCAAGACTCTTCTCGACGGGCGGGTTTCTGCGGTCCGAATAGTTCCATTCTATGACCGCAGTACCATCGTCGAGGAGACTATCGCCACGCTGCGCGAGGCCCTGCTGGAGGAAGCCATACTTGCGGCCCTGGTTGTCATTGTGTTCCTGCTGCACCTTCGTACAACCCTCACTGTCGTCCCCACCCTCCCGCTCGGTCTGGCCGGATCGTTCATCCTCATGTATCTCTGCGGCATAGACAGCAACATCATGTCCCTGGGCGGGCTGGCCATCGCCATCGGCGACATCTCCGACATGGGCATCATCATGGCGGAGAACATCTACCGCCGCCTCGCCGCCGCCAGCGAGGAAGACCGCAGAACCCGCTACTACCAGATAGTGTATGAGGGCGCCACGGAAGTTGCCGGGGCCATTTTCACTGCCGTCAGCAATACCATCATATCCTTCCTGCCGGTCTTCTTTCTTACCGACCAGGAAGGCAAGCTCTTCCGCCCGCTGGCGTTCGCCAAAACGTTCGCCATCGGTTCGTCCGTCGTTCTGGCGGTTACCGTGGTTCCTTTTCTCTGCTGCCTGCTGTTTCGCCCGGGCAGATGGCGCACGGCGACAACGCTGGCCATCGCGACGATCTGCGGGGTGTTGAGCATGCTCGGCGTTCGTGCAGCATTCGCGTGGGGTTTGGCGAGCGGCGACCGCGGATGGCTGCTGTCCGCCGCCGTCGGACTTGGCCTCGCTCTGTGCGTCCTGCGTATGAGCCGGGAGAAGTTCCTGCCCTTGGATGCGAATCCCGTGTCGCGAGCCGTGGTGGCGCTCTACGAGCCGGCACTGTGGTGGGTTCTGAACCACAAGAAAACGTTCATGCTCGTGCCCCTGGCCGTTGTTTTCGCAGGCCTGACCGTCTGGTTGGGCATCGGCCGCACGCTGTATCCGCTGGAATGGGCCGTGAATCTGTTCGCCCGCGAGCAGGCTTCTCCGGAACTCAAACGCATCATGTACGCTCCCGCCGATAAGCCGGTGGTCCGCCCCCTGCTCGAACTCGATCACCTGCGCTGGCAGCGCATCCGCGATCGCAGCGGTGCCGAGAGCTTCCGTTTACTGCTCCGACGGCAGGACCCGGCGGAACGCCAGGCCGAAATCATCGCCGGTCTGTCTGTCCTCAGCGAAGGTCGCATACTTCCGGGTATAGGACGCGAATTCATGCCCCCTCTGGACGAGGGGGCGTTTCTCTACATGCCGTCCCTGCTGCCTCAGGCGGCGCTCTCGGAAGTGGCAGCGGTGAACACCATGCAAGACCTGGCCATTGCCACCGTTCCGGAGGTCCAGAGCGTGGTGGGCAAACTCGGTCGGGCTGATTCGGCGCTGGATCCGGCCCCTGTGAGCATGATCGAAACCATCGTCACACTCAAGCCGACTTCCGAATGGCGCACCGTGCCGGTGAGCAGATTCTTCTCGACGTGGCCCGGCTGGCTCAAGGCGCCGTTTGCTCTCATCTGGCCCGAACAGCGGCGCATTACAAAAGGCGAAATCCTTACCGAACTGCAGGCAAAGGCCTCCGTCCCCGGTGTGTTGCCCACATGGCTCCAGCCCATACAAACGCGGCTGGTGATGCTCCAGACGGGATTCCGGGCGATGATGGGCGTCAAAGTGTACGGCAGCGACCTGCGCGAAATAGAGCGCATCTGTCGGGAAATGGAGCAGATTCTACGCGAGGTACCGGGGGCCACCGACGTCGTTGCCGACCGGATAGTCGGTAAGCCCTATCTCGAAATAGAAATAGACCGCCAGCGCATCACCCGCTATGGAGTGAATATAAGGGACGTGCAGGACGTCGTCGAAATGGCACTGGGAGGAATCAACGTGATGCAGACGGTTGAAGGTCGCGAGCGCTATCCCATACGCTTGCGCCTCGCGCGCGACTTCCGCGAGGACGTGGCCGCCATCGAACGCATGAACGTGCCGTCGTCCTCGGGCGCACAGGTGCCGCTGATACAGCTGGCGACGATACGAACCGTGCTCGGCCCCCAGGAAATCAAAGGCGAACGCGGCCTGCTCGTGGGCTACGTCACCATGAATACGCGAGACCGCGACGAGGTGTCGGTTGTGCAGGATGCGGAAAAGCGACTACGCCAGGCCTTTGCTGAGGGACGCCTGCGTCTGCCGGCCGGCTACTACTGGGAATGGTCGGGCCAGTTCGAAAACCAAGTTCGTGCCATGACGCGCATGCGCATACTCGTCCCGCTGACGCTGGCCATCATGTTCGTCATGCTCTATCTGGGCTTCACGCGCTGGTGGGTGGGCCCGATTGTGTTCTTCGGCATGCTGGTTTCGGCGTGCGGCGGCTTCGTAATGCTCGGTTTGTGGGGGGCCAATCTCTCCGTCGCCGTGTGGGTGGGGTTTCTGGTGCTCCTCGGCGTGGTGGACGATGACGGCGTGGTGATGGCAACCTATCTCGAAGGCGTGTTCTCCGGTCGCTCCTTCGCGTCGGTTCAGGAAATCCGCCAGTCCGTCTTGGAAGCCGGGCTTAAGCGCATCCGCCCGTGCCTCATGACTACCGCCACCACGGTCATCGGCCTCATGCCAATCTTCTGGAGCACCGGCCGTGGATCGGAAGTCATGCAGCCTATGGCCATTCCATCCGTTGGCGGCATGGCAGTGTCATTGATTACGCTGTTCATAGTGCCCTGTGTGTTCTCAGCCGTCGAGGAATGGAAATGGAAGAGATTGCCCAGGCGGGGCACGGGTTGACCGCCGGCCGCAATGTGCCGAAACGTCCGGCCGTGGTGTGCTGATAGACCACACCCGCCCATCCGTCCAGCCGAATCTTCTGGCGCCTGCACTTCGGACGGTAGCAGCGATGCCGCGGGTACTCGATGTGCCCCACCACGCTCAGGACCGAACGACGCTCTGCCGCCTTGAACTTCGCCTGGCCTGCGCACTCGCACTGCCGCATGCGGCCCCCCTTTTTTGCGCCTCCCGACGGGCGCTGAGGACGCTGGCCAGCGCGGTCCTCAGCAGAGGCCAGCCCTCTTCGACAATCACCTTTTCCACGCACGCCAAACCCTGCCTGTGCGGAGCGTCGTCGGCGGCCTTTTCCAGGGCTCGACTGAAGAGCACAGCCCGTTCCGCTATCAGGCGTCCGCCGGGCGACAGAGAGTTGAAATCCATAAAATGGCCTCCTTGCCAGTGATTGTGACAGGTATATCCCAATTACCCGCGCCGTGCGCTAGCCTGGGAATCCGCTTCCAGCGGGCCGGGTATTGCGCAGGGTGGTAGCGAGGGGATGACTCTCCGCGGCGGCGCCGACCGCGGAGTGGTGAGGATTGCTGGCGCGAGTTCCATGTTCGCGCTTTCACCTGATCATGTGATCGTGCCCGGTTCGCTCCGTCAGCGGTCGCGCGGACGACCAGCCGCGCCGGCCAGTTCCTGACGGGTCGCTATGGGCACGTAGCCGACTTCCAGGCCGCGCGGCGGCGTCACAATCAAAGCCGGGTCCAGGCTCGCCAGCGTACCAACATCGGGCGGGGCGAGGTAGTTGCGGTCCTTCGTCCACGCGCGATGCAGCATTTCCACCCGCTTCTGCACGACCTCGCGCTCCTCCGGCGTGAGGTCGGCGTTGAGCATGGCGGGCTGGTCGGCGAACCGATACCAGTAGTAAGTTACCACGCTGCCATCGCCCAGGCGTGCCTGGAACGGGCCGGCCACCGGGCCGGGTTTCTTCCAGCAGCTTGCCGGATCGTCGGGCGTGGTGCGGGGTTGCTGCGGCTTTTCCTTCGGGGTTTCGAAGCGGTATTGTGTGAGGCCGAGCTCCGGCGGCACATCGCCTGGCGCAACGACCGACCATCGGGGTTTCTTTCCGTCGGTATCGAGCCGGTAGTATTCGGGCAGCCTGACGAGCGAACCGCTCCTGCGTGCGAGTTGTTCGTCCCAGCGGTAGCCGAAGGTAACGGGATTCGGCGTGAACGAAGTGGCAAATGATTTCCAGGGCACCAGTGCCTTCGCTTCGCGCGGAGTATTCGGAGCATATATGCTCCAGCTGCAACCGCCGCCTGTGCCGAACGTGTGCACGACCGATGCCTCGGGCCTGATCAGGCCGCTGGCCGGAGCGCCCCCGTCGAACCAGTGCTGCACGTCGTCCCACAACGCCGCCTTCTTGTAGGCGGTGGGGCGGTGGAGCACGATCGAACAGCCGTCGGCACCGACGGGAAAGAACGTCGGCGCGATGCGGGCGTAAACCCTGCCGTCTGCGCAGCTGCTCAGAATGGCCGGGATATGCTGCGTCTCCATGGAAAAGTGCTTGTTCGGTGCGACGGGCTGAGCATCCAGCATGAGCCCGGCCCATTCCGGCTTCTCGATGGTTGCCTGCGACCAGAAGAAGGGCGTGAAGAAGGCCACCGGGCCTTTGAAGTTGGCCGTGTTGAGGAACAGCGTCCAGCACTGGTTGCCGGTGGGCACATTCTTTCCCGCCGTGGTGGTTCTGGGGTTGGTCAGCGGCAGCGGGAGATAACCGTAGCCGAAGAGTTCGCCGCACGTGCCCTGCTTCAAGTTCAGCCCGTCGAGCGGAAAAAGCAGCCACGGGCTGAGTTGCACGACGCCGTACTGGCCGCGCGGTTTTTCCCAGGTGCCCGCGCCGTAGCCGGGACCGTTGGCTATCCACCTGAAGTTCGGCGCCACCCCGCCCATGATGAACTTCGGCGTCGTGGTGGGGAAGTGCGTGTCGTGCCACCAGCCAAGGCCGCCTTCGATGTCCGTGTAGCACTCGCCCGCGGGCTTCCTGTCCGGTTCATACTGCGGATGCATCCACGTGCCGAACAGCCCCGTCTGAAATCTGTGGCCGGGGTAGGTGGCGACAATCGGCCACGCCGCCGCATACACCGAGAAGCCGGCGTTGAACTCTTTCGGCACCGGCTGCGCCGGCGCGCCAAGGTAACCGGCCAGTTCGCCATGCTGAATCTCCGCCGCGCCGGCGGCGACGGAGACGAGCACGAGCGAGGCCGACAGAAACAGGACGGTTGTCTTCATGAATGCACCACGGTGATGAGGTATCAGGGGCGCTGCGATTCCAGCATCCTGAGGTTGGCTTCGGCGAAGGCCTTGCCCATCAGCGCGAACGTCTTCGCACAACCCAGATAATGGTAGCCGGCATTCGAAGCGCCGCGGTTCCAGAGCGCCCGTTCTCCGGCGGAGATAAGCTGGTCTTCAAACTGCCTGATCTCGCGCTCGGCCTCCTCCTTTGTCATTTTGCCATCCTTGACCCTGTTACCCAGCTCCCATCTCTTCTGACTGACCTTCGCTCTTTTCGCATCGATCGCGCCGAGTTCATCCGACCAGAACGGCGCCGTTTCCACGGCCGCGACGTTGCCCTTGAACTCGGGCATGGCCGCGGGCGCCGCCATCGCCCGCCGGAATGCCTGCATATCCGCTGATGTATCCTTGAGTCCGCCCACGCCCATCACGCCGATCACGAACGGCATCTTCGGCGCGTTGAGGTCCTTGCGCACATCGCGGATGAACTGGGCGAGCAATTCCGAGTACGGGGCGAAGCGGTCCGGCTTGTTGCGGTCGGGATAGACGTGGCCATCTACCATGTCGTTCCATCCCTGAAGCCAGACAAAGCCCGCCAGTTCATAGCCCTGCGCGGGATCGTAATCCGGACAGACCCGCCGGGGATCGGCCAGTACCTTCTTCACGTGCTCGATCATCAGCCGGTAATAAACTCCGGTGGCTTTCGCCTTCTCGGCTTTCCACTGCTCGAAATCCTTCGGAATGCCATGTCCTGTCTGTTTGGGATAGTTTTCCCGCTGAAACGAACTCAGCTGATACGGGCCGGCCCCGGGCGGACGGAAATCCGTATGCAGACTCTTGCCGCCCCACGCCGCCTTGATGATGAGAATCGGCTCCTTCAGCGCGGCGTACATCGTGAGACCGAAGGTGAATTCGGGGCCGATCCTGTCGCCGGGCCTGCTGGGATCCAGCCCCCACATGGATCCGTAGCCTGCGGTCAGTTTGCCCGCGATTTCGAAGTTCTTGTCGCCGGCGCCGGTGAGATACGAAATCCACACATGCTCGCAGATGGTCGGCTTGCCGTCGGGTCCCCGCATCATTTTCAGCAATGGCGCGGTCGCCGGGTCGTCGCCGATGTAGTCGAACGTCCTGAGGTGCGCCGGTCCCTCCATGTTCGACTGGCCGACAAGGATGAACACTTTCAGCGGCTTGGCTGCCGCCCGGCTGACAAGCCCCGGCATCAGACCCACGGCCACTGCAACGACCATCAGCTTCACGCTGTGTGCTGTTCGTCTCATCGCGGTCCTTTCCGTGGTTGTCGAACTGCACCCATTCTCGTGAATGCCCGCCAGACAACAAGGTGACGCGACTGCCCGTTTTGCCAGATCGCTCTCAGGTCTGTCTCCTGACGGGACTTCGATAACCGATTGGCCCGTTGACTCGTATCTGCGTCGCAGATGCCCGCGCGGCGTCAGCCCCTCCGCGACGCCCCGCTATCCCGTGTGCCAGCACCCGTTTCATCATTCCCACGAAACACTGTTGTTGGCCACTTCCGCAACGCTGTTCGGCGATTCGCGCAAAGCGTCGTATCCGTCGTTCTCGCCAAAGCGCTATACCGATTCCTGCGAAATCGCTATACCGTCGTTCCCGCGAAAGCGGGAATCCATTCCTTCAACTGACCACCTGCGCTGAAGCAGGCCGGACCCGTCGCGCCCGTGCCGGCGGGCGATGTCACACCATCGCGTCGGCAGCGAGGGCGCGGACGGTTTCAGCCCCCCTTGCATCCCCCCGCACGCGGGGGGGGGAGGTTCTCCGTGCCCTCTGTGCCTCTGTGGTGAGTCCATGCATGCTACCGCACACGGGGGCACGTCGCCCGTCATCGTCTGCTCGCTCACACGGATCGTGCATCCCCCCGCTTGCGGGGGGACTTGAGGGGGCTGCGCCGGAAAACAGCGCGGCGCTGGGTCCTCCTCGCACAACGCCGGAGAATGTGGATTCCCGCTTGCGCGGGAATGACGACGGAGGGGCGCATGCGCACGCGCGGGGCGCGGCGGCCAGCAGGCTCGAAACGCAATGCGCTGGTCCCGCCATCGGCACAGCGCGCCCCAATGGAGCCAGCAGCGGCACGATCGATATCAGGACGATGTAGTTAATCCTGTTTGAGGCGGATGAGTTTCGGCGTTTCGGTCGATTTCTCAATCGCGCGGATCGTTTCGCGCACGCACTCGACTTTCATCTTTCCCAGATCCCTCGGGAAGTTCTTTTCCTCTTTTTCAAAGTAATCGGCGATCCTGGCCAGTTCCGGAATAACCGCCCTGGCGTGGGTCCCATAGGTGAGGAGGATTTTCATTATCTCCGGCGTCCGGTTCTGGCTGCCCCAGGGGTTCTGGTTCCGGCAATAGTCAACGCAGGCGCGGATTCCTTCCTCGATGTGGTACTTGGCCAGAAGGCGAAGCCCCGCCAGCCGAATACCGTCGGCAAACATCTCGCCGCTCGGGGCATATTCGATGACCGCCTGATAGATGGTGGGCAACAGCGGCTTGATTTCTTCGAACGACAGGTTCCGATAGACCGATGCGATCGTGCTGCGGGCACGGCCGTCCTCGTTTTTCAGACCGGCCCGCACGGCCTTGTACAGCGCCTCGCGATCCACTCCATCGAGCGACCGGCTGAGCATTCCGGCACCATGCTCGCCGCCGCTGCTGAACAAGGCAAAGGAAAGATACCGCTGCTGCATGCCGCGCGGGTCTTTCTGCGGATCCTCCCGGGCCACCATATCAAGCAGCTGGGGCACCGCCTCCATCGCGGGAGCACCGATGGCGGCAAGGGCATCGGCAGCCTTGATGCGCAGCCACAGGTCGTCGGCGTGAAGCGTTTTGCGCAGCGCCGGAACAGCCGACGCGGCGCGGCCCTTGAGGTGGGCGATTGCCTGGCATGCTCCGAGACGCGCCTCGAGCGAGGGCGATTCGAGCAACGCCAGCACGCGCGGAATCGGAGCATCCTCGCGGCGGGCCAGCGCCATCGCCGCCCGCTCGCGGACCACCGGCGACCAGCTGCCAAGGCGCTCCAGAAGCTGGTCGGTGCTGAGTTTGTCGTAAAAGCTGTTGCGGTCGTTGTTGCTCCAGCCGCGGCCGTCATTTATGAGCGCCTGCGCCGCGGCCGCATCGAGCTGCGGAGCAACGCCAGGGCGTTTGCCGGTCAGATGGATCTTCTTCAGCGGCATGGCGTAGGCCAGCAGATACACGCCCGTGCAGTCCCACCCGGCGTATTTGTCGTTGGCCGGCTCGGGCGGGCCCTGATGCACAAATGTGCCGTCCCACCGCCGCGCCAGATCGAAATACCACGCGCCGAACTCGTTCATCCACGCGCCGGTTGCGTGTGGTCCGGACAGGGCAATGCCGGGCATTGCCCAGAGGATATTGAAGAAATTGCCCGTGTGACCGCAGTCGCGCTCCGAGCCGTGAGAGGCGACGCTCATGCGGCTGAAGAACTCCGCGCCTCCTCTTTCGCCCAGGAGGTTGAAAAGGACAGCGGTCATTCCGCATTTGCCATTGCCTTCGTGGGTCTGGATCCACGGATGATGGTCCCCATAGGGAACCGCTCCCTTGCCTATGTAGAAGCGCAACAGACGGACGCTCAGTCCGATGGCGCGGGTTATGTCCGGATCCTTCACGCCGGCCTCTCGGGCCAGCACCAGCGAGATGGTCAGCGGCACCCCCGGAGAGTTCATCATCCCGTAACCGCCGAGGCGGCCGTCGGGCCGGGCAAATCCATGCCCCCAGGAACCGACTGCGCTTTGGCCCTGTGCGGCTTCCAGCGCAAGCCTGCGCAGGCCAGGCATGACCGACTGGTCGCCGGTCGCCAGCACGTATTCGCCCAGCAGCATCATGACGTAACCGTAATGCCAGGTCTGCATCGAATTGGCTCTGTACTCCGCCGCCCATTCCGCTTCCTTCTTCACCAGCGGCAGATACGCCGGGTCGCCGCTGGCCAGCAGCGCCAGCGCATTGAGCGATCGGGTGATGGGGTTCTGCCGCCTGGCGTAGGATGGGTCGGCCATCCGCTCGGCAAGCGCCTTGCATCCCTTTTCGAGAATGCGTTTGGACTTCGGGCAGTTGTAGGGCGCCGTGGCGCTGTATGCGCCCAGCACGGGCAGTTTCAACGTAACCTGTTCTGTCTTGCCGGCCCGCCAGCGGGTAAGAGTAAGGTTTCCTCCGCCCGTGGCCGTTTCGGCGGCGGTAATGGCCTTGCCGAACTCGGTTCGCGGGTCGTAGGAAAACGGCTTGCCCCCCACGCCGAGGATGACGTCGCCCACCTGGAAAATGCCGTCCGCCGGGGACCCCTTCTCCACTCTGGTGATGTAAATCTGCCGGGCGTCGGTGGTCGCCAGCTTTTCGCAGAACATCCAGCCGCGCAGGCCCGTCGGGCCAAGGGTCCAGTCGTGCGTCGCGCCTTCGGGAATGGCGTCGCCCTTCGTGAAGTCGGGCGCCGCCGATAGCTTCTTGATCTTGCCCGCGGCAGAAACCGGCCCAGGCGCGGCGAGCAACAAGGCCAGGATAAGCGAAAGCAACCTCGTTCTCATTGGAGCTCCTTCGCTGGAGACCGCCTCGTAACCTCGTAACATCGATAACTGCCGACAAAGGAATCGTCAACTGGGACTCAGGGAATCGTGTTGTACCGAAACAGAAACGTTACGCTGCGCTCCTCTGTTCTGTTCCGCGTTTGAGTCGAGCGCAGCCATAGCCGGAGCGAGACTCACACGCGGTCTGGACCGGCCCGGGGGCAGTCTTACATCATGGAAACCGCAATGAAGCGGCACAGAATCCGGCACAGCCAACCGCGGAAACCAGCAGGGAAGAGCAGTAATCAAAAGTCGAACATATGACGCAACCACTTGAAATTGCCGAACTTTGTGGCGCATTGGGGGAACATGCGGAAGGGGTCAATGGGCGATACAGGACTCGAACCTGTGACCTCACGGGTGTGATCCGTGCGTTCTAGCCAGCTGAACTAATCGCCCATCCGGCCAAGCCGGTTAACTTCATGCCCGGCGGTGCCATGCGCCTTCAGACGCTTCGGCAACGTGCTGCCCGCAGCATGTCGTGTGTAACCGTCACTGCGGTGCGCGTCGGGCCTGGTGCTTTCGCGCCGCTGCGCTGGCGTGTTTCCGCCCCGCGCTGCGCGCGCCGAACGCACCACGTACACAATATCACCGTCGGTTGATGGCGTCAACCATTTCGCCGCGCTTGCGCGACGGCAGCGCAGCCGGCGAATCGCGCAGCAGGCTGCTCGACATTCCGCCCGCGCTCGCGCGAGCGTGCAATCGCACGCGATGCCCGTGTTCTGCCAGCCGGCGACGAAAACAATGCCGCGCTCAATCCGGCAGCGGTTTGACCATTATGTTGCGGAACAGCACCTTGCTTCCCGGGTCGTGCCCCTGGAGCGCGAAAGTGCCGCTGGAAATCTTGCGCCCCGGCGACGGCGGATTGGGCGGGTCCGGCTCGGTCCAGTCGCACGTCACCTTACCGTTGACCTTCAGCACGACGTGCTTCCCCTGAACGATGATTTCATACAGGAACCACTCCTCATCCTTCGCCGGCGACACGTCCATCACATCCTTTACCGCATACAGCCCGCCGGTCTTCCGCCTGTCGGCATGCGTCTGATTAACCTGCGCTTCAAACCCCTTTGCCGGCCAGCCGGCCTCCTGATATTCCGTGTGAAAATAAATGCCGGAGTTGGCCTTGGGGAAAGTGAAAACCTCGGCCTTGAAATGGAAGTTCCGGAAATTGTGATTGTTCACCGGCCCGACGTAGAAAAGATGCGCCACCGGTCCGTGGGCCACGATGTTGCCGTCCACCACCTTGAAGGTGTCGGCGTTGCGGCCTACCTTCCAGCCTTCCAGCGTCTTGCCGTCGAACAGCGAATAGAAGCCGTCCTTATCGGGCACAGGCGCGGCAGACTCGGCGCCGAAGACCGGCACACACATCAGAAAAGCACACGCCACAACCGCCAGCAGCAGCCTCATAACGGGTTCTCCTTGATGTTTTGCCGGTTGGATTATCGGTAGCACCGGTTGCGGCGGCAAGGCGCCCGACGCCAGCAAGCGCGCCGGCTTTTCCGCGGCGCAGGCGCATCCAGGTCATCGTCGGCAATCTTGACCGCAGGCTCCGGTGCTGCGAGCATGCTCGCGAAAGGACCTGAGCATGGGCGCAGCCAATATCGGATTACAGCTTTTCTCGGTGCGCGGTGAATGCGAGCGCAACCTGCCGGGCACGCTCAAGGCAGTCGCCGGCATCGGCTATCGCGCCGTTGAACCGTGGGGATACGGCGGCGAGGAACTCAAGTGGATGGGTTGCTCGGCCGCGGAATTGCACAGAATGCTCGACGACAACGGACTGGTGTGTTGCGGCATTCATCTGACGACTACTGCCCTGATGCCGGCCAATATCTCGCGCACCATCGAGTTCAACCAGGTTCTGGGCAATCGATTCCTCATTGTGGCGGCCGACAAGCAGCGCATGTCCGCCGTGGAAGGCGTCAGAGAACTTGCGCTCATACTGGACGCGGCCGCCGAACGTCTGGCTCCGCTGGGGATGTTCGCCGGCTATCACGCCCACGGCTTCGATTTCGTTAAACTCGACGGGCGCACGGCGTGGGACATACTCTTTTCCAGCGTGCGGCCTGATGTTGTGATGCAGCTCGACACGGGCAACTGCGCTTCGGGCGGGGCAGATCCCATCGACGTTCTGCGCAGATTCCCCGGAAGGGCCAGATCCGTTCATATCAAGGACTGGGGCAAACCCGGCGCGGTAATAGGCGAAGGCGTTGCCGACTGGCCGGAAATCTTCCGCCTCTGCGACACCCTTCACCACACCGAGTGGTATGTCGTCGAGGAAGGTTCGCCCGACGGCACCGGATTCGACATCTGTGCTCGCAGCTTTGCCGGACTGAAACGCATGGGCAGATGCTGACGATGGCTGTGCGCGCCGGCCGGCGGACGCGGGTTTCCTCATGGGACAGACAAGCATGTGGTACTGGGCCGCGCTATGCATCGCGGCGGCCGTAATAGGCATTTCAAAAACGGGATTTCCCGGCGCGGGGATTCTGGCGATACCTCTCGTGGCCATGGTCATGCCCGCGAGGGTTTCGACGGGGCTGATCCTGCCCATGCTGCTGGTGGGAGATGTGCTGGCCGTGGCGTACTATCGCCGGCACGCCGTCTGGCGCCACCTGGTGAGGCTTCTGCCGTGCGCTGCGGCCGGCATAATCGTCGGATACCGCCTTCTGGGGATAGTCGATGACAGGCTCCTCAAGCCCGGCATCGGCGGACTCATCCTCGTGATGCTGGCGCTGAACCACTGGCGCAGGCGCCGCGCCGACGAAAGCGCCGATACGGACATTCCGCGCGGGTGGTGGTTTCCTCTGATCATGGGTGTGCTGGCGGGCATAACCACCATGATGGCCAACGCCGCCGGACCGATCATGATGATATATCTGCTGGCCATGCGCCTGCCGAAAGAGGCGTTCATCGGCACGGGCGCGTGGTATTTCCTGCTCCTCAATGCCTTCAAGATACCGTTCAGCTGGAATCTCGGATTGATAACTGCCGACTCGCTGTGGCTCAATGCGCGGCTGGCGCCCCTCATCATCATCGGCGGATTGCTTGGCGCATGGGCCGTGAAGTTCGTGCCGCAGACCGCGTTCAATCGCACAGTGGAAGTGCTCACGGCGCTGGCGGCGCTTCAGCTTGTCCTCAGCGCGATCTGCTAGCGCGCGGGCTGCCGTCGCGATATGGCGGAAAAACAGCAGGGGCGTCCCGACAGACGCCCCTGCCATCATTGGTCTTTGTCGTCAGAGCGGCGGACCTGCTCTGATACCCGCCCGGCGCGCCATCACCGGTAATAGCACCCGCCCACGGATACCGTCGAATAGTAATAGGTGGGCGTGTAGTAGTAGGTCGGCGTGTAGTAGTACGTCGGGGTGTAGTAATACACCGGAGGAGTCACGATGACCGGCGGCGGAGTTACGACGACCGGGGGCCTGACGACCACCGGCGGCGCCACCACGACCGGCGGGGCATAGCCGTACCAGCCGCCATAGTAACGCGGCGCGTAGTAGTAACCCCGGCCATAGTAGAAGCCGCCGTAGTTCCATCCGGAGCCCCACCCGACCGACACGCCCCAACTGCTGTGGCTGTGGCCGCCATAGTGATGGTGATAGCCGCCATGGTAATCGCGTGCGCTGGCCAGGGCGGGCAGGGCCAGCATCAGAGCCAGAGCCAGAATAGCGCGTTTCATGGCTAACTCCTTTCAGTTTCGTTCATCGGCCGGGCCGGCATCGCCGGATGCCTGTCCCGACATGACTATAGACACGCGCCGTGCGAAGTGGTTAGACCGGCCGGCGGCCATTTTCGACGACCTCATAAACAACTGTCGCACAATATCTTGAGCGCCGTTCACTCGGTATGGCCGTTGCCCAGACTCGCCAGCATGCGCTGGTAGCTCTGCTGGCGCCATTCCGGCGCGTTGCCGCCGGCTACGTCGGGGAAGAACCTTATCAGGTTATCGGGGTTCACCGCCCACAGGCCGAACAGCTTCACGCCCGGCGTGTCGTAAACCTGCCCGCCGAAGTCGAGGTCGTAACGGCGCGAGAACGTAGTGGTGTGCCGGCCTTTGCCGGTTGCCGCAGACACGGGTTGTACGCGAATGTTGAGGTTCGGCTGAAGTGCTCGTATGAGGCTGCTCTTGCCCACGCCGCTGTGCCCGGCCAGCACGGTGCTGGTGTTCTGGAGCGTCTGCCGCAATTCGTCCAGTCCCAGCCGGGCTGTTGCGCTGGTACGCAGCGTGGCGATGCCCAGCGAACGGTAATGCGCCAGGGCTTCATCGGCAAAGCGCATCAGTTCCTCGCCGCGGGCGCTGGAATGCGCCAGCTCCACCTTGTTGAGGCAGATTACCGGCTTAAGTCCGCCCGACTGTGCCGCCACGACCATCCTGTCAACCAGCCCCCAGCGAACCTCCGGTTCCAGAAGACTGGCCACTATGAGCATCTGCTGGGCGTTGGCCACGATCGGCTGCGGCTCGATGGCCTTGAAGCTGTCGGCGCGCGTCAGCACGGTGCGCCGCGGCAGCACCTGCTCTATGACGCCCGTCGGGCGGCTTCCGTCGCCGGACGGCGCGGCGATGCTGAACTTCACGAAATCGCCTGCGACGACGGGCGTTTCGGACACCCGCATGAGCGTCCTGCGCACGACGCACAGATACAGCCGGCCTTCGTGCTCCACATCGCAGAAGAGAGAATACACCTGGACAACCTGTCCGGTGGGCAGGTTTGCAAGGTCCGTCGCGGCCGCGCCCTCGGCGGCGCGCAGCAGGGCGGTGCGTTCGATCTTCCGCTGGCGTGCGGAAATCTCCCGGCCGTCGAGCCGCTGCCGCGTCTCCAGGAGTTCCTCGTCGAGTTCTCCCGCCAGTATCCGCTGGAGGAGCGCCTTTTCACGCGACTCTTTGCGCTTTTTCATGCGACAGGTGTCGGTTCCTCAGTAAACCTCTGCGATCCGATGCTCACCGTTCACGGGAATGTGGACCACACACTCCCGTGCCCACAACAGAATGCCGATGCCCCATCGCCGGCTTATCGCTCTCCGGCGCTGCGGCGACTCGTCGTATTATAGGCGCGCGTGTTGCGTCAGCCCGCGTGTTTGTCGTACCCGTGCGGATGTCGCCGGAACCAGTCCCACGCCGTGCGGATGATGTCGGTCGCCTCGGTGTACCGCGGCTGCCAGCCGAGCACCTGGCGGGCGCGCGTGGCGTCGGCATAGAGGGCCACGGCATCGCCCGGCCGCGGTGCGCCGATGACGTGGGGTACCCGCCTGCCGGTAACCTGCTCGGCCGCCGCGATTATCTGTTTGACCGAGTAGCCCCGGCCGGTGCCGAGGTTCAGGAACATCTGCGTTCCATCGCGAAGTTTCTCCATCGCGAGAATATGGGCGTCGGCCAGGTCGTCCACGTGTATGTAATCGCGGATGTTGGTGCCGTCGGGGGTATCGTACTTGTCGCCGAATACCACCAGGGCATCGCGCACGCCGAGTATCGCCCCGAGTGTCAGCGGGATGAGGTGCGTTTCCGGATTGTGGTCTTCGCCGAGTTCTCCCTCGCTGTCGCAGCCGCTGGCGTTGAAGTAGCGCAGCGAGGCGAAGGCGAACGTGCTGTCGGCGGCGGCGCAGTCGCGCAGGATGTGCTCGACCATCAGTTTGCTTCGCCCATAGGGGGAGACGGGCTGCTGCGGCTCGTCTTCAGTTATCGGAACGCGCGCGGGATTGCCGTACGTGGCGCAGGTGCTGGAGAAGACGAACCGCTTCACGCCCGCCTCGCGCATGCATTCCAGCACGCCGATGGTGGTGGCCACGTTGTTGTGATAGTACATCAGCGGCTTTTCCACGGACTCGCCGACATATGCATAGGCCGCGAAATGCATCACCGTGTCGATGCGGTGCTCGCGCAGAGCGCGCAGCAGCGTTGCGCGGTCGTCGAGGTCGGCTATGACGGCCGGCACGCCCAGTATGTCGATCGCCGCGCGATGTCCCCGCGACAGATTGTCGTATATGACCGGGTTGTGTCCGGCGCGTATAAGCCTTTTGACGGTGTGCGATCCGATATAGCCGGCGCCGCCGGCAACCAGTACGTTCATCTTGGCCATCTCCTCAAGCCAGCAGGGCAACAGACATAACCGAAAAGAGGGGCGTTGTCAGGGCGCGGGCTCCCGGCCGGGGAGAGGTTTGCCTTCGCCGCCGATTTCGATCAGTTGTATGACGTGAAAGACTGTGACGCTGCGGTACGTGCCCACGCCCAGCAGTCCCTCGCCGACCGCCCAGGCGGGGTTCACCGCGATGTCTGAATAATCCGTTCTGTAGCGGGCGATCAGACGCTGATTGACGTAGGCGGCGATGCCGTCCTTGCGCACCTGTACCACCGAGCGGTAGCGCCGTCCGTTCTCTATCATCGCCGGCGCGACCACCGTCAGGCTCGACCGGCGCAACTCGCGTCCGCCTATCAGTTCGAACCCGCACATGCGGTTGCTGTGGGCGCCCATGTTCCAGGAGAATCCCGTTCTGCCGCGCGCAAGAATCTGCGTGACGGCGTCCACGCCCTCGACGCGGGTGAACTCGATTACGAAGTCGTACTCCTCGGGCGGATAATACGGTATGCGCACGCGGGCGTAGCCCGTGCCATCGGAAACCAGCCCGGCTTTGTCCATCTGCCATCTTCCCGCCAGCGCGTCCTTCCCGATATCCACCATGCGCAGCAGATCGATCTGGCGCCTGGCCGGGCGCGTCGGAGGCGCGGGAATGAGTTGAGACAGCGATTTGTCGAGTTGCTCGACGGCCAGTTTCGCCGTCAGCCGCCGGGCATCTTCGCGCCCATAGGCTTCGAGAAACCGCTGGAAACACGCCCTGGCGCGTCGCAGCGCGTTGATCCTGCCGGGCTGCGAGGCGCGGGCGGCCTGCGTTCGCAGCCACTCGCCCAGCGCCATCGCGTCGTCGGGCGACAGGTCCGCCGGATTGGCGGCGGCCAGTTTCACCATCGACGTGAGAACGGGATCCTGACTCTGGGCCACATAGGCCGCCGCGACGTGCGGACGATCGAGCTCGATGGTCACCAGCCACGCCAGCTCGGCGGTTAACCTGGGGTCGGCGGGCCTGTCGCGCAGCAGCGCCGTCAGTTCGTCCAGCCGCTTTTTCGTCGCGCGACGCGCATCGACCTCGCGCAGGCGCGCAAGCACTTCGGCATGTCTGTCGGGCACGCCCATCAGAGCGGGCAGTATCTTTCGATATACCGCCGCCGCTTCATCGAGCATTTCGGCAGCCAGCCGGTTCTCGGCGAACCGTACGGCCGTGTCGATGTAGTCGGCCAGATAGAAGGGGCTGTCGGGGTCGGGCAGCCGGGCGCGGCGCTCCAGAACCAGCAGCATTCTGTCCTCGGCGATTATGCGCTGCTCGGGGTGGTCGCGCGCGAGAAGCTCCATGGCCTTGATGGCGGTTTGAAAACCCGCCGGCACCGCGGAGCCGAACTCCCACGCCTTGTGGTAGAGGCACGCCTGGAAAGCCTTTTCCGCCGGCACCAGTTGCGCCGACTCCAGAAGTCTTGCAGCGAAGTCGGCCAGTGATTGCGCGTCGCCGGAAGCCCGTACCTTGCGCGCTTCCTCTCCGAAAAGCTTCTCGAACGTGGCGAGGGCCACTGCGTCGTCGGCGCCCGCATGTCGCAAAACCGGCAGAGCCGATGCCCCCAGAAGGATGATAAGGCCGCCCACACACCGCGCCGCCAGTTGAGCCCCGTCGCGCTTCATGGCCGCCTCCACACATGCATACGGCTCGAAGGGCGCTGGCGTTGTCCGCGGCCGCAGAGGTTCGCAAAGTCTGATAAGCAGCGGGCGCACCAGGCGGATGCCGGCCACGCACCCCGACCGCGCCCCGCATCCTGCGAATCCCGCAGCTGCATGACGCTGGAGCCACCATCGGCGTGTGTCAAAATGGGTAAAGAAAAACTACGCGATATCCGATTTATCTAGCGTCACAGATTGCCTAAGTTAACATTCGCAGCGGTAACTCGGTCGGCACGGAGGCCTCCGATGTTAAAATGGGCGGACTGCTCGGGATGTTTAAGTCCTCCCGGTCACATCAGAGGTTCAAATGACGCTCGACATTGGCCTTGCCGAACAGGACACCCTCGAACAGTATCTGCAACATCTTCTCTCGGGCGATCGCATCGGCGCGCGACGCCTCATCGAAAGCCTTCTGTCGCAGGGCACCACGCCTTGCAAACTGCTCTCCGGGCTTATCTGGCAGACCATGGAACTTTTGCGGGCGCTGTATCGCGAAGACCGCATAACCCGCGGCCAGTTCAACATGGCCACCCTCATCAACCGTGCGATTACCGACCAGCTGGGGGGCATGCTCGCCCGCAAGCCCGACAACGGGCGCACGGTGCTGGTCGTCTGCGGCGACGACGAGCCGGAGGAACTCGGCGGACAGATCTGCGCCGATCTGTTCGAGGCCGAGGGTTACAGAACACGCTTCCTGGGAGGCGGCGTGCCGAACGATGAAATACTCAAACTCATCGGCGAACTGCGCCCGAATCTGCTCATATTCTTCGGCACGCTCCCCTCGGGAATGCCCGCCGTCCGCCAGCTCATCGACTACCTGCGCGACGTCAACAGCTGTCCCGAAATGCAGATCATGTGCTGCGGAGGCATCTACAAGCGCGCCGAAGGGCTGGCCGAGGAAATCGGCGCCGACCTTTCCGCGCCCGACGCCGCCACCGCTCTGGTGGTCGCCCGCGAAAATCCCACCCGCAGGGCCACGGCCGACCAGCAGACCGTCGGCAAAAGCCGCCGCATACGCAAAGCCGCAGCGCTGCGGCGCCAGCCGCCTCAGCCGCTTTCTCCGGATCATCGTCCGGCCGACTCCGAAGCCGCCTGAACAGCCGTTTGCCGCGACGCGTTTCCGCGCTGCCGCGCCTGGGGAAGGGCACTGCCGGTCAGCCGGAGGCATCATCGGGCCCGGCGCTGCGCGGCTTGCGGCCGGAAGACCGCGACCGGCGCCGCGCCTGCTGCTCGAGTTGAGCCTTGCGCCTGAGGATGTGGTGATAGTGTTGCGCGAAACGGTGGGCCTCGTCGCGCACGTACTGAAGAAGCTTCAGTGCCGGATGAGTGCGCTCCAGCCGCAACGGCCGCGACCTCCCCTGGACGTAGAGCAGCTCTTCCTTCTTGGCCAGCGATATGACCATGGGGGGCTTGACGTTCATGCCGCCGAAGACCTCCATGGCCGCATGCAGTTGCGCGATGCCGCCGTCTATCAGTATCACGTCGGGATACAACTCATTGTTCTCGCCCGCCTCGCGGTAACGCCGCGCCACCACTTCCTGTATCGACAGGCAGTCGTTGTTGCCCTGGTCGTGGCGGATTCTGTAGCGGCGGTAGGCGTTCTTGAAAGGCATGCCGTCGATGAAACATACCTTCGCGCCGACCATCTCGCCTCCCTGAAGATGGGCGATGTCGATGCCCTCGATTATCCGCGGCGGCTCGGGCAACTTCAGCGCTTCCTGCAACCCGGCCACCGCTTCCTGAGGATTGCTCACAAAAGCCTCGGGCTGCCAGAACTGCTGCGTTCCCTCCGTCGCTCGCTGCGCAAGCGCCTCCAGGGCGCGCATCTCATCGCGGCACCGGGCGGCCGTCTCGAAATCCAGAGCATCAGCCGCCTGTTTCATCTTCTCCTGGAGTTCCCGCAATACGCGGCGGCTGCTGCCATCGAGAAAGCTTATCAGTCTGCGGATCGACCCGGCGTATTCCTCGACGCTTATGCGGTCGGCGCACGGCGCGCTGCACTGGTTGATGGCATACAGCAGACATGGCCTGAAAAACCGCCGTTTTTCGTCCTGCGGGCTGATGTCCAGATGGCACGTGCGGAACCGGAAGACCCGCTGAAGCAGCTGAATCGATTCCTTCAGGCTCTGTCCGCTGGTGAACGGCCCGTACAGTTTTACGCCCTCGCTGCGCGGCTGGCGCGTGAGATACACGCCCGGAAATGCCTCCCCCGTGGTTATCATCAGGTAGGGATAGGTCTTATCATCGAGCAGCCGGGCGTTGTAACGCGGCTGGATGTCTTTTATCAGCCGATTCTCGGCCAGCAGCGCTTCCACCTCGCTGTCGGTCTGGAGCACCTCGAAATCAGCGATCTCATCGAGCATCCCCGATTTTCGGAACTCCAGCTTCGTCGAGGGCTGGAAGTAGGAACCCACGCGGTCGCGCAGACTGCCGGCCTTGCCCACGTAAATGACCCGTCCCCTGTCATCCTTCATCAGATACACTCCGGGCGATCGGGGTAGTTGGCGGGCTTTTTCGGCAAGTTTCGCCAGACGCTCGTTCATATGGCCGCCGACGGCGCACGCTGCGCACCGCGCGCCGCCGTACAGGGTATTCTTGTCCGTCCGCCCGGCGATTGCTACTGTGCTTGCGCCGCCGGCGGCACATCGATGCCCTGTGTGCCGGCGCACGCGCCCGATATGCCGAGCCGGTAACATACATTATGCCTCTGGTAATCATTCCCAGCATCGACCTGCGCGACGGCCGCGTGGTTCGTCTTCAGCAGGGCGACTACGACAGACAGATAAATTACGATGTGGACCCGGTGCGCACGGCGTGCGACTTCGCGGCGGCCGGAGCGCAATGGATGCACATTGTCGATCTCGACGGCGCGCGCACCGGCCGGCCTGCGCATCTGGAGCTCATATCGCGCATCATCGCCGTCGCGGGGCTCCGAGCCGAGGTTGGCGGCGGGGTGAGGACGACCGAGGACATACAACGTCTGCTGGATGCGGGCGCTGCGCGCGTGGTCGTCGGCACACGGGCGCTGGAGGATTGGCGGTGGTTCGAGGATGTTGTGCGCGATCCCCGCTTCGCCGGCCGGATAGTCCTGGCGCTCGATGCGCGCGACGGAATGGTGGCCACGCGCGGCTGGACGCACTCCACCGGCCGGCGTGCCGTCGAACTGGCGGCGGAGGTGAGCGGCTGGCCTCTGGCTGCCATTCTCTACACCGACGTTGCGCGCGACGGCATGATGGAAGGCCCGAATCTCCAGCAGACCCGTGCCATGGTTCAGGCCGGCAGGGTGCCCGTCATAGCCAGCGGGGGGGTGGGCAGCATCCAGCACATTCGCGCCCTGCGAAACCTGGGCGTATGGGGCGCGATTATCGGACGCAGCCTCTACGAGGGCCGGGTAAATCTCCGTGAAGCGATAGCGGAAGCGGCCATTGCCGGCTCTCCATGAGCACCGGCAACGGGATGCCGCGCGAGGCTTCGCTATCGTATTTGCCAGGTGCGTTATCGCATCGGACGCGGCAAATCAAATGTCTTTTCTGGTAAGTCTGTGTACATGTGGTATTATTGGGCGTGGCGTGTTTGACTGCTGCCAGGAGGTGCGTGCGCGCCCTTCCCAGGCCGGGCGCCGGGGTGTTGTTCATCTGTGGCGGCACAGGCTTAAGAGATGGTGTTTTCAGAGAGGGCTGAAGATGGGGTCGTCATCGCGTAAACGCCTGACTGTGGCCATGGCGGCCATGGCTCTGGGCGGGGCGGCCAGGGACGCCGGCGCTGTGGTCAAGTACTGGAACAACCCCGACGGCGGGGTGTTTCAGGCAGAGGCCAACTGGGACCCGACAGGCGCCCCCGGCAGCAGCGACGTGGCGCGTTTCGACCTGGCGGCAGCATATACGGTCACCTTCACTGCCAACGTTGTAAACTCCAGATTCATAATAGATTACGACAAACTGGTGCTGGAGCTCCAGGGGAGCACCTTCAGCCTTACGGCCAAGAAGCCAACGTCGTTTCAAATGGGCCTGACCGACGGCGACGTGGCCCGCATGACCATGCGCGGGGGCACGGTGGTCAATTATGACGCGCTTGTCGCCGCGGTTGCCGGCACGTCGGCCAACGTCACCGTTCACAGCGGCGCCACATGGGAGAACCGCGGCATGCTGGTGATCGGCAACGCCGGCACGGGCGGAATGACGGTTACCGCCGGCGGGAAAGTAACATCGAGAAGCGCCCGCGTCGGCGTGAGCGCCGGGTCCGTGGGCAACGTTACCGTCAGCAGCGCGGCTTCCAGCTGGAAGGTTGATACCACCCTCAGCGTCGGCGGCAAGTCGCTTGATCCGCGCAGCGGACGCGGGACGTTGTGGGTGCGGCTCGGCGCTACCGTCGAGGCCGGCACACTTCTGGAAATCAAACCCGCCGGCACGCTCAAGATCGACGGCGGAACCGTTACGGCCGGGCGGCTCACCAGTCTGGGCACGGTGGCGTTCAATGCCGGCACTATCAACATCACCAGTTCAGACCTGGCCATCGGCACCAGCGGCCCGCTCGGCAAGACAGTGGTTCTGCCGCCCACGCGCACGATAAACGTAACCCAGAACGTCGCCATCGACGCCGGGGCTCAACTTGTCATGCAGGACGGGCGGTTCACCGCCAGCGAGGTGCTCAACTCCGGCGAGATACGCTTCAATTCCGGCAATCTCGAGGGCGAGTATTTCGTTGTGAACCGGCTTGCCAACGCCGCCGAAGGTCTGGTCCGCGGCACCGGGCGCGTCGCTGCCGGAGAGATAGACAACTACGGCGAAATACGCGCCTCCGGTGCGGATCAACTCATTCTGACCGGGCCGGCGCGCAACAGCGGATCCATCGTGCTGGACAGCGGCGGAACAGTGGAGTTTCTGGGCCTGCTCGACAACGCCGCGCCGGGAGTCGTAAGAGGCAGCGGCATGCTGAACCTGCACGCCGGCATGAATAACGCCGGGCTTATGGACTTCAACTCGGGCTTCGCCGGCGTTACGGGCGATGTGAACAACCTCTTCGGCGGCCGGGTGAACGTAACCGCCGACGTGGTGAGCTTCCAGGGCAATTTCGTCCACAACGGTTCGCAGTTCTTCGTGGACGAGTTCAGCAACGTCGTCTTTTCCGGCGATGTTACCGGCGCGGGCAGTTTCACCGGCCGGGGCGCCATACGCTTCGAGCAGCTCTACAGCCCGGGCGAGGGACCGGCGCACGTCAGCATACAGGGACCAGCCACGTTCGGACCTTCAGGGGTCCTGCGCATCGGGCTGGGGCCGGCCAAGGCGTTCGATTCGGTGAGCTCCGCCAGCACGCTGGACCTGAGCGATATCAACGTGGTGCTCGAGGATGGCTTCGACCCCGACCCCGGCGACGTATATCCGATAGTCAGTGCCGGTCTGATCACCTACAACGGCTCGCTGCACGTTCCCGCGCTCTCCGGGGGCTTGTCCTTCGAGGTCATCCAGACGCCGCAGTCGCTGACGCTGGTTGTCATTCCCGAACCGACGGGCGGAGTGCTGCTTGTCTCCGCGGTTGCGTCGCTGGCGATGCGCCGCCGGCGGCGGTGAGGGGCTTGCGATACCGCCGCAGCGCAGGGGCGCCGGCATCGGGCATTTCATTTTGCCGGCCGCTCGGCCAGATCCGCCTTCGCTTCCTGTAGCGCCAGCACGGCAAACGCCGTCACCAGAACGGGATTATCTTCCATCCATCGTTTGTCGCCGACGAAACTGCCGTCGGGCCTCTGAAGCGAGGCGAGTTTCTCGATGAGTTCCACCCGCCAGTCGTGACGGTTGCCCTGAGGATCGACGATGACCGGCTGCCCGTAGGCATGCAGGGCGCGCGCCAGCGTCAGATAGTAGTAGTACAACCCCCACTTGGCATACTCGGGATTGCCGGCGCGTATGCCGGGGTTTTCCTCCAGAGTCCAGTTTTTCGTTATCCAGTCCCACGCGGCCTTGACGCGCGGGTCGTCCTTCGTCAGCCCGCAGTAGATGTAGCTCTTCAGCATGGCATATGTCATCGAGCCGTAAGAGCGCAAAAGTCGTTTGCCATCCGGGCCGGTGTATTCTCCCGCGAACGACTCGCCGTTGTTGGCGGGGGTGTAGATGGCGCCGCCGTCGTTGCCGGCCCATTTCTGGTCGTTGGTCTCCGAGAAGTTCTGCATGCGGGTAACGAACCTGAGCGCCGCCTTCATCGTCGGGTCGTCGGGGCCGATGCCCGCATCCCTGAAGGCATCGAGCGTTATGCTGGTATTGGAGCCGTCGGGCCTGCCCTGGCGTCCGTAGCCGAAGCCGCCGTACCACGGGTTGTCCGGGGTTATTTTGCCTTCGCCTTTCGGTCCGCCCTCGATGGTTTCCGTCCACTGGAGACTGCGCAGATAGGCTATGGCCTTGTCTATAGCGGGCTGAAAGTCCGCGTGTTTGGCCGCCGCCAGCGAACTGACGGCTATGGCCGTGTTGTAGTTGGCCAGAAGGTCCCTGTACACGCCCGATTCGGTCTGTTGCGCCAGCAGGCGTTCGTAGCCCTTGCGTATGAACTCGTCCTTGACGCTGTACCTGGGTTCCTGCACGAACGCCTTGAGAACCACGGCCGTGAAGGCCGAGGGTTCACGCTCGTTCTGCCACGAACCGTCCGGCTTCTGCTGCGACTTGAGGAACTCCAGCGCCTTGTCGATGACGGTTTGAGCCTGCTGGCGCGGTTCGGCGCCCGCCAGAGCCTGTGCCGCGAGAAGCGCGCCCGACGCGATGAGCACACCGAGGACGATGAAGCGACGATGTATCATGGCTGTCTCCAGTATATCCGCCGCGGCGCACGGGCACGCGTGGAAGCGCACCACAAGCGCCGCCTTGCGATGATCGCTGTTGCCGTATGATGCATCCGCGCTACAATCCGAAGGCGGTGTCTGCAAAGATTGCACGATGACGCTGCGCCGGAAGATGGTCTATCAGATAGCAGCCACGCTCGCGGGGCTGCTGGTGGTGGTTACGGCGTCATTGTGGGGGATAACGGGTCTGCATCACGAGTTCGGGGCGGCCATCGCCGGTTACGAGGTGCTGCGCCGGCTCTACGATGCCGGTTCGCACGTGGCCACGGCGCGCACGCTGGTTCAGCTTTCGCCTCATGCGGAGGCGCCCGCGCTGGAGCAGCTCCGTCAGGCCGACGAGAAGTTCCAGACCGTCGCGGCCGGGGCCGGCGCCGAGCAGATCGTCCCGCCCCGGCGGGTGAAGGAGTTCCGCCAGGCGATAGAGGCCGGCTTGCGCAAGGCGCAGCAGGAGATACGTCTGGCGGCGGCGAATCGCGCTGCCTACAACCCGCAGACTCAGGCCGCGCCGCTGACCGCCGTGCTCGACGAGGTTTCGCATCTGGTGGCGGAAATCCGCTCCACCATAGAGCGCCGGCAGGAGTTCGCCAGCCGCAGGCAGCGCACGACGCTCACCATCGTCACGGCGCTGTCCGTCCTGATAATCGCGGGCGCGGTGATCATCGGCATCCAGCAGTACCGCAGCGTGATGGGGCCGCTGAAAACCCTCGGCGACGGCGTGCGGCGTCTGGCCGGGGGCGATCTGCGCCAGCGCATAACGCCCGGCGGACATGCCGAGTTCGCAGCGCTGGCGGCGGATTTCAACCGCATGGCCGCCGAACTCGACGAACTGTATCGCAATCTCGAAAACAAGGTGGCCGAGAAAAGCCGCGAGCTGGTGCGCTCGGAAAGGCTGGCCAGCGTGGGGTATCTGGCGGCCGGCGTGGCTCACGAGATAAACAATCCGATAGGCATCATCGCGGGATACGCCGAACTGTCGCTGGCGCAGCTGCGCGCCGCGGGAAACGAATCGGCGCCCGTGGCTGAAGCGCGCAAGGCGCTGGAACTGATCTGCGAGGAGGCCTTCCGCTGCAAGCAGATCGTCGGCAAGCTGCTGAGCCTTGCCCGTCCGGGCGAGGATGTGCGCCGGCCCGTGGTGCTCAGCGACATCGCGCGCGATGTGGTATCGGTGATAAGCGGCCTGAAAGACTACCGCGATACGCCGGTGCGGCTGGAGGTTCAGCCCGATGCCGATCTGACCGTTCTGGCCAGCGAAGGGGAGATGAAACAGGTGGTGCTCAATCTGGCGATCAATGCGCTCGAATCGAGCGATTCGGGCGTGGCGCGGGTGACCATTCGCGTCGGGCGGCACGACGACACCGTGGAATTGTCCGTGGAGGACGACGGCCGGGGCATGACCCCGGATGTGCTGGAGCGGGTTTTCGAGCCGTTCTTCACGGCCAGACGCGGCGCGCAACGCCCTGGTACGGGGCTGGGCCTGTCGATAACCCACGCGATAGTGGAAAGCCACGGCGGGAAGATACGTCCGTACAGCGAAGGTCCGGGCAGAGGCAGCCGGTTCGTCGTGGAGCTGCCGGCGCACAAACGGCAGGGAGGCGGAGCGTCGTGACTTTGCGCAGCCCTGCCGCCGATCCGCATGTGCTCGTGGTCGAGGACGAGCCGCGCATGCGCGACGTGCTGCTGCGCGCGCTGGAGGGCTGGGGGTTTTCGGCGTCGGCCGCAAGGACCGGCGAGGAAGCTCTGCGCATGATGCACTTCGAGCCGCGCGCCATCGTCATACTTGACCTGAACCTTCCGGGCATGGACGGCATGGAGTGCTTCGAGCAGATCCGCCAGCGCTGGCCGCAGACGCAGGTGATAATACTCACCGGCTTCGGAGATCTGGAGGCGGCCCGGAAGGCGATACATCTGGACGTGGTGGAGTTCCTCACCAAGCCCTGCCATCTGGGCGAACTGGAGACCGCGCTGAGCCGGGCGCGCAAACGCCTTTCGGAAATCCTGCCGGAGGCGCCGGAACCTTTCGAGGAGGAAGACGAGCAGCAGCCCCCCGAGCCGCCGCCTCCTGCGGGTCCTTCGGCAACGCTGGAGGAGATCGAGCGCCAGCACATCCTCGCCACGCTGGCGCGCAATCGCGGCAACCGCGCGGCTACCGCCGCCGAACTGGGAATAAGTCTCCGTACTCTGTACTATCGTCTGAGCGAATACGAAAAGCAGGGATTCAGGATAGACTGATGCTCCCGTGCGCGCCTGTGCCCGCGGCAACATGCGCGCCCGGCGGCGATAAGCATTGTTGACACGGACAACAGGAGACACACGATGCGAATCATCATGATGACGGCGGCGGTCGTGCTGGGCATTGCGGCGCTGGCGGCGGCGCAGGCGCCCGGCGAAATGGTCCTCTTCAACGGCACGGACCTCACCGGCTGGGACGGCGACCCGAATCTGTGGTCGGTTAAGGACGGCGCCATTACCGGCGCCAGCACTAAAGAGTATCCCGCGCAGGGAAACACCTTCCTCATCTGGAAAGGAGGCATCCTGCGGGACTTCGAATTGCGCGTGAAATTCCGTCTGGTCAACCACAATTCCGGCATCCAGTTCCGCAGCCGGCGGATCGAGGTCAAAGACCCCAACGCGAAAAACAAGTGGGTCGTCGGCGGCTATCAGGCCGACATGGACGGCGGCAACACCTACACGGGCATTCTGTATGAGGAACGCGGCCGCGGCATCCTTGCCCAGGTCGGACAGAAAGTTACCATCGGCCCGGACGGCAAGCCGAAGGTAACGGGATCCGTGGGCGATGCGAAACAGATAAAGTCGGCCATAAAAACCGGCGACTGGAACGAATACACCATCATCTGCCAGGGCAACCACATCATTCAGAAGATAAACGGCGTGGTGACCGTTGACGTCACCGACGAGGACGAGAAACGCCGCGCGATGGAAGGGATACTGGCGTTTCAGCTCCATGCCGGCCCGCCGATGGTCGTGCAGTTCAAGGATATCGTGCTGAAGGTGCTGGAGCCGGGGAAATAGCGGCGGCAAACCCGTTGCGGCAGGGGTTGTCCGCCCGCAGCGCGGCTGGCACCGTGTGTTTCCGGCACGCCCGCCGACAATCCCGGCGCCGGCACCGGCCGCGAAAACTATGGATGTCCGCGCGCTTCTTGAGGACGCCCTTGCGCACCATCGGGCCGGACGGCTGTCCGAGGCGCAGCAGGCCTATCGCCAGGTGCTTCAGGCGCAACCCGACTGTGCCGACGCGCTTCATCTTCTGGGCCTGTCGCTCCACCAGTGCGGGCGCAACGCCGACGCGCTGCCGCTGATAGATCGCGCTGTCGCCCTCGATCCGCAGACGGCGATGTATCACAACAGCAGGGGGGTGGTGCTTCACCAGCTCGGCAGGTTTGCCGAAGCGATCGCAGAGTATCGCCGGGCGCTCGATCTCCGCGGCGATTATACCGAGGCCATGATCAACATGGGCATGGCGCTGGCTGCTCTGGGGCGGCCCGACGGCGCGGTGCCGTGGTACCGCCGGGCTCTGGAAAAAGCGCCGGACAATCCCTCGGCCCACATGAACCTCGGCAACGCGCTGTATGAACTGGGCGACCTCGACGGGGCGGCCGACGCCCAGCAGCGCGCCATACGCGCGAATCCCGCCGATGCCCAACCGCACAATAATCTGGGGATAATTCTTCAGGAACTGTCGCGCCACGAGCAGGCCCGGCAGTGTTTCCGCCGCGCGATGCAGCTCGCTCCCGACTGGCCCGCCGCCCACAGCAATCTGCTGCTCTCGCTTCACTATGACCGCGGCGATCGGGCACAGGAGCTCTACGATGAGCATCGCGCCTGGGCGGCGAAGTTCGCCGAGCCCCTGCGCGCATGCTGGCCGCGTCATGCCCGGCGCGATCCCTCCGCCCGCATACGCGTGGGATACGTGTCGGCCGACTTCTGCGCCCATCCCGTCGGATTCTTCATCGCGCCTCTGCTGACGGGTCACGACCGCGACCGCTTCGAAATCCTCTGTTATGCCGATGTTTCCGGCGCAGACTGGTTTACCGAGCGGCTCAAGGCCGCCGTCGAACACTGGCGGCCGGTGAATGGCCTTTCCGACGAACAGCTTGCGCGGCTCGTCATGGAAGACCGCATAGACATCCTCGTGGATCTGGCCGGCCACACCGCCGGCAACCGGCTGATGGCCTTCGCCCGCAAGCCGGCGCGCGTGCAGGTGACATACCTGGGTTATCCTGACACCACGGGCATGTCGGCGATGGACTGGCGCTTCACGGATGCCCGTTGCGATCCGTCGGGAGCTGCCGACGCCTGTCACAGTGAAAGGCTGTTCCGGCTTGACGGGGGCTTCCTGTGTTACTCGCCGCCGGAGGACGTTGCGCCGCCGGCGCCGCTGCCCGCCTTGCGCACCGGCTGCATAACCTTCGGGTCGTTCAACAACCTGGCCAAGACGACACCGCGGATGCTGGGAATCTGGGCGCGCATACTGCTGGCGGTTCCCCGTTCCAGACTCGTGCTCAAGTGCAGGGGGCTGAACAGCGCTGCCGCGCGGGAGAGCGTGCGACAGGCGTTTGCGGCCGCAGGCGTCGAGGACCATCGCGTGGAGCTGCTCGGCCCGCTGCTCTCGCGAACAGACCATCTGCGCGCCTACGACCGCATAGACATCGCGCTGGATACGTTTCCCTACTGCGGCACAACCACCACCTGCGAAGCGCTGTGGATGGGCGTACCGGTGATAACGCTGGCCGGTCCCACCCACGTCAGCCGCGTGGGCGCAAGTCTCCTGGCGGCCGCCGGTCTCGACGGGCACGATGCTCCGGCGCTGGTGGCGGCCGACGAAGAGCAGTACGTGGCGCTGGCCGTCCGCCTCGCAGAAGATGTGGAATCGCTATCCGCGCTGCGTGCGCAGATGCGCCAGCGCATGCTCGCATCGGCGCTGTGCGATCGGGGGCGACTGGTCAAGGCGGTGGAAAGCGCATACCAGCGCATGCTGGCGGAGGCTGAAGCGCGCTGAACCTCGCCCGGGTCCGGAGCCGTTTCAGGCTTTATCGCCGGCATCGGCGGCGATGGCGCGTCGAACAGCGCTGAGAAGCGATTCGCGGGCAAACGGCTTGGGCACGAACGCGGCCGCTCCGCTTTCCTCGCAGCGCCGGCGCAGTTCCTCCTCGGCGCTGCCGCCCGTGATGACCACGCGGACGGCCGGGTTCGTCCGGCGCAGCGCAGAGAGCATCTGGCCGCAATCCATGCTGAAATCCACCACCACGCACGCAATACGCCGGTGGTCTGCGCCGTACAGCGCCAGCGCCCTGCCCACGTCGTCCGCGGCGAGCACCTCGAACCCCGCCTCCTCAAGCATGTTGCGCATCACGTCCCGGACCGCCGGTTCATCCTCCACAACAAGCACGACGCCGCCCGCGCTGGCAGGCCGAGCCGCCGCGGCCTCCGTGCCCGCAACCTTCGCCGTCGGCAGCAGCACGCGGAAAGTCGATCCCTCTCCCGGCCTGCTGCTGACGTGCACTGCGCCGTGCAGGGAACGCACTATGCCCGACACGGCCGCCAGCCCCAGACCGGTTCCCTTTTTCTTGGTGGTGAAGAACGGATCGAAGATGCGCAACTGCGTTGCCCGGTCCATGCCGCAGCCGCTGTCGGCTACTTCCATGAACACGTACCATCCTTCGGGCAGTTCCTCGCCGCCCCACGCCGACTGCAAATACGCGCGCTGGCAGTGAACCGCTCCCGTCCTCACGCAGATGCGGCCTCGGCCCTCCACCAGGGCTTCTGAAGCGTTCATCACCAGATTCATCAGAACCTGCCGCATCTGCCCGGCGTCGGCGTTCACGAGCGGCAGACCCTCGGCCAGCTCGTATTCCATGCTCGCCTGCCTCGATATCGCCACGCGCAGCATCGCCGCCGATTCCCTTACCAGCTCCGACAGGTCCAGCGGCTCGACCCGCAGGGCGCTCTGCCCGGCAAACGCCAGCAGCTGGCGGCACAGCAGAGCGGCGCGCTCGGCGGTGGTTCTGATCTCCTCCAGATGCGCCGCCGCCGGCGAATCGGCCGGCAGACTGCTGCTCGCCAGATCAACGTTGCCGGTGATGGCGGTGAGGAAGTTGTTGAAATCGTGAGCTATGCCGCCGGCGAGCATGCCGAGACTCCTGATGCGCTCGGCGCGCTGGAGTTGCGCTTCGAGCTGTCGCCGGTGCTCCTCGGCGCGCCTGAGGTCCGTAACATCCTCGCCGGAACTGAGCACGCCGACGATCTGCCCCTGCTCGTTGCGCACGATGTTGTTGTGCCAGACGATGGTTCTGCGGTTGCCCCTGAGCGTGACGACTTCGTTCTCGAAGCGCGACACAGGCGCCGCGCGGCCGGCCATGAGTTCCGCAAAAACGTCGCGGATCTGCTGCTTCAGGTCTGGCGGGATGAACGAATCGAACCAGTCCCTCCCGATGACGTCTGCGTCTTCGCATTCGAGGATACGCCGGCCTTCGCGGTTGAGCAGAACTATCTGCGCGCTGCGGTTGATCGCCAGGATTATGCACGGGGCGATGTCCAGATACAGTTGCGCCGTCGCCCTGGCGCGCTCGAGGTTGGCTTCCGCCTCCTTGCGGTGGCTTATGTCGGTGAACATGGCGAAGGAGCCGGAAAACCGCTTGCGGCGGTCTGCCAGCGGCGTGGCCGACACCTGCACCCACAGCGGCGAGCCGTCCTTGCGCTTCAAACGTATTTCGTATCGGCCGCTGACGCCGCGGCGCCGGTCGGCCATTACCTGCTGATGCCGCGCCAGGTCTTCGGGATAGACGAAATCGCTGACCGGTCGGCCCAGCGCCTCCTCCTGCGGGCAACCGACCATTTCGCATGCGCGGTCGTTCACGTAGCGGATCAGCAAGTCCTTGTCAACAATGCATATGCCCTCGTTGGCGGTCTCGACGATCCGGCGCGCCATGTCGGCGCCGAGAACGCTGGTCTGCCGACTCCGCGGTACCGTGCGGCGTGGTCTGCCCGGCCTGGACTTGTCGCCTCCGCGTTTTTTTCCCTTTGCCATAATACCGTCCCCGAACCTAACGGTCTGGCTGATGCGAGGATACAATTAGCGACGCGGCACTGCCATTCATTGTAACATATATACCACAATCGGCACACAACATGACCATAATTAAACGCTGACAATGACCACAAATTGCGCGCATCTGGCCGGGGAGACGTCCGGATTATAGGACGGCATGTATCCGAAATGCCAGCGTCGGGTACGGCCGCTCGGGAAAAAGCGCCCATAACGGCGGTTTCACAGGGCGCACGCGAGGATCGGCTGCGGTTCATCGCCGGCGTGGAGCCACCGTCGCCCGTCGCGCTCGATGAGTTCGCATGCGGCCTTCGGTCCCCACGAACCGGGGGCATAGATTTCCGGGCGCTGCGGCATCGCTGACCACGCCGCTGCGATCGGATCGACCACGCTCCACGCGGCTTCCGTTTCATCCGCGCGGATGAACAGAGTCTGGTCGCCGGCCATCGCGTCGTAAACAAGCCTTTCATAGGCCTCGGGCGGCTCGGCCTGGAAAGTGGTGCTGTAGAGGAAATCCATCGCCACGCAGCGGGTGTTGAGCCCGCCTCCCGGCACTTTCCCGTTGATGCGCAGGCTTATGCCTTCGTCGGGCTGGATGCGTATGACCAGGTCGTTGGCGTAGATGGGCGTGGTGCATTCCTTGTGAAACAGCGCCAGCGGCGGCGAACGGAAACGCACCACGACGTCGGTGAGTTTGTGCCGCAGAAACTTGCCCGTGCGCAGGTAGAACGGCGTGCCGCTCCAGCGCCAGTTGTCGATGTACAGCTTGAGCGCGACAAACGTTTCCGTGCGCGAGTCGGGCGCCACGCCTTCCTCGGCGAGATACCCGCCCGTGGTCTGTCCCATGTGTTCGCCGGCGCCATACTGCCCGCGAACCGCAACGTTGGGCACCGCTGCCGGGCGTATCGGCCGGATCGATCGGCACACCTTCACCTTCTCGTCGCGGATGCTGTCGGCGTCGAGCGCCGCCGGCGGCTCCATGGCCACCAGCGACAGCAGTTGCAGCAGATGATTCTGCACCATGTCGCGCAGCGCGCCGGTGCGGTCGTAGTATCCCCCGCGCTGCCCAACGCCCAGACATTCGGCCACGGTTATCTGCACATGGTCCACGTACTTGTAGTTCCACACCGGCTCGAAGATGGAATTGGCGAAGCGCAGCACCAGCAGGTTCTGCACCGTCTCCTTGCCCAGATAATGGTCGATGCGGAACACCTGCGATTCGGCGAAATGGCGCGCAATGAGTGCGTTCAGCGCCGCCGCCGATGCGCCGTCGCGCCCGAATGGTTTCTCGATTACCAGCCTGCGCCAGGGACCGCCCGCGGCAGACGCGCTGCCCAGATTCGCGATGACAGGCTCGAACTGGTCGGGCGGCGTCGCCAGATAATACAGACGATTCCCGCGGCAGCCGTGAAGTCGGTCGAGTTCCGCCAGCAGTGCCGCGGCGCGGGCATGATCGTCGGCGCTGGCGTAATCGGCGGCCAGATAGCTTATGCGCGGCTCGACAAGCCGCCACGCCTCCTGGTCGATGGGCCTGCGCCGCGCGAAGCGTTCGATGCTCTGCCGGCACAGCGCACGGAACTCGGCCTCGCTCATCCTCGTGCGCGCAAAGCCCAGCACGCATGTCTGCGGCGGCAGCAGACCGTCGCGCGCCAGTTCATAAATGGCGGGTATAAGCTTCCGACGGGCCAGATCGCCGCTGGCTCCGAAAATCACTATTGCACACGGGTCGGCCACGGGCATGAATACAGCATACCGCCCCCGGCCGCGCCGGCGGAACTGCGCCGACGGTGCGAATATGCCTCCTGTCCATCAGCGCGGTGCGGCCCCCGCGCAGCGCCGCCGGCCGTGTGTCGTGCGTCGGGGGCCTTTCCCCGCGCGAGGCTCTGTAGTCCCGCCCGCCAGCACCCATTGCGCCGTTCCCGCCGAAGCGCGATAGCGCCATTCCCGCTTATGCGGGAGTGACGGAGGAGCGGATCCGCGCTATGGAGCGACGGCGTCTCTCTATAACGGGCAGTTGCGTGGATGGAAGCACTGTACGTCGGGGCTTGCCGCATCTTACAATGCCGCCATGCGCGATCCGCGACATGAAAAGCTTGCCGCCGTGCTGGTCGGGTACAGCGTTGCCGTAAAGAAGGACGATCTCGTGCGCATAAGCGGGTCTCCGGCTGCCTCGGCGCTGATAATCGAGATATACCGCAAGGTGCTCGAGGCCGGGGGACATCCCTTCGTCCGCATGGCTCCCGACGACCTTCAGGAGGTGTTCCTCAAGACCGCTTCGCCGGAGCAGTTGCAGTACATCAGTCCTCTTGCGAAGTTCGAGGTGGAGACGATCGACTGTTCCATCGGTTTGTGGGCCGAACAGAACACGCGGGCGCTGACCAACTGCGACCCGGAACGCATGCGCATAAGCGCCGCCGCCCGCCGCCCCATCTCGGAGATCTTTCTGAAACGCGCGGCCGAGGGCAAACTGCGCTGGGTGGGCACGCAGTTTCCCACCAACGCCTCGGCGCAGGATGCGGAGATGAGCCTTGCCGAATACGAGGATTTCGTCTTTGCCGCCGGCCACCTGGACAAGCCCGACCCCGTCGCCTGCTGGAAGCGCATCAGCGAGCAGCAGCAGCGGCTGGTGGATTACCTTCAGGGACGGCGCGACCTGCGCATAGTGGCGGCCAATGGAACCGACCTGCGCATGAGCGTCGCCGGGCGGCGCTGGATAAACTGCGACGGCCACGAGAACTTCCCCGACGGCGAAGTGTTCACAGGACCCGTCCTGGACAGCGTCGAGGGCACGATCAGATTCAGCTTTCCCGCCGTTCATCACGGCCGCGAGGTTCTCGACGTGCGCCTGACGTTCAGAAGCGGGCGGGTGGTGGACGCGTCGGCGGCCAAGGGCGAGGACTATCTGCTCAAGATGCTCGACACCGACGAGGGCAGCCGGCTGGTGGGCGAGATCGCTTTCGGATGCAACTATCAGATCCGCCGCTACACGAAAAACACGCTGTTCGATGAGAAGATCGGCGGCACGATGCACCTGGCGCTTGGTGCCGGCTACCCGGAGACGGGCAACGACAACAGGAGCGGTCTTCACTGGGATATGGTGGTGGACCTGCGCGACGGAGGCTATGTCGAGCTCGACGGCGAGAAGATCAACATCGACGGCGTGTTCAGGCGCGACGGATTCCCGACGGCCTGAACGTGCTGCGCCGGATCGTCCTTCATGCCACGGCTGCCACCACTTTCGCCGCCGCATCGGTCAGATCGGAGGCGACAACGAGCGTCGGCAGATCGCCGCGCGCGCGGTCGAGGATGGCGCGCGCCTCCTGTACGCTGGTGCCCTCGAGCCTGACTACCACGGGAACCCTGAAGCCCACCTCGCGTCCGGCCTGCACCAGCGCTTCGGCTATCACGTCGCATCGCGCTATGCCGCCGAAGATGTTCACCAGCACGCCCCGCACCGCCGGGTCGGACAGGATGATGCGGAAAGCCTCGACGGCGGCTTCGGCGGTTACCGAACCTCCCACGTCGAGAAAGTTGGCCGGTTCGCCACCGTGCAGTTTGATCAGGTCCATCGTGGCCATTGCCAGTCCGGCGCCGTTGACCAGACAGCCGATGTTGCCGCTGAGGGCGATGTAGTTCAGCCCCGCCTTGCGGGCGCGCACGTCGGCGGGCTTCTCCTGCGATTCGTCGGCCAGGGCCTGTATGTCGGGGTGGCGGAACAGCGCGTTGTCGTCGATGTTGATCTTGGCGTCGATGGCCAGAAGCCGCCCGTCGGCGGTGAGAACCAGGGGATTGATCTCGGCCAGCGAGGCATCGACCTTCACGAAGGCCCGCGCCAGATTAAGCATGATTTTCGCCGCCTCGGACGCCGGTTTGTCGGAAAAGCCCAGCCGGCAGGCCAGATCGCGCGCCTGAAACGGCTGCATTCCCAGCAGCGGATGAAGAGGCTCGCGGAAGACTTTCTCCGGCGCAACCCGCGCCACCTGCTCTATTTCCATGCCTCCCTCGGCCGAGGCGATGAAGGTGATGGTGTTGCGCGCCCGATCCACCGTCACGCCCAGATAATATTCCCGCGCTATATCGACGCCCGGCACCACCAGCACGGCGCTTACGGGCACGCCCTCGGGACCGGTCTGGGCGCTGACCATGCGGTTGGAGAGCATGAACTGCGCCGCCTGTCGCGCCTCGTCGGCGCTGCGCACGAGCCTTACAAAACCCGCTTTGCCGCGCCCGCCGGCATATACCTGCGCCTTGACGGCGCATACGGGACAGTTGAGCTTGACATACGCCGCGGCAGCCTCGTCGGCGCTGCGCGCCACGTGCGCCGGAGGGAAAGGTATGCCGCATCCGGCGAGTATCTCGCGAGCCTGGTATTCGTGTATCCTCATGTGAACCGTCCGGCGCCTCCATATCGCCGCCGACCGCTTCAGCCGGCACACGCTGCACCATACAATCGGGAACCATGCCTGGCAACCGTCCGGCCATTGTGCTGCTCAGCGGCGGCATCGACAGCGCCACGTGTCTGGCCATCGCCGCGCGCGAGTTCGCTCCGCTGTATTGTCTGACGTTCGACTACGGCCAGCGCCACCGCTGCGAAATCGACGCCGCCCGCCGCATGGCGCGGCATTTCGCCGCCGCCGAACACCGCATCATCTGCATAGACCTGCGGCAGTTCGGCGGCAGCGCGCTGACGGCGGATATTCCCGTGCCCGCCGGTCGCGACCCGGCATCGATGCCGCGGGAAATACCCCCGACCTATGTGCCGGCGCGCAACACGATATTCCTCAGTTACGCGCTGGCCTGGGCGGAGGTGCTCGATGCGCACGACATCTTCACAGGCGTCAGCGCCGTGGACTACAGCGGATATCCGGACTGCCGTCCGGAGTTCATCGCCGCTTTCGAGCAGATGGCCAATCTGGCGACGAAAATGACCGTGACGGGCACGCGTCTGACGATCCGCACGCCGCTGATAGACCTGAGCAAGGCGCAGATAATCCGCCGGGGGATGGAACTGGGCGTGGATTATTCGCTGACGCACAGCTGCTACGCCCCGGACGATCGCGGCCGGGCCTGCGGCCGTTGCGACAGCTGCCTGCTGCGCAAAAAAGGCTTCGCCGAGGCCGGCGTGCCGGACCCGACGGTGTACGCATAGCCGGCCGTCGCAGCGGCGGCGACGATGCTCCCGACATGGCAGTCCCGCCGTGCATCCCCGGACCGCACACCCCGCCCCGGGCGTCAACGGAAGTAGCGGAGGAGGTGGGATTCGAACCCACGAGACCCTTGCGGGCCTACCGGTTTTCAAGACCGGCCCGTTCAACCGCTCCGGCACTCCTCCATGTGCTTGCCGCAACCTGCCACGTGCCCCGGGCAACTGGCCGACTGCCGACCACAACCGCCCAGGCGAGCCCGCCGCGGCCGCGCTCGATGCCGCGATAACCGCGCACGATGCCGGCCCGATCGCCCGTGCGAGCCTGCCGCGGCCGTGCGCTAACCTGCCGCGGCCACCCGCGGGCAGCACGCGCATTCGGTCGCTCGCTGTCCGGCGAATAAACCTATGCCTGCGCCTGCGAAAGTCAATCGCGTCTTACCCTCGCCGCTTTTTGCGGCGCAGTTCCACGGCGGCGCGTCGCGGTTGCATCCGGTGCGCCCGGCCGGTCGCTGGTGCTTTCAGGCGGTCGGCGCAGTCGCGGGCGGCGTTGCGGCGTCGCATCGCGGCGGTGCAATCCGTCCATGACGCATCCTGCGGCCGGCGGTATGCTTATCACTTCGCCGGCGCGCCCGCAGGCGGGCGACGGTGCGTCGCGCGGCGCGGCACGGTGGAGGCGGCGCGGCGGCGGCGCGCCGGCGGCGGTGCGAGAAGAGGTGAACATGCGGCGAGCGGTGTACGGCATATGGTGCCTTGCTGCGGTTGCAACGCAGGTGGCGGCACAGGTTCCGCGCGAAGTGCAGTTGTGGGGCAGGGAGCCCGTCGAGCAGATCAGCAGCCGTCGCGGCGAAGTGTGTCTCAACGGGGTGTGGCGGTTTGCGCCGGCCACCCGGCCTGCCGCCACACAGCCCTTCGAAGATTGCGCTTACATCCGCGTTCCGGGCGACTGGCGCAACACGGGCGCGCGCCCGGGCATCGTGAGCACGGGCAAAGGCGCGTTCTGGAGCCAGTACAAAGGCGATGCGATAACGGCCGCATGGTACGAGCGCACGTTCATGGTGCCGGCCGACTGGTCTGGCCGCAGCATAATGCTGGATTTCCAGCGCGTGAGCACCGATGCCGTGGTGTTCGTAAACGGCAGGCGCTGCGGCGCGGTGCGCTGGCCCGGCGGCGAGGTTGACATAACCGCCGCCGTGACGCCGGGACAACAGGCGCTTGTGCGGGTGCTTGTAGCGGCCACGGCCATCGAGGCCGAGGCCGATGCCTTCGCCGCCGGCGGCGATGCGACGGTGTTGAAGGACGCCTCGCCGCTGGAATCGCGCGGCATAATCGGCGATGTGGTGCTGTGCTGCCGACCGCGCGGCGCGCATGTCAGCGATGTGTTCGTGCAGACATCCACGCGCAGAAAACGTATCGATCTGAGCATCGAGCTTACGGGCATACGACAGGAGGGCTGGATAGACATTCTCGCCCGGATGCTTGATGAAAATGGCCAGGAGGAAAGGCGCTTCAGCGCCGAAGCGCAGGTGCGCGCTGCCGACGTGCAGACAGTGAACGTCGGATGGGACTGGCCCGACGCGCGCCGGTGGGATTTCGGGCGTCCGAACCTGTACACGCTCCAGTTGCGCGTGCGCGGGCGCATGGCTCCGGGCACGCGTCCGGCGACGGCGCCCGCCGTGCCGCTGGCGGACATCGACGATGAATATCGGCAGCGATTCGGCTTTCGCGAATTCCGTGTCGAGGGCCGGTCTTTCTATCTCAACGACGTGGAGATAAGGCTGCGCCCGAGCCTGTCGCTGGAACAGTGGAGCAGCGTTGCGGGGACGATCGAGGTGCACGACGGGCTGATCGACGGCCAGATGGCCGCCGGATACAACATCGAGGAGCACTGGCCCGTGCCCATCAATGTCCGCGGCACCCCCAACTACCGTTATCTCCGCGCCGACCGTGCCGACCGCAAGGGCTGGCTGCTCATGGGCGGACTGGTGCGCATAAACGAATTCATCAACGACCGCAATCACCGGCTGACGTGGGATCAGCCGGGCGTGCGCCAGCGCTGGGAGAACGCGATGGTCGCCGATCTGAAGCGCATGCGCAATCATCCGTCGATCGTGATGTGGTCGATGAGCGCAAACCGCTTCGGTTTTGCCCAGGACCAGAATCCCGTCATGCTGGGGCGCGGCGAGTGGCCGCGAAATCTCAACGACTGGCAGATAAGGTCTTTGCAGTATGCCCGCGAAGCGCTGGAGATAATCCGCGCCCACGATCCCACCAGGCCGGTCTATAACCACCACGGCGGCTACATCGGCGACGTGCACACGATCAACATGTATCTGTGTCTGCTGCCGCTTCAGGAGCGCGAGGAGTGGCCCGGCTGGTGGGCGCAGCACGGCAAGATGCCGTTTATGGCCATAGAGTTCGGCACGCCGCTGCACTGCACCTTCATGCGCGGGCGCACGGGCTTCGCGGACAACATCCAGACCGAGCCGCTGATGACCGAGTTCTGCGCCGTGTATCTGGGCCGCAGCGCCTACGAAACCGAGCCGGCCGCCTATCGCGCCGAGATACGCAACCGTTTCATCGAGGGGCAGAAGTACCGCAACTGGCAGGGCAACGAGGCTCTGGAAACCGCGCCGGCGTTTCAGGCCGTGCAGCATCTGTTCAGCCTGAACACCTGGCGGAGCTGGCGGACATGGGGAGTTACCGGCGGCATGTTGCCGTGGAACATGGGACACGGATGGTGGGGGCGCACGCCCGAGGGCGACAAACATGTGCCGCTGCCGCCGTTTGAGCCGGGGAGACGCGGGACCTATTTTCCGTCAGTGCGCAATCGGGAACTGAATTTCCTGAAGGAAGGGCCGTGGAAAGTGCTTCCGGGAGGCCATGCCATCATGGCCGCCAACGGGCCGACTCTGGCGTGGATAGCCGGACCGCCCGAGGCATTTACCGCGAAGGACCATCATTTTTCCCCGGGACAGCGCGTCGCGAAACAGGTGGTGCTGATCAACGACACGCGCGAGGCGCAGAAGGCGGAATACGCCTGGACCGTCCGATACGAGGGCGTGGTGGAAGGCGAGGGCGGGGCGGCGATGAACCTGCGCCTCGAGCCCGCGCAGACGCGCCGCGACCGCATAGGTTTCGAAATACCGGCGACCATGCCGGCAAATAAGGTCAACGCGCGCGTGCGCCTGACGGCCAGCATCGGCGGGCGCAAGCACGAAGACGAGTTCGCCTTCAGGGTGTATGCGCCGGCGACGATGCCCGCGGAGGAAATGGCCATCTTCGACCCGCGCGGGCTGACCACGAAGATGCTCCGGTCGCTGGGCGCCAGGTTGCGCCCGTGGACCGGCGAAAGCAGCGCGGCGGTGGTGCTGATCGGCCGCGAGGCGCTGTCGGGCGGACACGCGCTGCCGGCCGATCTGGAGGCTTACGTGCGCGGCGGGGGGCGGGCGGTTGTCTTCGCGCAGCATCCCGATTTTCTGCGGCGGCGCGGGCTGCGCGTGGCGCAGCATCTGTCGCGGCGGGTGTTTCCGGTGTCGCCGGCGCATCCGGTAACCGCCGGGCTGGACGCGGCCGACCTGCGCGACTGGACGGGCGAAAGCACGTTGGTGGAGGCTTATCCGGACTATTTCGCGCCGGGCACGAAGCTCGGGGCGCACGGCGTGCCATACTACGGCTGGCACTGGGGCAACCGCCACGCCGTCAGCAGCGCGCCGGTGGAAAAGCCCCACCGCAGCGGCTGGCGGCCGATCCTCGAGTGCGAGTTCGATCTGGCGTACACGCCGCTGATGGAACTGGACTGGGGGCGCGGACGGGTGATCCTGTGCACGCTGGACCTGGAGGACCACGTGCCGGCCGATCCGGCGGCAGCACATCTGGCCGCGCAACTGCTGCGATACGCCCTGAGCGCGCCGCTGCGTCCGCGCGCCGGGATGGTGCTGCTGCTGGGCGACGATAACGATGCGGCGCGCGTGGACGCGCTGGGGGCGATTTACGAGCGCGCCCGAAAACCCGACCCGTCGGCTCAGCTGCTCATTGTGGGCGCCAACCCGCCGTGCGACGAGGCGGAGATATTCCACTATCTCCATGCCGGCGGCAGCGCATTCTATCTGCCGAGGCGCAACGACCAGGCGACGCTCGGCGTGCTGCGGCGCAAGGCGAAGGACTTCGCGGGATCGCTGAAGGTGCCGTCGTGGGAACAGTGCGCCGGACTCAGCAGCTCGGACCTGCGCTTCCGGACCACCGCCGACTGGTGGGTGATAATGTCGGGCGCGGACATCGGCGCCGACGGTCTGCTGGCGCGCCACCGCGTGGGCGCGGGCACGGCGGTATTCTGCCAGCTCGACCCCGACGCGCTGGATGCCGACCGTCAGACGTTCTTCCGCTACACGCGCTGGCGGCAGACGCGCGCCATGTCGCAGATACTGGCCAACATGGGCGCATCATTTGCCGACGACGGCGCGATATTCGGCACGCGCGCTGCGCCGCGCCTGTATCATCCCGACTGGCGCGATGATTTCGAACTGGGCGACGACCCGTACAGGTATTACCGCTGGTAGGGGGCGAGGGGGCGCGAGGCGCGATGCTCCGGCCCTGTGCGCGGTGCGTGCGCGCGGTAAACTGTCGTGCGGCGTTGTTTCAGGGATCATAATTCGGAGGCGAATCATGAAACGCATGGCGATAGCGGCAGCGGCAATGCTTCTGGCGGTGGCGACGATCCGGGCTGCGCAACCGGCGCCGCCGGCGGAAACTCCCGAGCAGCGCGACAAGCGCATGGCGTGGTGGCGCGAGGCGCGGTTCGGCATGTTCATCCACTGGGGGCTGTATGCGATTCCCGCCGGAGAATGGAACGGCAGGAAAGTCGGCGGCATCGGCGAGTGGATCATGAACAGCGCCGGCATTCCCGTGGCCGAGTATGAAAAACTCGTGCAGCAGTTCAACCCGGTGAAGTTCAACGCGCGGGAATGGGTATCCATAGCCGCCGACGCGGGCATGAAGTACATCGTCATCACCAGCAAGCATCACGACGGCTTCTGTCTGTGGGATTCGAAGGTGACGGAGTACGACATAATGGCCACGCCCTTCAAGCGCGATGTGCTGAAGGAACTGGCCGAGGCGTGCGCCGAAAAAGGCGTGGTGCTGTGTTTCTACCATTCGATAATGGACTGGCACCACCCCGATGCCCAGGCCATCGGTTATCCGCGCTATAACAACGCTCCGCCGAATCCCAATTTCCCGCGGTATGTGGAGACCTATCTGAAGCCGCAGCTCAAGGAACTGCTTACCGGCTACGGGCGCATAGGCGTGCTGTGGTTCGACGGCGAATGGATAAAAGACTGGACCGAGCCGATGGCGCGCGACATGGTGGCGTATCTGCGGTCGATGCGGCCCGACCTGATCATCAACAACCGCGTGGGCAAGGGCCGCAAGGGCATGCAGGGCATGAGCGACCCGGGTTTTTCCGGCGATTTCGGCACGCCGGAACAGGAGATTCCCGCCACCGGGTTCCCGGGAGTGGACTGGGAAAGCTGCATGACCATGAATAACACCTGGGGCTACCGCAAGGATGACAACAACTGGAAGAGCACCCAGACGATCGTGCGCATGCTCATCGACTGCGCCAGCAAGGGGGGCAATTTCCTGCTCAACGTCGGTCCCACTGCCGAGGGGCTTATCCCCGAGCCCAGCGTTCAGCGCCTGCGCGAAGTGGGGGCGTGGATGAAGGTCAACGGCGAAGCCATATACGGCACGTCGGCCAGCTGCTTCAAACGCCTGCCGTTCGGACGCTGCACGCGCAAGCCGGGCAAACTGTATCTGCACGTCGAGCAGTGGCCCGCCGACGGGGCGATCGTCGTGCCCATCTCCAACAAGGTCAACCGGGCCTATCTGCTGGCCGACCGCAACACCCCCCTTGCCGTGGCCGCCGCCGGCGACGCAGGCGTGCGCATATCGGTGCCGGCCAGCGCTCCCGACCCCATAGCCACGGTCGTAGTGGTGGAAATCGAAGGCGAGCCGCAGGTGCTCGCCACTCCGCCCCTGCGCCAGGGGGCCGATGGCAAGATCACTCTGCGCGCCGCCGACGCCGACATAACCGGCTCCGCGCGTCTGGAAAGCAAGGGCGGCGAACCCAACATCGGCTTCTGGACCAGCGCCGAGGATACCGTCCAGTGGCGCGTGCAGGTGGATCGCCCCGGCCGCTTCGCCGTGGAGGTGCTGTATGCGTGCGAGTCGGCCAGCGCGGGCAGCGAGTATCAGATAATCGCCGGCTCATCGACCCTCAGCGCCAGGGTCGAAGCCACGAAAAGCTGGAACGATTTCGCAGTGGCCAGACCCGGCCACATCACGATCGACAATGCCGGCGTGATCACGATAACCGTAAAGCCCGTGAAGAAGCCCGGCCAGGCAGTGATGAACCTGCGCCGTGTGACGCTCACGCCGGCGGCGCCGTAGGCTGCGATTGCGCCCGCGGCACGCCCGCACGCATCAGCGAACGCCCGCCGCGGCGGATGTCGTGAGGGCTGTTTGCCCCCGCTTCACTGGCCGGAGTCCGACAGGATCACAACATCGTCTGGCGGCGGCTCGCCCGGCAGTGTGACTTCTGCCACCTGTTGCGAGGGGTCGTCTATCGACACCACCTTCACTGCGTCGCTTCCGATGGAGTAGATGAAGTCTCCGATCTGCAAGGCACGTTTGGCTTCGCCGGAGTGACTGATCGCGCCGAGCTTCGTGAAGCCGCGGTCCGGATCGACCTTCAGAATCTCCATGCGCGCCGACCCGTTCCACCACGTCCAGTCGAGCACGGGCAGCGCCAGCACCTGGTAGTTGGCGAACCACGCGAAAGCGTGATGATCCCACTCGGCCGACGAACCGGTGGCCCACCACCAGCCCGACGGCGCCGTGGTATCGAACTGGTACGTCGCGATCCGCTGCGGGTTGGCCGGGTCGGACACGTCGAACAGCGACACCTGCAAACCGCGGATCCGGCCGTTCTCGTCGCCGTCGCGGCCGAAACCGATAAGCCTGTCGGCACTTATCGGATGGAGATACGCGGAATAACCCGGTATCTCCAGCACGCCCGTGAGCACCGGGTCGGTGGGGTTGCTCAGGTCTATCACGAACAGCGGGTCCGTCTGCCGGAAGGTAACCAGGTATGCCCGGTCGGCCATGAACCGCGCAGCGTACAGCCGCTCGGAAAACGCCAGGCCGGTTATGCCGCCGACGATATCCAGCGTGTCGCCGGTGTCCTGAAGTATGAAAAGGTTGTTGGAGCGGCCTTCGGCTTCGCTGGTGGTGGCGATGCGGAACAGACCCGCCTCCTCATCCATGGAGAACTGATTCAGCGTCCAGCCCGGCACGTGCCCTGTGCCTTCGTACACGGCGCGATCGTCAGCCAGGGCGAAGCGGTAGATGTCGGTTCGGAAGTCGCCGTCCCAGTTGCCCATCGGCGAATCCCACGTCTGCGCCGCCACGAACAGGCTCTGTTCGGAGGCATATACCGTACCGCTCACGCCCATTACAGTGGTCGAACTGCCGGGCGCCGGCTGCTCGGCGGTCAGGTCCATGAACACCACCGAGAACATGTCCAGACAGGGCTTGTCTGGAGGCATGAACAGCGCTGTAAGGTCCACCAGGCTGCCGGAAAGAGTGCTTGTCGTGCCGTCGGCGTTGTGAACGACGGTCTGCCACGCGGGCAGCAGGTCCTCCAGCTGCATGGATTCCAGACGCGCACGATACGATTCCTCGCTCTCATAGACGTAGCCGGTCCGGCGCTGCCATGGCATCAGCTGCCGCCCGCCGTATGCCACGACCACATCGCCGTCTTCCCATTGGCCTTCGTTGTCGTCGTCCATGATCGGTGTTTCAGGCGGAAGAGGCTCGCCCGAGGGCACGATTGCCGGTCGGGGCACGGCGACGGTGTTATCCACGACCATGAACATGCGTCCGCCCAGCACGCGCGAGCTCGACAGCGAGCCATCCAGACGGCTTTCGGCGAGCAGTGTCGGCGATGCGCGATCCGATACGTCATACACCGCGACCTTGATCTGCGGTTTCGAGATCCAGCCGCCGTTCCAGAAGGGAGGCATGACGGTCAGCGCTGCATCACCGGCAGGCTGAGTGCCGCCTTCGGCCGGCACAACAGGCTCAGGCTCGGGCAGCGGTACATCCATCCACACATCGCTTATCACCGCCAGCCTGCTGCCAGCAAGATACATGCCCACCGGCCAGCCCTCGATGTCGGTACTCGAGACGATGTGGCTCTGGTCGGCCGGCCAGGAGTCGAGAATAAGCAGCTGGCCGTTGTGCAGCAGGTAAATATAGTCTCCGTCGGTCTTTACGATGTCTGCCTCATCGACGTTCTGTTCCTGGGTGTTGGTCTGCGAATGGTTGCCGCCGGGTGATTCGGCGCTGGGGGCGCCGCTCATGTCCTTAGCCAGCGACAAGCCGCCGTCGGCCAGGGCATAGACCATTTCCCCGCGCCAGTTCCAGCCCCACCACCATACGGGTTGACCGAAGGCCCACTGCCATTGCTTGACGGCCGATTCGATTATCCATTGTTTGAGGTCTTCGGCGCTGCCGGCCTGCACAAGCGGATTGCTTCGCTGATCCAGCTGGCGGACGTCGTATTTCTGGTACTTCCAGTAGTCACGTTTTTCACGGATGATCGTATCAGGCTCATTGTCATCGCCGCCGACCATGCGGTCGCTGCCGTCGCCCCCGCGGAGCGTGTCTTCGCCGTCATTGCCAAGCAGAATGTCGTCGTCGAACCCGCCTGATATCTGGTCGTCGCCGTCACCGCCCAGCATCCGATCGTCGCCGATGCCGCCGGTCAGCACGTCGTCGTCGCCGCCCCCGTAAAGCAGATCGTCGCCGTCCTCTCCCACAAGCAGATCGCCGCCGTCATCGCCGTAGATTGCGTCGTCGCCGAGGTCGCCGTATATCTGGTCGGCGCCGCGACCGCCGCATATCACGTCGTCCGCGCCGCTGCCGACGATGGTATCGGCCCCGCCGCCCCCGAGGATGGTGGTTCGAACGTTCTTGAGATTGGTGCCAAGATCAACGGTTATGGAATCCGGCCCCCGTCCGGCGTTGACGAACACCTTTGTTACGCTGGACGCGACGCGCGTGGCGATGCGCTGTCCGTTGACGATGGCTTCCAGTCGGTCGGTCCTGTTCTGAACGGGCTGGATGACTATCTGGTCTGCCGACGGGCCGTCGATGTCGCCGCGGATGATCCACAGCCCGGGCGGGGCGCTTGCCAGAAGCATCCGGCTCTCAAGACCATCGATTATCGCTCGCGACACGGAACGCGCTGCGCGCCACAGGCGGGGATTGTTCCCTGCGGGTCGGGTTGCTGACATGATTGCCTCCTGTTGCCGCAATAGTGACGACGCGACGGCAGGTCACATTTCACGACTGCACACAGGCCTGACGTGTTGCAGTGGCCAATGCCGCCTTTCAACGATACACCCGGTCCGCCACGGTGGCAAAAGAAAACCACCGGCGCTATCACGGGTGCCATTATGCGGAACTCGTTGCCCGTTAATCAGTTATCAGCGTCCGCGCACGGTTCGCCCGACGGCAGCAGCACATTATCGGTCGCGTCAACGGGCGAATCCAGCATCCTCCCGCGCCGGCTGGCGTATATGTGATCGCGATTCACGCCCACCAGCGGGTTATCGCAGAACTCGACACTGCCGTCGGCAAAGAGGACATTCTGTCCGCGACCGTGATGGTGTGTGCTGTTGGCCAGACGCAGCTGGTCGGGCGGACTTGTCGGACTGAGGCACAACACATCCACACCCTCCACCGTTGGCGGCGGTCCTTTGTCGGCGGCGAGCACGAACGGATATGTCAGAGACCGGTCCCAGCGAAAACCGGCGGCCATGGCTGATTCATCCGCATAGGGGTTCTGAATCGCGTAACTCAGGTTCAATTCAACGCTGGTGAAATTAGAGCGCATCCAGGGCGGTTGGCCGCCGAAAGTGTCCGGGCGGTGGCGGGTGGCCGGGCATACCAGTGTTGCGGGCGAAAGATAGCCTTCGCGTATCAGCAGAAACAGCGCTGATGGAACGTTGTTGGGACCGGGTCCCTCGGTGCCAAACGGGTCGGAAGAGGAGAATCCGCTGTTGCTCACATCGGGCAGGACTTCGGGGCTGCAAGCCGGGCGCGTGGCGGGCAGCCGTCCGTTGTTCTCGTCCGCATAGCGCCGCAGGGCGAAACCCACCTGACGGAGGTTCTCGGCACATCGGTAGCGCGTGGAGCGGTCGGCGGCCTGAAGCATCATCGGCACCGTGATCGCCACCAGAATGCCGATAATCGCCAGAACGCCAAACAAGTCGAGCAGCACCGCGCCGCGACGGACTGTGTGTGGCAATAACATGGCGAACCTCACGGCGTATATATTATGGTCGTTGCAGCCTGCGTAAATCATACAGGTGTTATTGTTCCGCGGCAATTACAAACCGAAGGCGCGCGGCGGCGTCCGGGCGAACGCCTTGCGGCAGCGGATCGCTCCATTTTTCCGCGCGGCTGGCCCATGTGCCGAACAAGCCGCGTGCCGGTGCGTAATAGGTTCAGCACAACGCCGCTATTCTGTTGAAAGGCGGTTTCGATTTTCTGCCGGCCGGCGGGCGGCCTGGCGGAGGGCGGAGTTCATTTTCGATTCGGCCCTCATTCTTGCTGGAGTTTCCTGTTTATGTCACCTCAGAGTTCGGCGCGATCCACAACGGAATCATCGTTCTTGTCGCGCCTGATAGCAGATCCGTATGTGCAGGCTCAACGCACGTATCTGGTAGCGAAGGCGCCCATCTATGGCCCGGAAGATGCCGCGCGTAATCTGTATTACGTGCACCATGGCCAGGTTCGCGTGTACCAGCAGGGCGGCGACACGCGCCGTCTGGTGGAAATACTGGGCGATGACCAGTGGTGCGGACTGCCGGCACTTGCAGGAGCCGAAAAATATGGCGAAGGCGCGGAAGCGGTTCAGCCCTCGATGGTGTCCACCATTCCTGCCGACAGGTTCATCGCCGCGATGGCCCGCGAGCAGCAGGCGGCTATGGAGATGATCCGCCTGCTGGCCGGCAAACTCATGAAAGACCGCGAGCAGGCCGCGGCGCTGGTGTTCGATGACTGTCGCGCGCGACTGATAAAGGCGCTGGTGGAGCTGGCCGATTCTCCGGCGGCAACGAAAGTGTCCGAAGGGGTCCAGGTGCAGATCACCCAGCTTCAACTGGCGCAGAAGGTGGGCGTGACCCGCGAAACGTGCAGTCTGACGCTGGCCCGTCTGCGCCGCGCCGGGCTGGTGCATACCGGTCGTAACAAACTCATCTACAGCCCGGACAAACTGCGCGAGGCGGCCGGAACCGGCTCGCTGTAAGATCGGCACACGCGTGCCAAGTCGGGGCAGGGCGCGGTAACATCGGCACTCATGTGCCGTTTTACTGTGTCGAACCGGCTGTTTGCCGCCGGCGTTGCTCTGACGATCGTGTTTCTGACGGGCATCCTTCGCGCCGGCGAAGGCGGCAGGGGGGAAGGGACTGACCTGGAGCTGGGGGGCATGGGCGATGGCGCAGGGCAGTTCCTCGAGTTGTGCGACATCGCCTTCGATTCCGCCAATAACCTCTACGCGCTGGACGGGCGGCGACTGGAAACCAGAGACGGTCAGAAGCGCTGGGTGGGCAATCTGCGCGTGCAGAAGTTCGATGATTCGGGCAGATTCATATCCCAGTTCACGGTGGCGGACGAATCGCTGGGTGAAAACAATCAACCGCGCCGTCTGGCCATCGACGACGCCGGCAACATCTACATAACCGAACCGAAAGCGGGACTGGTGCGCAAGTACGGGCCCGACGGCAAACTGCTCAGGGATTTCCAGATACCCGCCGCCTTGGCCATCACCACGCGGCGCATGAACGGAGCAGAGCAGATAGTGGTGGTGGCCAATCCGCTGAACAAACAGAACAGGCCGCAGCCGGTGCAACAGGTGGAACTGATCAGCGCCGCCGGCGAGATGCTTCCGCCGCTGAAACTGGACCGGCCCGTGAGCAACTGTTCCGACGTGGCCGCCGACGCCCAGGGCAACCTGTACATACAGGCCGACGTGAATCAGGTGTACAAGTTCTCCGCGACAGGCGCACTGATGGAGATCCTCGGCGGCGGTGTGAACCGTCGCCAGTCCGACGGCAGCGAGCTGCGCGACACGGTGGCGGTCGATTCGAGGGGCAACGTCTACTGCTGGGGGTGGAACAACCTGCTGGTGTTCGATGCGGCGCTTCATCAGATACGCAGCCGGCCGGGGCAGTTCTACTGGTACGACCCCTGGTCGCCGCACGGGGCGTATCTCATTCTGGCCATCGACAGGAAAGACCGGCTATGGGTGGGCGCCACCGGCAACGTGCCGATGGGCGTGCGGCACCATTTCCGCCCGTGCATCATGCGCGTCAGGGAAGATTTCCTCGACAAGGCCGTAACTCTCAACGCCCGCGCGCTGGGGCTGGATGCGGTCGTCGAGCCGCTGGAGATGCCGTGGAACCTGTCGTTCGAGCTGAAGCCGGTGGATGTGGAACTGGTGATGCGCCCGGCGCATCGGCGCGTCAACACGCTTGGGGCCGAGATTGCCGTTTTCGACGTGTACAAGAACGAGGTTCTGCGGCGGCGGTTCGAATGGGCGCTCGAAGACGGCGTGGAAAGCCGCAGGAAGGAACGATTCGAGCCGCCGCGCTGGGGCTGGTATTCGGTGCAGTGCCGGCTGTACGAGGGCGATACGCTGCTGAAGGCGACGGCGGCGCATCTGGGCTTCACGCCGAAGTTCGCGGGCATGCCGACGCTGGCCGCGGGCGAATCGCCCGGAGGCTGGAACGACATTCCGCGGGCCGCGGCCATGGGGCTGTATCTGCACCGGGTGAACACGGGCATGCCGCTGAAGGACCTGACGCGGCTTATACAGCTGGCGGAACAGTATGGCGTTACGCTGCTGGTGCAGTTCGAATCGAAAGAGGCCTGCGAGCCGCAGCGCGTGAAGGAGATAGTCGGCGCTCTCAAGGGGCATGTGCGCTACTGGGAGGTGGTCAACGAGCCCAACCTGAACATGAAAGCCGCCGACTATGCCGCGCTGCTGAAGGCGACGCACGCCCTCATAAAGAAGATCGATCCGCAGGCGCTGGTGCTCGCTCCGGCGGTGTGCGGCATAAACCTCCAGTGGATAGAGGAGTTCTACGCGGCCGGGGCAAACAGGAGTTTCGACATCTTCTCGTTGCACGATTACGAGGGGCATGAGAGCATCGATCCGGGCCACTGGACATGGAAGTTCAGCCAGCTGAAGAAGATCATGGCGGGTTACGGCGACCGCGACAAACCCATCTGGCAGACCGAACGGGGCATACCGGGCATACGCGGGCGGACGTTTCTGGGCGGAGCGCAGGCCGTGCGCGAGACGCTCCACCGCGACCTGCTGGAGACGCTGGGGGTGTCGCCCGACCGCAGTTTCTACTACTACCTCAATGCGGGCGGGTTCGGACAATATCCGGCGTATCTGTGGAGCGCCGCCGGACCGCACCCGGGCGCGCTGGCGCTGCGCACGCGCGCGGCGCTGACACGCGGCATGAACCTTCAGGGCGCGCTCAATTTCGGGCCGTCGGGCAACCGCCTGTTCATGGGGCTGCAATACTACGGCACGGAAACGTCAACCATCATCCTGCGCAACCTGGGCGCCGACCCGCTGCCTGTGGAACTGGCGGTTGACGGCGGACGGACGCTGGAAGTCATCGACGCCTTCGGCAACGCCGAAACCGTGCCGGTAACGGGCAGCACGGTTTCGCTGAAGGTGGGAACGATGCCGACATATCTCCGGCTGCCGCTGGGACAGCGCGTCGTGCCGCTGCGGATGGACTTCGGGCGCAACCTTGCCGCCGGCGCTGCAATCAGTTATTCGGGCAGAACATCCAGCGATATGGCAATACTCACCAACGGCGTTCTGGAGGTGGCGCATCCAAGCACGCCGTGGGGCAAGTGGTGGATGGGCGAATGGCCCGAGGGCGAGAGGGTATTTCTGGAGATCACGCTGCCGGTGCAGCGAACGGTCGATCGCGTCATCGTTCACAGCATGCGCGCGGACAACGCCCAGAGCGCTCTGCTGGATTTCGATGTCGAGGCGGAACTGAACGGGCAATGGAAGACGGTAGCGCAGGTGCGCACGCACTGTCCGCCCAGCGATCCCGTGGAGATTCCGGAGAGCCGCGCGCACACGTGGTACATGGATCAGTGTCTGGCGGTGGCGCAGTTCGAGCCGGTATCGACGCGCAGGCTGCGTATCGTCGCGCTGCGGGGAACATACGGCTTCATTCCCGACCGTGCGGGAACGGAATATGCGGCGTTCCGTCCCGGCGGCGGCTCGCTGCATCTGCGCGAGATCGAAGTCTATGGTCCGCCGGCCGAGATCGAACTGTCGGCTTCAACGGCCGCCGGCGGACGGTCGGCGCCGTTCGAGAAGGAGCCGGTCGCGGTGCAGGTAATCAACCGCGGGATGAAGCGCATCGAGGGCACGGTGCGGGCGGTGTTGCCGGAAGGGTGGACCGCCGACCCGCCGCAGCTTGCGATGGCCGTTTCCGGCGGTGCGGCGGCGCGCGGCGAGATAAAAGTCACGCCGCCGCTGGATGTCGCTGCGGGCACGGTGCAGTTGCGGCTGGACATGGCCGACCGCCAGGGCGGTCTGATCGATTCGGCCGTGGCATCGCTGCTGATTCTGCCGCCCGGCGCCCTGCGCACGTGGAGCATAGTCGGGCCGTTCCCCAACAGGAACGGCGAAGGCTTCGACGCCGTGTACGAGCCGGAAAAGAAGGCAGATCCCGGCAAGCCGGTGGCGTTTCCCGCTGGCAAGACTCACAACTGGAAGCGCGTTAACACCGATGACAGGGGGTTTGTGGACCTCGCCCGGCAGTTCAACCCCAACAGCGATGTGTGCGCCTATGCCGTGGCTTACGTGAAAAGCGCGCGGGCGCGCAAGGCCGTGCTGTCGATAGGCGCCGACGACGGCTGCAAGGTGTGGTTCAACGGAAGTCTCGTGATCAGTAAGAATGTGGCCGTCGCGGCCAGTCCCGGGCAGTACAAGGCCGACGTGGAATTGCGCGAGGGGGTGAACGAGATACTGCTGAAGATAACGCAGATCGGCGGCGGCTGGGGTTTCTACGCTGATCTGCTCGACGAACGGGGCGAAAGGATAAAAGACGTGCTGTGGTCGCCGAGCCGGTGACGGGCGCAGGGTTGGCAGACGGAGCGAAGGCGGCGCCCGCTTGGCCGGCGCGGAGTTTGTGGTATTGTCAGAGCGATGTCGCAGCAGATGAATCATGACGGTGATGTTCTTCCGGTGGGCGTGATAGGCCTGGGCGGCATGGGCGTACAGCACTGCCGCAACATCGTCAAGAACGTGCGGGAGATGAAGCTTGCAGCGGTGTGCGATGCCGACGCCGCGCACGCTCGCAACGTGGGCGAAGAACTTTCCGTGGCGTCGTACAGTTCGCACAGAGACCTGATCGATTCGGGACTGTGCCGGGCGGTGCTCGTCGCCACGCCCCATCCTCTGCACGCCCCGATAGCGGTGGATTGTCTGAAGGCCGGCCTGCACGTGCTCAGCGAAAAGCCCCTGGCCGAGTCGGTATCGGCGGCCGACGCGATGGTCAGGGCGGCCGAGCAGGCGGGGCGCACGCTGGGCGTGATGTACCAGATGCGTTTCATCCCGGCCGTGCGCAAAGCCATCGAGATCGTGCGCAGCGGTCAGCTGGGCCGCGTCATACGCGCCGCGCTGATAGCGCCGGACTATCGCCCGCAGGCATATTACGATGCCGGCAGATGGCGCGGCACGTGGGTGGGCGAAGGCGGCGGCGTGCTGCTGAATCAGGCGCCGCACCTGATGGACCTGATGCTGAACATGACGGGCCCGCCGGTGTGGGTGCATGGAATCGCCACGGCCGCGATGCACGACATCGAGGTCGAGGATTGCGCGCAGGCGCTGCTGCGTTTCCCGCAGGGCGCTTTCGGATACCTGTACTGTTCCACTATCGAGCCCGGACCCGGGCAGTCGATCGAGATATTCGCCGAGCGCGGCAAGGTGATTTACCGCGACGAACAGGTGAAACTCTATCGTTTTGCCGACGAGGTGCGCTCCTATACGCGCACCTGCACCGACATGTGGTCGAGGCTGCCGTGCACCGAGGTGCCGCTGGAGGTGGAGGACAGGCCCACCGGCCACGCCGACGTCATGCGCAACTTCGCGCGGCACATTCTCGGCGGCGAGCCGCTGGTGTGCGACGGGCGGTCAGCCGTGGCGCAGGTGGAACTGGCCAACGCCATCATATACTCGGCGCGCACGGGCGCGCCGGTGGACCTGCCGCTGGACCGGGCGGCCTACGACACAATGCTGGCCGAATTGCGGAAGAACTCCCGCTACCACACCAGAAGCGACGTCATCAAACGCGTTACCGACCCGACATGCAGGGCTTGAAATGGCCGCGCTCCAGCCGCGCGGCGCGGCCGCTATGCCTGCTCCAGCAGGCGTTTGACGTGCGCCACGCAACGGTCGAGGTCGTCGCGCACCTGGTAGATCCAGAAGCGCAGGGGCGTCCAGCCGAGTTCGATTAGCCGCTGCGCGCGGATCCGGTCGCGCCGCAGATGTTCCTCGTTCCAGATGCGGTGATACATCTGCGCGTCGAGATCGATGGCCAGCGGGCGGCGAGCGTTCATCACGGCAAGATCCACCAGATACTGTTCGACGGCATGCTGCGCCACGGGCGAAATGCCCGCGCGGCGAAGCGCGGCGTACAGGCGCCGGTGCCAGCAGGTGACCAGTTCGGGGCGGCTGACGGGCGGGTACTCGTCGCCGGGGGCGGCGGGCATATGCGCCGCAGGTGAATCGCGGCGCGCCAGTTCGCTCGCGTATCGCGCGAACTGCGCCAGGTGCACAACGGGCGATGAGACCGCGGCCTCGAAGTCGCCGACGACGATCAGCGCGCTGCGGGCGCGCGTGATGGCGACGTTGAAAATGTTGGGCGTGCTGATGAGAAACCGCACCGCCGATTCGGGCATGTCGCGCGAGTACACCGGCGAAAAGATCATCACGTCGCGTTCGTCGCCCTGGAAACTGTGGGCGGTGGCCGCCTGAAAGCGCAATTGCCTCAACCGCGCTGACAGTTCTGCATCGCGTTCGATGAGGGCGTTTATCAGCTGCTGCTGAGCGCGAAACGGCGTGACAACGCCCACTTCGCCGTCGTAGCCGCCCTCGAGCACCAGCCGGCGCAATTCAGAGACGACGGCATGCGCCTCCGGCTCGTTGAGCGCGCCCCCGCCTTCGGGACGGATGACCCTGCCGGGCACGGCAACCCACCGCACGGCCGGTCCGTCGCCGGCCGGCGGGCGCAGGTTCTTATACCGCGTCGCTATGCGCAGCTCCTGCCGGTAGAAGTGGCTGTTGGAAAAGGCGATTATGTCGGGGTGCGAACGATGGTGGTCGCGCAGACCCACCACGTTTTCGGGGCCGCACAGGCCGCACGCCAGATCGAAAAGCGACCTGCGGCTGTACAGCCACCCGCTGCGCCGTGCGGGCAGCCCGTGTTTCCGGAACAGCTCCTCATCGGCGGCGGCGTCGAGGCTGGTGATGTGGCGCAACTGATTGGGGTCGCCGATGATCACCGCGCGTCGCGCCCGCAGCAGCAGCGGCAGCGCCGAGGGGATATCGCACTGGCTGGCTTCATCGATTATCAGCAGGTCGAACACTCCCGGCGCCAGCGGCACGCGCCCGCTGGCCGACAGCGAGGTTATCGCCCATGCCGGCAGGGCTGCGCTGGTGTCGGCGAAGCATTCATTCAGGCCGCGGCCGCCCCCGCGGCATATCAGTCCCGCATATTGCGACAGGGCCTCACGGCTGGCACCGGTCAGGCGCAGGGGCAGCAGGTCCAGCCACGCCTTCCAGAGCGTGCGCGATGTCTCGCAGATCCGTTCGGTGAGCGCCAGATGCTCGGCCGCCGCCTTGCCCGGCGACATGGCGATGGTCAGTTCGTGCAGACGGTCGAAGTAGGCGCGCACGGAGCGGGCGCACCTCAGCCGCCGCTCCAGTTCTTCGCACGCCGCCGCCCACAGGGCGATCGTCTTTTCGCCGGGCGCCTCGGCGGGCAGGCGCACTGCCATCCGGGCTGCCGTGGCGGATGCCGCACGGGCAGCGGCGGCCAGTGCCGCATATCTGCGCGCGCTCACGCATCGCCAGATAAGCCTCACAGGCGCCGGTTGGCGCTGGCGGTCGGCATGCTTCACGGCCGAGGATAGCGCCGCGATCTCGCTTTCGGCCGCGGCCAGCTCCGTCTCGCGCAATGCGGCGAAGGCTTCGTCGCCCAGCCACCTGCGGACGGATTCGACTTCCTGTTCGAGGGCATCGACTTCGTTGCGCAGGGCGATCGTCCGCGACAGTTCCCGCGCCAGACAGTCGCGGCGGCTTTGCAGGTCCTTGAGTCTTTCCGCGGCCGAGGAGCGGGTCTTCTCCGCGTCGGCCGGCACGGCGGCGCACAGCAGCGACGACAGATACTGCGCCAGCGCCTCGTTGTGCTGGCGCGTGCCCAGCCGCATCAGCAGCCGGTTGGCGCCAAGGCGGTTCACGCGTGTTTCCACGACGTCCACCGCCTGATTGTTGCGGCTGGCGAACAGCGCCGTCAGCCCGCGCCACGCCGCGTTTATCAGCAGCGTCATCACGACCTGCGACTTGCCCGTCCCCGGCGGGCCTGTGATCACAGTCAGCGGATTGTGCAGCCCGCGCACCACTGCCGCACGCTGTTCGTCGTTGAGCGGCAGGGGCTCAAGCAGCGACTCATCGGCGGACGGTCGGGGCTGCGGAATGGCCCCGGCCAGCCACGCGCCCAGCGCCGTCCGGGCACAGTCCTCCGGCCGGATGCGGCGCAGTTCGGCCAGCTCGGTCAGCAGATTGCGCGTGTACGGGGGCTGCCCGGAAAGTATCAGCAGCGCCCGGTTGTATATGCCGCTGTTTCCCGGCGACTCTGTCGGAGGCGCAGCGGCCGTCTGGCCGGGCTGCGGCGGTTCGATCCACGGCCAGTCCGGACGCAGCGAGCGAAGGCGGTCGGCCAGCTGGTACGGGTCCGGGCACGATGCCGTGTCGGAAAGCCCCAGAGCGCGCGACACGTCAACCAGTTCGCAAATCACGCTCTCCCGCGATTCGCGCATGAGAAGTTCGACGGCGCGGTAATTCACCTGCGGCGGCTCGTCGCTCAGCGACGGCGCGTCATCGTTCCCCGCCGCCACCGGCTCGAAAGCGAAAAGAAGAACCGGCGCGATAACGGGCGTCATCTGGCCGGTGGCATCGGTCGATGTGGCAAGCAGCACGGGCCAGCCGACAAGCAGCGTGCCGCCCCTCGCATCCCGCCGCACCTCCTCCAGCAGGGCGCGCGCTGCCGGCGATGCGAATATGGCATCGGGGTCGGTCTTCGGCGAAGGCACGGCGGGCAGCTCCACCCAGCGCTTCCGGCGGGTCTGCGGATGCGCGGGCAGTTCCACGCTGCCTCGCCCCTCGCGGATGAGGCAGTCGCTGTAGTAGTCGCACAGACGGGCAAGGTCTTCGGCGAAGTTGTCCGGTTCCCACCCCATGGCGAGGCACCACGCCTACCAGATTGCCCCAAATGATACCCGCCGGTGTCAACGGCGGCCACCACAGCGCGCAACCGGGCCCTGTGCCCGCATGCCGGGAACCGCAATCGCCTGTCGATCTTTCCGGCGTTTCGTCATTGCCGGTCCGTCGGAGCCGCAGCTTCGGAGCCGATTATCACGCGGTAGCGAGCGTCCGTCGTCCAGATTCGGTAAAGCGGATCGGCGCGGTAATGCCGCCAGTGGTCCTCCACCTGCTCCGGAAGCGCCTGGTCGATATCGGTCTGCGGGCCTTTCACGGCGATGGTCCCGCCGCGCGCGCCGCTGCGATTCAGCCGCAGCACGAATCGCCGTCCTCCCTGCTGCACGGTCAGCACGTGGGCGTCGGCGTCGCTGGCGCATGCGGCGCCCTGTACGGCATCGGGGCGCTGCTGTTCGATGCCGACCTGCATCACGTGCAGAAACTCGACGCTCCGCCCCGCCGACCGTGGACGCAGCTCCACACGCCATCCCAGCACGCCGATGGTGCTGACCACCGCGTAGCGGCTGTCGGCCATTTCATAGCCCTCGTCGGACAGGCCGTACTGCACGCCCGCGACCTCGAAATCGTGGCCTTTGCCGCCGATTTTCCTGCGCTGCACGTCGGCCGCCCCCGGATACAGCGTGCGCACGGCCAGCCATCCGCCGCCGCTCTTTCCTGGCGAGCCGGATTCCACCATGAACGTGTCGCCGAACATCCACACGTGGCCGCCGGGATTCGGGTGCGGCACGCGCTCCGAGCCGTTCCAGAGAAACTGCGGGCCGATTTCCGCGACCGTCAGCGGTTTCTCGCCGTCCACCGCCTTCGGCTCGCGCAGGCTGTGGAGCATCCAGCACGGCGTCCGCGAAGGATCGGATAGCACCAGGCGGTCGTACACCACGAACACGTCCGGCTTGAGATAGACGAACTGTCGCGTGATCTCCTCGACGCCCCACTCCGGCGGGTAGCTGTAGCGCGCGTCGCCGCAGGCGTAGTCGTACAGCGGATGGGTGCGATAGGCCGTGATGCGGCCGGGCATGAAATCCTTCTGCGGTCCGGCGAAGCCCCATTTCTTCCACCAGTCCGGCGCTTGCGGGACGGATTGGCCGCCGCGCCGGACGATATTGCCGGTCGGGCGATTCTGCCAGTCGCGGTGGACGTACTCGCCGTCGCCGATGGTGATGGAGTTGTGGGCTATGGTCTGCCGTCCGTAGTTGCCGATGGCCGGCACGCCGGCGTCCGCGCCCTCGCCGAAGAACTTGAGGACCTGCGTGTTCTGCCCGTGGACGGGACCGGAGTCGATCGCCAACGGGCCGCGCTTACGGATCGTGAAGCTGAGGTTATCGGCATTGTTGCGGCCCCAGGTTCCATCTATCTCGCCGTAGCGTCCGCAACGGAAGGTGGCGAAGGTGGCGTCTGGGGACCAGTCGGATCGCATGATGACGTGGCCGGATGTCGGGAAAAGCCGCGTAAGCGGCAGCGTCGCGGGGTCGATCGGCTTCTGGTCCGGATCCAACCACAGCAGCCGTCCCAGCGCCTCACGGTCTCTGTTCCAGGGCGGTTCCTGCGCGCGGTACTTCTCCATCCACGCCAGCCCCAGGCCGTCGTTCTCGCGGGTGAACGTCAGGAACAGCAGGTGGTTGGCCCCGCAGTGGCCGGGCGTAACGGCGCTGGCATCGTCGGCCGTGCGCGTCACGCCGATCTTCTCCACCGTCAGGGGGTTGAGCCCGGGGACGAAGTGATACCAGTAGAACGCGCTCTGGTAGCGGGCGAAGTCGGCCCGGCCGATGTAGTCCTCGCCGGTGGCGTGCGACCAGGCGATGGCGGCGACGAAGGGCTCCCAGTAGGCGTGCTCGCCGTTGTAGCCGTGGCCCATGTCCGAGCCGCCGCGGCCGGCGGCCCAGCGGTTGAGCTTGTCGGTCCACTGGATGAGCGTCTGGTCGAAGTCGCGCTTCATGCGCGCCAGGAACGCCGCGTCGTTGGGACCATTACCGCCCTCGTAGAACGTGCTCACCAGATGCAGCGTCGGCCGCCAGAACAGCGCCCCGTCTCTGGCCACTGCTGCGGCAACCAGGTCCGACAGCTCCCGCCGCTCCTGGTCAGTCAGGTCTTCCCAGATGAGGTCCATCGTCGCCGGCCAGCCGAAAATCCACGTGGGCCGTCGGAACTGCGGCGAGCGCCTGATGGCGTCGAGATACCTGCGCTCGCCCGTGAGCCTCCACAGCAGGGCATGCGCACAGCAGTCGGATTCGCTGTTCCAAGGGCGATCGGAGCGGCGCTGGAGCGCCTGAAAATCGGCGGCCAGACGCGGGTCGGCCGCCCGGCGGCGCAATATCTCCAGGTCATCGCGGCCGAGCAGCAGCCGCGGATGCTCATTGCGCGCAAGCGCGGAATCCGCCGGGATGTGGAACTTCGGGCGGCCGGCCTCCGTGGTGATCGGTCGGAAGCCGTCGGGCCGGACCGCCCGGAGACCTTCGCTGGCCTGTGTTGCCTGTGCTGACCAGGCCAGCAGCACGGCGACAACGATCGCATGCGGTGTTTTCGATGTTCTCATCGCGAAAGCGGAGGCAGCATTGATACACCATCGCCACGGTCCGCACAAGACGGACGCCGGGACGAAAGCAAGGGCCCACCGGCCTTCGAACTGGCGCGCGTGACGGAAGTGGGCCTCTTACGCGCGGCGTCCGCGTCGCGCGGGGCCTTTCTTTTCCTCGCGCGTCTGGACCAGCCCCAGGTCCAGCTCGCGCCGCGGCACGTCCACCCTGACCACGAACGCACTTACGGGGTCGCCTATGCCGATGCGCCGGCCGGTGCGCTGGCCACGTATAACGCCGCTGCGCTCATCGACGTCCCACCAGTCGTCCAGAAGGTTCTCGTAGCGTATGAGGCCTTCGATCAGGTATTGCTGGAGCTGCACGAATATGCCGAAACTGGTGATGCCCGTCACGACGCCCGCAAACACCTCGCCGATGCGGTCCTTGAGAAGCTCCAGCACCTTGACCTGCCGCAGTTCGCGTTCGGCGTCCTCGGCGCGGCGTTCGGTGAAACTGATGTGCCGGCCGATTTCCACCAGCCGGCTGTGCGACACCACGTTGTCCAGTTGTATCTGGCTGCGGCGGCGGCGCACGCCTCCCGCGTCGCGCTGCCGCAGATACGAGTCGAGCAGCCGGTGGACGGTTATGTCGGCGTAACGCCTGATGGGCGAAGTGAAGTGGCAGTAGCATTCGCTGGCCAGCGCGAAATGGCCGATATCCCTGGGCGAATACTCGGCGCGCGAGATGCTCTTGAGTATGGCGAGGTTCACGGCATACGCCTGCGGCTTGCCGCGCACGGCCTCCAGCACGGCCTGTATGGAGCGATGGTCGAGCTCGCGGGGCAGGCGATATCCGGCGACCTGTATGAAATGACGCAGACGCTCTGCGGAATGCACATCCGGCCCCGGATGTATCCGGCGCATGAAGGGCACGTTCAGCGAATCGAGCAGCCGGGCGACGGCCTCGTTGGCCTCGACCATGAACATCTCGATGATGGTGTGGGTGAAGCTGTCGTCCTCGGGAACGGCGCCCACCACGCGCCCGTTCTCATCCAGCACCAGTTCCACCTCGGGCAGATCCAGCACTATCTGTCCCTGTGCCAGACGGCGTTTGCGGATGCGCCTGGCCAGCGCGTCCATTTCGCGCAGCAGCCGCACGACGGCCGGATTGTAGTCGCCGATGCGCCGCGGTCCGTCGGGATGGGGAATGGTTTCGGCGTCGTCGATGAGCGCCTGGGCCTCGCGATAGCGCAGGCGCGCCGTCGATCGTATGACGGTGTTGGCGAAACGCGTGCCCGCGGGGCGTCCCTGGTCGTCGAAAGTGATGAACACGCTCTTGCACAGCCGCGGCATGCCCTCCTGAAGCGAGCACACGCCGTTGCTCAGCAGTTCCGGCAGCATGGGAATCACATGCTGCGGAAAATACACGCTGTTGCCGCGCTTGCGGGCCTCCAGGTCGAGCGGACTGTCGGGCGGCACGAAGTACGACACGTCGGCTATGTGCACGCCGAGCTCCAGCCGGCCGTCGTCGCGGCGGTGCAGGCTTATCGCATCGTCGAAATCGCGGGCGTCGTCGGGGTCGATGGTGCAGATCACTTCGTCCGACAGGTCGTAGCGGTCGGGCCATGAGGTCTGCTTGGCAAACTCGTCCACGGCGAGGCGGGCCTGCTCCAGCGCCTCGGGAGGGAACTCCTCCGGCAGGTTGTGCTGGACGATGATGCAGCGCAGATCGACGTCCTTTTCGCCTTCCTGCCCCAGCACCTCCACTATCACCCCCTGCGGGGATTGATGCGGCGACGGATAGCGCGTCAGTTCGACGACGACCTTGCTGCCGGCGCGCGGGCGGCGCGAGCCGGCATCGGGAACTTCGATCGGCTGCGTAAGCACATTGCCGTCGGGCAGCACCACCCACTGGTTGTGCTGGCGCTGGAGCGTGCCGGCAAAACGCCGCCGCGCGCGCTCGATTATCCTTGTGATTCTGCCTTCGCAGATAGCCTGCCCGTTGCGCTGTCCGCGGCGCGCGATCTGGGCGGCGACCGTGTCGCCGTCGAGCGCTCCGGCGCTGTAGCCTTCGGGAATGAACAGGTCCTCGTGGCTTTCGGGGTCGGCCGGCACCACGAACCCGAATCCGCGACGGTTGTGGCGGTAGGTTCCCACGATGAGGTTGCGCGACTGGGTCTGCGTGGGCAGAACCACCGCCCCGCGCGCCCCCAGCACCACGCGCCCCTCGCGCATGAGCTGTCGCAGAGCCTCGCGAAAAGCGGGATAGGTGTCGTCATCATGCAGGTCCAGCTCGCGGGCCAGCCGCCGCGGACGCAGTGCCCGCGAACCCCCTTCTTCGCGCAGATATTGCAGAATCCGCGATTCTATCTGTTCGGACATCAGAACTTCCGTAAAAAAACCTTCCGCCCGCGCGGCAGACCTTCGGCGGCGTGCAGCGCATATCCGGCAACGTGCCGTAATAATCGCAGGAGGTAGAGCGACAGACCGAAGCGTGTCAACTGACTCCCACCTGAGGCGGACTTGCCACATGCTAGGCGCGCAGCACGCCCTTATCAAGCCGGCGGACCTCCGTTGCAGACGGGGGTTTCATCTTTCCAGCACTATCCCGGCAGCCCACACCGTATAACCGTTATTCACGGCCGGATCGGCGCAGCGGAACTCTACCGCGGTCTGCGCCCCCAATACGGCCGGGTCCACGGGTATGTCCTGCACGACGGCGCAGGCGTCGTTGGAACTGGACCACGGCAGGCGCACGACGGTTTCGCCGGCGTCCTGCGCGCGGATGACCGCCAGCCCTTCGCCGCGGTCAACTCCCCGGGTTATCAGGCGCAGAAACGCCCGGCGCGCGCCGGACGGCCCCCGGCCGCGCCAGACGATCCTGCCGCCCGCCGGCGCGTCGGGTTTCACGCGTGCCAGCACGCAATCGGCGTAGGATGTTTCCACCACACGCACCTGCGCGGGCCTGTAGCCGGGTCTGCTCAGGGTCCATCTGGCCGCCGACCGCGAGGGCAGCATGAAGGCCAGCGTGCCGCCGGAGGGGTCATGACCATCCACCGTGTCCGGCCTGTCGATAAGCCTGGTACCGTCGTCGAAGACCAGCTGCTGGAACGCCGCCGCGGCAAATCCGCCGGGCACGCTGATGTGCACCTGCCGCCGCCGCGGCGAGTCGTTGAACACAAAAACCACCAGCGCCCCTTCGGCCGGGGTGCTGGCTGCGGCGATGACCGACGCATCGTCGCTCTCGACCGCCAGCATCTTGCCGCGCAGCGCGCTGAGGATGGTGTAGGCGTGCGTCTCCCCGGGATTGCGGCAGTAGCCGTTCCACAGCGCGTGCATGGCCCGGCCTTTCACGATATCCGGGCACAAACGTATGCACGCGAGGATGTCCTCTATGTTGTAGTGGGCCTTGTTGAGCTGGTCGGCCTTGAGCGACCACGGCGGCGGCTGTCCGTCGTCGCCTTTCGTGGGCGTATCGACCAGGTCGTTGCATTCGGTGTTGTACACGGGTATGCGGCGCCCGAACTTCGTGTCGGTGTAGGCGGCGACCACGATGTAACTGGCCGCGTACACGTCAGGTTCGCCCTGATAGTGGTGCTCGGTCAGAAAGTCGATGATCTCATGACAGGCGTCGATATACCGCCGCACGTAGTTCTCGAAGTTGCTGTAGTCGTCGCCATTGAACGCCGGCGCGCTCGGCCCGCCCAGCAGCACATGGCGGTTGGCAGAGCGTGCTCCTTCCACGGCGGCCCTGAAGATGTCGCAATAGACGTCGGCGCCGAGTTTGCCCGGGATGTAGCCGAACTGCGTGGGGTCGTGCCATGCTTTGTGCCCGGGCGGGTTCTTCGGGCCCATGTTGATGTGCCGACCCCACATGAACGGCTCGTTCCACACCTCCAGCCTGCGCAGCATATTGTAATCGTCGCCGGGAACCCACGCGCCGGCAGCCAGATTGCGGTAAAACGCCCTCACGCCGTCGAGCACCTTCCGCATGTCCTGGTCCATCCACGCCGGGCGCTTGAGCAGATCCACCGTGTGGCACCAGACGATGTTGTCGATGCAGTTGCCCGCCTCGGCGCGCTGAAAGCGCATGCTCGAGGGTTTTTCCCTGACCGCCAGCCTGGCCTCCAGCTGGGCCTTTATCTGTTCGTCGGTGATGGGTGCGGCGTTGAAGCCCACATGGTCCAGCGGCCGCAGATACCCGGGATTGAGTTGACGCGTGTAGGTCAGCACATCGGGAGCGCCGTCGGGCTGTTCGATGTCGTTTCCGCGGACGTCGTGGAATCCGAAAAGACCTTTGGGGATCTCATCCGTGCCGTTGATGTTCAACACGGTATCCGGACGGACCGTAATCCGCACAGGCGCGCTCGCCGCTGTCGGGCCGGCGCGGCGCACCAGCTCTATCCGCCGGATGACAAACTCCACGTCGCCGGCTCCGCGGGGTTCGTCCACGCCCACGGCTATGGCCGAGACGTGATCCAGGTCCAGAAAACAGTTGTCGTCGAATCCCCCTGTTCTGCGCATGTCGGCGAAGGGCACATCGACGGCGAGAGTCCGGCCGGCTATCGGCAGCGCGCCCGTGGCGCCGTACCACGCGCCGCCGCCTTCGCGTATCCAGACGCCGGCGGCAACGTCGTCGCGCTTCCGCGGGCTGTCGATGATGATTCGCAGACCCTCGGCGTCGCGCCAGTCGGCCGGCTGGATGAAGTTCTTGACCAGCCGCGCCACTTCTGGCGCCGCCACGCGACGCGGGGCGACCCGCGCCAGTATCGACACTCCTCCGCCGGCGGCGCGGGAAAAGATCAGATTTCCTTCCGGGCCGAATACTCCGGGCACCGGCGCAAAGTTGATCGCGCCGGCGACATCGCCGGTGCTGTTGTCTTTTCCCACACGCGCCTTGTAGGTGCCGCGCAGGATGTCGCCGCCGTACCGCGGCACCTCCTTGCGCCAGGGCGGCATGAAAGGCGTGGGGTCAGGCTGCCACTGCGAATGCTCCCCGCGCACGCGCCGCGCCTCCAGCGCTACCTCCATGTCCTCCGGCGGCGTGCGCTTCGTGCCCGGACCGGCGGGCAGCCCTTCGATGGTCATCCTCAGCGTGCCGGTAAGAGTCGTGCCGTCGAATCTCAGATTCGACGGATCGACCATGCTGCCGGTTTTCTGGTGATAATCGGCGGCGGCGCGATGGCCCGACTCGGCCCATCGGTTGGACCTGATCTGAAGCACGACAATCACGCCGCCGGGCGGAGCATTCCGGAAAGGCCTGATGCCGGCAAAGGACAGGGCTATGGCGGCGTCAGCTTCATCCGCGGGCAGATCGCCGGTAAAATCGGTAACGAGTTGCACTTGTGCTGGCGCGGCGGAAGATTGTGCCGCTTCGGTGGCGGCGGCCGCGAACAGCGCGAATGCAGCGGCTGCGAGCACGGCCGGCCAGCCGGTGCCCGCACAAGGCCGGCCGACAGTTGAAAGCGCAATCGCCGCGGCTGCGGTCTGGGGGCGCTGCTGCTTGAGAGGCAGATCGCCCCGCGGTGCTGTGGCATTCATGAAATCATCCTGATAAAATCGCGGGCGCTTTTGGCTGCCCGTACGCGTTTACCTACAATTGGTTCCCGCCGTTAATGAAAGGTGATAGTTCAAAATGAGCCTGGATCTCTTTTTTCGACCGAAATCGGTGGCCATTGTCGGAGCCTCCCGCGAGAAGGGCAAAGTCGGGCGGGAGATAGTGGCCAACATGATAAAGGACGGCTACCAGGGCCGGATTTATCCCGTGAATCCGAACGCCACGGAGATAGAGGGCCTGAAGTGTTATCCGAGCCTCAAGGCGATAGGCCACACGCCCGACCTGGTGGTGGTGGTGGTGCCGGCGAAGTTCGTGGGCAGGGTGCTGGAGGAATGCGGCGAAGTGGGGACGAAGGCGGCGGTGGTGATAACCGCCGGGTTCAAGGAAGTCGGTCCCGAAGGCGCGAAACTGGAGCGCGAACTGGCCGAGATCGCGCGGCGGCACCACATACGCGTGATCGGGCCGAACTGCCTGGGGGTGATGATTCCCGGGGAGAAGCTCAACGCCAGCTTCGGAGGAAGCCTGCCTCAGCCCGGCGGCATCGGATACATATCGCAGTCGGGCGCGCTGCTGGCGGCGATACTGGACCTGGCCAAGGCCCAGGGCATCGGCTTCAGCGCGCTGTTCAGCATCGGCAACAAAGCCGACGTTGACGAACTGGACGTCATCAAGGCCATGGGCGACGACCCGCAGACCACGGTCATCGCCGGCTATCTGGAAAACATCAACGACGGCGATGCGTTCGTGCGCGAGGCGGAGCGCATCTCGCAGGACAAGCCCATACTTCTGATGAAATCCGGCGGCACGTCGGCCGGCGCCAAGGCGGCCTCGTCGCATACCGGCTCGCTGGCCGGGGGCGAAGTGGTCTATGAAAGCGCCTTCATCCGGGCCGGCGTGGTGCGCTGCGCGTCGATCAAGCAGCAGTTCGATTTCGCGCAGGCGTTCGCCTACCAGCCCCTGCCCGCAGGTCCGTCGGTGGTGGTGCTGACCAACGCCGGCGGACCGGGCATCATGGCCGCCGACGCCGTCGAGCGCCAGGGGCTGACGTTCGCGAAACTGAGCGAGGACACCACGCGCAAGCTGGCCGAGCGCCTGCCGCCGGCGGCCAATATCCACAACCCGGTGGATGTGCTGGGCGATGCTCTGGCCGACCGTTACGAATACGCGCTGCGCGTGCTGCTGGACGATCCCAACGTGGACAGCGTTCTGGTGCTGCTTACCCCCCAGGCCATGACGCAGGCGACGGAAACCGCCGAGGCGGTGGTCCGGGTGGCCACCGAGAAGCCCGGCAAGCCGATACTGGCGTGTTTTCTGGGGGCGTCGCTGGTGGAGGATGGCGTGCGCGTTCTGCGACGCGGGCGCATACCGTGCTACGACTCTCCGGAAGCCGCCGTGCGCACCATCAAAGCCATGTCGGAATACGTCCGCTGGCGCAACCGTCCCAAGCGCGTGGTGCGGCTGTTCCCGGTGAACCGCCATCGCGTGGAACGGATAATCGAACGGCACATCCGGCGCGGACAGCGCGAAGTCGGCGAGATGGAGGCCAAGGAGATACTCGAAGCCTACGGCTTCGTGACGCCGCGCGGTTCCATCGCCACCACGGCCGACCAGGCCGTGAGCATCGCCGATCAGCTGGGCTACCCGGTGGTGCTGAAGATATGGTCGCCCGACATCATCCACAAATCGGACGTGGGCGGGGTGAAGGTGGGGCTGAAAGACCGCGACGAGGTGCGCGACGCGTTCGATCTGATGATGTACCGCATCCCCCAGCGCGTGCCTCCGGACACGGAAATACTCGGAGTTCTGGTGCAGGAGATGGTGCGCAAGGGGCGCGAGGTCATCCTCGGCATGAAGCGCGACGAGCGTTTCGGACCGCTGATGATGTTCGGCATGGGCGGCATATTCGTCGAGGTCCTCAAGGATGTGTCGTTCTATCTGGCGCCGCTGACCGCCGACGAGGCCCGCCAGATGCTCACCAGCACGCGCACGTATCAGATGCTCAAGGGCGTGCGCGGACAGGAGGGCGTTGACATAGACGCCATCGCCGAGGCCCTTCAGCGCCTCAGCCAGCTGGTCACCGAGAACCCCGAGATACAGGAAATGGACATAAACCCGTTCATGGTGGGCCCGCCCGGCACGACGCCGGTGGCGGTGGATGCCCGCATGAGCGTCGAGCCGGTAAAACGGCAATAGCCCCGGCGGTTGCTCCGACCGGGCGTGTGAAAACAATGCGTGGAACCGGCCGGCGTCACGGACGCAGCATGTGCGTGCACCGGAACCGGCCGACAACTTCTGGTTACAGCCATGACGACCGAAAGCAAACAGGCATTCGACTGGCAGGAGAAGTACCGCGACCGCATAGGCACGGCCGAGGCGGCGGTACGGCTGATAAAGTCCGGCGACAACATCTTCATCGGCACGGGCTGCGCACAGCCGCAGCATCTGGTCAACGCCCTGGTGGAGCATTCGCAGCACATCTACGATGCGCACGTCATCCACCTGCTGACCAAGGGCGTGGCGCCTTACGTCGATGAGCGCTTCCGCGAGAAGTTCAGGATGAACACGTTTTTCATCGGCGAGAACGTGCGCGAAGCGCTGGAGCGCGGCATAGGCGACTACACGCCCATCTTTCTTTCCGAAATACCCCTGGAGTTCGAGGAAGGACGCATACCCATCGACGTGGCGCTGATCATGGTGGCGCCCCCCGACAGCCGCGGGCTGTGTTCGCTGGGCGTCTCGGTGGACATAGTGAAGTCGGCGGCGGCCAATGCCAAATACGTCGTGGCGCAGGTGAATCCGCGCATGCCGCGCACGCTCGGCGACAGCTTCATCCACGTCAACCACATCGACATGCTCGTGCCCTTCGAGGAACCGCTTATCGAAGCGCCCTCGCCGCGGCTGGACGAACGCCTCCGCCGCATCGGCGAAAACGTCGCCCACCTCGTCGAGGACGGCTCGACCATCGAGTGCGGCATAGGCAATGTGCCGCAGGCGGTCGCGGAGTTCCTGAAAACCAAGAAGGACCTCGGCATCCACACCGAGATGTTCTCCGACTGGATCATCGACCTCATCGAATGCGGAGCCGTCAACAACCGCAAGAAGACCATCAACCGCGGGCGCGTGGTGGCCAGTTTCTGCATGGGCACCAGACGCCTCTACGACTACATCGACAACAACCCGGTTTTCGAGTTCCACCCCACCGAATACGTCAACGACCCGTTCATCATCAGCCAGCACGACAAGATGGTGGCCATAAATGTCGGCCTGGAGATAGACCTCACCGGGCAGGTCTGCGCCGATTCGCTCGGACACCGTTTCTACAGCGGCGTGGGCGGACAGGTGGACTTCATCCGCGGGGCGGCCCGCAGCCGCGGCGGCAAGGCCATCATCGCCATGCCCTCCACGGCGCGCGGCGACAGCGTCTCGCGCATCGTGCCCACCCTTACCGAGGGGGCCGGCGTGGTCACCACCCGCGCCGACGTGCACTACGTCGTTACCGAGTACGGCATCGCCTATCTCCACGGCAAGAGCATCCGCCAGCGCGCCCTGGCGCTCATAAACATCGCCCACCCGAAGTTCCGCAGGGAACTCATCCAGGCCGCCAAACAGCTCAAGTACATCTACGAGGACCAGATCGAACTCGCCTGGGACAAGGTCCGCTATCCCGAGGAACTCGAGCGCACCGAAACCCTCCGCGACGGCGCACAGATACTCTTCAGGCCCGTCAAACCCACCGACGAACCCGCGATAGCCGATATGCTCTATTCGCTCAGCCCCGAATCCGTCCGGCGGCGCTTCTTCACCCACACCATGACCTTCCCGCACAAGAACGTCCAGCAGATAACCAACATCGACTATCAGCAGAACCTGGCCATAGTCGGCGTGGTGCCCGGCCCCGCGGGCGACGAGATCGTCGGCATAGCCCAGTATTTCCTCGACCCGAAAACGCAGAGCGCCGAAGTGGCTTTCGTCGTTCAGGACGACTGGCAGCAGAAGGGCATGGGCACGCAGATGATGCGCTACCTGACGCAGATCGCCCGCCAGCGCGGCGTCAAACGCTTCGATGCCAAGGTCATGCCCGAAAACAAGGCCATGCTCGCCGTCTTCCAGAACAGCGGCCTGCCCACGAAGATGGAGTTCGACGGCGATGCGTACAGCATCGTCATGGACCTTCAGCAGACCGACGCCGAAACCGCTCCCACGCGGAAACGCTGAATGTGCTCGCGGGCTGCGGCCCCGGCCGCTTCACGGAGTTTCTATCAGGTTGCGCATGCAGTGCAGCGCCTTTACGCCGGCGCTGCGGCACATCTCCAGAAACGGCGCGCTCACCTGCGCCGCCGCTTCGGGCGGCAGACGCCAGGCTCCGCCGCGGAATACCAGTCTCCGCGGCGCGGCGAAGCGCTCGAACGCCCGGCGCAGTGCCGCGACCGCGCTGTCCACCGGCCGCATGCGCGGCTGAACGATCTTCGCGACCGACCACACCACGTGCCGCACCCTCAGCTCGGCGGCCAGGTTCACCAGCCAGCGCAAATCCTCCGCGGTCTGCGCCTGCGGCAGACCGTCGGCCCCGTCCAGAGGCGGAAACAGCGGATCTATCCGCAGCACAATCGGAATGCCCGCGTCGCGCAGGGCCCGCAGGCCCGCCACACGCTGCTCTATCGACGGCGCGCACCTGTCGTAGAACGCAGCCGCCTCATCCCGCCGGAAAGCCACGCTCGCCTCGACAACCAGCGGCGCCATGCCGCCCGCGCGCATCTCCGCGGCCCGCGGATGATCGGCGGGCAGCCCGGCCAGCCGGTGCAGCAGATCGATATGGCGCGCCGTGCCCGGCGGATTGCGCGTAAGTATCACCACGCTGCTGAACCGCCGCCGGTGCGCGCAGATCTGTTCCAGCGCGAAGCGCGTATGGCCCAGATGCTCTTCCAGCGGCTGAAAAGGGTCGGTGCTGTTGCTCAGGTGCACCGGCGCCGGCGGCACGTCGAACTCCTCCAGCTCCTCCAGGTCCTTCAGCAGACGCCGGCGGAAATCGGCCTTTGGCGCCGGCGCCTGCGGCTCGTAGGCGGCCGCATAACAGTAAACGCATCCGTGGCCGCAGCCCGCATAGACGTTGATCACGTAGCGGTGCCCCGAAGGAAACACGCGCTGGTCGGCGAACGGACAATACCACTTGATAACCCGCGGACGGGTCGGGGCCAGAACATCCCTGCGCGAACGATGCGGAAGGAAATACATCGCCAGCGCCGCCTGCTGGCGCGGCGGCAGGGCGTCCCACACGCGCCGGTAGCGCGCGTCGATGCGCCCGACCAGTGCCAGTGCCTCTTCCACGGTCATGCCGCCGGATGATTCTATCGCCCGCTCCCGCGCCGCTGCATGGTGCGGCAGGCGGGGCGACGGATTATGCTTCTGGCAGGATGGCTGCCCATCTGCCGCCCGATGCTGCTTCGCCGCCGCGCCATGCCTGGCTTACGCGCCTGGCGCTGATGGTGCTGCTGGCCGCGGTTTGCGCACGCGCGACGATGATGGAGATCATCCGCGACCCCTCCGAACCGCTGCCCGCGCCTGTATCGCCCGGCGCGCATGAGGGGGCGGTCGGGGCGCCGCGTCTGCCGGGACCGGCCGCCAGTCTGGGAATGGACCTGCTGTGTTGCGTGCCCGCGCTGCTGATACTGGCGCGGCGGGCGCTCGATGCCGGATACGTCCTGCGCTGGTCGCTCAGCCATGCCGTGCTGGGCGTGCTCGCATTATGGACGGCGGCGTGTGCACTGCGCGCGGGCGACCGGTTCGCCGCCATCGTCAGCGCCGCCAACTTCATCGCCGCGGTGGCGATCATGTGGTCGGCGTTTCAACTGGCGCGCTGCTGGCTGTGCGTGCGCCTGGTGGCGGGCGTGACGGCGGGCATTCTGGCGGTATATGTCGCGGCGGGTCTGGATTACCGTCTGGGCGATCTGCCCGAATTGCGCCGCAACTTCATCGAGAATCGCCAGCGCATCCTGCGCGAGCAGGGGCTTGAGCCCGGCAGTTTCGCCGCGCGGCAGTTCGAGCGCAAGGTGATGGCCGGCGATGTGGGCGTCTTCAGCGCTTCGCCCAATACCTATGCCGCAGCGCTGGTCATGATGGGGTTGACCGTTGCGGGGATACTCATTCAGCAGGGCGCACACAGACGCCCGCTGGCGCCCCCGGCGGCGCTGGCGGTGCTCCTGCCGCCGGCAGCGTGGCTTCTGTGGCAGACGCACAGCCGGGCGGGCATGGGCATCTGTCTGCTGATGTGCTTCGTGCTTGCCGCGACGGCGTATGCCGGCGGCTGGCTGGCGCGAAGACGGCGCGTTGTTTACTGCGCCGTGGCAGCGGCGACAGCGGCGATAGCCCTCGGCGCAATAGCGTGGGGCTCGCGGCACGGGGGCTTTCCCGAAAAGAGCCTCACCTTCCGATGGTACTACTGGACCGGCGCGGCCAGGCTTGCCGCCAGCCATCCGCTGACCGGCGTCGGCCCGGGCAATTTCGGCCAGCACTATCCGTCCGTGCGACTGCCCCAGGCCGCCGAGGAAGTGCAGGACCCGCACAACTTCATAGTGAAGTCCTTCGCGGAACTGGGAATACCCGGCGGGCTGCTGTGTCTGCTGTGGTTGGCGCTGCTGTGGTGGGAACTGAGCACGCCGCTGCCGCGCGACGATGATGGCGCCGGGCTGCTTCGCGCTGACAACGCGCCGTCCGCCGCCGGCCCGCGCGCTGCCGCGCTGCCCGCGGTGCTGGCCGTCGCGGCGATGGCCGTCAACCTGGTGGTCAGCACGGACTGGGCGCAGGCCGAGTCGTGGATCATCCTCCAGACGATATGGCGCGTCATATGGTGCGTTCTCGTGGCGGGCGCCGTTGCGCTGACGCTGTTCACGTCGCTGCGCCGCGCCGAACCCGACGCCCTCCGCGCGCCGTGGCTGGCCCGCGCCATGCTGGCGGCGGTGGGCGCGTTCTGCCTGCATTCCATGCTGGATTTCGCCATGTCGGAAACTTCCGCCCTCTGCGCGTTTGCCCTGCTGGCGGGCACGTGTCTGGGCATCCGGCAACCGCCCGGCGCCGCGCGTTTTATCGGCCGGCGCGGCATTGTCGCGGCTGTCGGCACGCTGTCGCTGCTGTGGCTGGCGGGGGCAGCGCTGTTGTGGATGCCGGTGTTGCAGGCGGAATCGGCCGCTGCCGAGGCCGACCGGGCAACGCGATCGGGGCGGTTTGCCCGCGCTGCGCACCTGTACGAGAGCGCATGGCGCGCCGTGCCCGCAAACGCCGATTACGCCTATCGCGCCGCGCGGGCTCTGGCGTGGCAGGGCGCAGACGCGGCGCTTGTCCGCGATATGATTCAGCGCGCGATTCGCGGCAGTCCGAACGTGGCGCGCTACCATCTTTTCCATGCGGCATGGGAACTGGCGCAGGCGGCGCCAGACGTATCGGCCGTCCGCGGTGCCTGGGAAAGGGCCCTGCGGCTTGATCCGTGCGGAATAAGGCTGCGCCTCGATTATGCCCGCGCTCTGGAATCGCTCGGATTGCGCGGCGAGGCGGCGGAGCAATACGCGCTCGCTCTTGCGCTGGACGACAAACTTCCGGCAGACGAACCCCGGCGGCTGCCCGAAGATCAGCGCCGCTCCATCGCGGCGCGCATCGCGGAATTGAAGCGGTAATGCCGCCGCCGACGTAAGCCTACGACGGGCGCCCCGCGGGCAGTTTCACGCTCTCGATGCGGCCGTCCTCCCCGACCACAACTATCACGCCGCGCAGCGGAAACAGTCGCCGCAAGGCGCTGCGCACCGGCCAGTGAACAAACGCTGCCCACGCCAGCAGCAGCAGTGCGGCCAGCGCCATCTCCCACCGCTGCCCGACCGCCGGCGGCCAGCGCCGCCACGCCGCAACCATGCCCAGCAGCAGCGCCATCGCGGCCGCGAACACCACGACCCCCTCGGCGCTGTGCATCGCCGCTGCCGAGCGCGCTCGACGCACCAGCCGGCGCCAACCGGCGCCGGGAACCCGCGGCCGCAGATGTTCCGGCACTTCATCGCCCGCCGCGCGGACGTGTTCGTTCGGCGTCCAGCAGTGCAGCACGGGTTTCGCTCCGTCGTGCTCGAGACCCACGGCCATCGCCGACCGCGTCAGCAGCCCTTCCGCGGCGGCGCGCACGACGAACGCCCCAACGGCCGCGGCGCAGCGGACGGCTCGAAACGTCATATCGCGGTACACCACGACCGCGCCTTCTCCGGCACGCGGCGCGGCGCATTCCCCGGCAGCCGAAAGGATCACCTCCACGGCCTTGCGCCATTGCGCGTGCGGCTCATTGGTCTTCTGTTCGATGAACAGGCAGTCGCGCTCGGAAAAGACGATGGTCATCGCCGCTCACGGGACCAGCACGGCCTTGACGATACGCCCCGAGTGCATCGCCGTAAACGCTTCCTGCCATTGGGCAAGTTTCCATACGCCCCCGAGCAACGGCCGGATGTCCAGCTGGCCGGTGGAAATGAGACGGATCACGCGCTCCCATACGGGCCAGTTGTGGCTGAAACTGCCGCGCAGCGTGATGGCTTTGGCCACAAGCGGGTCCAGCGAGAATCCCGCCGGCTCCCTTCCCCAGCCCACCTTGCTGATCCAGCCGTTGGGACGGACGGCCTGAAGCGCTATCTGGAGCGTGGAAGACACGCCCGCGGCGTCGATGGCGCCGTCGGCGCCCAGACCGTCGGCTTCTCTGGCCCATTCCAGTACGCCATCGGTCAGAGGCGTGCATCCCAGAGTGCGGGCGATTTCCAGACGCTCGCGGTCCTGCGGCAGCCCCGCCACCGCCACCACCGCCCCGTGCAGTTTCGCCATCGCGGCGCACAACAGCCCTATCGTTCCCGGGCCGATGACCAGTATGCGGTCGCCCGGTTTTATGGCGCCGCGCTCGATGGTGGCGCTCCACGCCACGCAGCACGGCTCGGTCATGGCCGCCAGCTCGAACGGCACGTTGTCCGGCAGGCGGTGCAGGCATCTGGCCGGCACGCGCACGAACCGCGTCATGGCGCCGTCAACGCCATACCCGAAACCCTTGCGGTCGGGGTCGAGGTTATACATCCCGACGCGGCTCAGCGGACAATCCGGATTGATCACCGCCGCCGTCTCGCTCACCACGCGCTGCCCCGGCTTCCAGCCCGATACCCTCTGCCCCGCTTCGCGCACAGTTCCGCAGAACTCGTGTCCCAGAACCACCGGATAATTCACCGGCCAGCTGTGCGTGCCCATCCACTGGTGAATGTCGCTGCCGCACACGCCCACGGCGCCCACCTCCAGCAGCACATCGTCAGGCCCGATGGAGGGCACGTCGATCTCGCGCAGTTCCACGCTGTGTTTCTCGCGCGCGTAATTCACTACGGCGGTCTGTTTCATGTTGTGCTCCCCGTTCAGATCGCGGCGGTTCTAGGCGCCGCGCAGAAACTCCAGCGAACGCAGCAGGCCCTCTTTCTCGCCGGCCTCCGATCCGTTGAAGTTCTCGTCCTCCAGCTCAACGCTGACGATGCCCGCGAAGCCCGCCTGCTGAAGCGTGCGCAGTATCTGCGTCCAGCGCGCCTGCCCGTGCCCGGGAATCGTATAACGCCACACGTGTTCTCCGAAACCGTGCGGCGGGGCGAACACCGCGGGCTGATACAGACCGTATTCATAGACGGCTTCGGAGATTATCTCGGTGTCCTTCCCGTGGACGTGTTTGACGTACGGCGCGAATTCCACCAGAAAGCGCACGTGATCTATGCCCATGCGGATCAGATGCGACGGGTCGTAATTTATGCCCACCACGCGCGGATCGGTATCCCGGATGAACGCGCGGCACGTCTCCGGGTTGCAGCACAGGTTGGGCAGATTGCCCCCGCCGGGCCAGCCCTCGATGGCAATGTGCCCTCCGCAGTCGCCCGCGATTTTCGCCAGTTGCCCGAACGACTCCACCGCCGCCGCATAATTCTCCAGCCGCTTGCGCGCGGGATCGCCCGCCACCACGGCGAAAAAAATGCGCGCGCCCAGCGCCGCCTGCTGCCGGATGAACTCGCCCGCCGCCTCCACGGCGGCTTTGCGCTCGCCGGCGTCCGGCGATGTGAACCGCCCGCGCAGGTCAACCGTGCCCACGGCCAGACCGGCCGACCTCAACGCCGCCATGTCCTCCGCCGTCACCTTGTCCACGTCTATGGCCTCGAAGCCGCTGGATGCCGCCCAGGCGGCGAGGTCCGCCAGGTTCCTTGCCCACTGCCCGCCGGTGCGGCGAAAGCCTATCGGGAAACCTCCGGTTCTGGTTTTCATACTTCTTCTCCTGTGCGGATCGGTACCATTCGGGGCATCGGACGCTCCTTCACAGCGTCCACGGCGCGCGGCGCGGCCGATCAAGCCAGCGCGCTGCCTCCGGGTCTCCGATGATCTGTTCCGTAACGGGGTCGAACTTCAGCGGGCGCTTCAGCCACAGCGCGATATTGCCGAGATGGCACACCACAAGCGTCCGGTGAGCCAGTTCGATGTCGCGGAACGGCCGCTCGCGCGTTTTCACACAGTACAGGAAGTCGCCGAAAATCCCGCCGCGGCCTTTGTAATTTGGTATGTGTATGGGCGGCGGCTGCGGTCGCGGACCGGTGCGCGGCGGCAGCTCGCCCGCCGTCCCGCGGAACGACATCGGCCCGCCCCACGCTCCGCCGTCGTGCATGACAAGCCCGTTGGCGAACTTCCACGTCAGATACTTGAAGTCCTTTCCGTCTGGCGGATACACCTCCACCGGCCCGGGCTTGTCGTGCATGTTCAGGCAGAACAGCGCTCCGCCGTAGTGATGGGCGCCCCAGTCGGTCATGTTGCCGCCGGAAAAATCACGGCATCCGCGCCAGTTGAACGGGTGATATGCCCTGTTGTAGGGCCGCCATGGCGCCGGTCCCAGCCACATGTTCCAGTCCAGCCCTTCCGGCGGCTCCTCGGCCGGACGCAGCATCTCATCCGACGGACCGCCCACGTTCACCCACGCCTCCAGCACGTCGCCGATGGTTCCGGCGCGCACCATGCGGTGGTACCAGTTGTAATCCTCCCACACGCGCTGGCTGCCGCCCGAGAACACTCTGCCATAGCGCCGGGCGGTTTCCACCATCAGCCGGCCTTCGCGGATGGTCAGAGTCTCGGGCTTTTCGCAGTAGACGTCCTTGCCGTTGCGCATCGCCTCGATGGTTACCAGCGCGTGCCAGTGGTCGGGGGTTGCGCACATCACGGCGTCGATATCGCGGCGCGTAACCAGTTCGCGGTAATCGTTGTATTCGTCGCATCCCCTGAACGTCCCGCTGGCCTTCTGGCTGCCGTAGCGCGTTTCCACGTGCTGTCTGGCGCGGGCGCGGTTGCGCGCATCGACGTCGCATACCGCCACCACCTGCACCTCGGGAAATCCCATGAATCCGCCCATGTCGCCGCCGCCCTGACCGCCCACGCCCACGCAGCCCATCACTATGCGGTTGCTGGGAGCCGGCCG
>Ga0078972_1001705_pt1 | contig 79749 bp, 76 predicted proteins | sample YelNatPaOPGAMG01_FD_67568 | JGI IMG/M metagenome (GOLD analysis project Ga0078972, IMG submission 67568) | Hot spring thermophilic microbial communities from Obsidian Pool, Yellowstone National Park, USA - OP-RAMG-01 (SPADES assembly) (version 2) | ecosystem: Environmental > Aquatic > Thermal...
GATACAGCACAGGTGTGAAAAATTATTGAACAAGACTCAAAAAGCAAATCCATTTGCAGGTCAATGTCGAGCGATTCATGAGGTCTGTCTCGTGAGCGTTGTACGCTCAACTCGCTGGTCCAAGAAACTGAAGACTACTTCAAGCAGATTTCACGCTTCAGAGAGTATATGAGTACCCAAACTTCGCATGCGGACAATCTTATGGACGCTTGCATAGCATTGCGCTGGGGTCGCCATTTGTTTCGGTTCGCGATGAGTGCAAAAAACTTGCATTCGCCAAGTTCCTCCATGGTTTCATAAAGGAAATAGCTGCTCAGTCGAGTTGATTTGCGGTTGCCTAGTGCGTATCACGTGGCGCAGCGCGCCACGGTCACGTTCCTGCTCCTTCGACGAGTCCAGCAAGCGACCCTGCATGACTCCCGTTGATGCGCTCCGAGCGACACAGACGCATCACGAGCACGGGCGGACACGGAATCTGGAATAGAACAAGCGTTTGAAACAGCGCCGAATACACGAAATTGCAAACAATACGCTGAGCAAACCTCCGAAAGCAAGGCAATTGCATCCGTGGCCCTCGCGTTGATGGAACTCCGCCAACAACAGTGCACGACAGCACGTTCTGCACGACGACCTGAACACCCCGGTCAGTATCCGAAAAACAACTTCACGTTTCCGGAACGTCCATTGGCTCTGTATTGAGCAAACGTTTCTAGTGATCAGGATGAACACAGAGTAGGCATCGTGCTGAAACACTGAACACTTTCAAAAAACAGTTAGTGTCTAGATGATAGGGCGTTGGAATCCAGGAAAACTGTAGCGCCCTATACACGCACACTGGAAACAATGCCCCTGAACAATCACCCTTGTGCTCCATTATGGGATATCAAAGCGATCATTGCGAGTGATGCAGTGCTCCCCACGGAGTTGTCACAGCAAGCCTGTGGCGTGACTGCCAATGCCGTGCACGCACGCAGACACCACGTTGCAGGGCATTCGCGCATGCATTGCAGCGCGCGCGCGCGCGATAGAGACGCCCTGGCAGCTCGATGGGCGACAAAAGTCGCGTCGACGCGTCACGAAGCGGTACTGCGACGCCTGCCTCCGCATCAAGAACTGGAGCACAGCATCGCGTTGCGTTGCACGACACTGTGTAGAGCGCAGAGCGGTTGCTGTGCAGCTAGCGTGCCTGTCGCTCCTGACACTGACGCCCTGGGCTGCTTCAGCGTCTCCGTATGGGCCTCCTCACGACTGGCCGCCCGCTCGGCTGGTGGGACGCCCAACCCCACCTGGACTACGTTCGCGAGCACGGCATCGAGCAGTTTGTGAACGTGTTCTGCGCAACGCGTGATCGCCAAGGTGACGTGCTCAAATGGGGCGACGAGATCGAGTACACACTCCTAGTTTTGAATGAGTCCGAGCGTTGCACATACTTATCGCTTCGGGCACCGCAGGTGATCCAAGAGTTGCAGTCCGAGGAGCGACTCGTGAGTCGCAATTCGCTTGCCGACGTGCAGGAGCGTGTGACCGGAGAGTCGGAGCTGTCTGAATTCGACTCTGCTCCAGTTCCAGAGACACTGTGGCGCCCAGAGTATGCCAACTGGATGGTTGAAGGTACACCTGGTGTACCCTATTCGTGTTATATGCGAGACCTTGTTTTGGTGGAGCAGAATATGGCACTGCGGCGAGCCCAGATACGCCGAGTCCTGCGGCCGAACGAGCGCTTGCTCTCGCTCACTGCTTATCCGCTGCTGGGCTGCGGGCGTTTTTGTGAGCCTGCTGGAGACGGGGTTTGCGGTCCACTTGCGCGCTCACTTTACCTTCCAGATGCGGTCATTAACCCGCACCCGCGATTCGGTACGCTCACCCGGAACATTCGGCTACGACGAGGCGAGCCGGTCGCCATTCATGTGCCTCTGTATCGAGACAAGAGCACGCCGTCTGAGATTCCCCTCTGGGAGGGTGGTTCGCGACACGGCGGCGTTGTTGACATCGATCTGCATCAGATTGTTGACGAAAAACTCGCAAAGACATCTCTGTCGCAGGACAACACCGACCAGGACGTTGGGTCTGTTCGGATTGACGAAGCCGTGCAGCGACAGCGGCTGGCTTGGTCACTGTCGCAGGCCAGCGGCGATACTGAATTAGTACTTGTACCGATTGAAGCACCGAGTGTCGATGGTCCCGAGCGTCCCGTAGCGCTTGACGCGCAACACGACGGCCTCGGCTACTTGTGCGAGAAGGCTGGGCTTGCATCGTGGAATGAGCGAAATCGCGACGGGAGGCACACCAGTCCAGATATCTACATGGATGCTATGGGCTTTGGGATGGGCCTCTGTTGTCTGCAAATTACCCTGCAGGCAGCGAATATGGACGAGGGTCGGTACCTCTACGACCAGCTCGCGGTGTTGGCCCCGGTCATGTTGGCACTGACCGCAGCGACACCAGCGCTGCGCGGTTTTCTCACCGATACCGATGTGCGATGGAGTATCATCAGCGCTTCGGTAGACGATCGGACCGCTTTGGAGCGCGCATTAGGATGCCCGCCCAAGTCGCGATATTCCTCGATTGACTGTTTCATCAGTAATAGACCGGAAATGAAAGCCGCCCTCTACAACGATATCCCCGTACTGGTGGATGCACGTGCCTATCGACGACTTCGCGAAGCCGGTGTCGACGAGCACCTCGCACGCCACGTTGCGCATCTCTTCATTCGAGATCCGCTGGTCATATTTGATGACTTTGCCACCGTCGACGACCGTGTATCGTTGACTCATTTCGAGAATATCCAATCCACGAACTGGAATACGGTGCGGTTCAAGCCGCCGAGCCAGACTGGCCCGAATACGTCCGCGGGCTGGCGAACCGAGTTCCGCTCGATGGAGCTCCAGATCACGGACTTTGAAAATGCCGCGTTCACGGTGTTCATGGTGCTGCTGTCCCGCTGCATTCTGGCGTTTGGCATGAACCTGTACATTCCGATATCGAAGCATGATGAGAATCTTGTGACTGCACACCAGCGCGACGCTGTGCGCCAAGGCAAGTTCTGGTTCCGCAAACATATTTTCTCTCGCGAAGCAGAGCTCTCCTGCTCTGTCCGGTGTCACTATCGATGCGCTTGCGGTTCGGAGCACTGTGTCTCGTTCCAGAGCCTGAACGCGGGGTCACCAGCCGGTTCGCAATCGTCGCCATCGCAGTCTTGTCCATTCCGCTTCTGCACCGATCCGGATCCCGAGGCCATGGAGCTCATGACCATCGACGAGATCATGAATGGAAAACCCTGCTGCGAGAAACACGCTTTTCGCAAAGCCTACCCCGGCCTCCTGACGCTCGTTCGGGTCTACCTCGACGCAATCCCGGGTCTCGATCGGGCCACGAGAATGCGTCTTGGAGCCTATTTGGACTTTGTAGCTGCACGTTCCAGTGGAAGGCTGCTGACCTGTGCGGCATGGATGCGAGAATTCATTCTCAAGCACCCCAGCTATCGACATGATTCAAAAGTGACTCCCGAGGCATGTTACGATCTGATCCAACGTTGCATAGAACTTTCAGAGGGTCGTTGTGGTGAACCGGCGCTCTTGGGCGATTTCTGGCCCGAGCATCATATTGACGGGGAGTTAACGAGCCATGATTTTTCAAAATTACGAAACCAGATACATGAAGAGGATTCTCCGCAGTTGCGCGGAGAGTCATTCCGCGAAGAGCTCCTCCCAGCAGCTGCATCGCGAATCCTCGAGACGGTATCGATATCCGCGCGGACGCACGCGGGCGTTGCTGAGCATCATCACGATCAGCATGCTCGTCATCGCGGCTGTGATTACCACCAAGCACATGGTGTCGACGAACGTCAACGTCGTCACCATCGAGGTGCTGGTGCTTTGGGGCGCTTTCAAGAGGCAAGGCACCAGGCAGACCAACACTTGTGAGCGCTGGGCTGCGTTCGGGTTCTAGGAGGCGCGAGCTAGGTGGCATGTGTTTGTAAAATGCAGAAGGCACACCGCAGTCTCGCCCGGCATGTAAACCGCATCGATTAGAAATGGTTGCAGTCTCGTACACCCAGTGACGGAAGCGACGCGTGTCAAGTCGCGGGCTCCATCACTCGGATCGTCGCACGGGAGCTGCTAGCGTCGCTTTTTTCCTTCACGGGGAATGCAGTGACCATCCGACGCGATTCACGACTTTTAGGTACGCGGCAATCCGAAGGCGTCAGGGGTTTGGCTGCCCCCTCGATCTCGCGCCTCGACAGGTACGAACAAATTGCTGCATGGAAGAGTCGCGATCCTTATGCAGAACCCGCGGGGCTCGCTGGGGTTGCCAGCGACCCGCGCACGACGCGACGGCGCGCTCAGAGGCCGTTCACGAGGATCGGACGCGCTCCGTTAGAGGCGCGAAACGCATCTGACGATACACAGCGTATGCTTCAAGTCAGTAGCAGGGACCCGGTGGCGTTGATAACGGTCCTCTGATGTTTTGAATGAAAACATTGAGACAAACAACAGCCGACTGCACATGGACGTGCGCAAAACCTACCAACACCTGAGCGAGCACCAATCGACCGAACTCGAGTGCTTCGCAAGAGCAGAAAACACATGCACGTAGAGCTGCGTCGCGAATACGCAGCTCCATTCGTCACGCTAGACGCGGGGGGAACGCGTCTCGCTGACGGGACACGTTGCGCAATGTGTGTCATGCATGCGTGCTCGGATGTGTGCAATGGAGGCTGGGATGGAGTATTCCAAACAGAACATTTACAAACAATGATCATTGCAAGAGCATGCTTTGTTGCGATGCACTCCTGTCGTCGTTCCGAATCTGTCATGGCTCTCGGTACCGCAGCTAAGCAGAGGAGCGCGTGTCGCCAGCTACCCATGTGGAGCCGCCGCGAGTGCGGAACGCTACCATAGCCCCGCTTGGCTCTGTGCACTTGCCACAAGCTTTCAAGATCGATTCGTGAGATATAAAGCGTTCATTTGGGGCCCATGCGAAGCCTGCGGGCGGCGTCTGGCGAACTGGTGCGCGCACTCAACGCGTCAGTGACGAGTTTGACACTGACGCTTGCACACAGGCCCGGATGATGCTCAGCTCCGGTGCGCAGCTTGACTCCAAGGAATCAATATTTTCAGCAGCACATACGATCAAGCTAACAACTGTACTTGCGCAGTAACGGGCAGCATTTATGAGGTCCGATAAAAGAACGCCCGGGACTTGGAGAACGTCACCGATACAGCTCGGCAACTCCTCGGTGAAAAGCGCGGCACAGCCTGAAAGTCCAGGTGTAGCAGTGGGAGAAGCCGCAGGAGTTACAGCCTCAACAAAACGAAACATAACGAAAACGAATATAACGAGGAGTATTAACCTTCGTGCGAACATTTAGCCTCCAGGTCACTTTTGGAGAGGAAACACACGAAACGCCGAAAAGCGTATGCGTGCGCGCGTGCGTGCGTGCGTGCGCAATCCAAACGATCCCGAAATTGGTTGCCGCTGTGCTGTCCACCAGCGCGGTGCTGTCCAGGGCTACGAGCAGCAGCAGCAGCAGCAGCAGCGCCTCGCGCACCTCATCGCTACCACACGTGCGGTTTCGGTACCGGATCCGTGCCTGCAACTGGACGCGCCCGGGATACGCAAGCGGAATGCGCTCGTCGGGGTGCCTGCTCCATGGCGCCGTTGATGAGCAAACATGCACTGCATCTGTTTCAGGTACGTCTATCTGGTATCGTTGGCTTCACCAATGTTCGAGGTCGATAGTCACAGCGTATGACAGCCGCAAACGCTCAGGATCAGACGCTGGAAGGGTGGTGTTTTTGGTGCGCCTCTCCATGGTCGCAACTCGGCTGCTCCAGATGCCCCCAGAGGCCGTCATCCCGTCGAACTGGGCCTTGAATGGAAATATAGGTTGGGGCGGCTGCACGTAGCCGAGTTGACGCGGACAGCACAACTGCATCGGCCGTCGAAAGTGAGCCTGAACTGCGAGTCGCGACCTCGAGAGGCACCGCCAAGCTGCTCCGCGGCCGTCTGGAAGCTGCCGCTTTTGCGTTTGCAGTGCATCCACGTCCTTGTCAAGCGTCTGCGGCACGACAGGTACCTTGAGGATCCATGTTAACGGATCGTGCGAGAGCCAGCTCCCAACGATAACACTGGTCTGGGGCTCGTATATCCTAGATGCATCTCTGGAAGAAAGGAGGTCTGCTGCTGACACATCGACAGCAATCGCGTATCCAAGGAGTTTGCAGGTTCGCCGCTCTGCGCATGTGCTCCATCGACAGCAAATCATCAGCGTCGGCAACGGAGGAGCCGTATCTGCGAAGCGACTTGCACCAGAACCATTGACGCGGGACGTGCGGTTTCAAGCTCAGAAAACTTACGGAAGGGCTGCGTTCGCTGAACCGCTTCGCATAATGCCTTGAAAAAAGCCGCTTATCATCGCTGGGAATGATTCTGGAGAACTCGGACGAGCGCTGCTCACTGGCGCGGCAGGTACGTTGCTGCGAGCAACGCTGGTTCCAGGAGACTCGCGAACAGGCTACTGCGGGTGACCTCGCGAGCATGCTGCTCGCGGCGGAAATGCTATGCCATAGTTACGGCTGCTCGCATAGTCGTTATGAACGGTTTCGAGAGGCGCTCCACTTTCTGCGTCTGTACCTGGTTCGGCGCTACGGCACTGCGAACCTGCTGCAGCTCGAGGTGCTGGCGCAGTCGGGTGCCCCCGCCGACGAGACGCTTCCTCGGGCACTCTTTTTATACCGGCAAGCACGGATCGAGCTCGCAGGTTTGGAAACACCATAATTTAAAGTTCAGGCGAGCATCGTTCTCCTCCCGAGGAGACTGGGTCCGTTCTGGTTGAACCTGCGGAACCGGGATGCCCGACCAGCTCAGCGGGGACGGCGGGTCGGCACCCGACGCGCCCGAGGCGCTGCTGCCACCACCCGAGAAGCGGGCCCGCACCCTACCCGCAACTGGAACGTCCACGCAAAGCACCCAGGTGACGCCAGCGCTGACAAGTGAGCGCTCGGTAACCTCGAGCAGACAACTCCGCCTCGTCACCTGGAACGTGGCCTCCTACCGCAGCGCTTCGACTGCACTGCTCAAATACGTTCACGAAGCTAATCCAGATATCATCTGTTTACAGGAGACGAAGCTGCAGGCGAACGCGACACCCGGGCCGTTTCTTCTGCCTCAGTACCGTTACAAGACCTGGTTTTGCAGTACAGCGCGCAAGGGTTACTCTGGCACCGCAGTGTTATCGAAACTCAAGCCTCAAAGCGTACATCGGGGAATACCAGGTCACCCGGAACACGATGCTGAAGGTCGCTGCATCGTCTACGAATATCCCGACCTTGTCTTAGTGAACGTGTACGTACCAAACTCGGGACTGAGGTCCTGCGAGCGCCTTGCGTACCGAGTCCAAGAGTGGGATTCTGCCCTGCGCGACTACCTCCGACAACTAGCGGCAACGCGACGATCCATCATTCTCTGTGGCGACATGAATGTGGCTCTAGACGATCGCGACGTCTATTCGGTGGAGGCTTGTCGAGGGTGTGCGGGTTTCACCAGCGATGAGCGGGAGAGCTTTCGGAGAACGCTCTCGGAAGCGGGTCTGGTGGACGCTTTCATGGCTCTGCATGGCAACGAGGCGACACCGCGCTTTACATTTTGGGATTATCGGGATTCTATGGGAGGCGTTCGACGGAACGGGTGGCGAATCGATCTCTTCTGCGTCAGTGCAGCCATGGTGGGTCAGGGTCGGACACCGCGGCAGGTACTGCGGCATAACGATGCTTCCGCAGAGGCCTGCACCGCTGACACCTCCCCGCAATCGATGGCGACGGAGAGCGTCTGGAAAGTAGTGCAAGTGCGTCCGCGCCCGGATATCTACGGAAGCGATCACTGCCCTGTCGAGATGGTGCTAGCTTGTGTGCCTGACGCGGAAGCAAGCGCCGCTTTCTCGCAACCATTGGTGAACGTGCCTGAGCGGCGGGAAAGCGCTGAACGCTCGAGTCCGGTGCGTACCGATGACGATGCATCCGGCTGCTGCCCCGAGCGCGGCGACTCGGACAAGGCCGACCCAGAATGCCCAGGGGTAAAGCAAAGCTAGATCTATCCTGAACCAGTGCGCTCGATATACACGTGTACGTCAAACGTCATTCGGGTAGGTTGAATAACCCGAGCGTCTAGCCCCCGAGGCATCCGCATACCATATACAGGGCTAGCTCACGGTGTCGTGGCGACGGAAAGGGTGCAGCTCCAACCCGCACAGCGCCGAGCGGGTACTTGCAGGTCGAAATCCAATACCGCTTCGTACCGAGAAGACCGTCAATATATTTGATCTGTGGCCGCGACACTGGTCGAAGGTGTCTTGGCCGGAACACTCCGATCAAAACTGCAAGGGAAACGAGTAACCCGCGGTTGCTCCGCTAGAATATTGCGCAGGAGTTTGTCCCACTGTGGTGGCGAAATCTCCACCGTTGCTGCAGCCTGTGCTTCTGCCTCCGCTTCGCTCATACCAGCCTGGACTAGTCGCTGCTTCACGCTGCTAGCCGCCTCTTTCAAAACCTCCGGTGGATACTCGTTACATAGATAGTATCCTACCCGGATAAACTCCTGCCCACGATAACTGCAGGTCACGAGTACGATCGTAACCCCCGTGGCATCTTCCTCTGGTATCCGTTCTGGTCGCGGCGGTGGCACCTCCAAGACAAACGCAAAGCGCCCAGGGGTATCCGCGGGTACCAGAACAGCGTCGAGCTCCTGGTCATAAGATTCGGACGACGCTGAACCGACGTAGACGACGCGCCACTCGATGTCGTCAGAGAGCGCCTCTCGAACCTCGTACGCAATCGCAAAGCGAAGGTTTGAGAGAAAGGGTGCTGGGTTATTTTCCACTGCCACAGAGATTATGTCTACAGCAGCCATGCTGTTTCACCGGGCACAAGCTCGAAAAGCGTGCCCTTGGCACAGGCAAGGCCAGCTATGTACTGGAACCCGCGCGAAAAAAAGCGAAATTGTTGTGGGAAATTTTTCCCGCGGCTCTGCAGCAGCCTGTGCGCAGCCACCGGAGAAGGCGCTTGCGTAAGCGCGACTTGCGGGCCCTTCGATGAGCGCCAATGGAGGATAGACGCAGGTCTTCGATGCTGGTGTTGCTCGCTTCCGCTGTGGTATTGGGACTGGTGCGGCAAACGCTCGCAAGGTGACGCGAATCTGTTAGATAGGCGAGCGGTGGCTCCGCTTCGACGAGCTCCCGGAGTTTACCTGGTCAACTTTTGTGCAGCTTGGAGGCGCTGCTCGACGTTCCAGCTTGTAGACAGTCTCATGAAGCAACCACGAAGACACTACGATTTAGGCACCGGTGTACTGAGCGTTATCAGGTGCTTCAGGGAAGCGAGGCGTGCAGGACGTTAGGCCAACGTATTCAGAGGGCCGACTTCCTGCCACCCCTAATATCCGTTGTGTCGACGCTGCTTTGGCTCGTTCGATCGCTTGATGCATGCTGCCGCCAAAGGTCATAGCGACCTATCAGATTGTGCTCGGTACCTCCGGGATGCGGGTGCCAGGTGCGGACGCCTCAGAGCCGCGACCTGCACAAGTGTCGGATTGTACGCGGTGCTGTGTAAACTGCGAAGCGTTACGCTTAAGGAGACGCTAAGTTAAACATATAGATCTGAACTTTGCTCGGAAGCATTAACAGAAATGCGAAGGTGGCGGCGTCTCTGGCACGGCACCGCGGCTGAAATGTTCTGCTGCGAACGCTTGAGCAGATTGATCGGAAAGTTGTTGTTGTTGTTGTTGTTGCTGCTGCTGCGGCACGGTGCCTCCCGAACTACTCTGCCACTCAACATTGCCATTGGACGGATAAGCTCCCATTTCCATGCTGGATATGGACTCGTTCGTTCGGTGCGTGGGTTCCCCAAAACCTGCTCCAGCTGATACCGCCATCGACCAGGGTGCCTCGACAGGCTGGCCATATGGTGAAACGATTGACTGGTAAGCCTGCGCCATATCTAGAGAATTTTGTGGTGCGTTCAGCGGCACGGCTCCCGCTCCTTGGAACGATGTCCCCGTGTACATGCCAGAAACATTTTCAGGATGCGCAAAACTGGACGCAGTCGCCATCGCAGGCGGCTTACCGGATCCAGAAGGCATCATCATGGATTCCGTCCCAAAACGCGTCATCGTGCTGGGCGCTTTCTCTCCAGTTGCCGAGAAGGCCCCATTCACAGCTGACGACATTGACGGCATTGGTTGCGGTGCTGTTGCAAAAGCCGCAGGCGGTGCCGTTGACATGCCCTGCATCGTTCGGGATGCCTGTCGATGCGCTTGCCGTTGCAGCATCTGCTGCGCAGTCTCGAGCGCTTGGTGGACGCGGCTTGCCTCCTGTGCCTCGATCTGTGCCAGAGAAGCGCCCTGAAAGTGCACAGCTGCATAGGCATCGGCTCGCAACTCCTCAAATGAAACATCAACGCCCTTCACCGAACTCTTCGCATACGTATTGCCGTAGCAGGAGAGGGGCCAGACCCCTGATTCGTGACCTTCGCGCCACCAGTCCCAAAGCGTCTTTCTCTGGTTGTTACCACGCCCAGCTCCCTGGTTCGTTTCGCTGCCAGCTCCACGATCCGGTGCCCTTGCTGAATCGTTAACCGCGTAGGGCGCACCACCTGACATATTGAACGCGTTTGGTGTCACCGCCGGCCAGGTGCCGCCCCCGGCTGCTGGTGTGCCCGCCGTAGGCAAGCCTGAGGCCGGGAACCCTGCCTGTCCGCTTGCCGCAGGCATGCCAGGCCCGACCTGCTGGCGACTGGCTCTCCCACCAAGCCCCGGTGGATGTTCATATCGACAACGGTCCCCGAACTTGCAGTTCCCCTGCAAATAGTAACGACAAACAACCATAGGCAAAAGCACCTCAGCCACCTGAAGCCGTCGAGGCCCGCTCTCCTTACAAACGCCCTATTCAAAATTATCAACCGTAACGTCAGGTTTTCCAGAAGAGCGCAAACCGCGGCTACGGTGCTTGCACTTGGTCCACAGCAACACCAGTGCTGGGTTCACAGTGAACGCGTCGCTCGACAAGGGTGTCTTCCGAGACCCGGTCGACTACGCGATGCGAAACTTGCCGTCTCCTCGACACAGAACACGAACCGTACACACCCCAGTCTATAGTTGAAAAGCTATCTCTGGTGCCTGTGCACCCTAGAGCACGAAAAAGTCAGTGCTAACCTCCGCAGCCGTCGCTGGTCTGGGTAGTGCGACAGCCGCGACTGCTGTGGCCGTTGCCAGCTTGATGTGCCATACCAGCTGTGCAGCGTGAGACGCACGCTCTTCGAACGGAACGGCCAGTTACCTGTTGTAGTGCTTGTCTGACTGTTTGACTGGCGCTTGGTGAACACGGAGCGGGTGACACGTGCATCATACCCGAAAAGCAGTGACCCCGTGGTGTCCAGACCGTGTGACGGACGCTTGCTTACCGTGCGAGCGCTGCAAAGCGGCTGCTGTGGATCGCTCACGAAAGCGCTTGCGAGGAGCCACGAGCGTCGGATACGCTATTCGCCCGTCCAATGACATTTATAGTGCCCTCGCGAGGAGTTCGTGCCCCACAAAAGCACGCAGTGTTGCAAGCGAGGCGTCCGCGGGGACCCGGTCCCTTGACGAGGTGCTGGCGCTTGGCACCCCTGCGGGCGAGCCTCGAAAGGCCGCGCTCTGTGACCCCTGCCGACGACGACAACCAGGTGCTCGGCTCGACCAAAGTACCGACTCGGAAACGGGAACCCACAAGTGCATACAGTTACATCGACAGGGCACGCATCCGCGTCAAGGGAGGCGACGGCGGTGACGGGTGTGTAGCCTGGCGTCGAGAGCGTGGCAACGCACGCGGTGGACCCGCTGGTGGCAACGGTGGACGAGGCGGTGACGTCTACCTCGTGGCAGACGCCGGACTAAATACTCTAGTCAAGTTCGGAAGTGTGGTTCACTTCGCGGCTGAGAACGGAGAAAAGGGTCAGCCGAAAAACTGCACTGGCGCCGATGGCAAGGCGCTGGAGCTGCGAGTCCCGCTCGGTACAGTTGTCTACGACGCAGAAACGGGAGCGCTCTTGGGCGATCTTGACCAGGTTGGTGCGCGGTTGCTGGTCGCACGGGGTGGTCGCGGTGGTCGCGGCAACGCAGCCTTCAAAACGGATCGAAACCGAGCGCCCGTTATCCGCGAAAAGGGTGAACCCGGCACCGGCTGCTGGCTTCGTCTGGAACTGCGCGTGCTCGCCGATATCGGCATTATAGGGTGTCCCAATGCTGGCAAATCAACTTGGCTTGCAGCGGTGAGCAACGCGCGACCAAAGATTGCTGACTATCCCTTTACCACTCTGGTTCCGAATCTGGGCGTCTACGCTGAGAACGTTGTCCTTGCGGATATACCGGGGCTGTGCGAGGGCGCCCATCTCGGGCGAGGGCTTGGTATAGGATTTCTCCGCCATATTGAGCGCTGCCGCATGATACTGCATTTGGTTGCAGGAGATGCACCAGATCCTCTCTATGATCTACAGGCTATTCGTTTGGAGTTGGCGTTGTTCAATCCGCGTCTGGTCCAAGACAAATTGCACGTCGTGCTCTTTACGAAGATGGATTTGCCTTTGGCCCAGCAGCGTTGGAATGATGCTTCTTTCCGCGAGGCGTTCCAGAAGGCAGTGGGGCACCGCCGGATTGCCGCCGTATCAGCAGTTACGGGCCAGGGTGTAGAGGAAACCATGCAGCGTGTATGCAAGCTCCTGGAGAAAATCCCGCAACCTGACCGCTTAAGCTCGCTGCCTGATGCATCTCCTGGTGTGCTAGAGCAATCGCGGAGCCCAGCAGCCGCTGATACCTTTCGTGGTGATCATGACGCCATCGGTGCGAGCGTGGATGGCACGTTCCGTATCCAAAAGGAGCGAATGGCAGATGGCCAGCGGCGCTGGCGCATACTGGGTTTGCCCAAGCTCGAAAGACTCGCTGTTATGACGGACTGGGCGTACCCAGAGGCCGTGGATCGCTTTCAGCGAGTACTTCGAGCGCTGGGGGTCACGGAGGCGCTCTCGCAGAGCGGCATTCGCGCCGGTGATGTTGTCGTCATTGCGAATATTGAATTCGACTATACCCCCGATGATAATGTGTTTTACCAGAATGCCCTAGAGGACGGTGTGGACTTGTTTAAGGACACAAGCGATGTCGAGATCGCTGTGGATGAGGATCACGATTATCGTGAATGGAGCGAAAACGTTTCGCAATCATAGAGGGTGAATGCGTACCCATTCGGAGACGCCTTCCAGCCGTGTTCGACCGGCCGCCTGCTATCGGTTTCCGTTTTTCCAGGCACACCTCGAGCTTGAGAGGCTACCTCACAAAGTTAGATCACTTGAGCTCCTCGGGTATCGTCTTCGGCACCACACATTGTCTGATATTCGTAGCAGCGTAAAGTCTCGTTTCACGAACTCTATGGGTTTCTCGTTGCTGGTGGAACTCATCCGCGAAAGGATAGCTAAAATGCGTGCCGCTACAGCCTAGTTATCGTGTCGTCGGGCAAACACCTTGTCTCACTTGTCTCCCCTTTTACTTTTGCTGCCTCATCACTTGCTCTTCTTCGCTTGATGGTTAGTGAGATGCGGATTTATTTCGCTTGTTTCCGACGACCGGGGATGACTGTCCTCCGGGATCCTTGAATCTCACGCCCATACCCTTTGCTTGGATTTTTTATTTCTTAGAAATGAACGCATTTCTGTATGCCCCTGTGTGAGGGCGTTCCCAGAGGCACGATAGCTCGCACAAGAAAGACGACATGTGCCCTGGGTTGTTAGCGTGCAGAACGCTCAAGCGATTCGCCCAGTGGAGCGATTATTAATTTCACAATAGAAAACATTTCTTATACGTGGTTGAAACATGCAGCGTACGGAGGAATGAAAAGCAGCTCTTCTCCTGGGACAGATTCGACACAAGCTCGAACGCTAGGGGAATGGTGAAATACCACGCTCTCCAACAGAAGGACGTTGCCAGATGTCAGGGAAAAGTCTTGTGTAATTCGAGCAAGTGGCTGATGCAGTTGTTCCAGCCTTCTCTACGAGCGAAACTGAGCCGCCAAATGAATCCACCGCAGCTAGAACAGATGGTGTCGTCGTCGTCCAGTTGGATCGCACATAAAACGGGCTCCATCTCCGAGAAAAAACATTCACGCTCCGACCATTTCGTCCGAAGGAACTATGATCGAATGAAAAAACAAACCGACATCCCTGTGCTTCATAGCGATCGCGAAGTTCCAGGTACGCTGTTGATGCGTTTTTGGTAAACAATGGCCGTACATGAACTAAGACTTTTTTTTCGACTGTATCCCAGTGTTTTTCGGGACCAAACGAACTAGATGTTGCGAAACAGAGACGCCCATGATGGCTGCTGCGATCGTCGCTTTTGCTTTCCGTAAGGTAGTCAGCAGGTCGTTTCCCTACCCTTGACCGCAAGAAGTCTTGAATAATATCGGTATTCGGCGCAAAACGCATCTCGTTCTTTCTTGCAGGGTTCGCCAACCACCTGAGTACTGTGGTATGACTGACACTGAGGATTCATGCGGCGCTTCTTATACAGTTCAGTAAAGAATCTATCCTACAGGGAATTCGTCCAGGAGGTATAGAGCGCATTGCATCCTGCTCTCGATCACCTGCTATCCACCGCAGCACAAGTGAAGCAAAACTGAGTTGTGAGACCTGAACAAGGTCGATCACCTGCAGCGGATTTCGTGCGTCCGACGCCTCTAAGATCGCATTGGTACGGGGACATGAACTTCGCGCCCATTGCTCGCCTGCGAACGGTATGATGCGTAGACCAAGTTCGTGTTCCAAGTCATGGTGATGGTCACGGTGATGCGTATCACAGAACGACCAGAAAGGGCCGATGCGGCAGCCGCCGCCGCCGACGACGACGACATCCGTCGGGAGACCCCTTCATGGCGTCAGTAGGTCTAGGCGGGACGACTCACGAGCGGAGCGAATCCTAATAACTGGCTTTGCCTTGTTCGTAAAACGTGCGGGCATGAAATCTCGTAACTGAGGTTTTAATGAGCACGCCCCTGATTCTATGAAGGAAAAGCGGAACCGAATCGAGAGACTGAACATCGCGGTCTGCCGCCGAGAGCATGCGACCGAGACAGCTTTCGTCCTGTAGACACTAGGCATCCACGTACACCGGAAAACAAACACGACTCCATTGGATGCAGTAACCAGTGCCTCGTTCACAGAAGCGTTTCGCGGTGCGCATCCATACTATGCCGGCGTCGACGCTGAACGCGCAGCCTCCGTGCGCACTCCAACGTCGATAGCCATTTGCGTCGGGACACGTGTCTGCGTCCCGCGAACAGCACGCATGGACGTCTGTAGTGCGCTGCAGCGCACTAGGCGAGGACACGTGTCCGCATACCGCGAGCAGCACGCATGGACACACAGAGTGCCGACTCCCGCCGAGTTGCTCTCTACGTTGTACGAGCAACGCCGCTTCATTGCCTCCCGTGGCATGTTTCGCGCTCCCATAAGACTTTCGGCGTCATGGAAAAGGCACTCGACTCGCGTACGGCACTAGCAGTTGCCGCCAACGTCGAACTGCGCAATTCGGATGCTGCAGGCGATATGCGTCTCCGAAACAAACCATGTGGCGCTTCACCCACCTGCATACAAGCGTTGTATTTGCGCCGCATAACGAGCTTCGATGAATGCGCGTCGCAACTTCAGCGTAGGTGTCAGAGTCTGATCTTCCACAGAGAACGCGCGGGGAAGAATCCAAGCCTTGCGCACTTGCGCAGCTCGAGAAACGGCTTGTCTGTTCGCTTTCGCAAGACCCTGCTCCACGTACCGATTCCAGGGTGTACCAAGAACTGCGGCTTCCGCCGATGCATCCGCTGCCGTCCGAGTCGCGTCATCTACGGCGGCTGCTTCACCGATGAGCGTCTCCCCGTCAGGCGCAGTCTGCAACGACAGGAGACAGCTGAGGAATTTTCGCCGATCACCGATCACCATGGCGCGCGCTACTGCCGGCATGGCGCTCTCCAGGGCTCGTTCTAGTGGCGCTGGTGCAATATTCTCGCCTCCAGCTGTCACTATAAGCTCTTTCAAGCGTCCAGTGATCCAAATGAAACCGTCACGATCGATTGTCGCCAGATCACCGGTACGGAAAAAGCCATCGCTCGTAAAAGCAACAGCAGTACTCGCCGGGTCATTAAAGTACGCTTTGAACACGTGCGAGCCCTGAACCTGCAGCTCCGATGTCTCGGCATCGACGCGAACGCAGGTTCCCGGTAGCGGCCGGCCGGAGCTCCCCCTTCGGTACGCCCTCGGGAGGTTGATTGCAATCGGACCGGTGCATTCAGTCATTCCGTAGAGATCGCAGATTCGCATGCCCAGAGAGCTGAAGTAGTCGAGGGTTTCAGGTCCCAAGGGTGCAGCAGAGGAAATCAGGATGCGAGCTCGATCGAGACCGAGCGCTCGGCGAATAGGCCAAAGCACGAGGCGGTCGGCCAGCCACGCCGACCAGCTTGGACACCAATCTGCTTGCGGATATTCCCAGCGCTGGATATCGCTGAACATGACGCGCTTCGCCCAGGTGGAAACGTGTCGGATTGGTGCCGGCTGACTCGCGGCGACCTCTTGGAGCTGTTCGGCGATGCGCTCCCAGACCCGCGGCACACCGACGAAAAAGTCTGGTCGCACCGCTCGCAGCGTTCGCACGAGAGAACGGGAACCAGGCTGCAGCACGTCGGGATCTGCAAAGTGTAGAGAAAATCCGACAATGGCGGGTCCGATAATGTCGAGCATGGTAGCCGCCACGTGCGACAGCGGCAGGTACGAGACGCCACGCCAGGTCTCATCGAACTGAACGAGCCTCCGTGCGCTCTCAATGACAAACAGGACGTTACGATGCGAGAGCGCGACGGCCTTGGGCGTCCCGCTGGTTCCCGAGGTAAAGACAATCAGCGCTGCTTGGTCAGCGTTCTGAGCGCGATGGCGGTGCATGAGAACGATGTTCCCGTCGTCCAGTGAGCATCCTGCATTCAGAAATGTATGCCACGACATGACACGAGTATCCATGGACGCAAACGTTTTTGTTTGCGAGACGGTGTCATCGTCGGGACTCGTCGCTGTACTTGGCCATAAGACGAGATGCTTTAGTTTCAGGTCTGGGAATGCTGCTGCTGCTGCTGCGACGAGGCGCATTCCACAGTCGCCATCCTCCCCAAAAGCGACGACGCACCGACCAAGCTCTAGCAGCTGCCGACAGCTTGCCTCACTGCTCGTCGGATAGATGCCGTATGGTAACACGCCAGCAAGCAACGCACCCCAATACGCTATAAGGTATTTGGGGCTATTCGAGCCGAATATGGCCACCGTTGCCCCAGGTTCAACTCCCAGAGCGACCAGGGCACGTGCCACGTCCACGCACGCTTCATAGTATTCAGCATAGGTGTAGTGGCAAGCGTTCGGCCGATACTGAACGAGCGCAGTTCGGCTTCCGTGCCGCTCAGCGGTGTGTTGAAACGCCTCGGGCAGCGTTGATGACAAGTTATTAGCCGTCGACATGGTCACCGGAAGCAACTTGTTTCAGATATAGACGTCCGTCGTTGTTGTCGTCGATCGACGCGGAGCAACGAGTCACCACCGGTTTCCGCTGCCGGACTCGAAGCACCTGCCGTTGTCCACGTCACGAACGACCATAGAGTCAATAGGCACTATCCAGTTTCCTGTTCGGTGTCGTTTTCGTTCAGGGCACCAGATCGAGACAGTTTCCTGGTAGAGTACGCGGGGCGTCGAACGGCAATGCTAGTTTTCAGAAGTACAGCGTACGCGTCTCGCGACTGAATACAATCAAGTTTGGGTGATTCGGGGGCTGCTCTAACGAAAACGCTGCAACCTGATACCAGTAGATTCGACTAATCTTTCGTTCTGGTCCAATGAATCAAACCATCACGCCACTGGATGTATGATGGCTATGGGGAACTAGGAGCGTGACTCCTGTTCCTCGCTGAGTACGACAAGGTTCCAGAGACTCTGGACGAATCGCTCCTTCGGGAGTAGGAGCCGGAACCAACCAGCGGACCTTGCGAGCGCGGAGGCTCTCTCTTACACCCGCTACAACGCTGAGTGCTTCGTTACGATGTTCATGCAGAGACCGGAAAGCTTTGCGGTGCTTTATGGACGTCAACTCTACACAAGACCAGACGTGTCGGACACACGCTAGCTAGATTCGGTTTCTCCAACGGCATGCGCTGCGATCTGTTGTTCTTGTAGCGCGCCTGCCGAGTCCATTGCGAAGACATCATCAACGAGCGCCGCAACGTTTTGGGTACGGTAGCCACTCTAGGCATGCAATGGGTCATGGCACGAGCGCGGGTGTATCCACAGTGCTGTGCGATGGACTCGAATTCTGCGCTCTAGCAACCACAATAGCAACAGCATTACTCCCTGTACGCGCTAGGAAGCGACTCCAGCGGCGCTGTGTACCTCGTGTAATCATCGCTGAGCGCCACACGGTATCGAGCGACCACCACAGGCGCACCAACTGGCCGATCTGCTAGTCCGCAGCCGGAAAGCCCACATACGCCCGCAACGAGGTCACAGACGCGCAAACTCGATGCAGGAGCGTTGCTGCATGGTGCACGTGCCTACGCTCGGCGTGCGTCTCTTGAGCATGCGCTGATGCCAGCGCCGGTGAATCCGGATACGCAGCCCGCATCGACATGGAGGCTGGTGCTAGGACCCAGTGCGTAGCGCGCCTTCACGCCATCGAGACTTGTGGAAACTGGTGTCGTGATTTCGGCATGGTTCTCTTCCGAGCAAGGCACGGATTTGCTGGCGGGTTTAGCGGAATGCATTCGTGCAATGCAAAACAAACGTAGCAGATCTACGGTCTATCGCAGCATTTCGATAACGTTGCGTACGACTTTATCTGTTCCCGCATTCGTGGACTGTCCATGATACGAATGGACCCCGACGCATAAACAAAGCGCACCACTATAGTATTGCACCGACCGCATTTTCGCCACTGTCCTGCTATGAAGTCTTTCAAACGGGCATAGACTGCCTCCAGTACGTTGTTATGATCCGGCACATGCCAACGGCAACGCGTCCGACACGAACACCCGACGCATTCAGCGGTGCATCGTGTAAGCGAATCGGGCGCCACCATCCATTCCAAGCTCCACCTGGAATCAGGAGCTCGTCCACCAGACGCCAAACAGCTCAGAAACTAGACGTAGAGGCAGCGCAGAGATGCATCTAAATGGGGAATCCTCGCATCGCACAGAGAGAGGCACACCGGGATCGTTTACAGCTACCTGCGTGGAGCATGCGATCACGGCAAGCGACCGTCAAACTCGGCACTCTGCTCGCCTTTGTATCGACAGCTTCCGCGATATACCGATACGTCGCACATCCACTGTAACGCTCGTCAGATTCGCTGCCTGAAAATTTGCCCCAATGAATCATACAGCATCGCAGTGGAAACGCTGAGCGACAGCCGCTCAGCGTGCAACGACTGGGTGTGCATGCGCCTACGGCCGAGTGGATCGCCCTGCTTCGCTGCGATCGCGCACGCACGCATACGCACGCACGCATACGCACGCACGCATACGCACGCATACGCGCTGTGGCAGCATGCCGTACACTGTTCAGCGCTGCGCTGCTGCACCGAGGCCGGCTACCAGCTCACTCTTCTCGTGCATGGTAAGCGTTGTTTTAATATTGAATTGAACCAATATATGAACGCTAAACCCGAACAGCTTCAAGCGCGAGGCGGTGCTTTGCTGACTCCTCGAAGCTCAACCGCGCCGGGTGCTTTCCTTGCGGCATCGGCTGGCGTGCGCCTCTTGGTTGGCGGGTGGACAACTCGTGGAGGCACCTGTCGTCAGCGCAGTGCGCGTCGTACCCCGGCCCGATGGGTCTGCATGGACCAGGGTGCTGCACCCGTGGGCACGAGGAAGAGCATCCAGGCGCTGGAGAACGCGCTCCAACCTACGGCGTTCCACCGACGCGTCACCATTTTGGGAAGCACCGGGAGCATTGGAACGCAAACCCTGGATATTGTGCGCTCTTGTCCGGACAAGTTTTCTGTCGTAGCGTTGGCGGCGAACGGTTCAAACGTAGAGCTTCTCGCGGAGCAGACGCACGAGTTTTCGCCCGAACTTGTCGCTATACGTGATACTGCCCGCCTCGAGACCTATCGGGAGGCGCTGCGGCAGCGTGGCGTCCCGGAACCGCCGCACATTGTTGCTGGCGAAGACGGTGTCGTCGAGTGTGCGCGATACGGTGACGCAGATGTCGTTGTCACTGGGCTTGTTGGATGTGCGGGTCTCTTGCCCACAGTTGCTGCGATCAAGGCCCGAAAAGACATTGCGCTGGCGAACAAGGAAACACTGATCGCGGGTGGCCCCGTGGTCGTGCCCCTAGTTCACGAGTACGGCATTCATCTGACTCCAGCCGACTCAGAGCACTCTGCGTTGTTCCAGTGTCTTCAGGGTGCGCCAGATGGCGCGCTTCGGCGCATCATTCTCACGGCGTCTGGTGGTGCATTTCGCGACTGGGATGTTTCGCGCTTAGCGCATGTGACTGCTGCAGATGCGCTCAAGCATCCGAACTGGAACATGGGTCCGAAAATCACTTGCGATTCGGCGACGCTCATGAACAAGGGTCTGGAGGTTATTGAAGCGCATTTTCTCTTTGGCATCGATTACGACGCCATCGAAATTGTCATCCATCCCCAGTCGATCATTCATTCGGCAGTCGAGTTTCAGGATACGAGCGTTCTCGCTCAACTCGGATGGCCAGATATGCGTCTTCCACTGTTGTACGCGCTGTCCTGGCCTCATCGGCTTCGGATTGAGACGTTTCGCCCACTGGATCTCGTTCAAGTGGGAAGTCTAACTTTTCGCGCGCCTGACCACGACAAGTATCCATGCATGCTTCTCGCGTACGCTGCGGGACGCCGTGGCGGTACCATGCCGGCGGTGCTGAACGCGGCGAACGAGGTCGCGGTGGAGCTTTTCCTGCGTAACGAACTGGATTTTATGGGGATTCCCGCGGTCATCGAGCGCACCATGCAGCGGCATGACACAAGCGACTGGAAACAAACACCTACTTTGGATGATCTCGTTGCTGCAGACGCTTGGGCGCGTCGCACGGCACGAGAGGAGGCCGCGAAGCGCCCGATCTACTCCGCCGGGGCTAACCTGGAGACGCAAAAGACGTAGGAGAGCACCACGCTCGACCAGCTCGCCGACGATCCCTGGCCTGAGACGCATCGGCGGGAACGCTGTAGTGGCGATGAGGTGAACGACTGCAAATCTCAATCGCTGGCTACGCTGCGGGTACTGGTCGTTGCCCTCACGAGAACTCGGACCGGATCTTGGCTTGTTGATGATGGGCATACGATGCTATTGGACAACGACGGGATGGCATTCACCCAGAGGCCTGTTGTCGTCAACATCTGTCTTGGCCGTGTTCAGGAAGGAGCAACGCTCGCGCTGCAGGAAGCGGGGGTGCCTCTACACAATAGAGCCGTATCTAAAGCAGGACAGCATCGCTATGTCAACGCGGTGTCTCTCGCTTATACGTAGCACTATCGAAGAATGGAGCACCATGCTGTGCCATCGATTGCTCGGGAAAAACGTTCCCGATGTGTAGATACATGGCGCTCCAGCTTTCTTTTATCGCCGAATCGTACCTGACCAGTACATTGATCCAGGCGAGAATGCAGTCCCCTCTCCCATTCATGGTCACCTTTTTTTAATCGAGGGTGTTCGGAATTTCAGCACACTGTCCGTACTGAATACAAAACCGTTTCCTTGAAAGCGCGCTCGACTTTAGCTGCCGGACGCTCCCGAAGCATGAGACAGATCCGGATGTTGATTGAGGCGTTCGGCTCTTGGTTCGGACACTGCTTTTCCGCATCGGTGCAGCGGAGCCTAACCATAGAAAGCCCCTCAGCTTCCGATTGCCACGCCATGTGACTTCCAGCCAGCTTACCACGCCTCATCTCACGCATCCGGCTCCGTTTCACGCCCTTCTTCTATACCTGTTTCAGCGTGCACCCGTGCTCGTGATCCGTGCACGTCGTCGTCTTGAACGCATCAACGCGAATCGTACAGAATCGGTTCCTGAACTCGTTGAAGGCTCTCGTGTAAGGAGCAAGCGTGCCGTCCCGGCGTGGCACTGTACGTCCAGCACCAGAGGATACAATTAAGCGATACGATTCGTCGGTAATATCCGTTCCCAACTCATTGACCAAGTTATCGAATGCAAGTTTCTTGCTTCTGTACAACAGTGACTCTAGGCTAGCAGAGCGCTCTCTCGTGTACGTTTGCCAAATATCGTCCGTGCGAGTTCTTCGGACGCCCAGAAACGCGCTGGAAAAGGCGCACGATGCATTCGCTGCATGCTCGATACAGCGCACAGAGCGTCGAGGTAGGTGCTGATGTTTCCCTCCATCATTCCACTTGTTCATATGCGTCTTGGCCTCGCTCATGGCGGACGATCGATCGTGCCGGGCCCTGGAAAGTTTGAATAGCGTGAACTGCTTTCGTTGCGGGTGTTTGGCACCGTTCTCTTGATTTTAGGGGTGCGGCGGCGACGGTGGCTACGATGTTCTAATAAGCGGGGTCCACGCTCTTTACGGACTGAAGCTCTCTTCGTCTACCCTGAATGATTGAAGACGAGTCTCGTTTGCCGGTTTGATACTTTTTGGCCCCGGTGCGGTAGGATTTTCGTGAATCGCCGGGATAGCGCCGCGACGCGGCAAACGACTCCGAGAAGCACAAGTGCAAACCTCTGACCCGACGATCAGACCGAATTGCGTCTTCTGCACCGTGTATCAATTGTACTGTCGCACGAAAGCTTGATGAAAGAGTTCCGAAAGAATTTGGACGGTAGACAGTCCTGCGTCCCGAACTCCGAGGAAGAGCTGCTTGACGAGGCTCATCATGGCATGAGGAGCTAAGCAACTAAGCCTCGAGTCAGAAGCTACGGGATCCGTCATTCGCGTCCTGCATCCTGCATTTTGAAACATTCTCCATGTTTATTTTTCTGGATATGAGATCTTGACACTGCGTCCGGAATGACTCTACCGTTGGTTCCAGTGCCTGCTCGCCCCCGTCTTTGTCGATCTGTCTCGTTCTTGTCAGATAGAGTCTGCTCCATTTCTTTTTCTTGGCAAAGTGGCATGGATGGGTTCGCTAGACTCCACGTCCGTTTCTCCCTCGGGATACAGGCGCACTGGATGGATCCTGACACTGAAATCCATCCCCTCTTTGTGTGTACCACTCCTCACGCGGCGTTTCGTTGTCTTCTCCGATGCGAGCACAGCTGCGGACCGATGCGCACCGCTCCGCTGCCTCCCGCGAACGCGAAGAGAAGCGACACAGCACACCGGGGGCCGGCGAAGCCAGAGAGCAACGAATGGATGAACGGTTTCACCGATGCGAACGAGTGTCCCATTGATTTGAGAGGGTGAAAATAACGTTTGTCAACATCGAAGACGTCTTCGACTGGGTTGATCCATGGGCAATAGCACGATAAGGAGAGCAGCGCAACATGAATGTCGATTGTGCACTACGCAACCGCTCCGCATTGATCGAAAGCGACGTTATCTAAGAACGGAACAGAAGAAGGCGGGAAGCTCAAGCTACGCTTCGTGTTTCTTGGATCGCTGAGCTACGAAAAGATCTGGTATGTATGTCGATTTGTAGGCGACCACACGATTGAATCGCTTCTAGTCCTGGTGGCCTCGTAACGGCCAATCGTACCTTGTTTGCGATCAGCGGCCCGCCAGTGTTTGAGTAGTCGTATTGAGGTCTACCGTTTTCGGTGCATACAGTCTCGGTGAATGCGACAAACATCCGTCTGTCCTGTGGTAAGCGTTCGTGCTTCAGTGCGACACCGATTCTGAGCAGTTCTACAAGCGACACTTGTCATCGAAGCGCCTTGCTTTTTCTTTCCATCTGTGTTTCTTCATCACCGTTCGGATCTATATTATGCGAGCTTTATATTCTGTGGCTTTTCGACAGTATACCTAAAAGGACGCACCGCGTGCAATGGACTGACGAGCAGACAGTCACATGGGCAGTGTTTGGCGATTCTATCTTTGGGAGCACGACCTTCGGGCTATGCACGAACAGAAGCGTCATTCGTGCACCAGGTGAGCATAGAGTGACTGACGCGTAAAAGCGATGCTCTTTTTCGTAGGCTGGTAATGACAGCATCCCAAATCTCAGCAACATTTCTTCGATCCACTGAATTCATTCCTTTTGTTGAATACTTGCGAGAAAAACATACAAGAAGAAATAGGGCTTGCTTTAGAGGGGTATTCCAGAGCGCATGGCCCCAGCTATAACGCCAGCGTTTCTCGATGTCGCCCTTGTGTCGATATCGCTGACCCGTTGCGTGCTGCCGGAGACAGACTGCTTGGAAAAAACGACCTCCATCGGTGCACATCTGCTTCATCCACGCAAAAATAAAATCGAACAGTTCCTCTGACCTACCTCGGACGTATGCGATGAAGCTTGGGTGCCTTTCCGCTGTCAGCGACAAGAGTCCCCGTGGGCTCTTCTCTGAAGGATTCCTTTTTCGTTCGCTTGTCTCAGACTCGAAATACTCTGGTCGTTTCTGTTCCGCAAGCTCCATCATCAGCAGTCGAAAGTCGTTGACGGCAGCGTGAATATCCCAAATTGGCAGCTTCAGGCTGTTTCTGACCATTTCGTGCACAGGCCAAAGCTGCGGTGGACTCTTCGCTTGCCGTGTTCATCTTCTTCCTACCAAGCCTCGATGTGCATTTCGCAGTGTTGACACCTGGTGAGGTCAGATGTTCTCATGTGTCCGCCATCACTCGTCATCTGTGGACCGGACTGTGGCGCGTAAAGACCTGCTTCATCGCACGGCACATGCTCTTGAGGGATGGCGACGGCTCTATTCGATACCCTCTCGCTTTTGCACGCCTGTCGCCGTACCCTACGATTCCGGGCTTCTTCTCGACGATACCGTCGGCGAGTGCGCTGGCCGGCGCACAACCAAGCGCACGTCTTTCTATTTGATGGAGGATCTGTGAAATGCGATACTGTGCATGATGAAACAGGTCCCGGGAGGAAATCCGGATTACCGAACAAGTCGAGATATGTTGATCCGTCTACACTCCTAGCGTGCAAAGCGGTGACGCACGCTCCACTGGAAGCAATTGCTTTGATGACTCAAGTCGATGTCCACGACTGTTTTCTATGTAAACAGAAGAGAAGGGGCCTCTGAAAGCGTATCCCATGAACGGTGTCATGCAGCTGTCGAATACCGATTCTTCACTGAACACAGAGAGACAAGCGCTTGTCCCAAGAGCAAAATCGATTACTTGACGTGAAAAAGTTGGTGAGCTTTCGGCATAAGCTTCTAAACAAGTCGCCAGGGACGACACCCAGTTCGTTGCTTCGTCAATCCAGTTTTGTTCGTTGCTGCGTCGACGACTCGCCTTGCAACAGAGATATCGAAAACTTGCAGAATGCCTGGTTTGAGCATGCTGTACATAAGGAAAGCAGAAATATGGAGGCTTGCCCATACGTAGTGCTTCCTGATATCAGTTATTTTCGCAATCGCGGATCGCAGGCTCCGCGATTCATCTCGATTCTCGTTGCGTCACGGATTCCAGCGGAAAAGAGCGGCAGAGGTTCCGCTCCAGAATGACGACGGCGAATCCTCCAGCTATATACGAGTTCGTCAGCTCTAATTGATACAATTTGAACGTCAAGGCTGCACATTTGATAGAAAAGTTCAGAACCGCCATCAAAACGCAGAAACAGAGCAACCGGCTCCGTTTTTCAGGTGCATCTGACAGCCAATCGTTGTGAGCGCAGTCAGCGGCGACATCATGGATTCCGTGAAGAGGCAACCGCTCCGCATTGGACACGCTATCGGAGATACCTTTTCTTCCAAACGATCCCATACCTGTGGAATATCGGCGGGGTTGTTTAAGAAACCCAAGTGCTCGCATCTAAGCTCGCGCCACGTCGAGCGCACGCGCTGCACCTATCCCGCGTTGCGTATGATGCCGCTTCCCGAGACGGCCCTGCAACGCGATCGTGGACAGAAACCAGACCCCGGAGTGTCAATAATCCAGGCGCTTGGAGTCAGCAACCGGGATGCGTCGATAACTCGTGCGATTCGAGCTAGCGCTACTGATACCGCTCCGCCGGCGTCGTCGTTTTCTCTCTATTTTCTAGTACGAACGCGATTGTGTTTGTGTTTGAGTAAATCGTGCTTCATGGCAGACGCTGCCGTCGAACTGCTCGCGGGAACTGCAGCGGCAAGCGATCAAGCGACACAAATAGACCACTGCGATTGGCGCCACTTGGGCTGTTTGGTGCCGCAGAACGCACCCGTCGCACACTCAGGCCCATGTACTTGAAGTAGGTCGCGCAACGAGCAGGCGGCAGACGCAGAGCCTCCGCCAAAGCATCGACGGGCTGATCTTGAAAACCACTGCAGTGCAAGTACAGAACGAGGATATGATGCAGCATGCGCTCTTTTTCCACTATTCTTTTGGTCTCGGTACAATCTGCTTGAGTGAAAATCTCCAGCAGAAGCTTACCCAGCCAGGACGGCAGCCAGCGCAGCGGCTCGGGCACATCGGCGGTATCTCCCGACAGACCGTGCTCACGAGACGCCGGTACGCGTAATTGTCGTGGCCAGCGATGGTAGCACTCCAGCAGAATCCAAAGGTAGAGGTGCGTGCATCGCTGTAAAAGAGGGTTCGAACCTACAGAAGCTGTCGTAGATGGCAGCGCTTCAGCGGCAGCGCTGGCGGGCGGCTGTTCTAGCGAGGTTGCCGTCTCTGTATCTGCGGTCTTTCGGGAACTCGTAAACTGTTCCCTCAGACTTTTCGCGTATTTCATATCGCTTCCAAGTGATTCAAGTTCGGTGGCATTGCTCTTGTATGCACTGAAGAAGCGGCTCGGGAGGCAGCCACCCAGCAGGGGATACGCTGTTTCAGGTGTCGTCGCCTCCGAGTTGTACGGCGGTACCAACCGAACGCTCTCGGTGGTGGCCTCTCGGAGACTCGGTGGCGGAGCTTCTCTCGAGATAGCATCGCGTTTGCGTACGTGGTCTGATGGACCGCGCTCCACTACGTCGGTAACGTGCTGGTTCAAAGAGTCCCCAGCGTCGTCGTCTGTGGCGTCTCCCTGGACAGCTGCCTCTGCCGCTTGCACGTTCTCATTCGTTACGTGGCGCGCCAATGAGAGGGCACGTGCGCGTTTCTGGCGCTTGCTCCCAAACGCTGCAATGAGTGCGTTTCGCGCCTCGTGTGCTTCCCGGGACGCCTGCGACTGGGCAGCGAGCTCGTCGGGGAGCTGAGCGCCGTCCGCTGCTGCAGTCTCTCCGGGGTTCTGCTGAAGCGCCAATGAAGGCGCTAAAGAGCTCACTGTATTCGATGAACCCGCTCGAAGCGTGGCAGTGCTGGCGATCGGCACAATTTGTAGCTCCTGAGCTGCAGCATCGACAAAAATCAACACGTGCTGACCGCTGGTCGCCTTTCGCCCAGCACTGGCCTCGAGACGCGCCGTCCGCCAGGCCCCTGCCTCCCAGGGGCCATCGAGCTCAACCAGCCGACCTTCAAAGGACACAGTGCTGGTTTCCAGCTGGACCCTGTTACGTTGATCGCGCTGCCAACGCAAGGGCCCCAGGGGGCAACGTGCCTCCGTGCAACCGAGAAACCGGAGCAGAACCTTGCGCTGCGCTGCGTCCTGCACAACTCGTACACGCCAGCGCTTCTCTTCACTGTCCATGGTGACCAAAGGGTGTACTTGTTGCGACTCGTTGCAGTCACCGAGAGCCACAACAAAGCAGCGGTTCAAATGGACGGTGCCGAGGTGACCGATCGACCATGAGCAGGGCACAGGGTGCCGCCTCTGTGATGCCCCCGCTGGGGTGTGCGTCGATACGAACCGATGATGATAGACCAGTTTTGTACATGTATGGATCTAAACATCAGGAATGCAATCAGAGGCGCTCATGGCAACGCGCGGCACCTGCTATGCAGCTTCGAGAAAGGCGATGTCAAGTCTCTGGTTTCCAAGCGCTCGTGTCAAACTGGGGAACCTGCTATGCAGCAACGAAAAAATACGTCAACTCTCCGGCTTTCTTGACCGAATCAGCGGTCGAAGATGCGTTTCATCGGGAGGAGAAAATGAGTCTTTAGGGTTAGAGGGGCAACACATATGCTCTGGTGTACGGAAGAGATGTACCGCTCGATGCTCCAACGGGGAGAGAACGGGCGACGATCGGGAAGAAGTGATCCAAGGGGACGTTTGCGTTTCCAAGTTGAAGCTGAACTCTTTCTCCCGAGAACGTCATCGCGTACGAATAAAGTGTCTCGCCGCTTGTTTCGTCATCCTGATCAACTCACCGGAAATCGAGGCACACATCCTTGTGAACTTCTACATGCTGAGAACTCTCTCCCCGTCTCACGCGACCCTTGACCTAGTTCAAACGATTGTTTGTTTCCCGTCTGACAGGTACTGAAAGAATGTAGGTACGTGAAGGTCCGAAAATGGGCGAGCGAAGAGGCCACAAATACGCTCCCGTCCCCTGATTTTTTTCATTGACAAAACGTTTACTTAGGCCAGGGTTCGCCGATTATGCGCATTTTTCTTTTCTTACGTTTTTTGTGTGTGTGTTTTTTTTCAGTGCGAGGTGAGGTATCCATCAACCCCCTACCTCTCCCGTCCCCTGATGGGAAGTTTTTCGCGCTTGCTGGATCGCCTGTACCGAGAGGAGCTGTAACGAACTCGAGAGGAACATCGGCTCGAGTTCCATGTCAAGTGTTGGTGCATGCGTTCCGCTCTGACCCAAAAGAACCGAAGCGCAAACCGAGAGGCAAGAACGGTGCGCGTCAAGGAATCTGTATTTTCTTCGAATGATGCAAATGCGCCCGGAGCTTTCCATCACGAAGGCGGCGATAGAAACGACGCATATCCTAAGGAATTTTGGGTCACGTATCGCTCATTACATCGAGCAGATGCATGGAAAGTAAACGATGAGCGTCTCCAAAGAGAAACAGAGATTGTCGGTGCCGCACCCGCTTGATCGTTGGTTAGTCTCGAGATTCGTTTCTCCCCCGAGAGATCGAGAAAGCAAAACCGAACATGTCCTTGGCGGCCGTGAGCGTGGAGGACAAGACGCATTCCCGAAGGCTTGTCTCTGAAGCATTCGTCGAAGACATCTTTGAGCCTTTCTCTGTATTACACACTGTTGGAAGCGCGTGTGAACGCTTCGAACACTTGTTGAGAATGCGGTGCAGAAGACAGAAGAGATGAACTCCGCCCCGAGACGTTCGCCCTCCGACCGAAGAAGCCTGGCTTCACAAATGGTCATATCTCTTGCAATTACTTGAGCGTCGTGAGCATCCAACGACGCCATGACATCGCGAAAAAGAATCACGACGAAACGCAATCAGGTGGAGAAATACAGATCAGGGCGTACGACGGAAACGTTGATATCGAAGCTGCCGAAACTACAAACATTCCAATTGATTTCCGTTTTCTCCCGGATGCGTACGGTGCTAGCGTTTGATTGAGAGCGTCGAAGAATATCTCAGGGTAAATGGGAAACGATGAAAGCCTTCCGACTCTGAAAGATAACCAAAGACTTGTTGGCGTCTGGTCGGGTCTTCCCATACCTAGACAACTTTGTTGCCTCGATTTCAGGGCGAAAGACGCGTCATCACAGCAGCAGAAGATATGTTCATGAGGCAACGTCCGTATACAGCGCGAGAAAGCTCAAAAACAGAACGAACACATGGGGGATGTGACTGCTCGTCTCTTCATTGGCGAGACGACGGACTCGGAAGCGTACAAAACTCATCTGCGAACATACTTGAGCGTGTTCCCTGAATGACTGAAGCACATAACTCGTTCTGGGTTCCAGCGACTGCGATTCCTCCGTCACGTGCTCGAACAGAAAGCAACCCACGGGATTTGCACGCCCGTATGCTACTGAGTGACGAAGAGACGGTCATCGGGTGCGAGAACAGAGTGCGAGCGAGCATAGCGTCCGACCTCTCCGTCGCAAACGCGGTGCACTGACAGCGACAGATCAGAAGCTAAGGGAAATGCCGAATGTGTGTGTGTGTGTGTGACGAATATCGATGGTTCCCGGATGTCGACCAGGTGTTCCCGTTGCGCAGGTCGCTGCACGATTGTGAAAGCGATGCCGACGAAGTCCATGACCAGCAAAGAAACGAAAGAAAATGACAGGAGGTCGTATGGTACTCGAACTCACAAACTGCTGCACTGAATGCGTGTCAGATGCGAGGGCAGGAGAGTATTCGCCCACCCGAGGTACAACATGGAACTGTGAGGGCAACGAGTGCCGCAACATTCCGGAGATGTTGCGCATCAGCACGAGAGGAGGTTAACAACCTGCACGGTTTCGCCGCGCGAGAGACAATGAAAAGCATAGTCCCCAGACGAAAAATCTCACCATCCTCCCAGACCAAAGCTCTCGAAGCGAAACAAAGATTGCATGATCCTGGTTCTCGGATATAACGAGAATAATATTCTGGTACGGTCACAAGGAAGCAAGTGGGATGAAACGACTGTCCCGCAATGTTTACGCATGCCTGTACGGGATCAGCGAACTGCATCGATAAGGACGCCTTGTATAAACGTTCAACATTATGCGCATGCTTTGTGCATGCTCTGAAACACAGTTCGTATCACGGCATACTCGTCGTCAGCGACATCCAAAATTCTAGTCTTTGGTATACGATGACACCTTCTGATGACTGATTCAGGGGCTGTTGTGGCCTCGGCGCCCGTCGCCTTCATGCTGCAACACCCAGCGCACAGGATTCCCCAGTCCGTATTGAGGTGCTTTCATCTACGGCCAGTGCTCTCTACGCTGAAACTCCTGATCGCCGACCGCAGCTTACAGCCGGAACACCTGACCTATCGAGACTGGAGCGGCTACGAGTGAATCCCAGCGATTGCTGACCAAGTTCCTACGTGTTCCTCAATCCAGCGATATACGTTACGTGCGAAGAAAAACTCGAGTCCAAACATGATGCGACCCACCTGAGAAAGCGGCATGTCGCCCGGGCTTGCACCCTAACGGGACCAGCGTGTCCCCGATTTGTTTCGTGGCTTTCGCATGGGTTGCAGGAGGCGCGTACCCTCGGACCCGCCGTTTCCTAGAAGGACGAGCTTGCGCTTTATAAGATGCGCACCGCTCGCTCGCATCCATACGACGGTAGCGGCTGACGTTTAACTGCTTGTCACGAGCATCTGCGGGACATTTCAGCTGGTGCAGAGGCTTCGACGCGCTTGTTCGGCGCAGGTGCTGTCTACGGATTGTAGGGGGCACTCGTCAGCCCATGAGACTGCAACGGCATTCGCAGGCGCCTTGCGTCACACTTTTCAAGTCTGGCCCCTGATATCGTCTTTAGCGATTGACTGGCGGGCAGGACGCTTCGCTAAGTGCAATACGTAGCTTGAAGGAAACGCTTAGTGATGCTTTGAAACGCAGGCTTCGTCCGCTGTTGGTCACATACGTCGTTCCGTGGCTAGCTTCTTGGCTCGAGAGTCTCTGCAGTGTTTCTGTAACCCGATATTGCAGAACGTTTATCTGTATCATCATTCCAGCGCCTGCGACAGGGGAATCAGTGCCCCCGCGATCGCGTGATTGCAGAGGGTATATTCGCATATCTGCAAGGAGCAAAGCGGAAAGCTGGGTCATGCTTTCGTGTAGTGCCCTCTCCGCATCGATAGCTCAAGTGCCTACGCCAGTGACGCCAAAGTTGCTGACGGGACTGAGCACGCACGATTTGAACGCGAGTACCGGCGCCGACACTGAACAATGATATCTGAAAGGCCCAGCTTGCAGGGCGTACTGAAACGTCAAGGCACCTACACCGCCGAGCATCCGCTCGAGCAGGTGCATGCGTTGATATCCAGCGCATGCTGAACCAGAGCCATATGCGCGTCTTCGGTGCCGACGGTAGATGGTCGGAGACTCCAATCTCACGGATGTAAACGATGATCAACTCATTGTCGTCAGCACGGTACCAGCCGCAACGAGGCGGGAACGCGGGCCACGTCAATGTTCATTCGGTACGAAGGCTGGAGTAACGGATCGTTGTCGATCCGCTTGATCAGGTGATGAATCATGTCCGCTCTGAGATACTTGCGAACCAGGGCATCGACGACGCGATTTTCAAGCCACGTATCAGGAGCGTGGCTCGGCTCGGTTTCCGCCATATCAATCTGTGGACTCGAGTCTGACGAATCTGGTGATAGGATCGAAGACGATGACTGCGCGGATAGCCGAGGCAGGAGACGTGGCGTTTCGTGGACCTCACGAGGGCGCCAGTCTCTGTGTGATCGCTCGGTATCGAGCGCCGTCGGTTCCCGGTGCCATTTGCCATATCCATTAACCACACTGGACTGTAGCTCGTGTGCAAGTCGATCTAGTTCTGCTTTCAAGCGCTGCGATTGCATTGCTGCTGCTTGCAGAGCAACATTCGCACTCAGTTGCTTGCGCGCTGCTCTGAATCCATACGCGGAAGATTCCCTACACGTCGGCGAATACCGTCGCCTTGAACCCGCTTTCGTCGTCACGGCTGCCGGACCCGGTGTCGGCCAGTCATGATCTATGGGGGTATCCGCGGGCTGCCTCGGGGAAATCGTGGAAATGCTCCCGTCTGAGAGCATCGTGTCGGGTGTCGCTCGTGACGGTGTTTGTCGCGGCTCTGCGGGGTGAGTTCGCTCCCCTGACCGCGCTTTGCGAGCAAGCCGCCTGGTTTCAATCACCGTTGGCGTGGAAGCAGTGCTCGGAAAAGATGTGGTGTCTGTTAGAACAAATGAATCACTGTCGAATAGACTACTAGCGAAACTCAAGTCAACAGTGCTGAGCTCCAAATCAGCTGGTTCCGTCGACCGCGCTATTACTCTTTCCGTTTGTTGCGCAGGTCGGTAGCGGAACGCCCCGGCGCGTACGGGTTGGTGCTCCCGCTTACCGCTGGGAGAGGCACTTCGACTGATAGCATCCTCTTCCTCCTCATGTTCTTCCAAAATTCTTTCGATCTCTTCGCTTTCAATGTCCAAGTCCTCGAGGGACAGCTCCTCCTGTAACTGCCGTAACGTGTCCTCGTCCAACAAGCCTTCGCTTTCTGCGAACAACTCGGACTCTACTTCCGAGGCTGTGCTATCATCAGAGGCCAGTAACGCATCAAAGCTGCTAGAAGCGGACACGTCACCCAGCTCGGGCATTCAAACGCTCTCCGAAGGCTCTTCCTTCCAAAGACACCAGTGCCGGTTCGAACTTGCCCGTTCGTCTGTGAACACGCGCCTCAATCACCGCAACTACCCCCAAAAAGCAGCTTTCTTTTCGAATCCACCTTGCCTCGAGGTACGCAGCAGCCCAGGATACCTGAGACGTATCGCCAACCAAGAGGCGCTGCTCCGACCGCGTTACAAACGGGATCCAGCAGGCGTCATCTGCTTCGCGCACGGCTGCGCACGCCCGCGCGAGCACCGTTTGGAGTGCCGTGGCGTTGTTGACGGCGCGCGCGCGCACGCGCCAATCCCGCATCCATGCACACGATAGACACGCGGCTGCCTTTCAAATTGCATGAGCGATCAGAGCAGCTGCCTGATGCCATCCGAGCAACAGCATGGGTGACAGGGCTCGGGGTTCGGGCGTGTGGATCGATCGATGGATGCTTCGCCGCGCGCTGACCAGCAAGCGCGCAGTCGAGGAACGCTGAACTGGGTCAACAATTTCTAAAATTAATACATAAAAAAATCACTGCGCTGGTAGTGAACGTCCAGCGTTCTGAGGTTGCGCGATGCGCGCGAACGCCACGGGCTGTATGCACCTGGGCAGCTCGGGCGTGCGGATCCCTATAGCGCCACCGCCGCCGTCGCAGCAGCAGCCGCAGCTGCACGTGTCAAGCTGGAGGCTTGTCTGCCAGCTGGGGTCAGCGAGCAGGAACGCAAGACGTGCTTCGCTCACGGGACGTTGCGTCTCGAGACCGCTGTGTTCTTCGGAACTGGGTGATTTGAAGAGTGCTCACAAACCGTTGGGCCTATTTGGGTTCTCGTGTGAGGGTTTCGTGGAGGTTCCAACGGCGCCTTGAGGTCGGGTGCTCGTCCTAGACGCACAGCGCTTGCGCCAGGGGGGTGTCTGGTGCGGTTCCCGCTTAGGGAAACGGTGCACCCTATTTTGACAGTTTGTGGTTGCCGGTGTATTCGTGTGAGAGAAACCGTGCTACGCAGTGTTGTGCTTCAGCCGAGTGGTGCCGGTCGGAAGCCATTGTGATTGTTGATTCTGCGCTAAAGCTTCGTTTGGGAGCTTTGTGTGTGTGTGTTTGTTTGTGTGTGAATAGGTTCTCGATAACGGGAACAAAGCGCGATAGGGGACATGTCTGAGTGGAACGAGGTTGTCTCGCCGAGGCGCCTGGTGTCTGTCAGCCCGCACGGAGAACCAATGACTCGAGCAGAATCGCCGCTGAGAAGTAGTCCGGAGGCGCGGACGCAGCAGCACGAGGAGGTCGCGCTCGAGCTTGCGAGGGGGGATGTGCCGGCGGAGCCGACGGATGCTGTAGATGAGGCAGCAAGTACGCTAGCCGCTCAAACACTGGACGAGAATGAGGTTGAGCAGACTCCCAGCTCACCTCCTTCGTCCTCGTCTGTGTCGATGGGATTCGGAGGCGAGGCGCCGTACCTTGCCCGTCGTCCGCGCCGATCCTCGCTAACCCTCAAAGTGGGCATGGTGGGCGATGCCGGTTGCGGGAAAACTTCCCTTATGGTGCGATACTGCGAAGGCCACTTCGACGAGGACTATATCATGACACTAGGAGTGAATTTTCTTGAACGCTCCGTTTCTCTGCGGCACACAGACATCGTGTTCTCTGTCTGGGATCTGGGAGGTCAAAGTGAATTCCGAACGATGCTTCCCCTGGTGACCAGTGACGCCGCAGCCATGCTTTTTATTTTCGACCTCACGAGAAAAACGACGTTGATCTCCATTCGAGACTGGTACCAGCAGGTAAGATTACTCAACGTCACAGCGGTTCCGATTCTGGTAGGCAACAAGTACGACCTGTTTATATCACTTGCGGCTGATCAGCAGGCTTCGATTGTTCGTCGAGCACGGAAATACGCACGTGCCATGCATGCGCCGCTGGTTTTTTGCAGTGCAAGCCATTGTGTTCAAGTGCAGCGAGTTTTCAAGTTGGTTCTCGTCCGGCTTTTCGATCTTCAGCCGGCTTTCGAGCGCCAAACTGATGCAGCACGAGGCCCACTGTGCGAATGGTAGATACCAAACCAGGCAGTGAGCGAGCCCCGAGGAGACGCATTGAATCACACCGCTTTCGTGCCGCTCGCCAAGAATCTATTTGCATGGCCAGTCGGTGCGACCGTCGGAACAAGCTACGCCCCAGAATCCCTCGTCATTCATCTCTACTGCGCGAATATAGACAGCACGTAAGAATCTATAATCCTGCCGCCGACTCGATTGACATGCAGTAGCGCAGGCGACTAGGCGGCGTATCGACGCCGGAGGCAAGTCTTTTCAGGGACGTGTGCTGCGGCCATCATCAAAATCACAGCATAGCGCTCCTTTACTCTGGTGATTTTCGGGTTTATGCTGGAGCAATCGCGAAGCACGACAAGGCATCATGTACAAGCGTCACCCATGCATGGTACAAGGGGGCATATTTTTAGTACCATAAGCAGTTGCGACACATGGCCCCCCACGGACACATTTCACCATCTCCACAGCAGATCGATCTCAAACTGCGAGCTTCTTCCGCGCAGCGCATATACACGATCGGGACCACTGTTTCTCTCATCGTTGCGGTAGCTCGCAAAACCCGCTGGTCATGTACTGGGCTCATACGATCACGCTTTTGGTCATGGTTTTCACGAGGTTGCCACTAGCCCTATCCATATCTGTGCAGCAGCGCTGTTCCATACCAGGGAATGCTCCTAAACTAAGAAGATGCCCGTAGCGCCAAATCCGCCGCTGTTAGCTTGACCCTAAAAATGCCACGCGTACCCGGTCCCTGTGATATCAACAGAAGCATGTGGGTGCCTATAGCTCTGACTTGCACGGTTCGCAGGAGCAAAAATGTTCACGGGTACATGATAAGATACTCGGCACCAAAGTCCGCAGCCGAGAAGCTATACCACACATCTGCGGCCCTTTGTTTTGTCTCACGCACGCCTTGCCTCGATGCCCTAGCAAGTCCGGCTGCAAGATCGCCGCCGGCGCGCGCTCATCTGTCTTGTGTCTAAGAGAGGAGCTAGCTTCCATGCTCATCAAAGCTTGAGCGAAACTGGACAAACTCAAGCAAACTCTTCACAAAGCACGCAAACTCGCCCGCCGAAGCAAGCACTCCCGAGAGCCTCTCCATGCGCTTCGTGCGACTCACGCGCGGCTCCACGATAAACTCTATGGTCTCTCGCTGCTGCTGAACCTGTGCGCGCAAATACTCTAGCGTAGCCTGGTCTTCTACAGAGTCTGCTGTCTGGCCGCTCGAGCTGTTGTTTACCAGAAGCGCGAGCCGCTTCGCGAACGACTCGGCGCGTGCTGCGGGGTCACGCTCGGGCACCGCGACCCCTTTCGAACGTTTCCATGTTGGAGCGCGTTGTGCACCCAGCGTTCTGTACTGACTCGAACAGCGAGGCACATGTTCTTGGAAGCACTGTGCACTACCGTAGCGCACCCCGCAGACTGGACATCGGTACTTGCTACTGCAGTCGACGCTTGCCCCGAGTCGTGTCCCTGAACACACCTCGCAGCGCCCTGTTTTGTCCATGAATGATGCTTCGGCTCAGTGTCTCGACGTTTCCATCAGTAGCTTGACTATGATCGAGTAGGAAGATGCTTGCCTCGTGTTTTTGAGCGCTATCCACACTGCACGCGTAGCACGGAGCAGTCCAAGCGCAATTGATCGTACGTATGGCAAGCGGTTTACGCTGCAGATTTCTGGGTGCGCACGCACGCACGCACGCACGCACGCACGCACGCACGCACGCACGTTCGCATGCGTGCCTATGGACACGTGTCCATTGGGGTATCCATGATCGTTTTTGGGGTAGCGCGCCTCGACCCATCGTATTGCACAGCTATCTTGACTGGGTGTGTGTGTGTGTCCGTGCATAGCGACCAAACAATGCCGCCACCTGGCCCGATCGCAGCACTCCGGGACCGCGTATCTTCCATTTTGTTTGATTTTAAGGATGCCACAGAGGTACTGGCCGAAGAGGAGGCGCACCTGGGTCGGCGCTCTGGCCAGGCGCTCTACAGAGCGCTCGTTGCACTTGAACAAGCCCAGGGGGCGTTTCTTCGCACAAGCGAACGAACACTGGCCTATTGTACCGCTTGGAGCGGTTTGGCTCGTGCGCTGCGCGCGCTTGCCGAACCCTTGTCGGCCGGTGACCTGGTACCACTCGCGTTTCGGGTTGAGCACGAGGAGCGTGTTGTCGCGCAGTTACAAACTGGAGGTGCTTGCGGCGCAACTGCCGAGTCCATAGAGCGCACAGCGAACCGGTTGCGCAACCGGTTGCGCTCACTTCGGGGAGAACTGGACACCGTGGTCGTGCAGGAGTCGCTTTCGTCGCGGAAAGCACAGTACCGACGCGCGCGAGACAACTATCGCAAACAGCAGGATGAGGCGGCGTTGGAGGTCTGGCGTGAGGCCAGCCTCGAGTTGCAGACAGCCGCAGTGCGAGCGGTGCAGCGCTTCAGCGATGCTGTCGATGAGGTTGTCAGTATGGTCGCACGCTCCACTTATCATATTGGACGCATGCTATCCGAAGAGTGGCGGGAGGCCGCCGCTGCCGTTGTTGGTCTGGACGAGGTTTTTGCAGAGGAAGCCTCTGAGGCAGCGGATGCCGCGTTTGCACCGGTGTCTGCAGTGAGGCATGTCGAGGATACAACGAACGCGGATGCGCCAGTGGAAGCGCCGAAGGCGCCAGGGCAGTCGTCAGCGACCGCTGCCGACGAGCGTCTCTCCGCCAGCGCGCCTGTTTCTGCATCCGCGCAGCCCAGGAGCAGCACCGGGCCTACCGGTGACGAGCCGGATACCGGGGCGGCTTTCACGCTTTACGACGAGCTCGATGCAACATTTGACGCTTATTCGAAGGAGGAACCACAAGAACCAGCATCATCATCATCATCATCATCACCGCAGCAATGACCTGATTCGTTGCCGTCTTCGAATCATGCCTGGTCCAGGGTAATCCAAAGCCAGCCAGCAGACCCGGAGCTAACGAAGCCGGTTTCGGCGAAGGGGGCGCAGCTTCAAACCAGTTCAAAGCGACTCCTTCTCAGCGGTCATTGACCATATTTCCTTCCCGCGCAGGCGCTGACGGCTGCACTATCTATTCCGACGCGGCCGGAAACCCTCACCGAGAGTTATACGTATAGTGCTTTGCAGCGGAGTCAACGGCCTCCTGCTGTTGCTAGTGCAATGGCGTCCGCAATCAATGTGTTGCGTCCGCGGCCGGAGTTCAGCAGCCACGCAGTATTGACGCCAGTTTTGCATAAAACGCGAATCTGGGGATCCTCGATCAGAATCAATGTTCACAATTACTTCCGGATGGAGAAACGAACAAAGCGCCACCAACTGTGCACCGTTCGCGACACAGGAGAAAAGGCCCCGGCACACCGGCCCCAAACCCGTCCGCTTTGCAATCGAGACAACGGGGCCTCGAAGGGTCGAGACATTCTCCGCACGACGCATGATTTCCGACGGGATTGGCTCTCGGATCTCACGCCATGAGACATTTCTGCGTCGCATCGTTGACCCGAGCCTCCCGGTCGAGTCTACCGACACGTTGACGAGGGGTTTTGCGTTCGAGCGACGCTGCTTGGCATCCGAACCGCGGATTCCTAAAAGGTCTGCGAATGAACATCTGCCTGCGGCTTGTTGCTCTATGCCAGTGGCGCGACAGTAGAAGGCACGCTCGTGCGACATTGCTTTCGTTGATGCGATCATGAGTTCCAGCCGCTGTTTCCAAGCGATTTCGCGACGCATTTGCAGAAGGTGGGCCATGAAAATCACGGGCCCCTTGATTCGCCACATCAAACTCAACGCCAAACCAGAATCCCTACCGCTATGCACACTAGCCGCGCTAGACAGCACGATCAACTGGAAAAACCAAACATACAGGCGTCTCGAAGCGCGCCTGATGGAGGACAAACCCGCAGCCGCACATTGCAGATTGCACCAAGCCAGCCAGCGGTCTCGAGCTTGCCTCAGCTTAACTCGCGAATCGTCAGTTCCGAGAGCCACAGTTGATGCACGAGTTTGAAGAGAGCTGCACTCACGCTCACTTTGTAGGGTGTCGGATTCAATGGACGCTTGTAATCGTACCGAAGCGCCTGCACCTGCTCTCGGCAACGTCGACGAGCCAGCTGAAGACGATCCCGGTCGCTCGCTGTACTCGCGAGGGCATCCTCTGGCATGACGGTACCGTTGATGAGGCGCAAGTGCAGAATTTCCTCCACTCTCGATGGAGTCATGTAGCATCGTTTGTGTTCTTCGTATGGATGGCAACAGAGTATGCGCTCGCCGGGTTGCGGCTCCGGTTCCGAATCCAACATCATCAGATCGATCATGGAAACACTTGGATCACGCCCGTACAGACGGTAGACTCGTTTGCGCCCGGGTATGGTGGTTTTGTTGGGATCCTCGCTCACCTTGATGCAAGGCGTCTGATCCACTTGCACGAGCTTGAAAACGCAGCCCAGTGCCGGCTGTTTCTGACAAGTGACGAGGTGCGTACCCACCCCGAAGGCGTCAATCGCGTGCCCCTGCTCCTTCAAGGCGTACAAGGTGTCCTCGTGAATATCTGACGAGGCGAATATGATATACTTATTACCTGGCTTCACCACGTCGAAGATGCGTCTCGCCTGGCTCGAGATGTATGCCAGATCACCCGAATCGATTCGAATGCCGAGTGGCTTATAGCCCTGGTGCTCTAGAGCCAGCGCCACAGCCAGAAAGTTGGGAACCCCCGATCCCAGCGAATCGTAGGTATCGACGAGCGCGAGAAAAGCGCGCGGAAAAGCCGCCGCATAGGCAATGAACGCTTCCAATTCCGACTCGTTTGCTGCTTTTGCTGATAGCTGAAATGACTGACGCAAAGCCGGGTCCACAATTTCATCCCGATATCGATACGCAAGCAGCGCGAGCGCGCTTCGTTCCGTGGAAGCACCAGCGTCAACGGGCGGCGCTTGTGCTGGCCTGACGAAGCTCTGTACAAAGGCGTGCGCATGCGTACCTCGACACGGGATACCGTAGGTAAACGCTGCCATCACGTTGCTTGTTGCATCAAAACCTCCGAGATAGGCATAGCGACTGGCAGTCATACCACCGTCGGGACCCTGGGCTCTCCGCAAGCCAAACTCTACGAGTTGCACGCGGTCGCCGACTGCAACACGATGTCGAGCAGCATTCGTCGCTACCAGGGATGGAAAGTTTACCAGGGTCAAGAGCGTCGTCTCGAGAAGCTGGCAAACAGCGAGCGGTCCGTCCACGCGCACCAGAGGCTCTAGCGGGAAGCAAACACTGCCTTCGGGGAGCGCTCGGAGCTGCACCACCTGACCGCTGCACTCGTCGGACTGGAGAAACGCTAAAAACGCTTCTAGTTGTTCGGCTTCCGCGAAGACCTCGTGCTCCCTTATGAATGCACAGTGCTCAGCGGTGAACCGGAACTGCTCTTGCACAAAGTGCAGGACCTCCGTCAGGCCAGCAAACACGGTGTACTCGCCTTGGAAGGGGTTTTTACGGAAAAAGAGGTCAAACGTAGCCGGGAGGAGATGCCTTCCCTCCCGGAAGTAGGCATACGCCATCGTTATCTCATAGAGGTCCGTTAAGAGCGGTGTAACGAAGTTATTCCGGGGAAACGGCTCCATGAGTGCATCAACAAGTCCAGTTACGAAGTGCAGGTATGCCTGGAGACGCTGGCACTGAGGCAGGTCATTGACCGACGTGAGCGTGCCGCCACACCCGTCTTCGGCGACGACCGGTAAGCGAAACGCGTTGCTTTACGCTCGCGTTTTTCGGAGCTTTCCATTTTGAGAGGTACAGCCTCGAGATTCGAAGTGCAGCCATGAGGGCTTGTGGATTCATATGTGGATTATGGGATCTCGGCGGTCTATTCGGTGTGGCTCTTTCGAGTCTTTACCGTTGCTCTTCGTTACGTCCCCGGTACCAGGATATGATTCGCGACGGCCTCGAAGAGTGGTTCATATAATGACCCACATCATCATGCAAATGAAATGAACGTGCATCTACGCGCCTCCTTTCCTTACACGCAGCATACTCCAATCATGCACGGTTTCAGTTTTCGAACGTTGTGGTTCAACGAACTCGTAGGCGTTGCAGTTTGCGTCGCTGGATCGACGAGCTGTGAAAACCTCGACAGGGTCGCTTGAGGACTTGTTCACAAACGCGCGCCGAAAGATCGCTGAAGCTGCCACATCAGGTGATCGATTCCGTTCGAAACGCAAATCCCCCTGTCTCTGTGGCCATCGACGGATCGGCATTCCACTAGGGCATCGTACATCTCGTGGAGTATGTAACCGGAGGCTCACGACTCTTTTGGTTGCATGCGAAAGGGTCTTGGGCTTGCTCGGAGCGCCAGACATTGCAGCGATCGTTCCCAGTGGAGCATGCGTCACCGTTTTGCATGAACGTCGTGCAGAGAGATCGAGATTTCTCGACGTGTTTCCCAACCTGAATTTTTCTTCTGGCACGTGTTCCATCGCGGATACCATCGTGTTCCACAAACCTTTTACTGAATGGAGCAACGTGCGCTTGCATGTGCGGCGAGCAGCGTACTCGCCCCGTGAATCGCCCAGTAGAGGCTCGTGTCCGTAAGGTACGAAACCAGACCCGGAAACGGATGGGGGCATCGGAGGCAGGCCGCTGTACCAGTCCTGGGCATGTATCGACCGATAAAGCAAGCCATCTGCGGTACCAAGACGGTCCACCTAGGTAGCGATCTGGTAGGCAGATTGGAATACCTGCACACAGTCAGGTGTCAATGCTGCGAAGCGTGCACCGAGACTGTACTCAAAAATGATGAGAATCGCAATTGATGCACATTTCGCAACTTTCGCCTGAGGGTGTATGCGTCGACAACAGTCGGAAGCAACGAAGTCGGGGCTTGGAAATCGCAATTGATGCACATTTCGCAACTTTCGCCTGAGGGTGTATGCGTCGACAACAGTCGGAAGCAACGAAATCGGGGCTTGAACGCAGCCATCAACATGTTTCGTCTGCTGACCACGGGGCCGGAGTGAAACGCGACACATTCGCGTATTGAACGCCAAAGCTAAGAGAGAGACGAAAAGAAAGCAGTCGAACGTATAGCCAGCCAAGTCTGGTGCTGAGGACAGTGACAGGAGACACATCCTATAAGCATGGACGCTCCAGTTAGCAACGTAGACCTGTTCCATTATACGCTGACAAGAATTTCACGCGATAACGATGCCATCCTCAGAGCTGTATGCATGGATGCGCGCCCGTGTCTGCATGCCTGTGCATTCACTTGTTCGTTCGTGCAGACCGCATGTGCACGCGCGGATGACAAGCGGCCGTGCGTCCGTAGCGAATACGGTTCTGTATCGAGGTAGAGTGCGTCGACTGGCGCTGATCCAAAGCACGCTCACGGCTGGAGTACGTCGCAGTTCCACAGGCACGAAGAACGATATCCGAAGGTATGTGCTGTGTTGCCGCACACGAGCGCCGCAGCAGCACGTCGGTGGCAAGAAATCCAGCTGGCAGACCTGCAACGATGCGCCAAGTCGTTCGAGAATCCTAACTGGGCCCAGGGAGATGGGTCGCAGGCCTCGCTCTGGAGGCCAGACAGCCGGTCCCAACGGTAGGTAGGCAGGTATGTCGTCGATGCGCGGAGGATGCTCTTGGACGAGAAGATTGCCATTGGAGCCGAACAAACCGTGTCGTGGACAGCAACGCCAGAACGGCTTTTCAGATAGTTTGCGCATTTTACCGCACGTCACACATGATGAAACTGCAGAGCCGCAAGGCAGCACGCGGGATGTTCTCGTTGAGTTCTTTGATAGCGTCTGCGACGTACGTCACAGCGATATCGCGCTGTACCCATAAACATCTGGACGCTCAGCATTCGCGTGTAAGTCGCGCACCCAGAACGTGAACATAGCGCCCGGCGCCGTCAGTGCAAACCCCCATGAACCGATGTTGACGCAAGCGTGCCTAGTCCACATCCGCCATGACTGCGGAGCGCGACGGCGTCACCCGTGCGTTCATCAGAGAAGCTCGCTCTTTGCGCTTCAGCAGCGCTATCCGGTCCTTATCCAGACGCAGCGCAATGATCTGGACTTTGCTGGGGTGGATCCCAATGTCAACCGGGAGGCCCCGGCTGTCCTCGCGCGCAACGCCCTCCACTGCGATTCGGTATTTTTTCCGGTGGCATCGTTTGACTTTTCCTTCCTGCATTTTATACAAACCTCTCATGATGCGTACTTCGTCTCCAACTCGGATCGGGACAGCGTGCACACCGTACTTTTCAACGAGCTCGCTGCTCAGCGGAGCGGACATTCGAATCCGCCGCTCGTGACTCGGGGCCGTAAAGTGCGCCTTGCGTTGCTTCCGTCGCGAAGACGATACTTCCTTGCTAAACTTCATGCCTCACTGGATAAGTAGGGTATCTGAACAGCAGGTACCGTGGTCTTCCTCTGAGGCCAGCGGATAGACGTTGTGGATAAACTCCACCGCAACAAACACTCCTCGGTGTTGAGGAATCGGGGTACGCGTCGCGGGTGCGGATACAGACGGCGTTCGCAGGCGGACGCATGTGCCGGCGCGGCGCATTGGAATAAACCTAAACAAAAATGTATTTTACTGTACTTAAGCGATCATTGTGGAATCAACTTGCATGATCATGGAACATGCCCTATGTTCCATATCAGGCATGCCGACACTTTTACCGGACATGCGATCATGAATGCGACGTGCTCATGTGATCGTCGAAACCGTACGCGAGGCGCATGCGTTCGTTACGTGTCTGGAACGCCGTATGGTAGAGCTACCTGCACGCTACACCAGAACAGCTTCGGTTCCTGGACAGCCCACCGTGACGAATAGGTGTCGTTCAGGACCGGCCGAAAGGTAGCTGTGTGCCGCACGGCTGGAGGGCGCGCGCTGGGGCCGCGCGCCTCTGCACCAGTCAGGAACGTTGTAAAGTAGACGCGTTTGCCCTCGTGACTCGAAACGAGGCAAGCGTTGTCGATAGTCGTAGTATAACGTTGGGCAGTACCGGACACTAGAGCGTCTGTAGCGGCGCAGTGAGACGCTAAACAACTATCGGGTCGTGCGACGCGCGCCTGCCAGCGTCGGTATGGGTGGTGTCGTTTGCGCTAGAGCGAGACCGTAGCGTCCACTGCGTAATATCCAGCCTTTTTGATGCGGGCTCCAGTGGAGCCTTGGACGCAGAGACCGGTGCGCCCATAAACCAGGGCGACGATCAGCACTTGCTCTGCAGCGCGTGTACGGTCCAGTGCCATGCCCTCTGACAACTGGATATAAGCGCAGTTTTGCAGTATGGAGTGAGCACTGTGCAACCCGGAGCGACACCCACTAGCACCTGCGGCAGCCTGAAGCATATCACAGAAGGAGTATCGCGAGTGTTTTTCGTAAGAGCGTCAGTAGCGCCGAGCTGGTGACGCTCTCCAGCGACATCGCTTGAACAGGACGCGCCTGGAGGTTGCTATGGCTTGGGGATCAGCATGGGTTGCAACCGACATTGGGAAGGTGCGGGTCGTTTTCCTTCCACATGCAGCCATGGAGAAGCGGTAACGGCGCATTGCCTCCGCAAGCCAGCAGGGATACTGTCGTTGTCAAGAACTTCATACCCGCTTCGGATTGTAGACCGATGTTCATCCCACAGCTCGCATCCGGTTGTGCAGTGTGTTGGCCTGGAACATCAGTCAAACCAACATGATGCGTATTTCGCCTTTGACTGCGAAGCCACCGCCCCAGGAGATACACCGTCGCCGCTAACGCTCTGGGCCAGACGATACAGAGGATGCGATAGAAACCGATGTGGATGAAACCGTCACCGCCGCAGTGGCGAGGGTACGAGTCCCTGGTGAGGTACTCGGGTCTGCCTCCGTGTTGGTCTCGGCGCTTGCAATGCCCAGTGGATTGCCCACGCGAGACGTCTCGCTTCTCCAGGGCGCGGTACGAAACGTTCTTGTCTTTTGTATGATCAAATGCGGTGAATCGCCAATTTCAATTGGCGCAGCAGGCATTTCGAAGGGCCGCACATCCTGCAAGGGGCCGAACAGCGCATCAAGTTCCGCTTGCTCAGCTGAACGATGGGCAGCTCTTCGTTGGTGCGACCACCGACTCGCCTCTGGTAGCGCGCAATGATCGGAAGATTCAGCAGCACCAGCGACACATGTCCCCGAGAACATTTCCCCGCCTCGTTGCTCCGACACAGAGGCCGGCACATCCAGCTGCGATGGTGCTTGCCGGTGCCAGTGGAAAGCGGGTCGCGCGGGCATGTCTCTGGGCGCTTCCTCCAGGTAGTGCGCTTGGGCGTGCTGGCTTGTAGACGGCGCTCGACGTCTCAGGGATTCTCGAGTTGGAGCCCAGCGCAAATGCGGTTCCACTCGATCCCACAGATCAGGTCGTTTCGCAACCAGCACTGATTGCTGCTCGGCAATCTGGTGGCTCAACGGACGCCGCACGATGCGGTCGTGGAATTCCTCTGGAATATTTGCTCGGTTACACACAACGTCGTCGAGCAACTCGATAACGTTAGACTGCACAGCCTGCAGGAAAGCAGAGCAGAAACAAGCTGCCTCGAAAATGGTTCGATGTCGACGAATGACGTTGCGCACTGAATGACTTGGCGGATAGCGATAGTGTTCTCGCACTTTGCGTTCGATCGTCGCCCGCGATATTTCTCGTTGAGCGACTGCAGCCGCCGCAGCCGTGATACATGCTGCAGCGTCGTCGCTGTCGGAGCGCCAACGCCTGTGCAGGCATTCGCCCGGTTCATCCGTGACCGGGGCCGCGGCTCCAGGCGACGTCAAGCCAGAGTCAGGAAGCTTGGCTGCCTTCTGTTGTGACGCAGACGCCACCGTGGTCATCGTGGCGGCTGCGTCTGCGTCTGCGACCTCTTGGCGAAACACTGGTGACAGGCTTGGGGGCTTGGACTGATTCCAGTTGTGACCGAAGAAGACGGAGGCTCCGTCGGGGCTCGTAACGATCGCAGTGAGCTCACCGAGACAGGCAGGTCCACCCCGTGGTGCCGGCGACGACGCGAGCAGTCTGCGAGCAAGCGCAGCACCCTCTAACGTCAGCGGGAGCTTCTCATTCGGTTTCAAAAGCCCGAACAAGACGCGGAAATTTTCCAGGCGCTCCAAGACGCTTTCGCCATAGCTCCCGCCAACAGGCCGGAACGTGAAGTGGAATTTGCGCTGTCGCAGAGCGGAGAGAACGGTTTCGTCACGCTGCTGGCGCATATCCAAGTGCGTTGAGGTGGTCTCCATCGCCGTGGTGCCGCTGGTACCACTGCTGGTGCCCTCTGCGTGCATCAGTGTGCATCCAGTCGACGAAGCGAGCTGCCACGAGAGCTCCCGCGACGAGCTACGTCTCTCAACCGATGGTGGTGACGTTGGCGTCCCTGACAGGGCCGAAGGTGGCGAGAACGCGCCGGCTGAGCGCCCACCAGGCCTAACGAGCTTGGGCACCTCTGCTTCGTCTTGTTTGCTGCTGTGGTACTGCGCTGTCTCAAGCTGCTGACTGCGGCTCTCTGGAACCCGCGCAGTCGTCCAGCTGACCGCTGCGCTCTGCGGGTCGGTTACGCTCTCCGAAAGCGTCCCCGACGCCATCGGCGTATCGGTTACGCAGCTTTCCGCGGGTGAGTGCACAGCCACGGACGCAGACGGCAGCAGAGCGTCGGTTTCTCGTGCCGAACGCACTGCGGTCGACGTGGAAGCGACTCCTGCCGGCACCAGCCCCGCCAGCTGGTGCCCAGGGTTCTCGGCCGGCTGTGTCGCGCCCGCTAGCGGACGCTTGTCCTCGTCTATTGGAAAAACGAACGCAGGTGCTTGCCGCAAGTCGCCCGAGTTTGAACCGGACATGAAGCGGAACGCCTCCCTGCTGCACCAGAAGCGCCCCCGTCGCCACCAGACTTGCTCCTCGCAACGCCGTTCACACCCAGACTATACTTTCACCAAAACTAGTCAATGAAAAATCAATTTTGACACCACAGCGTTTCCTGCAACTTCTAGAACGAAAGTTTTCTCTGAAACCGCACGTGTACACGTGCGATCGTGCGCTTGCAGAGAAATCTCTGTTTGTCGTTGCATTGGCCGGTGGCATCGCACTGGGCGCAGCGCCAGCGGCGTAGAAACGTCCTCGCCATCACCGGGCCTTGGGTTGTCGATACGCTGCCGACGCCTGCGCCTCTGCTTGGGCGGCTGCACAACACGTGTAGTGTTCCCGAGGCGCGATGCGTCACCACTGTATATATCAGTATACAATGGTATAGAATAGAACAGCGACGTCAATCTAGATGAAATGGTATCAAGCGGACAGAGAGGCATCGCGCGCGAGACGCTGCGGGGCGCGAGATGCGTGCGCGCCTTTCTGATTCTAGTAAAAACGGACTCCTTGTCCATGCGGCCCTGAGCAGCAGGTAGCACCAGCATACCGCAACGCATTTTTTACATAGGCAGCGAGCATACTGGGAAGGGTCAAGTCCGGGGGCCTCGACATCGATTCTCCTGGAGGCACCTTAGCCATCGCGGTTGCGCTGCCTCACGGGCGTAGCTCTCTGGGTATTCGGCTGTGTTCGGTGGCGTCTGCCGCTGCAACCGTGGGTCCGGTGCCAGAAGCGAAGCGCCTTTGCGTTAGCCGCTTCAGTGGTGCGGTCTGGGCGCACGCGGTCTGCAGCCGACACTCGAGGTGCGCTGCGTCCGCGGCTTCGGCGCTCGATAAAACCGTACTGCGGATACCCAAGCGGTAGCAGGCACAGGCTGATCGCCCCGCGTTTTCACTGTCTCGGACCCGATGGTCCATGTGCTCTAGACCCAGAGGTAAGCGGTGCCTTCGCACGGAGCTGCGACGAGCGTTCCCTGGGGCAAGGTGCGGCTACCGGCGTGGCTAGGAGCAGAGCGCTGCGCCCGCCGCAAGTCAAGTCCTACCTGCGACCGTTGAGGCAGCAGAGGCCGTCCACGACAGCGAGCACTCGAGCGCGGCACGGTGACCGGGTCCAGGATCCAGTCGACAAGCATCGGCTCTTGAAGACCCTGCTTGTACCGAATCTACCAAGGAGGTCGCACAGAATCGGGCTAGCTTTACTGTACGTGCGCAGTTGCCAGAACGAAGAGCCAGAAAAGCTGCTCGACGTCAAAGTTCGTTCTGTCTTTGTGAGGCGCACTCGAGGATACCAGAGCCGAGCACCTGGCCTAGCAGGGGCTTCTGACGGCATATCCAGCAACGTCGTTGACGTTTCTATGTCGTTGCTGACACAGTGCGACCAGCCCCGGCATATTGCACCTCCTGGCTGATAACGTCAACCAGCTTTGCATTCGGGTGGTCTGCATGAAGCGCCCGAATGACCATAACCTCGCGGGAATACCGTTTACATCAAGACTCTCCAAACTATGCGGACTGGAGCCCGCGTTATCTTTCGGAGCTAGCGAACCCGCCGAAACCCTTGCTGTACAGCACGTTCAGTGAGTCGGCCGAGCACTTGCCGAAACAGGTCGCTTGCAGGCGGTGCGAGCTCCAGTAGCCACTCGAGTGCGTCGGGAGCTGGAAGCCACGGTACCAGCGGCAACAATCGCGGTACAAGCGATACCATTGGCAACGCCCGCTGCGTGCTTCCTCGTGACCAGTAGCTGTCCGATTGCTTTTGTATTCCTGCTGTGAGCAGTGTCGGGGTCAGCTCACCGAGAAACTGCACCAGCTCACGCAACGTCTCAAGCTTGGCGATATCGTGAGGCGCACGCCGCCCGCGTCGTCTCGGATCCAACAGGAGCTCGACGCCATCGACAATCTCGTCCACGAGGAGCTCTCGCAGAACCTTACCGCCATCGCTCGCCAGCACAAACCGCAACGCAGCTCGCATAGCTGCAGCATCCATCTGTTTCGGTGGAGCGTCAAAGTCTACAAATGCTTTGCCATCGATAAGGAGGCCCTGGCTAGAGCTGATCAGTGTACGCAACCGGGCGATCCGCAGACGCGACCCGTTCGCGTAGAGAATCTCGCGCAGTGCCTTACGTAAAGTCTGGTTATTGGCGCTTGCCGCCGTCATGACGCGTCTACTCACAAACGGTAGCGCCTCCATGATCATTTTGAAGTTCGGGTCCGCTTTCAGCGCGATGCCTTCGAGCACGCCCAAGGCTCGGATGATCAAGGCAAAATACGGCGGAATCGAGAACGGGAATTCGAAGGTTACCGCGGCAAGGTCGCTGGACAGGGATCGAAAGTCGATCGCGCGAGCGCCACCACCCTCTAGAGCCTGGTTCAAGATGTTACCCATAACTCCTACGATGCGTGATCGGTTCTCCCGAACCTTCTCGGTATCCGGGAGAAAATCGAGCGCGATAAAGTCATCGACCACGGCCTCAAAGTCGCGATTCGCCAAGTGAATGATTGAGGCGACCATCCGATCCATTTGCGGGCGCTCAATCTCAGCCATAAGACCAAAGTCAAGAATCACCAAGCGTCCGTCGGCGGTGGCTAACAGGTTTCCGGGATGAGGATCTGCGTGGAAAAACCCCGTCTCCAGCAGCTGCGTTAGGAAACACTCAACACCGACGTTCACTAATGCTCGGATACGCTCGGGAGGAGCGTCTGCCAGTTTGGTTCCGTCGATCCACTCGGTCGTCAGAACCCGTCGTGAAGTGTATTCGAAATAAACCTTGGGAATTTTCACCTGATCAGCAGTGATCCTGGCCTCGGGATCGGAACCGCGCTGCTGCAAGCAACCGAGGAGCAGGCGTTCGAAGCGTTCCGCGTTACGACCCTCGTTCACATAGTCGAGCTCGAGATACATTCCACGAGCCCATTGGGTAAACAGTGCGATAAAATCCGTTCGATTGGCGGTAAAGAGATTCTGGATGCTCTGCGCCGAACCTGCCAGACGACGGATGCAAAACAAATCCAGAGAGACGCGCTGCAGCATATCAGGTCGCTGCACTTTCACGGCGACTTTTTTCTGCGGGTCTCGTGCGAGCGTTCCCCGATAGACTTGCCCTAAAGAGGCAGCTGCGACTGGCTCGGGCGTGAGCGTTGCGAAGACGTCATCGACGGAGCACCCCAGCTCCTCTTCGATCATGCGCCGTGCCACTGCCGTCGGAAACGGTGGTACCGCATCGTGCAGCTTTTGTAGCTCGCGCATGGTAACCGGGCCGACGAGGTCCGGTCGAACGGCGAGCCACTGCCCGATTTTGATAAAAGTTGGTCCAAGTTCGGTAAGAATCTCGCGCAGACGAGCTGCTCGTGCCACCTCGAGGTCCGCTTTCGCCGCTCCCGATGCAGTCGACATTCGCGAAGTCGCCGTCGATACCAGGAAAGGAATCAAGAGCGAAGAAATCTCGCTGAGGCGGCGCGCAACCTCCGTTGGCCTTCGCGACCAGTAGGCGGCAATCGCGTCCTCGTCGTAGGTAAGCGGGAGTCCGCGGTCCGCGTCCAGCACTTGACGCGTCTGGACGGCTGCCAACGCCTCAGTGTTATCAGGCGGAGGACTCAAGACCGCACGGCTCGCCAGCGTATTCATCGCGCGCGATACTCGAGTGCGTCGCGCGGCTTTCCCCTGAACGGCCACAGGCCGCGTACACCAAGTCGCGGCAGGAGCGGGCAACTCGTGTCTCGTAGGACGCAGTGTCCGCTTGCCAGCCGTCAGGGTGAACGCCTGCTGTGCTCCCACAAAGAGCATGCTCGGCAATGCTCTAATGAACATTGGTCCCCTTTCATTTGATCTATTTTGATTTCTCATATCCCAAGGTTTTACAGAAAGAAAAACTCCTCAGGGGTACCCAGAACACCGAGTACTTTGCCTAGACAAACCACAACGCGATCATGGCGTGAAATCAGAATTGGATGCGGTGGCGCGGTGCGCGTAGGGCTTTCTAGTTATTTGCGACAATGTGGACAGGACCTGGAAGCAGCCGCACGCGTTACCAACCAATGGACGGCGGGCGTGAACGAGGCGTTTCGATCGCGCGCGCAGCTGCCTGCCTGCTTGACTGCCTGGCTGGCGCAGCGACGTCCCGGGCGCGACGCTCGAGGCAAGAGCGCCTCCATCGCTGCTGGAACGTTTGCGCTGGGCGATGAGCGCACCAGCGATGATCACCGGAATGACAACCGACATCGATGAAGCTCTTCGTGAACAAGGTATGATCTCAGGGTGACGTTTCAAGACCGGGAAGCATCGGTACTGTGCGAGGGACGCGATCCCGCGGCGTTTCAGCGGACGTCGATTTTCATCGATGCGATGGATGTTGCCATGTCGCGGCTCCTGGGCAGGCACAAAGGCGTTGTCATCCATGGTGGATGGCATTGACTACGGCGCGGTGGCGAGTCGTTTCTGCGCGAGCATGCGTCAACACGCGTGCCTTGGGCTGGATGCGGATGAACGCGTAGCGCACTGAACGCGACGTTGCTCACAATCGGACACTTGTCGCTCCGCCGAGCTGCATGGAAGCGACTGCGCGCTCGCACGACTAGGCCAACTGCTCGATGGTGTGCGCGTCCGCGAAACGGGCACATACCAATGGCTGTTCTGTACTGCACATCTCTCGGAAAGAGGCCAGTGCGGTACACCGGGACGTGCAAGCACTCGGCACACCACCGACCTGAGATGCGCCTGTCGCCTCGGGCGACGCTGCCGGGCGGTGGCACGGCAGGCCCTCGCATCCACACGATCGACCTCATCGAACGATACTCGGTTCATTTGAGTTTACGTATTCGAGGTGAATATGTGTATCAGGGGCATTAATCTAGGAACTGACTCGCGCGTACCGCTGTTCGGATGGAGTACAGAGACCGAGCTCTCAATGAGAGCATCAGCCACAGGCAGCAGTATCACGGTTATGAATCCATGATCTGATGCACGCATTACGCTTCCCCCTCAAAATGAATATTTTGGTGTCCCGCACGCCCGGTTTCGATCCAAATCACGCAACGGTTCTCACGTCTTGGCAGATGCCCGCACAAACGCAAGGCAGCCCAGCCCGACGCGTCCGTGTCGTCATCGACCAGGACCGCGCTCGGGGGATCCAGCGCCAACGACTCCGACCGCAGGAAGCGCGCGCTCCAGATGTCGCTCATCGCCGCACGTCCACTTTATACAGAGATGTACCGAACACCACCATCACGCCACCAGCGTTACGCGGATCAGCGGATCGGCGTTCATGCCTGTGCACGCACGCACGCACGCACCTGCGCATGATCGCGGGCGGTGTCGCTCAGCGAGAGCTCCCGCGCGCTCATCATCGCCGTGCGCTCGGCGAGGGCTCGAGCGCGCGCACACACACACACCCTTCCCGCAGCGCTCTCCCGCGGATGGCCTCAGCACGTGAGCAGCGCCTCGGGGGGCGGTGGCTGCGCGCTCACCGATCGCCGTCACGAGGCAAACAGCCGCAGGGCGTGTGCGCTCAGCGACAACAGGTGTGAGCACGCAGCACACGAACACTTGCCCTGGAACGAGGTTTTGCTAGAAAGGAATAGCCCAGAAGCGTGCAATGTTTGTAACTACTCCTCTTTCTCTGAAGAATAGTAAGGTCAGCACACGGTCTAGTTGCTGTGTGCAACGAGCACGGCGCTCGACCGGTGTGGCGAAGCTCGCTATGAAGGAGGCTTGGGTGCGTTTGGTGCCCACGAGCGACTTGCAACCCGGCGAGCTGCGCACGGTCACGGTTGCGTCCCAGCTTGTGCTGGTGGCCGTAGATCAGGACGGTAGCGTGTTTGCGACCCAGGGCTACTGCAGTCACTTGGCGGTGCCGCTGGATACGGGCTCTATCGGCGACGGCGTGCTCACCTGCTCACAGCACCGCTCGTCGTTCGACCTGAAGACCGGTGAAGTGATTTCGTGGTGTACGTTCCCGCCGATTCTGGGTCCACTTCTGGGTAAACTACAACCGCCAACACCCATCTCGGTGTACCCGGTTCGTGAGAACGCCGGCTACATCGAGGCGTATCTGCAGGTGGACGCAAAGGATGAGTTCGAGAAGCAGTACTGGAAAGGCATCTTGGACGCTCAAGGCAAGGCAACAGGTGGTTACTATTGAGTTACCGCAGCCGTGTACAAGTCCCTACCATGGCGCGAAGCGCTCGCAGTTGAAGGTGATACTGTGAACGATGGCAACAGCAATGACGCGCAGCGTGGCGAGGCCAGCACTGATCGCAGCACTGGGCTACCACCCGCATGCCACTTGTGCCATTTTTACGCGGATACAGGGGATGCACCACGGAAGCGGTCAACCGTTGCGTGCTGCTGGAGCGCACACCTGCATGCGTACGTCTTCCTCTTTCACCTTGGGGTAACCGGCACGTTTATCCCAAGCGCCACCGCACGGCATGCTTTTCGGGACCTTGTTTGCAGATGTACGCGCCATGGGCACGAGGCTCGACAGATGCGTGGGTTTCGGCATACTGGAGGCACCCGTCAGCATCGTCATCATTCTGAGGTATTCATCGCTATGGTAGGTTTCTGAACGGGTAAGCGAGAGGTGCTTTTTCATAAACTGCTTCGGGTTTGCTTACACGGTTGTCTTTCGATACACCAGACGCGTCTCCCCGTGTCGCCATACTAGGAAATCGTCGCTTGATAAACCTGCTGCAGTTAGCGCCTGCGCAAGCCTTCGCTCCGGATCGCCGAGGCCCTCGTCCGTCAGCACAAACGTGGAGTGGTGCATTGCAACGCTCGACCTCGCTCGTACATCCCGATGAATGGCTACCGAATCCACTGGATCTACATGAAAGCGGCTCATAAACCATCGCGGTGAATAGGCACCAATAGGGATCATGGCGAAATCGAAGGGACCCCACTTGTCGCCAATCTCTCGAAACACAGGGCAAGGTGCTCGCTGCGGGTGCTGGACCGCCAGCTGCTCGCGTTCTTTTTCTGTCGGATACGGATAGCTCGGGTCATCCTCTCGAATGACGCGGTAGGCAGTATCTCCGGCAAAATAACATCGAAAGTCCGTCTCGATATCCCGGAGCACCCAACCGCCCCAGAGTGTCTGATTTCGATCCCAGAGCGTGCGGCCCGTAGCGTGCTGTGCCGGCACAAACGTGACCTCGAGTCGCCCGAGTCTCCTTTGCTCGTACCAGTCCAGTTCATAGATCTGGTGCGAGGCCGGCACTTGTCCGCCCCAAAGCGGATTCTTGTCTCGTAGCAACGACTCGACACCCAGAGGAACCAGCCAGGAGATCGTACGACGCTGCGCCCTGGCGCTCGCTACGAGCGCCCGAATCGTTCCAATATCACAGTGATCGTAATGGTTATGACTGATGCACACAACATCAGGTAATGGGCATTCTTGGAGAGGCGCTGCCCTGACAAGCCGTTTCGGGCCCAGGAATGACACTGGACTTGCCCGTTCCGAGAAAATCGGGTCCAAGTACACGGTGGTGATACCGTTTGGAAGATCGTATCGGCGCCCGGTGCAGTTCGTCGGCTGTGTCGCTTCATCAGTATCGCTTCGCCCAGGAAACTGTAAGATGAAGCTGGCATGACCAATCCAAGTGGCAGCTATCGCCGCCTGCTGGGGTTCCACGTTGCCCACGAGACTCCAGTCCGGAGTACGTGCTGCTGCCTGCAGTGCTTGTCGCTGCTCCTGCGTCACTCGACTCGTCTCCTTGTTCCAGACGCTGCGGACGCGCCAGATGTCCTTTAGCGGGGGCGGGTCCGCCTCCGAGGTCCACGGGTTGCGAAAACCGCACAGCCGACCGTTCGCGTCGCGCACGTGGTGCTCCCGAGCACCCGACGGTGCGGCTGCCTTGCGTGTTGCATCCGGTGCGGTCGGGGCTGTCGCCTCGAGATCAGACTCGCAAGTTCCAGCGCCAACAGCGAGCGGAGAGCTCATGCGCAAACCGCGCTGACGAGCCCCGACACTCGCTTCTTTGGGCGCACTTGCACTCTTCGTTGTCGCAGTCGTTGCGCTGCGCTGAAACTCAGAATCGTACTCACGTTCGAGTTCCTGAGCCTTCAACTGTACTCTGCTACAGATCCGCCGAAGTTGTCTCTGCCAGCTGCGGTACAGTGACGCAGCAGCCGTGCTCATGTAGAACCTGCAGCAAGTCTTTGCTAGGCGCATCGGATGCCACCATCCGATGCGAAAAACTGCGCTGGCGCCCGGCAGGGCACAGCTGTGCTTTTTCTCCAGTTCCATGCAGTGCAGCGATTGTTGGAAAATCCATGCAAGGATACCCTTTTTTTTCTCTGTTTCCTCGTAGTCGTTCTAAAAAAGGGATTTCTCCCGGAGATTGGAGCAGGATCGCAATAGACTTTATGGTGGCAGGGCGAGCTTGCGAAAGACTGCCTTACTTGGACATATTGGTTTTTGTACGGTCTGCGGGTGCATGAACTATCCTTCTCATGTCGTCCACATGCTGCACGTTGTGCACTCGAGGCGGAGCTTATCAAACTCTATCTAGATGATTGTGCACATGTCCGTGCATTCGACTTCATACGTTGTCTACGAAATATTACGAATGAAGCTAAAGGGTGAGAAGTTTCGATTCCATTGATCCGGATATGGATGAAGCGACACGAATAGACAACATGAAGAGCACGTCGCAATGCGAAACCACCACGTGTTTATCAGAGATACGACTGATTTCGTATGGAAGCGCTGAGTCGCATTCCAGGAGAGACGGGTTCGCGTCGCACTCGATGAGACTCCATTCGAGGAACATGGAAAACCTGTATATGGGTACGCAAATAGGGGTCAACAGCTGTTCGTAAAGAAGGGACAGGTAACCTTGAAGACAACTTCAGGTCTAATGGCTAATCAGGTGTATGGTCGCCCGCAAATCGCCAAACTGGCGGGATCGTTCGACGTCTTGGTGCTTCATCGAACCAGGCCTCGTGGCCTCTCCTTCCCACTTGTTTTGTGTCCTGCTCGTAGACAGCGTCACTGTTCATGAATCAAAGGCAGCCGAGTCGTCCGCAACAGAGATTATCGTTGAGCTGCTCTTCATGCCTGCCGGTTCTGCCTGGTTGAACGCAGTCGAGGATATCTGGTGTAGTGTCGAACACCAATTTTACGCGTCCGGATCAATAGCCGAGTCGTTCGCATCCGCACCACTGTCCTTTGATGAATTTTGGTCCACATGCGCGAGCTTTGATATGCTCTATTCTTGTTTACTCGTGTGCGGAAGTTAGCGGGGGGCTGTCTCAGTCCATGATCGCGTCGCTCCGGAGCAGGCGATCAAGAAAACTTTCTTGAGGATTCGCAGGTTCAGCATCGAAAGGTCGAGCTTCACAACGTATGTCCGTCTGGTGCATGTGAATTCCGAGTAAAAACCGGGTACAGAGAATGCCGACTGTACTCACGCCACAAGACGAGGAAACCACCAGACAAGGAAATGAAAGATCCGTTGGAACAAAAGGACGAGGAAGGACGCGAAATAGAAACTTGCTGATCGGAAACATCAGGCTGAAATCGTTGCCAAGATCTCTCCAAAGAATCACGTCAATGTTGAGCATCTCCCGAAAAATGAGATGCAGGACGTAACGACGGTTTGCCTGGTTTCCCTCGCCTTGAAGCACCTACTGAAGCGGTTTCTCGGGGGGCTCCGGACGCTATGCTGCCAGTCATCCACATTCTTCCAGCATTTTTCGATCCAATCTTCATGCAGCAATACAGCTGACACTATGGACCGCAGATGCAACACGGTCTGATTGCAGGATCTGAGCATCGGACACACGCTACCTAGAATGGCTTGACGTGGTGCGATGCCACATCGGTGAATGGAACGCCCACAGCGCACGAGCCAAACAGTGTGAAACCCATCTCGAAGTCTATATACTGGTCAGTGTCGCGCGCTTGTTGAAGTGCATGCCGTCAGCATTCCACCTTCATGTTAGACGACCACAAAATTAGAGTCTTATGAAAGGGATCCTTGGGGTGTCGACAGAGGCAACTGATGAGCCGCTGGTGCCTGGTTCGGAACTAATGTCGCAACGAAAGCGCACGTCGCAGCAGCTCATCCAAACGCATCGTATTGCTCGCGGCCTCATTCCGATGGACATCGTATCCAATGGATGGTTGAAGCGCGATGCCTGCAATCCTCGCATCCCACTCTACAACCATTTCCTGAACAGAGCCTTCCGAGGTAAAACGACACGCTGCAGATCCGCACGTCGTCGCTTCATCGAGCTTCGATTCGATATGGTCCAGAAATCCGCGATCGAGACGCATCATATCATAGTAGAATTTCTCAGTCGTGAAACATCTCGTCAATGAGCTAGGGCTCGTCTCTGCGAGCAAGTATACAGCATTCGAAAAATTCCTCGAAGAGCATGGACAACGTTCATTCGGGGTTTCTCGTTTCCACGGAGCAAATGTAGAGCAGCGTACAGGCATGACCGAAAGCGGCGGCATATCCATCTGCATGTACTTGGTAAAACTCGGAGAATCGTGGTCTAAATCGAGCGCCGATACTCACCTGCAACCGTTTAGTGTAGGCGATGAGAAACTCTCTAAAGTGAGTTTTGATCCACGGTTTGAAGAACGTCATGGCCGCCGCCATGCCCCTCAACCAAGAGTACGGACCCCTAGACCTGAATGACAGACAGGTGATGCTGGTCAATGGTTGCAGGGCTGGGCATCACCGCGAGTCGGGCGTGATGCATTCCAGACGGCATCGCAGGACATCGAATGACGGCCTTGGGAAGCATTTTGACGCGCCAGGCACCGTATCGAGCAGCTAAGGATGCTTTGTACGCTTCATCTATGGATTACGTCAGCGTCCAAGCAGCGCTTGAGGGCGATTTTCGGCAGCAGTGCACGAGATCGAGCTACTGCGATGGCCAACGTTGTTTGATCCTGCAGAGACAAGAAGCATGCATTTGCCAACTTCTTTAACTCGTTGGAATGGGGATGGAATTGCGTGTCACGTCGTTTGGTGGTAGCGTATGACACCGGACGTGCAGCAGCGTGGAAGCACTGCGCTCCTGCTCAGTCCCTGCGAGCGTCCACCGAGTCCAGGAATCGACTCATTACGACGGACATCGATGCGTGCATCACGAGCACGAGTGCACCCTGAAGCGGATAGAGAAGAAGCGCACGTCATAGAGCCGGATGCATGAGATAACGTACGATACGCTGACGGGACATCAGTTTGCAAATGAATCAAAAGTGAGAGCCTTGCTCGGGTCGAATGCCACGCGCAGGTGCTCGCTGTACCAGGACTCGGGCGCATCGGCCTACATCCGTAATGATGTCTCATGCGATCGGAGCGACCATTGGGTTTGTGTCGGGCGCACTTTCGAAGCAATGGTTTCGTATTCGGTGTGGGTATCATGCTGAAACGCTGAAGACTCTCAATGAAAGAAATCAGGTACCAGGAGAGATGACCTTGGATTCCCGATCGGAACAAGGCGCTCGTCTTGTACAGTAACCAATCCAGCGGAACTAGCGCTCCGTATCCATATTCACCGAAAAAAGCTTTCCAGGTCAATCGTTCAACGATACTTGTGCTTCATGCCTCGATATCGCTGAGTATCTCAGCTGGCTGCTGGGCGCAGGTTGCATCGCGGACGCATGAGCAATGCCGCTTGGCTGGGTCCAGGAACGCAACCCGCCGTGCCGGATTGGCATGGCATCATGAAGTGCTCGCTCTGTTCCCGCCTTGGATGTCTCCGAATCATTCTTTAGATGTGCAACCATGCCATTCGACGTGATGCAACAAGGGCTTGCGGAATCAAGCCTCGTATGAGGATTCTCGGTTGCCGTTTCGAAGTGGCGCATCCGATGCATTGTCGCTGAAATTCGTTGCGTTCTCTGTATCAAGAGCGTTCGCGAGGCCCTCAATCAGGGATTCGGAACGAATGGGTATCACCGTGGAATTCCCGCGTACATGCCATCACCCTTCACCTGTCCACGCGTGTGTGGCAGGGACGAATCACGCATGCTTCAAGAGTTTGGCACTTGCATTTCATGCCAACACGTTTGTGCGGCATCTCCCCGCCGCTCGATTGGCGAAGAAGAGCATTCGACTTTATTTTTCTTGACGACTTTTGCACAAGCCCATGCCAAGAGTTCAATGCTCTTTATCAAGTAATCGATTCCGTTCGGAGAGACAACGTCTCGTCTATTTGTGGCCATCGAAGAAACCGTATTCGACAGCAGCATTTTACGGCTTGCGCGATGTGCGCTCTGGGGCTCGCGTCTCGTCGACTTCCACCGGAAAGCGTCTTGGGCTGGGCTTTGATTTGTGGGAACGATCGCTGGCGGCGGCAAGTGCATCATCGCTTTGCACAATGCAACCCAAGATGGATAGAAAAATTTCCTCGACTTTTTCGTGAGCCTGGCGTCCACTTTCAATACTGTGTTCATCATCGAAGACACCACGTTTTGCACATCCCCAATCGAATGGAAAGCCCTGCGTCTGTCTGTACGGCAGACAACAACGTCCTTTTCAACAGGGTCATACAGACGAAAAGCCGTTGATCATCGGGTACAGCACCGGGCGCGTATACCTACGCAGGTACCGAGCAGAGGCATCGGTACCCGTCAGGCGCATGTTCCGAACGATGAAGCAAGCCTGTAGGCGCCGCAGGATAGCATCCGGAGAGGGCGATATTGTGGCCATATAGGAACATCTGACCATGATCGAGTATCAGCGCTGCGATAAGCGCACCTCCGCTCCATACAAACACGACGAAAATCGCAGTCGAAGCATAGATCGCGTTTACCGTATGCGCACGGAACCCATCAACAACCGTCGGAAGCAGTCAAATCGGGACTTGCGCGCTTCCATCAGCATCCTTCGGTTGCGGATGGCGGAGCTGGAGCGAAAGAAGAGACAGGCTGATCTAGGGCCGGAGAAACGGGAGCTCCAGGAGGAGGAATCCTCCGAAAAAGCCAACCACATTCTCTTGTTCAGCATAGTTGGCTGCATCCGAAGCTTTAGTGTGTACGGCCGTCGCAGACAGCCTGTCCCATTGCGTGCTGTCATGATGGTAAAAAAAGCTGCTATGATGCAGCGCTTGAAGCACCGCGGCGGACGTCGCATGCAGCCAGCACGCCCCTGTGGAGCCGTCAGGGACGTCGCCACGAGGCACGGCAAGTCTACCGTCAGACAGGCATCGTCCGGTGAAGGTGCGCTATTCTGTGCCATAGGGCTGGTGAAGGCGCCGAGAGACCCACAACGAGCCTCGCCTTGGAGGTCGGGGGGTGTCTTTTCCAGCGTTTTCCCGGGAGGCGTCTGTCACGACGGTGCTCGAACGACCAGCACCGAAGCGCCGTCTAGGTACCGAATGTTTGCCGATGCACACGAGGTCATCTCGAATACCTCTGATGCCGCACGTTGCTTCTCCGGATGGAGCTACGCGAGGCAGCGTTCACGCCGAGCGAGGTGCGCGCCCAGATTACGACGCGATCGAGCCGGGACTGGAGGATACTCGCGCGGCTCCGTCAGGTTGACGCTTGGGCTGGAAAGGGGGTTTTCGAGTCTCAAAAACATCATTGAAAGTAAAGCGTATTATGATTGGCCCGCCTAACCGCAAACTACTGGAATCCACTGGCAGCAACTCGTGACTGACTACTCAGCCACAGCGTAAGCTTTTCCGCCTAGCTCAGTTTCGGTAGGCCGCAATGTCTCCCGCGCGACACCAACGGGTAGTCTGTCAAGAGTCTACAGCAGTCGTGCCCAGTACAGCCTGCACCAGCGTTGTCTATTCGCCTGGGGCTAAACGAACTCTTTGTTCTGCTGTTGAAAGCAGCCGCCTACTGACGTGCGTGCGCGCTTTGCACCCCTTGTCTGAGACATTTCAGTGAATTCGCTGCTCGAAATGCACACTTCGGGATATACCTCCTCTGAGTCCTCTTTTAAGACGTTTCAGAAGCATCGCTGCTTCAGGTGAAAACCTAGGAGCGTGTCCAGCTGAGCTCCAGTCCAAACAGGCTTCGTGGAAGCTGAGCCTCCAGCGCATCCTAGTGTGGCGCTGTCCGCAGGCGACGGTGCGACACGACCCTGCATTGGCAGCGACGCAGCCGACGTATCTCCTGCCGCCCCAGACACATACCTAGACACCTCTGGGCCTGTTGATGGCACTCGGTTTCGTCAATAGCCCTTCTCTGATGCAGTCAACAGTCCGTCTTCATCGAAGGGCCAGGAGACGAGTGGGTTCCTTTGCCAATCGACAGAACGTGGCTGCAGCGACGTCGCCCTCTGGTAACGGTGACGCGATGCAGCCTCAGACCGCGTCGGCGCCAAGCGAACAGCCGTCTCGAGACAGACACCCGCAGCGACGACCTACCGCTGGGAAAGCTGATCTCCGTGGCCAGCCGCTCACGTCACCGGCGATGCTATCGTTCTACGGTCGCCAGGAGAGCCTCTTTCGAGACGATAGCGATCGCGAGGCGCTCTTTCAGTGTCTCACGCAACCTCTGCCAACCTGTTTTCGTATTGTGGCGGGGAATCCGTTTAGCAAACTCATCCAACAGCGGCTTGACCAAAAACTATCGCTGATAACGAGCGATGCTGGTCTGGCTGCTGCTCGAGAACCTGGACTGGTTCCTGGTTCCACCGAGTCGACGAGTACGATGACGACGACCACCGAGAGGACGCGCTGCGAAGCACCGTTTCCTTTGCCCTGGTATCCGGATCGCTTGGCTTGGCAAGTGAATCTGCCGCGAGCGTTGCTTCGACGGGATCCAGCACTTCAGTGGCTGCATGAATTTCTTGTAAAAGAGCACGAATTCGGCAGTATTCATCGTCAAGAAGCCGTCAGCATGATACCACCTCTCGTGCTCGGCATCGAGCCGGGGCAGCGTATCCTGGACCTTTGCGCTGCTCCGGGCAGCAAGACAGCTCAGATTCTGGATATGTTGGCGAGCGAACGTTCAGTTCCATTCGAAGTAGCAAACAACACTCTACTCGTGGCGAATGATGTCGACCGAAAGCGATGCTGGATGCTGGTGCATCAACTACAGCGATATGCGCTCGCGGGAGTCATCGTCACCAACTTTGATGCGTCCTCGTATCCGACCAGAGGCCTGCCGTTCCGGTTTGATCGGGTGCTCTGCGATGTCCCCTGCACTGGAGATGGTACGTTACGCAAGGCCCCGGATCTGTGGCTGCGCTGGAATCCCCACCAGGCTCGCTCCCTGCACCGCTTACAGACGCGAATTGCCATTCGTGGTATCGAGGCCCTGGTGACCGATGGTCGGGGTCGCATGGTCTACTCCACGTGCTCGTTGAATCCGATCGAAAATGAGGCAGTGGTTGCGGCGGTGTTGCGTCATTTTGGATCAGATCACGTGGAGTTACTCGACGCTGCCGGAATGATACCCGCTATGTATAGGAGACCGGGTTTATCGTCATGGGATCCTGGATTCGATGTCGTCGATGAGACGTCATCCAGCGCAGCGTTTTCACCGCCATCAGCAGCGGAGCGGAGCTGGATGCATTTGTCGCGCTGCATTCGAATCATGCCTCATGATCAGAATACCGGAGGGTTCTTTGTGGCTGTTTTCCATCGCAAAAAGCTGCCCGAGCAGCATCTTAATGAGCAGACGCAAGCGCACGCTGCAGCAGAGGGAAGCGCGCTCCATACGCTCGACAGCAAGGCAGGATCGGCAGGAGAGGGCTCGCCTCAGCCGCAGAGTGCTTCGCGACTCCAGACCTCGGCAGGCTATGGGGGCGCTTTGCGGCAGCCCTGCCGTCCGGCAGCTTCCCAGGGTGTCTTGGCCAGGGCGAGACCGCCAGCGGAGGCACAGGGTTGCCCTTTTCTAACGGACGGCAGCAGGGATGCTCACGACGAGGATCGCTTGGGAGCGAAAGCGCGCAAATCTCCGCATCCCAGGTCGCGTTCCGGAGCAGCCGAGCCACACTCTCCTGGCACTGGGGATGCACTCGTATCAGCGCTTTGCCCGGGACGCTGTCCTGAGGCGTCAGCACCAGTGCCGGGAGCTGGTCAGCAATGCGGGAACGAGTCGTTCTTGAATAGCAGCTGGAGGTCGACGCAGCACGCCGGGGAACCTGAGCCAGTCCACACATCGAATGCGTCTCCTGCGCATGTGCCTCTGCCGATGCTCGACAGAGACAGAATGCCGAGCACGGCGATATCAGCCGCCGCAGGAGTCGTCCAAGCGGATTTGATGGGATTTTCGAATGCAGCTGGTTTCAATGAGGTTGGTGCTGAACAGCAACGTAAGCAGGAACGGTGTTCGCCAGAAAAGAATCGCAGCGACGACAACTCCAACAAGTGCACCACAACAGGATTTGCGGACCTTTGGAGCGTTTCCGAAACCAGTGCCCCGATCAAGAGAAGCGGTCGCCGGGTGGCGCACTCGGAACCCTCGAATGTGCCTGGATCAGCGAAGGTTCATGCTGCTGACGATGCTGCCGCGGTTACCTTCGAGATGCCGACGGCTGAAAAGCGAGCCGCTGATGATGGCACGCAATCTGGATCCGACGAGGATCATGCTACTGCTGTTGTTACCGCTTCACCTGCAGCAAGCTCGGAAACGACGCCCGTTGGCACGCCTTCGGAGAGCTCGCTCTGCTCGCACCCAGGGCCGTACGCCCACCGCATGCGAGGCCCTCGGGACCCGCCTTTGATACCGGTACGACACGTTCCCTTTGGTGCCATTGTCGTTCAACGCATTGCATCAAGCTACGGAATCCCGGTGGAGATCCTGGAAGCACACCTCTACTGCCGTGTCTACCTTGACCAGTGCAGTGCTTCGCCTTCTAAGCGCCTTCGAGTATACTGGCTTCCGGAAGCGGTGCGCTCTGTACTTGCATCTCACGAGCATCGACCGGAACGGATCCTTTTCGCTGGCATCCGAGCCTTTGAAGCCATGGAACTTCGCCAAGCACCACAAGGCGCCGCTGACGGAAACGCTGACCTGTGGTTTCGAATCGCCCACGAAGCGATCCCGACCCTGCTCCCGTACCTTCCCGAGGCCAAAGTTGCAACGCTTACACAAAGCGACTTGAGGAACATGATCAAAGAGATCCTTCAGGGTCGACTCGGCTTGCGCATAGCGATGCTGGCGGAGTCACCAACACGACGCACGCTGGAGGAGTACCCTCTGGGACCCATGATCCTGCGCGGGGCACTCGTTGCTGCTGTCACTGGCAGCTCCCCGGTGGACATTCCGCTGCTATTATCGTCGTGGAAGACAAGCCCCCAGTTTATCAGCCTCTTCTTGTCCCGTGAAGAGCTCGAAGCGATTCGGCGGGCGATGCCTTTTCTCGTGGAAGACGGTACGACGGATTCATCCGCGAAGGATCCTGCCCAGGCGCTGGCCTGCGAGTAGAACCGGTGCTATTCCTTCGAATGCACCAGGTACGGATGCAGAGTTGGAGAAACGCGGGTATATTTACTGGAGCTTTTGCCCATGGGTACGGATCAATGAGAGGTGCGTTCGGGTCGTTGCGCATTCGGAAGAGGCATCGCCGGGATTCGAGCACCGGATGCCGTCTCATAGAGCGGAGCGCCTGGAAGCACCACAGCTGTGGCGATCCATGAATGCGTCGACGGTGCAGGCAATGAACCATTCGCGTGATTGCTCTGAACACGATCGGAGCAAGATCGAGCAGGCATGAGCAGTCGGTTACGGAACGCTTTTCGTGCTAGGCTACGCTGCATTGCTCGACGCTGCTCCACGAGGTTGCACGCGGGTTGCTGCATGTTGCGCAACTGCGACCCGTCCTTGATGCTGGTTCATTTCGGACTTTCGTCAGATCCATGCATGGGACCGGGCGTACCGCGTGAGAGAGGTCGCTCCTCCAGAGAATCCGTTGTCGGTACTTGCAGCCCGTGTTGACTCAAGACGCTTTTAGGAGTCTTGTCGGATCAATGAAAAGCACCAAGCATACAGATCGCTGGCTTGGTCAGAGGCGATAAGCGGTCTCGTGCAGCTGTCACAAGGCGTGCATATCTAGCAGCAGAACAGCAGACCAGCACGCGTTGTGCCCGTTGATCCTCTGCATTCGCGTCACACGTTTCATTCAACATAAAAGCTGGAACAGGTACGCATTCTCGCGCTCTCGGATGTCGCTGCTCAATTCGCTGTTGAACGCTGGCGTCTTCCACGCAACGTTCACAGGTGACTCGGGATTCCGATGACAATCCTCTGTGGCGGACACAGTCCGTGCACCCATATCCATGACGACGTCGTTCCTATTCGATCAGGTAACATCTAGATATGCTGCGGGCTGCCTGTGTCGGCGCCAAGTGACAGCGCGCAACATCTTCGGCGTCTTGTTCGTGCGACATATCCGGTGCTATCGATTCTACTGCCGCGAAGCGCACTACAGGGCGCTCTTCGACCGACACGAAAGCATTTGATCCACAGATTCCAATGTTTGCACGCTGTACCAAACAGAGGAATGGCCGGCACGGGGACTCCACACACACGCACACACACACACGATCAGGTTACCGCTATTTGGTGACATTGTGGCATCCGGCACCTCCTCTTATCGCATTTGCCATGCTCGTTCAGCAAGCGTGCAGGCACCGACAAGTCCTGCATGCGGCCCGTAGGCGCTCGAAACGATGTACTTCTCAACAGGCGTTTCTATCCCGAGGTAGTCGCGATCGAGCTCCACGAACTTGGACTGGATCTTCTTCAGCAGACTCTTGCGCTGCATGACCCCGCCGCCTAGCACGATCCAGTGCGGAGCCAGCACACAGGAGAGGTTCCAGCATAGCTGTGCAAGGTAATGCGCAGCCAGCTTCCAAACCGGATGATCGTCTGCGAGATCCGCAAGCTGCGAGGCGTCAACCTTCGCTCGTTCTGCGAGCGCCCCAGCGCAGCAGAGACCCTCCAGGCAGTCCTGATGCCAAATGCATGAACCAGAGTACGAATCCGCGGGATATCGGACAACGCGGATGTGGCCTGCCTCTGGGTGAAGGCGTCCATGCAGGGGCTCATCCTGAATCGCGACACCCACACCTACTCCGGTGCCAACAGTGACGTAGGCGAGCACGAGCGGACCTCCCGGGTCGGTCGGAGATCGCCTAGCAGCCAGTTCGGCTAGAGCGGGAGCATTCACATCCGTATCCACCAGGACTGGAATTCTGGTACCAATAGCCTTCGCCAGCTCTTGACTTGCAGGACGCTGCTCATCGCGTTCCCATAACTGTTGCAGCTCCTCTAGCAGCGCTAGCCCTTGCCATGCTTTCTTCGGTGTCTTTCCGAAGCGAACCTGGTGTGACGCGGCGCTCGACGCGACAGACGGGAGCAGGATCGGACCAAAAGTAGCCACACCTAGTGCTGCAATCGGGTGCGTTTCGTGTCGCTCTGCCAGCCAAGCGGTCAGAAGCGTCAGCGTCTCACGAGGTGTACTCGTTGGAACCTGGAATCGTTCAATGAACTGATCGGGACGACCTACTGCGATTGCCGCTCGTGCACTCGTGCCCCCTAACTCGATAGCGGCAAACACAAGGTGCTGGTTACGTAAAGATTGTACCGCGGGAACTGTGGTGCTGCGCTCGTCCTCTTCGCCAAGGCTCAGCGCTCGTCGTTGCCGCCATCGAGCCAGACCCCAACCGAGTGCAGTCACCGTGCTGAAGAGTGCCGGAGCAGCTGCCCACACCAGCCAAGTCGGTGTCGTTGTCTGCCTGCTCGTCATAGGTTCCTACTTTTCTGCCACAAGAACGAAAGTCACAGGTTTCCCAGCAGGCACCGTTCCCGGGTGGTTATCGCAGCCGCAACACGCGGAGATGCCCGAATGACGCTGTCCAATGGGATGCCAGTTTCGCTACCTATGGCCAGGTGGGTGCTGCCCTAGACACCAAGCAGCACCAGTGCTGGATACAGCGTCCGCTATTGGAGCACAGATCAACGGGCGTAGCGATAGGCTTCACGTAACGGGTTACAACTAAGGAGCTTTTCGAGTCCGTGAGAGCCGCTTTGGCTTTGGAACGGAGCAGGAGCGCTGCAGCACCGCAGGGAAACGGTCTGCAGGTGCCGGAGCGCCCTCGGGTCGCTCTTGTTTGCGCTTCGGATCTCAACGCGCCTGCCTTGCAGAGTCCTGAAGCATAAACAGTGAGTTTTTCTTTCCTAGAGGAGTGCTGCGGAGTCGTGCCGCCTCTAGACGCTGCAAGCTGGTTGCGTGTCATGAGTGCAAGCGACACGGTTGCGCAGCGGCTCGACGCTATGTCGGAGCAGGTTGACGCGGAGACGTCCCGAAAACTGGAGCTCCAGCGTCGAACCAAGGATCGGCAAGAGCGTGCAACTGTGGAGCAGGTGCTCGATAGACGCACACGGGCGTACCTGGCGAAGCTCTTTCGCCAGGGCGCTCTGCTTGCAGTGCACGGCTGCATCGCCACAGGTAAGGAAGCGAACGTCTACTTTGGTCGATCGCATCCACCGAATGAACCTGAATCTGTCGTCGTCAGTGCAGCAATCAAGGTATATAAGACCTCAATTTTAATCTTTCGGGATCGAGAAAAGTACATCGCGGGAGAGCGCCGCTTTCGTTACGGCTATGGGAAGCCAAGAAACCCCAGGAAAATGGTCAAACTGTGGGCGGAGAAGGAGTTTCGAAACCTATCACGTCTTTGCCGTGCAAACATTCCATGTCCATCACCGTTCTATATTCGTGGCCATGTGCTTGTGATGCAGTTCATCGGCGATGAAGAGGGAACACCCGCTCCGCGTCTCCAAGAGGTGCGAGCTCGGCGGCGAGCACCGAGTTTATCGGCAGAGGGTGCATCCCGGGGCGAGGAAGGCGTCAGCTCGGCCCCGGAGACGATGACGGAAGCTGCCACAACGCCGGCCGAGTCACTTTATGAACAAACCGTGATCAATATGCGCCGTATGTACCAAAAAGCACGTCTCGTGCATGGTGACCTCAGTAGTTTTAATATTCTACTTTGGCAAGGTCGAATCTATTTCGTGGATGTCTCGCAGAGCATGGAGCAAGATCATCCGTTAGCCCTCGATTTCCTTCGTCGAGACTGCCAGAATATCACAGCTTTTTTCCAGGCCGAGATGGGCAACGCAGAAGCGAACGAGGGCATGATACTATTGAGCGTTCGCAACCTCTTTGAGTACATCGTGGATGTCTGGGATGACGTGGATGATATTGCACTTTTGCAGAAATATCAGACGAGGCAAGAGGAACAGAGGAGGCGACGCGTCAGCCGCAGAGCGCAGCATGCGGACGACGAGCTCCTCTCAGATGACTCCACGGACGCCCTGGTATTCCAGTCCGTTCGAATTCCTCGTCGACTCGATGAAGTCGATGAAGAGCAACTGGACAGGATCTACTACGATCGGCTGTTGCGACTGGCGTCTTCTTCATCATCGAGTAGCTACTCGAGTTCGGCGAGCGACAGCTACACAGGTGCCTCATCGGCTTTGAGTGCAGAGGTCGCTCGTTCGGATGACAAGTCCGACCATGAGGTATCGTCGACAGCCTCCTTGCGCCACGCAATAACAGTCCTTGATGGAGACGGTGATGTCTCCACGAATGACGGGTCGATCGAGGGAGATGCTGCGCCTGCCGTTTTCGACAGACAGTGCCGGCGTTCTACCTCTCGACAGAGCGGGAATTCGAGTGCTTCCACGGAAGCCGCCTCGATCAGACAAGTTTCAGCGCAAGCCATGGCATCAGACACAAGGTCTCCGCTGCGTTATCCGGAGCACCTCGATGCGGTGTCGAGCGCCCGGTCCGCTTCTGGGCATGAGCCTGGGACGCCTTCGACGCCACAACACCCCTGCAAAGTTCCATACAGTGCTGCGCCTGCAGGCAGCGAGCAGCGCGTGGTACCCGTCGCCGCGCCGCACAACCACAGTGCCACGGAGGATAGCGATACCATCGTGCGGTCGACGAGCAAGTCCGCGGAAGCTCCAGAGGCAGCGTCGGTCGAACGTGTGCATCTGCGCTGTGCTCGAAAAGCTTGGAAGAAACAAGTGAAAGAGCAGAATCGCATTCGGCGACAGAACAAGATACCGAAACACGTGAAACGTCAAGCGGTACACCGGCCTGGACGTTTACGGCGGTATCTGGCGGCACGAGAGACCGCTGCTCGAACTCAGCAAGCGTCGTCTGGAGAGTGCTAGTGGCTACACGCCTCCAGAATCGACGCCTTCGACACGCACACATCACACCTGTTGCTTTGGGAATCTGTCGCTAGGAGGCTTTGCAACTGAGGCTGGCATACATCGTGACGCAAGCAGCGTTCCGACCTGCGGGACCGTACGCTCGATCACGATGAACGCTGCCGAAGGGTTACTGCATCACCTTCACCCTATGCCGGAGAGGGACGCACTGCCCCACTCCGATTCGCTTCGTCCTCAGCTTGATTGTCGTTAGGCATTCACTGCGATGTGGTAGGGCGAGCGTCCAGGGAGCTCGCCTCGTTCCATGACCAGCGTCGGCATCGGTTGCTGGTCTGGCTTTTGATTTCCGTTCGGTTTCTTTTGCGGAGCTTGTCAGCTCGCGCAGCGTCGATCCGTAAACGTCATAGCATGTTCTTTTTCTGGTTGTATTCGTTCGTTGCCGCCAGGCACATGCAAAAAAGTCAGCATCGAAGCGAATTGTACGAGCGGATACGTATAGGCAAGCGCTTACGAGCAAGATGGTCTCCATTCGCGTCAAACCGTACATGGAACACTGAACCGTTTGCGCTGTACCTGACTTTCCGTGCTTTACCAGCTTGCTGGTAGATGTACAGCCTCTGCATTCGAGATGCAGCAAGAAGGGCGTACGAATTCGTGCGTGAAATCAGGATTCTCGGTCGTCTTTGATTTCAGTGGCTCCTTCAGCGCTTTCCCGCTGGGAATCGTTATCGCACCGGCATGACGGGGACTCACGACGCCCTCGAAAACGGGTACGTAAAACAACCGAAACGATGATTTCAATACATATGCACAAGCTCTAGTCTTCTCCTTTGTTTTCGTGGAACGTGTTCAAATCACGGATTTGTTGTGTCGTAGATCTCTCTGTTCCATGGCAACGGACGAGCGCAGCTACCCGCACCGCTTGATGGATTGCAAATGAAACACTCGACTTCGTCCATGGACAGCTTCTTCAAAAGCTCATGCCGCAGCTTCACCGAACCTGTTACGTCAAAGAATCCAAGCCGCTCGAAGGACGACCCATCATGTCTTTGTGGCCATCGACGAAACGACATTCGACACCAGCACCATGATACCTCGCATGATATATGCTTCGAGAGGTTCCCCTCTCTTTCGTTTGCGTGGGATCGGGTGTCGAACTCGGACTTGAGTCATCGCAGCGATCGTTTCCAGTGGGGAACGCATTACCGCTTTGCACGACAGGCGCGTAGACGGATCGACACTTCTCGATTTGTTTTCAAGGTGCTCTTTCATCATGGGAGACATTGCGTTCCACAAAACCTCTATTACATAAGAGGGTTCGCGCGTACACGCTCAGCAGACAGAGGACTTGCCTGCGGAGATCGCCTCCAAGTCGCCCGAGATCATAGGATACGGAACCGAGCACGGAAACGGAGCAAAGCATCAAGGTGAATCCTCTGTACCAGACCTGCGCATCGACAGAGCGATGAAGCAAGCCTTCATGCGTCGTGCGGCCATGCCCCGAGGCCGGCATATGGTGGACTCAGGGTACCGCCTGACCCCGGTTAGCTGTCACCGCTGCGAGGCGTGCACCGATGCAGTATGCAAAGAAGGGGAAAATTGCGATCGAGGCATCCATCGCAACTGCCGCCTGTTCATGAAATGCGTTGACAACTGCCAGACACGGTGAAATCGGGATTGAAACAGTTCCGTCGAATCCCTTCAACAGCCGACAATAGAGTTGGAAAGAAAGGAGGGACCGGCGAACTTGAAACCTGGGATAAAAGAGAGAAAATGAAGCTATCACAAAATTCGTCCGCTCAAAGCTGGTCTAAATGACAACGGGAGCATACGCAGGCTTTAGCGTGTACCTCGGAATCAGAAGACGCATTCTGTTTTGTACTGGGATCGATGTAGCGTCTGTGACGATTCACATATCTCTGTGCGCACCGCAGTAGCTCCAAGTGGCAACGGTACGCACGTCAGCATGGAAACTCCCGGACATACGCATTCGGAAGCGGGACCAGGAACGTGCGGCTCAGGTCATGCGGGTGGTATCCGCTGCCAGCGCGGGTATCCCCGGCAGGTACACCCTGTAGGGCATCAGAAATGAGAAATAGGCGCTGATGCACGTGCGCGAGAACGCGCCTTCGGTGTCCATGTCGTGCCCTTTTACAGCTTTCGCTTACCTCGGACTTTCCCTGGACGAGCGCTACACTGCTTGTCTTGCTTTCAAAACGCCGTCCCAGCCTGCTTTGCGTTTCCAAGGGTCTCGGGTTCGTCACCAAAATCGTCCAGTGCATGCGAGGCCTGCTTTCCGCGATGGAGCGCATCTTCGAGCGCGATCGAGGGCCATGCTCTGGCTTCCTGAAATACTATACATCTCGAGTGAACGGTTGCACGCTCGCATAAGGCTGGAGCGCAGCACGCGAGCAACAACGACGCCTGACTCGTGAGTCGCTGCAAACGCTTGCGTCCACGCTCGCTGACCGCCTCCCCGACAGTGAACCGTGCGCTTGATCCGCCAGAGATGCCCCCCGAGAAATCCGCTTGTGTAGAGGAAGGCACCGAACCCTCGAGAACAGCAGCGATTCCGGTGCTGCCGCAGCTCCCCATGCTGCTGACCACAACCCCGTTGTGCGGGGCATCAGCGTCTACAGACGCTCTGTTGGCATGAGACGGTTCGGGCACTGCGTCGTATTCCGAACGAGCCAGGTGCTGTCGGAAGCGATATGCGACTGAGCGGAGTTATCGCCGGGCGTTGCACAGGTGCTCGAGTTCGAGTACTCGCACGCGACGCGGTTCCATTCGAAGTACGCATGGGTATGGTTGTAGACAACCAGTTTTCCGACACCGAATGAGCCCTCGCGGAAGGCCGACCAAGATGGTTGCGGGTCGATGAACGGCAGCGATGGACCTTCGCGGTTGCCGGCATCACCGAGTACCAGCTGCACTGCGCCGCACGGGTTGGTCTGATTGTTGTACACCGGATAGGTGCGCTCGTAGACGTGGACGTGCCCCACAAGTATCAAATCCACACCATACTTATAGATGAGGTCCTCCATGGCCTCACGCATCAGCAGGCGCGAACCAGTCCCGAGTACGGAGCAGTACCAGGGTACGTGGAACTGCACCACCAGCCAAGGCGTGCGTGTTCGGTTGACACGCTCGAGCGCACGCATTAGCCAACGGTACTGAACGCTCTGCTTATCGAAACGAGCAAAGGAGGCCAGCGTGATCACATGCACCAAACCAGCCTCAAAGGCGTGGTATTCGAAGGTCGGGGACTCGGACTCTTCGAAGGGCGTCGCGAAACGGAACATGTACGCGACATTGTTCTCGTTGCCGGAGTTGAATTCATGGTTCCCATTGCACCACAGGTGCATCTTCGTAGAGAACAGCGGCTCCATGAGCCGCTGCCAGGTATCCCACAGTGGCCAGTATGCGTCTGCATACGAGAGATCGCCGTGCAGCATGACGAAATCGGGGTTCACCTTGTTCAACATGTACTCCATGTTCATGACGCTGATGTTGGTCTGCCCGACATCGGCCCAGAGTCCAATGGTCATAGGACGGTCCTGGATACCCGGCTCCGGCAAGGTTGTAAAGTTACCCGAGAATTCGCCATCGATGTCGTAGTAGTACGTCGTTTGCGGGAGGAGATTATCGAGCTTCGCTTGGAAAACCAGCGGCGACTGATAGAGTGCTGTCGGGTTGTTGTAGACCGCGAAGACGGAGCGGTTCTCCGGAATGTCTGCCACAGTGGTGTTTCGGTAGACGTACCACCAAGGTTCTGCCCAGGAGGCGGTATTCATGAATGCCGCTACCTCGGAACGGTTCAACGCGGGCGCGCCCATCGGCGGATTCCACAAGTAGCTGTTGTACTCTTGCATGCCGGAATAGACCCTGGCGTTCAGAACCATTTCGTGATCAAGATGCGATGCATTGGTACCGTAGCGAAGCGTGGCCTGCATCGGTAACTCGGTATTCGGTAAATCGTTAATATCGCGAAGAAAACCGATGACCACGCGATCGTAGCGCAGGACGCTGAGGTGGACCTGTTCGACTTTACCGTGCCGCGACTGCACCCGAATATCATGGAACGGGAGCGCCTCGCTCGAAAACTTGGGCCGAATATAGGCGCTGGTGCGAGATAACGTCTGCAGTTTTACGGGCATCGAGAGCGCACCACTGCAAAGCAGCACGAGCGTGCTCACGAGAACACATACTGCGATGATGTGGCGCATCAGCATGGCGTCGTTTACGTGGCTTTTGTTTCGCTGTGCACTGCCTTGGTCGTGCTGCACTTCGATAAACCCCAATGTATACCGAAGAAAAAGTGCAGGCAGAATTCGCAGCAGATGCCCACTGCCATGGATGTGCTGCATCCCGACCGCTCCCGTTTGTGCATCAACCGTATCCCCCAGTGCACGCGATACGCATCTGGAGGGCGGGATGCGTCGATGGACGCCCGCCGCAGCAGCGCGCTGGGCACGCACGTATGGCGACACGTGTCGTGTGCTGCGATGCAACGCCAACCCTGGATATTTTGGGATGGATATGTATTCATTGGCATACGAACTGATAACGGTTCGCGGGCGGGATTGCATCGTGCAGCATGCCACAGGACATCGATGCATATTTATGAATATAAATGTATAAAATGGACATATGCAGGCCTGTCGTCTCTGGCGCACACAGGCCATCTACCTGCGTACGCGCTCCAAGCAGCAGCAGCGCCAGACTGGCGTACGCTCGTCTCGGCACAAGCCGGGCAGGAGACCAGCGCCGATGCCCGCTCGTTTCTGCAGGAACTGCAGTAATCTTCTCTATCCTCAGGAGGACAAAGAGTACTTTCTCCGGGAACGACGTCGCCGTCTGCTGTACGTGTGTCGAACGTGTGCGTACCGAGAGGTGGTTCAGAACCTCGCGGAACCCGTGCATCGTCACGTTGTGCACCACTCGGCTAGCGAAAAGACTACCGTGCGTTTGGATGCACCATTAGATCCGACGCTGCCGCGGACACATCACGTGACTTGCGCCAAGTGCGGCCACCACGAAGCGGTTTACTTTCAGTCTCCGGTGGGGCGCAACGACGAAGCACTCGTACTGGTGTTCATCTGCGTGCACTGCAAGAACACGTGGCTGTCTTCGGACGAGCAGTAGAGATGGTATCGGGACACGAAGTACCCAGTGGGGACGCATGAGGCACAGCTTCATCACGCTTTTGTGTTCGTCGACAGCGCTGCTTGGGCGACGAAGCACCACGGTGCTCAGCGCGCGTGCTGAGGACGTTCTGGAGTCGATGACGAAAATCTCTCGCATACAACGGAGCTGGCGTTATCAGGCGCCATGCTAGGGCCAGCCCAGCTGCTGATACCTGTCTTGCTCTACGGCAGTGGACACAGCAGGAAATGCGGCGAAAGTGGCAACCCCGGCTCTGGCCAGGTCCCAGAGACGAGTGCGCCCTGGAGCCACCGAATGAAAAGTGACTAAAAAAGCATAGCGTTACGTTTCAGTATGGTGCCTGCAGTGATGAACGTCGACTCGTAACCGCGACATCGAGCGTACGATACTCGTGGACAACGATGCATGCGCCCAGGCTAGGGACGCGTGCCATGGTGACGCCTCCGCTGGCCTGCAGCGACGTAACCACAAGACCGCATCTTACGCCGTACATCTCCCGAGATGCTTGCACAGCATGACGCCACAGCGGGAGTGTGCTCTAGTCAAACGAAGTAGATGCCAGAGACCGGCACATCCGCTGGAAGGCGCGGGGAGACCTCCACCGCCACAATTACATTCCAGATCCGTCTCTTCTCCGTAGCAACAGCAACATCTAGTGAAATGTTTGCGCTGCGTATTCAACGTGGTGAGGAGCTCTCGTCGTGGGTCCATTCCGAATCGGTGCTGACTCTGCTGCAACATCTGCAGCACCTGCAACAGGTAAACGGGTTGTGCTGTGTATGGTACTCGCATGCTCTACGCCTCTGTTCCAAGTCAAGGACGGAGCGGAGTTCTACGCGGGCAAGCTGCTATCGCTGCACAAGCGACAGAACCGCCTCCCGCAAGCTGGACGCCGCCCTCACTGGAAGCGCATGTATGACGAGACTGTAGTAGGTCCGGTGTTTACACGTCAATAATTCGGGATAGCTTTTGAAGTCGATTCAGCAAGGCGTCGCCGTGCTTGAGAACCTCTTGATATAGCCCACTACGAGAATCCGGACGACTCGCTACGATGATGCCGGTAATTCGGTCGATTTTCACGCTCAGCCGATCTGCATTGATGAAACGTGCAAGCTCCGCATCCAGGAATGCTTCTCGCACCCCGAAAGCGGCAGCCATATTGGTGAGCGAAACGCTTTTGTATGCTCGCAAGTACTGGGCGTACGCGGCCAGCCGGATCTCGCGTCCAAGGAACGCCTCATAGCGATGAAGCAATCGCTCCTTTCGAACCTGCTCCAGAATGGATGGTAATGTCTGCATGATTCGCAGATAGTCACATGAAACAAAGGCATTCAAACAGTCGCGTACAGCGGGATAATTGTCGATAACCTGCAAAACTTCCGGAGACGACGCGACGCGCTCTTGTAGAACGGGACGCTCCCTTGTTGCCAGACAACAGACTACAGCGTAGAAGACGAACTGAGGAAAACTGAGCAGTTCTGTTGCCGTGAAAGTAGCGAGTCCGTCGAGAAATGCCTCGGATGCCTCCAGCCACTCACCTTCGCAGTACATGCGGTGTAGCGCATCGTACACGCGCAAACGGTTCCGGCGCTCCCAGTCGCTGCCCTTGGCCAGCAGGTCCCGTGCTCGAGCCAGCTCGCGACGCATGAGTCTCCGATCTTCCATAGCTAAACCCAGGCGAAACAGGGCGAAGCAGATGTCGAGTTTCGGCCCAACTGCCACCGTCTCCTGAAACGCCGCTTCATAAGAGCGGGTCGCGTTTTCTATGTCGCCGATGCGAGCCCAGAACGCGGAGCGCGCTTCCAGCGCCTCGCGAACCTCGGTTTCACCTTCATGCTCGCGCGCGTCTTGGACGCGCACCTGCAGTTGCTTGATCGTCGACGCTATGCGCTCCCGCAGTGCGTCTTCGGAGACACGTGCACTTGGAAGCAGCGGCCGTACCCGCTTCTCGTAAAACGGTAGCGCCAGCTGCGTGTCAATCGCTTGCTCGAGTTCCGAAACGTGCTTCCATCCATTGATGACGGCGAATGCGAGATCGGCGAGATCCAGAATAGGGTCGCGTTGTGTCTCTCCTTCGGTTACCATAAGTGCAGCCCACACAGTGCGTGTGTGTGTGCGAGTGTCTGGAGCAAGAGGTTCAGCCGGAGCCGCACGCCCAGCTCCACACCTGAGAATCCGCTGCGCGTCGACGCGTGCCTGCGCGTTGGGCGGCGCTCAGCGCGCGAAGCGCCTACGACTCGACGATACGGCGCTATGACAGGACGTGATGCCCCAGAGGAGCGTCTCTTACGCCACGCTCCCACAGTTTCGTGTACAGCACGATTGCACACGACCCTGATGCACCCCAATGACCAGAATGAAGGCATGTGCGCACTGCAATGCTCTCTCAGAGCCGCTGATGCAGCTCGTGCGCCGAGGCATGCGCTACGCCCGAGGCCGACGTGTCCATCTGCACGGAGGTGTTTCGGGCACAGGATCCCTGAATCGAGCGAAGCGTCATCCCCGATGATGCAATCGCCATCAGCATCCGGGGTAGCGTCTATCACTTCGCACCAGAGCTGCAGGTTCGACCACTGGCCACCGTCGATGCCTGCTTTCTGGGATCGTTGTTCATTCATGTGATCCTCGGAGTACCGAGCCAGGCGTGAGCGCGCGCTCCGCAGCACGTGGAGCGACGGTATGACTGGCGGTGCGCCCCGGGGAGGCAGATCGACGCTGCGCTGGTGATGCGGGCGGCGGCGGCGGCGGCGGCGGCACGATCGATCCAAATCAGATGGAGGTCCTTCTAAGACTGATCTTATTGGTATATACATGGTCAAATCTGTCGCTCACTCCATCGCGCTACGCCTGCCGTTGCTGCGCAATGCGTGCAACCCTGGCGCCAAGCCTCGCTTCTGCGCTTCAGATAGGATTCTGTGCGGGGGTCTCAGCAACCCGAGACGTTCGGGAGTACCACACGACTATGTTTTCAGCAACAGCATTTCTTTCAGCATCTGTTCATACTCGGGGATCCTGGCTTGGGAGCGAGAAAAAATCCACTGTTTGGTGGAAAAGGGCCAACAGTGTAGCGGAGAGACGGCGTCGCTGCAGCGCGCTGCGTCTGATCATTTCGCCGGACCAGCGCACTGCGGATCGCTCGGACCAACCCTCCTCAGACGGCAGCAGGGGTGTTACAGGCTCACCAACTGTGCGACGTCGGCGTACAAAGGACCCATTTAATCCGGATTTCAAGGCGGCACCGCGCTTCCAAGAAATCTACCCGTCCTCCGAGAAGGTGTACCGCGAGGTCGTCCACGAGCCCACGGGTGAACGTCTGCGTGTTCCGTTTCGGCGTATATACCTTACCAACGGAGAGCATTTGGACGTCTATGACACATCGGGACCACAGGGGTACGACCCGCACGACGGTCTGCCGAAACTGCGTCAGAGGTGGATAGAGCGGCGAGAGAAGCGCGGGGATCCGTGCTTTACGCAACTATACTACGCGCGCAAGGGCATCATCACCGAAGAGATGCTCTTTGCTGCCGTACGCGAGAACGTTGATCCAGAGTTTGTACGTCAAGAGGTTGCAGCTGGTCGGGCGATCATCCCGAGCAACAAAAAAGCGCTCGAACTGGAACCGATGGTGGTTGGACCCAACTTCAGCGTCAAAGTGAATGCGAATTTCGGTAATAGCGCCGTCGCATCCAACATCGAAGATGAAGTCGAGAAACTCCAATGGTCGGTGCTCTGGGGCGCCGACACGGTCATGGACCTCAGCACCGGCGAGCACATACCCCTGGTGCGCAACTGGATCCTGCGCAACTCGCCCGTCCCGGTGGGCACTGTACCTATCTACGAGGCACTGGATAAGGTTGGCGGAGTCGTCGAGGATCTCAACTGGGAGGTATTCCGCGACACAGTCATCGAGCAGGCCGAAGCCGGAGTGAGTTACTTCACGATTCACGCCGGTGTTCGCCTGGCTTACATTCCGCTCACAGCGCGTCGCTTGACAGGCATTGTTTCGCGCGGCGGGTCCATTCACGCCAAGTGGTGTATCGCACATCGCAAAGAGAACTTTGCCTATGAGCACTGGGATGAGCTCTGTGAAATCATGCGTCAATACGACGTTGCGTTCTCCATTGGTGACGGCCTACGTCCGGGATGTATCCACGATGCCAACGACGAGGCCCAGTTCGCTGAGCTTAAAACACAAGGCGAGCTGACTCGTCGCGCTTGGGCGTTCGATGTGCAAGTAATGAACGAAGGACCAGGCCATGTTCCGTTGCATAAAATCCCGGAGAACATGGAAAAGCAGAAAAAGTGGTGCTCAAGCGAAGATGGTTCCATGGGACCGGCGCCCTTCTATACGCTCGGCCCACTGGTCATTGACCATGCTGCTGGGCGTGATCACATCTCAAGCTGCATCGGTGCAGCCAACATCGCCATGCATGGAACTGCGTTGCTGTGCTATGTGACTCCGAAGGAACACCTTGGCCTGCCCAACGCTGACGACGTGAAAGAGGGCCTGCTGGCCTATCGAATCGCTGCACATGCAGCAAACCTGGCCAAGGGGTTACCAGGTGCCCAGGCTCGTGACGATGCCATCAGCAAGGCTCGATTTGAATTTCGCTGGAGCGATCAGTTCAACCTTTCTCTGGCACCGCTTGATGCGAAGCGCCATCACGATGAGGCGCTGCCGGCGGAGGCCGCCAAGTCTGCTCCTTTTTGCTCTATGTGCTCGTATGATTTTTGTTCGATGCGCATCACGCAGGATATTCGCAAGTTTGCGGCTGAAAACGGTTATGGAACGGGCATCACGACTGGAATGGATGCGTTACCCATCCACCCGCATGAATGTGAATCTTTCGTGCAGGCGGAGAATGAGCATACCAAATCACTCTAGACAAGCTTGAAACGGATGCGCTCCCATTTATCGAGAGCGCACGAGACTGGACGGATGTGTGGTACGCCCGCCTGCCTGCGATTGCGGGTATGAAAAGAGAGATGTCTTTCGGGCAAACCATTGGACTGGCCTCGGATCAGCATCAGCGTCGAGACGGTACTGACTTGTGAGCTTGAAAGAAGGGCTGACGCTGCAGGAACGCGAAGGTAAAGCTGAATCTGCGAGGTTGCAGCGGGTTCATGCATGTTCATCTACACCAGTGACAGATTCAAATGGGACGCTAAACGGCTCACTCTGTTCCTGTCTGTCGATTTCTTCGGAGTTCATTCCTGATTCGTACTGCAGTCTCGACGTGAGAAGCGCGACAATAACGGCTGGGGGGGTCATGCCCAATCCAGGAAT
>Ga0078972_1001706_pt1 | contig 79702 bp, 85 predicted proteins | sample YelNatPaOPGAMG01_FD_67568 | JGI IMG/M metagenome (GOLD analysis project Ga0078972, IMG submission 67568) | Hot spring thermophilic microbial communities from Obsidian Pool, Yellowstone National Park, USA - OP-RAMG-01 (SPADES assembly) (version 2) | ecosystem: Environmental > Aquatic > Thermal...
AGACTCCGCCATTCGTTTGATCGGAGCTCTTCTGGCGGAGTTCCACGAGCAATGGAGCACGGGGAAGAAGTATTTCGACATGACCGAATACTTGGAGTGGCGGAAACAGGAACCTCTCAAAGCGCCTTCTCTCCTTTCGGTCGTTGAATGATTCATGAATCCCATATCTCGGGAAGAAAATTTACAGCAACTTTAGGACTTGACCTTAAAACATCTATGAATAAGAATATGAACAGTTATGTTTTCGCCTTAATAAATAGTTTCCAAAACAATCTTTGCCACCGGAAGAAGCTTTTTAGATTGGGAGAATATAGGAATATTGAAAAACCCACCCAAAAAAAATCTTTCCATTTTTCTGGTTCCCAATCAGATTTCATAAGATCAATTAGTTTTTTCGAACTTGCCCAAGAACCCCAAGCAAAATATTTAGAATAAAGAGAAGAACCAAATACCCGGAGAGACTTTCCACCCCAAGGGATCGCAATCCAAGATTGTGTTTCTTCAATTGAAAGAAAAAAGATTAAGTCATTGTTTTTTTTTAAAGACTCCAGTCTGGCAAGAGAATACCCTTGTTTCTTAAAGAAATAAATAATGGAATCAATAGACCAAACAATGTCTTTATCAAGAAAACATCTCGTATCAGTAGCCATAAAATTATTTTTGGATATTACTATTACATTGAGAGGTAGATTATTTTTAAAATAAAATTCTATTTTCTTTTTAAAAAAACCAATTTCACTATGGTAGGAAGGAAGGGCAAGAAATTTTTGCCCCAAGATGAGGTCTTGATCTCCAAATATCGCATTGTCTTTGATGAGTTCCTGTTTTTTTTCACTTTTCCATAATGCCCCACAAAAACATTTCCAGAGAATATCTGCATCACTTGCCAGCAAAATATGTCTCATGGGCCTCCCACAAGCAAAGCATTCAGGATTTTGAAGAAATATCTTTTCTTTAAGGAAACCCATTGCTGACCAAAGAACAGTTTCTCTAGCAGCCTCTTCGGTGGAATCAAATAAAATAATTTGAGTTGCTAAGGGTGATAATGGACGAATCTCAAATGGAATCTTTTCCGGTTCTAAATAAATTGATAAAACAGGTACCTCAAAAGCTGCAGCGATATGAGATGGACCCGAATCATTCCCGATAAAACATTTTGACATGGCGATCAAGGCACAAATCACAGGTAATGGGAGACCCCTAGAAGAAATCGTACTGGAATAGTTCGAACCTTCTGGAATCGCTCGTTCATGAACAAGTATAGATTTCAGACCAGAGTACTGATAAATCTTTTCAGCGACAAACAAAAAATTTTCGCTTCCCCACTCCCTTTCATGTGACGAGGCTTCCACCGCTAAGAGAACATATGAGTTAGGCAAAAGACCATTCTGCCGTAAAAAAGTATCCGCTAGTGTCCAATCGGATTTTAAAATTGGAACGAATGGTCTAACTGAACTTAAGTCTCCCATACCGACCATCCGGCAAACTGTCTCTGTAAATCTTTCACCTTGAGAAAATCGTTCAGGACGTTCTATATCTGCAAAACCGATACAGGAATCAGGCGAAGAAAGAAAAAATCTTTGAAGGTTTTTCTTAATATTGGGAAAAGGTGGTGCAGGGAGTTCCTGATTTTCCTCTAAGCCTAAAAAATCATTATAAAACCAAACCGGATAAGGAGAACAGACAAGAAGTTTTTTCCAATTAGGGTGAGCAACCAGATAAACCGTTGCATTAGGATATAAGGCTGAAAAGTATCGCTGCAATCCAAGGGAAATTACTGTATCACCCAGTCCGTAGCCAGAAAGAATTAATAAATCCCCTCCCCAGTCTTTGGGAGTGGAACTTATTGATAAAAATGGAAGTCCTCTGTAATTTTTAAAATTTTTTAGGATTTTAGCTTCTCCAATGAATCAGGTTTTTCCGGGAGTCGTATTGACAAGTTTAAATCCCTGCCTCTTAAACAGAAACTGTGGGAAAGAAATTGAGCATTGAACTCCTCTGATGGTAAAACTGATCTGCAAGGATACCCTTTATCCGGGTTCCTTCTTCAGGGGGATCACGTTTTCCCTTGTCATCCCGGTTTCTTCCGGTACCGGGACATGGCCGCCCCGGCCTGCTCCATGGCCGCCCTCACCGGCTCCAGATTCAGCCGGGCATAAATGCTTGTCGCCTGGGAGGTCTTGTGTCCCAGGGCCTTCCCGACAATAGGGAGGGAGGTTCCCCCGATGGTCATCCATGACCCCATGCTTCGCCGGAGGTCATGAATCCGGAGGTCTTCCAGCTTCGCTCGCTTGAGCAGGGTTTCCCATGCATGCGTCGGGGTTGTGTAATGTCCCGTTCTGCCTTCTCCCGGAAGAACGAAGACCGACGATGTTTCCGCTCGCCGTCTCCGGAGGATCTCCAGCGCCTCCGGTATCAGGGGAACCTGCATGGGGTCGCCGTTCTTGCTCACTTCTCCGGGAATCCGCCAGATGGACCGCTCGAAGTCGATATCCTTCCACCGCATGGACAGGACGTTGGACCTTCGGGCTCCGGTGAACAGGGACAGGAGGATATAGTCCCGGAACGCCGGATTCCCGGTCAGGTCCAGGGATTCAAAGAACCGGGCCCATTCCTCGGGGTTTTCATGCCCCCCGTTTTCTCAAAAAGGTTAGCCCAAGGTTAGCCAGAGGGGACAAAGCCCTGAACGAACCACACGTAAGTTATTATAAAATATGGTGCGCCTGGAGGGATTCGAACCCCCGGCCTTTAGATTCGAAGTCTACCGCTCTATCCAACTGAGCTACAGGCGCGCTTATTTCGGGATCTTGTCCTTTTTCTTGCGGAGTACGAGGTAAAGAAGCGCAACGGACCAGGCCAGAATCAAAAACACCCACATTCCCGTTGCCAGATGATCCAGAATATACCGGGCGGTCTGTTTTTGCATCCTGCGGGTCTCCCGTATTCGGCATTGAGCATTCTTTCCTCATCCAATATACTGAAAGCCAAGTCGATAGGCAAAATGCTCCTGGCCAAACACTCATCAAGCAGGCGGTCGATGAACCCATACGTTTTCTTCATGTCGCTTCTGATTTATATGGCCCTGACCGGATACCTGACCGCCTGGTATATCCGGGTCGGAAAAAACGGGGCAATCATCGGTCGAAAGATCGGTTCGCTTGTCACCCCCGACTCGGAATCGGACTTCATCCGGATTCGCAGGGGGCATATACTCTCCGCTGTCGTGGGCTTCACCTGCGACATCTCGGGGACACTGATCATGGAAATAGAGCGGATCCGGGGACGGATCAAATTTCACCCCGTTCCTCCCGCACTGGACTGGTTTCACCTGTTTACCGCGCAGGCTGCGCTTTACCTTTTTCTGGTCGTCATGGTGCTGGGCTTCCTGAAAAGGAAAGGGGCACCAATATCTCGGTTCCATTACCCCGTAGCCAAGATTTTTTTCATATTCTGGTTTTCCAGTTCCATTTCAGGATGGTTTTACCGGGTCCATTAACCCTCGACGGTTGCCGCACAGGAGCCGATCTGCTAGAATTCCCCTCTGCATTTCTTTTTTCCCGATTCAAGCTTTTTATGGCGGCGTAGCCAAGTGGTAAGGCAGAGGTCTGCAAAACCTTTATTCGGCGGTTCGATCCCGCCCGCCGCCTCCAACATACAAGCCATTCTAGAAATATCCCAAGAACCTAAATTGATTTTTTGTTGCAATGAACTCCTGAAAGAACTCAACATTCGACCCCTATTTCAGGAGAAGAAAATGGCCTCGATCTACAAGCACGGTCCCTATCAATGGCAAGCCCTGATCCGCCGGAAAGGACTTGAAACTCAATCGAGGGTTCTCAACACGAAGGCTGAAGCCTAGACCTGGGCTACTACCGTCGAACCGGGATTCGCCCGGGGAATCTTCGTTTCGAGGAAAGAGGCAGATAACACCAGGCTTTCCGAGGTCCTGGACCGGGACGAACGGGAAGTGATCCCGTCGAAAATAAGGAGCCGTCCAGGAATCGATGAGGATCCGGATCTGGAAACGCTCCTCCCGTCAAAACGCTTCATTGCCTCGATCCAGGGGAAGTTTGTCGCCGAATATCTGGACAGAAGGCTGAAAGAAGTCGCTCCGAACACCGTCCGCCATGAACTCGCCGTTCTCTCCCACGTCTTCACAGTCGCTGTCAAGGAATGTGGCCTGGTCAATCCCGTACGGCAGATTCGCGCTCCGAAAATGCCCCCGGGAGAGCCAGAAGACTTTTTTCCGGCGAACCGGACCGAATCATTTCCGCCTCCGGATCGTCCGTTCTCCCCGACATCTCCCGATTTGCCGTTGCAACGGGCATGAGACAGGCGGAGATCGCCGGGATGACGTGGGAAGCGGGTGGATCTGAAAAAACGGACCGTGACCCTTCTGAATACAAAGAACGGGAAAAAAAGGAAATCCAGCGTCCTTCCCATGAAAACCAAGTGTCGCCGCGATTTCTTTCCAACTTGCTCCGATTTTTCTCGCCTCAGATATCAGCTCGAACTCTCTCTTTACGATTTCGAATATGGTGTCTCCGGGTCCCTTTTCTCCTTGTTCTCCCCTCCGCCTCTTCCTGATTTCCAAAGGCCACGAGCGCGGTGCTACAACGATCAGCACGAGTTCGATTTTTCCCATTCGGAAGAGGACTCTTTCGGCCGTAGCGGCGATCCCGAGAGCGCGATCTTTGAATGAAGGCATGGGGATTGAAAAACTTCCGACACGTCCCAGGTCTTTTCCGAGATTTTCATTGTTCCTACTTTCCTCCTTTTTGACTTTAAATACGGCAATGCCGTATAATTGGTTCATGTTGACGATCGTCGAATCCTCCCTCTTCTCCCGTCTCGTTTCCGATTACCTTTCCGAGGAGGAATACGAAGATCTGAAACTCTTTCTCGCGTTGAATCCGGAGGCGGGCGATGTGATCCCCGGATCCGGCGGTCTTCGGAAACTCCGGTGAATCCGGACGGGGATGGGAAAGAGAGGAGGCGTCCGGGTGATCTACTTTCTCCGGACGGTTCGAGGAGAGGTCGCCCTTTTGACCCTTTACGCCAAATCGCGACTCGGCAACATTCCTCCCCCTATCGCCAGGCAACTGAAGGAGGGGTTTGAAAATGGCCAAATCTGACGAGGAACTCGAAGAACTAGAGAAAAACCGGGACATCTGGCAGGAAGTTCTGGAAAGCGTCCGCGAAATCCAGGCAGGAAAAGGAAAGAAGATTTCCGTGACTCTGCCTCCGGCCGCTCGGGTCCGCCAGGCGACAGGCCTCTCCCAGGCGGAATTTGCCGAAATTCTGGGGGTCTCCGTCCGGACCCTGCAAGACTGGGAACAGGGCCGCAGAAAGCCCTCGGGAGCCGCGGCGACCCTTCTCCGGATCGCCGAAAAGAATCCCGCGTTGTTGAGAGAAGCGATCGCCGGATGATAGATCACGCTTTGGGTGTCAAGCGGGGCGTTCACGCATGACCGCCCTTTCCTCCGATTCCGGAGACCATTCCCTTGACGCTGCCGAACACCGTCCGGATGGTGTTCAGGATTCCTCTCCCCCCCGTGTCGATGTGCCGCCCCTGCCGGCATTGCCCTCCGTCGATCCCCAGAACGCCCATGGACCAGAGGGCGTGTGTTCTCTCTAAAAGAGATTCTCTCCGGGTGATCGCCGACCTCAAAACAAAGAAGTATTTTAAGGAAAAAAGAGCAACATCAATGGTGTATGATGGCTCTGCAAAACCTTTATTCGGCGGTTCGATCCCCCCGCCGCCTCCAGATACCATCATATCCCAGTCCGGAAAAATTCAGGACGTTTCCTTCCCGAATTCCTCCTTGCCCATGACCTTTTGAATCTGGGCTTCGGGCTCTTCCTGCCACCAGACGGCCTCTTCCTGCCGGGACAAGACCTCGCCGATCTCAGCCGAATGTTCGACGACAGGGGTCGAACCCCTCAGGGACCGGCTCGCCGTCTCCTTTACAAAAAGGCTGAAGAAGAGCCCCACACAGGTTGCCCCGATCAAATAATATGCAGGGACAAACTTGTCGTGGAACGTCCTGACCAGGAGCGCAAGGACCAATGGTGTCGTCCCTCCGAAAAAGGAGGTTGAAAAGTTATAGGTGATCGCAAGTGCACCGTATCGGACTTCCGTAAAAAAAAGAGAGGGCAGGGTTGAAGTCATCGTCCCTTCAAAAGCGGCCAGATGCGCTCCCAGAACGACAAGACCGGCAAAAACCACAGAATCCTCTTTTTCCCTGATCATCCAGAATGCGGGGATGGCCAGAAAAATCAGGCTTACGAGCGCTCCGCGGATGATCGGGTTTCTTCCCCACCGGTCGCTGGCGGCTCCAACCAGAATGACGACAGGAATCATGATCAGCATCACGACCAGTATCAGAAGAAGCCCCTTGGTCTCTCCGTAACCCAGAACGGAGGAGAGATAGGAAGGCATATACGAGAGAACCAAATAATCGATCACATTATAGAAAAACACCAGCCCCAGGCCGATGAGCATCGGCCTCCAGTGCACGAAAAAAAGATCCCTTAACGGCAGCACGGGATCCTTGTCCCGGATATTTTTTTCAAGAGATTCAAAAACGGGTGTTTCTTCCAGGCGGGTCCTGAACCACGCCGCAAAAAGCCCAAGAGGTGCAGCGATAAAAAACGGCAGGCGCCATCCCCATTGCAGCATTTTCTCCGGACCCAGCCAGGCGGTCAGGGCCGTGACCATTCCCGCGCCGAGCACAAAGCCGGACAGGGTGCCCACTTCCAGCAGACTTGCCATCATTCCTCGACGTTTGTCCGGAGAGTATTCCACGATATACGTCATGGCTCCGGCATACTCCCCTCCCGTGGAAAAACCCTGGGCCAGACGGGCCAGGAAGAGGAGGAAGGCGGCAGAAAGTCCGATCGTCCGGTATTCGGGAATCAGGCCGATGCAAAACGTCGACAGGGCCATAATGGAGAGCGTCGTGACCAGCACAACCTTTCGCCCGACCGAATCGCCGAGACGGCCAAAAAAAATGGCACCGACCGGCCGTGCGACAAATGCCACCGCAAATGTTGCGAAAGATGCCACCAGCTGGGCGTCCGGATCGACCTCCGGGAAGAAAATCCTCCCGATCGTCACCGCCAGATAGGAGTAGATTCCGAAATCGAACCACTCCATCGCATTGCCGACGGCAGCTCCAAAAGCGGCTTTACGTGCCGTTGACAGATGGACGACAGCAATGTCACTTCTTCTGAGCCCGCTTGCCATGCCGGGTGCACACCTCCATGTTCTTGTGTTTCCGATAAAACGCAAGTTTTCTTTTAAGGGGATCTTTCAGACAATCGGGGCGGATAGACCCAATCCGCCCTCTCCTCCGGACTCAACCCCACGAGAAAAAAAGCAAAAAACAAATCCCCCTGATGTTCCGGCAAACCGGAGAATACAGAACATCAAGGGGATCGGTTTTCATGCTAGCATCTCTCCTCCCCTCCATCAACACAAGATCGGGCAATTTCTCCAAAAAAAGATCCTCCAGATACGATATTTTCAGGAAAATTCACCCGGACAACTCAAAAAAACAAATTTTTCCTGAAAAAAAGGGGGATTTTTCTGGTTTTCCCGTCTTAAGGGTTTGACTTTCGATCCGTCCGGCTGCAAGACTATAAAAATGCAAAGACGGTTCTGACGGGCGGTCCGGCCCCCGCCCTGCCGTTCACATGAACAGAATTTTCATACGAAAAAACCATCAGAGGGAGGCCATACAAGGTTACTTCAGTGTTCAAGATAAACGGGCATGTCCTTGTCTCAACCATCAAGGCGTTGACCAGGCAACCCAGAAAACGGCTGGCATTTTTCCAACAAAAATCCAAAAAAGCACCATTCTGAAACATTCGCAACACACGCGCCATACCAAGAAATCCTTTACCGGCAGAATGCGCCTGGCAATAAAGTCCAGGACAACCATTCTGTTTTTCAAACCTGCCAGGAGGGTTACTTTTGACAAATGAACAAGCCCAATACTCCCCTCCCCAACGAACGGGACGAACTTTCAGGTCGGTCAGCAGGGTCTTTACATTGCGGCAGCCCACCGAGCAGGATGGCCGGAAGGTCTCTGAACTTGTCGAGCGCTGTCCTCCGCTCGACACAAACTCCCTTTATGCCAACCTGCTCCAGTGCACCCACTTTTCTGACACCTCGGTTGTGGCCGAAGACGAAACAGGAGGTCTCGCGGGATTTATTCCAGCCTACCGTCTTCCCGGACGTCCGGACACCCTGTTCGTCTGGCAGGTGGCGGTAGATCCAGAGGCGCGTGAACTCGGGGTGGGACTTTCGATGCTCGAATCTCTCCTGGACCGGGTGCTTCCTCTCGGCGTCAGATTCCTGGAAACGACCATCTCCCCGAAAAACGCACCGTCACGGGCATTGTTCCTCAGGCTGTTTTCCCGATACCAGGCCGATTACACCACCCGTCTTCTTTTTTCCAAAAACGACCATTTCGGCGGCAAACACGATGACGAAGAGCTCTACCACGCGGGACCATTTTCCGTAACGGGCATACAGAAAAGACAGGAGGAATCATGAAAATATTTGAAGAGAACGAATCAACCGTGCGAAGCTACTGCCGCTCCTTTCCGGTGGTTTTCCAGCAAGCGCGGGGGGCGGAACTGACCTCGACAGACGGTCGGCGTTATATCGACTTCCTGGCCGGAGCCGGCACGCTCAATTACGGTCACAACCATCCCTTTCTCAGACAGGCACTGATCGAATACATCGAACGGGACGGAATCACCCACAGCCTGGACCTTTATACCGACGCGAAGGAAGCCTTTCTCGACACCTTTAACCGGACCATCCTGAAACCCCGGGGAATGGAAGACTATCTCATGCAGTTTACGGGGCCGACCGGAGCCAACGCCGTCGAAGCCGCCCTGAAGCTGGCACGAAAGGTGACCGGAAGGACCAATGTCCTGAGCTTCACGAACGGATTCCACGGATGTTCCGTCGGTGCGCTATCCGCCACGGGCAATCAACACCACCGGGGAGGCGCCGGAATCCCCCTTTCCCATGTCAGCCGGATGCCCTACGCCAATTATTTCGGCGACCAGGTCAACACCATCTCCATGATGGAAAAACTCCTCGACGATCCCAGCAGCGGCATCGACAAACCGGCCGCTGCAATCGTCGAGGTTGTCCAGGGGGAAGGGGGCCTGAACACAGCCTCCGCCGAATGGATGAGAAAACTGGAAAATCTCTGCCGCAAGCACGGGATGCTGCTGATTGTCGACGATATCCAGGCCGGATGCGGAAGGACCGGCTACTTCTTCAGTTTTGAGGAGATGGGGATCCGCCCCGACATCATTACACTTTCCAAGTCCCTGAGCGGATATGGTCTGCCACTGGCGGTGGTGCTGATGAAAAAAGAACTGGATCAATGGAAGGCGGGCGAGCACAACGGAACCTTCCGGGGAAACAACCATGCCTTCGTCACGGCGACGGCATCCATCGAACATTTCTGGAGCGATGATTCCTTCGCCCGAAGCGTCCGTGCCAAAAGCCGTCTGCTTGCCGAACGCCTGCACCGGATCGCCCTCCGCCACGGGCCCCATTCTCTCAAGGTCAAGGGCCGGGGAATGATGCTCGGAATTGCCTGCCCGGACGGAGAAATCGCGGAAGAAGTCTGCCGGGAAGCCTTTCAGAAGGGCCTGATCATGGAAACTTGCGGATCGAATGCGGAAGTCGTCAAGTGCCTGTGCCCGCTGACCATCCCAAAGGATCAGATGAACAGCGCCATGGACATCCTGGAGGAATCCTTCGCCTCTATCCTGAATGAACACGTATCCACGCGATCCTCTTGAAAGGAGCACACACATGATCGTACGAACGCTCGACCAGGCTGAGAAATCCGACCGGCGGGTCGTCACCCGGACATGGGAAAGCACCCGCCTTCTGCTGAAAAACGACCGGATGGGATTTTCCTTTCACATTACAACCATCTATGCCCGGTCAGAAACGCACATTTGCTACCAACATCATCTGGAAGCCGTTTACTGCATCAGCGGTGAAGGTGAGGTCGAGACATTGTCGGACGGAAAGGTTCATCCGATCCGGCCCGGCACGCTCTACGCCCTGGACAGGCACGATGATCATCTGTTGAGAGGGATCACGGAAATGAAACTCGCCTGCGTATTCAATCCGCCCCTGACCGGAAAGGAGGTCCATGACAAAAACGGGGTCTACCCCCTGGAGGCCGATCCGGTAGTCTGAATCCGTCAACACTCATGCATCCACACACTGTTCCAACGAAAAGGGGCCGGATTTCTTTCCGGCACCCGGGGAGGACCATTCATTCATGCCTGCCAAAATGCTCGACCTGTATCCGACACGTCACACCGACAAACCCGAATGGCAGAAACGTCTGGACCCCGTTGTCCATTCGGACGAATTGTCCGGATCCCCCGTACCGCATGAAAAAGTGGAGGGCTTTCGTCAAAAGGGCTATATGGTCTTGCCCGGCCTTTATCAAGAAGCCGAAGTGGCTGTCTTTCGCGCCGAAATCGACCGACTCCGCGCTGATCCGTTGACCCGATCGTCGGAAAAAACCATCCGGGAGCCGGGGAGTGAATCGGTACGCTCGGTATTCGCCATTCACAGGGACAACCCCCTGTTCGCCCGGGTTGCACGGGACGAACGCATCGCAGGAATCGCCCGATTCCTTCTGGGGGGGGATATCTATATTCATCAGTCCCGGCTCAATTTCAAACCGGGGTTCACCGGAAAGGAGTTTTACTGGCATTCGGATTTCGAGACATGGCACGCTGAAGACGGAATGCCCCGCATGAGGGCGGTGAGTTGTTCGATCCTTCTGACCACAAACAACGTCTATAACGGACCCCTGATGCTGATACCCGGATCGCACAGGCATTTTATCCCCTGTGTCGGGGAAACTCCTGAAAATCATTACCGGGAATCCCTCAAGAAACAGGAGTATGGGGTTCCGGATCACAAAAGTCTGGAAGAACTGACCGATCGGTACGGGATTGAGACGGTGACGGGACCACCCGGTACGGCCGTGTTTTTTGATTCCAACATCATGCACGGTTCCAACAGCAACATTACCCCCATGCCGCGGGTCAACCTGTTTTACGTATTCAACCAGACAGGAAACATCCCGGAGGACTTCCTCCGGTCCCGTTCTCCACGTCCGGACTTTGTTGCCGAACGCACAATTTTTGAGCCGCTGGTGATTCAACGGGAACGATTTATCTGATCTATCTGATCAGGTAAAAGACAGGATCAGCTGGGGGCAGGTCAATAGGGAATGTCGATCCCCCTAAAAGGGCACATCCGCCTTGGAGCACCAATAGGACTCATCCTTCGGACGGACTGGAAGGAGCGGATTGGCGACGCGGTTTCCGGACTTGTCCGGCATGTATCCGCCACCATAAGCCCAGCAGAGGTTGTCGATCGCGTTCTGGCTCCCGCCCGCGGCCGCCTTTTTGAGCCAGCGGATCCCCCGCTCGCTATTTTGGGAACACCCCTGTTTTCCGTCGATATAGGCCAGGCCCAAGAGGTTCTGGGATTCCGCATTACCGGAAAGGGCGGCCTTGCGGGGCGCGCAGGTGGCACCCATGGCCGGGGAGGGAGAAAACAGTAGTCCCGCACAGAGCATTCCCCCCGTCAGGGCCAGCAGAACCGCCGACAAAAGAAGCGGGAGAGCTTTTCTGGGAGGGGAAGCGTCTTTCCTCACGATTCGTCTTTCTTTCATCAATACCTCCGATGCCCCCGAGGGAACTCATGGTAAGGCCTCACAACATGACGCGCGACACCAGTGTTCTTACCGGGGATTGGGCAAAACGACAAAATGTACGTGGTTTCTCAACACAAAAACGGTTTTCCCGAACATCTCTCCCGACAGCACCTGAACCTTTCCCTCCGCAGGAGTGACCGAAACGACCGAGGTATTGGAAGGGAGGACGACGACCGTTCCCTTTTCCAGAAAAGACTTGGCCAGTCTCTGCCGGATGGGATCCCGGAGGTCCGACTGCCAGTCTTCCAGCACCCGGCGGTCTTCCGCCGCAAAAATGCCATACCCTTCATCGGCCTTCAGATATCCGACGGCTCCGGCCACCGGGAACACCGGGATGGCCGAAGAACCCGTCAGTCGTTCGCCCAGAAAAAGGCGCTGGATGGGGTAAGCGATAAAATAGACCAACAGACCGAGAAAGACGAAGACGAAAAGGTAGGGCCACGGGTTTTGCCGTCGACGGGTCACGCGCGACAGTTCGGTCCTGGGCATAAAAGATTCCCTCCTCTCTTCCGTTTCTTCGTCCTTCGGACAAAACAGCACAGACCTTTCCCGCTTTTGATATTTCCGCAGGACCTCAACGGATCCATTGTCTTTAAAGCCTCTTTGGTATAGCTTACCATGAGTTCCGGGCAGCGATGCAGTCCTTGTTTTTGCTGCCCACCCTGCCAAAGCGGAGGCGCGTTTGCCCGAATTCATTCTTTTTGCGATTTCCGGACAATACGGGGAGAGTCGACTGTTCTCCCTGACCAATGACCGGTCTTCCGTCCGTTCATGAACGAACAGATGGCAACACCAGCTGTTTTCATCCTGACAGGATTTTTCCTGATCCTGACGGGAAGCGCCCTTTTCTCAAGGTCGGCGGAGCGCCTCGTCAGCAGATTTTTCCGGGGGCACCCTCGTGGAATGCGGATTCTGGGCATCCTCTCCCTCTCCTTGCCCGAAGCCTTGCTTCCCCTGATCGCGTTCTGGACACCAGCGTCCTCCCGAGCAGAAGGAGCGGCAGGACAGAATCTGGATATCGGAGTCGGGGCGATTCTGGGGGCTCCTTCCTTTCTTCTGATTGTCCTCTGGCCCCTGTATCTCTATCGGACGCGAAAAGAAAGACCGGTTCGTCCCGGGCAGCTTCAAAAGGAAATTCCTCTCCTTCTTGCGGCCTTGACCATCGGACTTTTGGCCGGCCTTTCACATAACCGCCTTCTCCATCTCCTGGCCGGTTGTTCCTTGATTGTTCTTTTCGCCTGGATTCTGATCCGGATCCGTCCGGACGCCGGAGAAAACGACGATCATGAAAAAACCGGTGTATTCCGCCCTGTCACAGATTCGGGGCTCTTTCTTCTCTCCTCTGCTCTGATCGTCGCCGGTCCCCGTCTGTTTCTTTCCGGCCTGTTTTCCTTCCAGCATATTTTCCCCGGGGCGACGCCGTTCTGGATTTCGATGATTCTGTCAGCCCTTGCTACGGAGTCTCCCGAGGCTCTCGCCCTCTTTCTGTTCCTCAGGAGAGGAAAAATCCCCCTGGGCTTCGACGTCGTGTGGGGTTCCATCAGTTTTCAGCTGACCGTCCCGCTGGCGATTGGACTTTCCTTTTCACCGTGGGTTTTGACATCCCGACATTTGTTCATCGGAGGGATTCTCCTGGGCGTCCTTCTTGTCAGCCTGGCCTTTGCAAGAAAATCCGCATGAACGCAAACAAAAATGGATCGGCACACCTCACCGGAAGAAACCACCCCCTGACCCGGGCGTTCGGACTGACCAGCCTGTTCGCAGATTTCTCCTATGAGATGGCCCATGTCATTCTCCCGCTCTGGTTATTGCACCTGGGAGGCGAAGCCCTCACACTGTCCGTGCTCGAGATTTTTTCGGAATTCTTCCGGATTGCGGGAAGTGTTGCGGCAAGATGGAGGGGAAACTGGCTGTCCGCGGGAGGACGAATCCGGCTCGGTTACACCCTCTCCATGCTGGCTTCCCCCCTGATGGGTCTGGCCACCGCCCCCTGGCACCTGATCGTTCTCAAAAGCCTGTCGTGGTTTGGAAAGGGGCTCCGGGGCCCTTCGAGGGACGCCGTGTTGTCAACGCTCCTCCCGGCACCCCTTCTTTCCTCTTCTTTCGCCACCATCCGGGCGCTGGACCAGACAGGCGGGATTCTGGGTCCCCTCGCCGCCGTTCTCCTTCTGGGTGTCGTGTCGTCACCTGAGATCTTGTGGATGACAGCTTTGCCGGGGATGATCTGCCTCTGGTTCGTCATCCGTGCGACCCGTCTGGCAGGTGAAATGTCTTCGGAAGAACCTGGGCGCCCGGTTTCATCAGGGCTCATGGCCGGGGATCCCCCGGATCGCCGGCTTCTCCTTTTCCTGTCCAGCCACTTTCTGATCCGGATGGGACTGTTTCCGGCCACCCTGCTCATGTTCGAATTCGGGAAAAATACCGGACTCGACCACTTGATGGGGATCGGCTTTGTCATGGCGAGCCTGGCCCACGTCGGAGCCGCCATGTTCCTGTCGGAATCCCGGAAAGGATCTCCCTGGCAACTTGTCACGACCGGCGCAGTTCTTCTGGCAATCGCCCTGTCCGGACTCGCGGTGGGGAACAACCGCACAGGATTTTACCTTGCAGGCATGATCCTGTGGGGCGTTTCCGAGGTGCTCGTCACGGTGGGCTCGAAATCCCTCGTTCCTCTTCTTTCAGGCGAATCCCGGCGGCTGGATGCTTATGTGTGGCTTGAGATCTCGGGAGCCGGCGGCATGCTCGCCCTGCAGCCTTTCGTCTCCCGACTGTGGGACAGGGGAGATACGTCAGCCGGATTCTGGATGGCGGCGGGAGCCACAGGAATCGGGATCCTTCTCCTGGCGGTCGCCCGAAGCATGCCGGACAGGCAACGTTGACCGGTCCCGAAGCGGGAATGATCAGAAACCCGCAGGCTATCGGGTGGAATAGCGGAAGTTCGTGGAAAATCCGCCGCTCTGTCCGCAATTCGGGAAAAAGTAGTAGTTGCAGGTGGGTGTAAAGGGATTAAAGTTTGCCCCCACGACCGACAATCCGGATACATAGGGCTGGGGCTGCACCCCGACCTGACCGAAGGGAACCATCGGAGGCTGGACAAACTGGTTTAAAAGGGCCGTGGGACCCATGGCGAAAAATGTCGCCGCCGGCGTGATGGTGGATCCCGGCGAACCCAGCTGGGGAACGCCACCTCCGATGAATCCCAGAGAAACATTGGGCGCCCCCGGCTGAATGGCGCCCGGCGGCATGCCCAGAACAGAAGGGGGAACCGGAACGGCGTACAGCTGGACCGGCAGCGTTTGAGAGGGCGACGGCGGGGCGAAGGCACCCGGAAACTGTCCCAGGGGACCCGGCGACTGTGGCTGCACGGGGCTGATCTGTGGCGCCGGATTGAAAGCGGCAGAGCCCGGAAGGGTCGGGACATTGGCATTGGCAACCGGCTGGTAGTGCGGTGAGGAAAAGCCTGGCAAGCCTTCATCCCCGCCTTCGGCGCCGGCGTGCGGATTCGAAACCGTCGACGGATCTCCTGCCCGGAGTGTCAAAAGCAGGGCACCCCATACGATCCACATGGGAAAAAGCAGTTTCTTCAGGGGTTGATGGTCAAAAGGATCGGTCATTCAGGGCTTCCATTCTCCCAGTTTCGAAAGGGATCCGACCAGTGTACGGTTTCCTGGGGGGGATCGTTCAGTCTCATGTATGTCCAGTCCACGGTAAAGGACCGGTGTTCCTTCATCGCCTGCCGGATATGCGCCCCCCGAAGCTTGGCCCGGGTCGTCTGGGGCGGAACCTCCATCGCGGACAGGACTTCCTCCTCCTCCACAAGGCGGTTCACGTTTCCCGACCTGACCAGTATATTATACAACCCCCGGTCGACATGTACATCGTGGTATTGGTAGTCGAGCATCGACAGAACAGGATGGGCCCATTCCAGCCCCTTCGCGTCGCGATAGCGCTCCATCGTGCGGTATTTGATACACCAGTCCATCTCCCGGGAGAGATGTTCCGGATCCCGACCGAGTTCGGTCAGGACTCTTTCCCACAGCTCCAGGATGTCCTGGGAGGCCGGCGGAACAGGGCCCTCCCGTGTCAGGAAAGAGCGGACCGATTCCAGATATTCCCATTGGATCTCGAGGGCCGTCATCTCCCGTCCCCCTTCCAGGCGGACCCTTCGGGTCAGGGTGGGATCCAGGGAAATCTCCCGGATCGAACGGATGGGGTCTTCCAGCGACATCCGGTCGTGCAGTCCGCCTTCCTCGATCACCTGCAACACCAGGGCGGTGGCGCCGACCTTCAGGTAATTGCTGAGCTCGCTCATGTTCGAATCGCCCACGATGATGTGAAGTCGACGGTACTTCTGGGGATCCGCATGGGGTTCGTCCCGGGTGTTGATGATCGGACGGGAACTCGTCGTAGAGCAGGATATTTTTTCCCGGATATGGAGAGCCCGGGGAGACAGGGCGAACATCACCTTCCCCTCCCCGTCGGGGACGAGTCCGCCGGCACCCGCAAAAATCTGGCGGGTGACAAAGAACGGGATCAGCGTCCGGGAGAGCCTCCAGAATGTGACGTTCCGGTCGATCAGGTAATTTTCATGACAACCGTAGGAGTTTCCGGCAGAATCCGTATTGTTCTTGAGAACGAACAGGGAACCGTCCACACCTTCATCGTGGAGGTGGTCGAAGGCAAAATCCACAGCACGCGACAGGATCCGCTCCCCGGCCTTGTCATGCACGACAACATCCCGCACCCTGTCGCATTCGGGAGTGGAGTATTCCGGATGGCTGCCGGTGTCCTGATAGATCCGGGCGCCGTTCGGGAGAAAGGCGTCCCGGGACCAGGAGTTCATCAGGATGCCCTGGAAGAGGAACTCGAGGGCGCGCTCGGGGGGATACGCTTTCTGGCTTTTGTTCTGAAAAACAAAACCGTACTCGCTTTCAAGACCGAAAATCCGGCGCACCATCGCATCACCCCATCATCTATTGGTCTGTTGCCAGAAGCCGCCCCACCTCTTCCGGCAAAAGCCGCCGGAAGCACCGTCCATCGGTGGATCGTTCAAGGACGGCTGCCTCGATATTCATCACCAGATGACCGTTATCGTTTTGTTCCATAAAGCCCGAGCGGACGAGGCCCAGTCCTTCTTTCAGGGTCACCCCCGGCCGGACCCGGTCTTTCAGGAATGTCTTCAGCTGATCGGACCGGCCTCCCACGACGCTTACGAGCGACTCATCAAAGATGGATCCGTCAAAAGAAATCCTGTAAATCTCGTTGGGGCGCTCCCCCGACCCCAGATCGGCCAGAATGATCTCCACCTCCATCGGTTTCATGTCCTGGCTGAAAGAATTTCCGAGGAGTTCCGAATAGGCGTTGGCAAGAGATCGGCCTGTCACGTCCTCCCGGCTGTACATGAACCCCTTGAGATCGGCATACCGGATACCCGCTTTCCGGAGATTTTCGAATTCGCTGTACTTTCCGACACCGGCAAAGGCCACCCGGTCATAGATTTCCGATATCTTGTGCAGGGCGTGGCTGGGGTTATCCGCCACCAGAAGAATCCCTTCGACAACTTCAAGTACCGCGATCGAACGCCCACGGCTGATCCCCTTCTTGGCGTATTCCGCCTTGTCCTGCAGAAACTGCTCGGGAGAGACGTAAAAGGGCATTGTCATGACGGCACCCGCCTTCTGAGGCTTTCCCCTATCCCCTTGAGCGTGCGGGCAACCTCCTCTGCAGGAATCTCCCGGACACCCTCCGCATCGATCACATAGACCAGGGGGAAAATGCCCCGGACAAAATCCGGCCCCCCCGTGCCAAGGTCGTCGTCCGCGGCTTCGTATAGCGCCCGAAGGGAAATCAGGATCCCCTCAGCCTCTTCCATGCCCGGATGGTAGAGCATCTTGAGCACGTTCCTCGCAAACAGGCCGCCCGATCCGTTGGCATGGTATTCATCCTCCTCATAGCGGCCTCCCGCGGCATCGTACTTGAAGATCCTTCCCTGGCCCGTCCGGTCGTCGAAGCCGGCATACAGGGGAACCACCACCAAACCCTGCAGTGCGAGCGGAAGATGTTCACGCACCATCTGCCCCAGCTTGTTCGCCTTTCCGAGGAGGGACAGGGCAACCCCTTCAAGCTTTTCATAATGCTCTATTTCCACACGAAACAGCCGGGACATCTCGATGGCCGGACCGGCTGCCCCGGCGATGGCCACAGCAGACACCCGGTCAACCGGGAAAATCTTCTGGATGGCCCGATCTGCCACCTGGTAGCCTTCGGACGCCTGACGGTCCGCCGCCATGATGACGCCCGAACGAAAGGTCATCGCCAGCACCGTCGTACCATGCCACACAGGTACGGAGCCCGGAGAACCGGCAGGATACATCCTGGAGCTGTCCATGCCACCGGACAGTCCGGCGGCCGGAGCTGAACCGCCGCCCGACCGGACCATGTTGAGAAGTTCGACAAACGAGGATCCCCCCCACCACAGGGAACCGTCATTGACTGGAATCAAGAGCGCTCCTCCGGGCTATTCGCCACCTTTCTGGATAAAGGACTTCACAAAAGTCTCCGCGTTTTCTTCCAGTATTTCGTCAATCTGGTCCACCAGAGTGTCGGCTTCTTCCTTTATTTCCTCCGCCTTCTGGCGGGTATGGGAAGGCACCTGACCCACCTGGTCCTTTTCTTCTTGGCTGGGAGATGTCCCCGCATGTTTTTTTGTTTCGCTGTCTTTTGATGCCATCTGTCACCTCACGGTCGAACAATCACTCTCCGGCAGGAAGTGGACTCAGGGCTCTCAACAACTCCCCCACCGAGCCGGACTTTCCCATCAGGGCACCCACACGTTTCTGCGTGCCCTTCCAAGGATCCCCCAGGGCAAGCCTCTTGAGGGGTCCCTCTCCCGGGTCAACCACAACCGAACTCCAGCTGACCGCGTGAACCCGCGTGAGAAACCGGCGGAGCATCTCTCCCCGGAAATAGGCGCGGGTTTCTGAAGGCGGATGTGTGAGTGCTTCCTCCACCTCCATCGGATCAACAAGCCGGTCCACCTGACCCGTGTTCTCGAGCATGGAAAAAATACCGCGATCCGGTCGGAGGTCGTGATACTGGAAATCCAGCATCTTGAGCCGGGAATCCGTCAGCTCCCACCCTTTTTTCTCGCGGTACCTCGACAGGACCGACCACTTAATAGCCCAGTCGACAGTCCTTGCCAGACCGGCGGAAGACCGCCGGAGCATCACCAGCACGTTCTCCCACCGCCCGATAATATCGGACGATTCGGCATCCATCCCTTCGCGTTCCAGATATTGACGGACCTGGGAGCAGATGACTTCCTGACATTCCAGGGCGGTCATCGTTTTACCGTTTTCAAGTCCCAGGGGAAGCTGAAGAGACATATCCATTCCCACACGCCGAAAAGACTCCACCCAGTCGGAAAAAACCGGTGGTTCCAGGGCCCCGGCTTCCAGGGCCCGGAGGACCAGAAGCGTCGTCCCGACCTTCAGGTAGGTGGAGATCTCCGACAGGTTCGAGTCGCCGGTGATCACATGGAACCGCCGATAGAGGGAACGCTCCGAGTGGGGTTCGTCCCGGGTGTTCACCACCGACCGATGCACCATGGTGGAAAGGCCCATCGGAATTTCAAAAAATTCGGCCCGCTGCGACAGAAAATACCGGCCGGATTCCTCCGGATTCTGGTCCGATCCCAGTTTCCCGGCACCGCAGAAAACAATCCGCGTCACCAGATGGGATGAAATACTCCGGGCCAGCACGTCAAAAGGAAGCGAGCGGGGAAGAAGGTAGTTTTCGTGGTACCCCCAGGAATTTCCTTTCCCGTCCGAATTGTTCTTCAGAACCAGAAGGGGTGGGCCCCCGTCCTGACGTGCGGAAAAAGCGCCCTGACAGAGCGACACCATTCTGTCTCCCGCCTTTTCAAAACGGACCACGTCCCTGACGGAGGCGCACTCGGGTCCGGAATATTCCGGATGGGCCCCGTCCACATAAAGCCTTCCACCGTTGAAAAGAGGCTTGTTCAGGGATCTGTTGTCGGCATCGTCCGGGTTTTCCCGCTCACCTTCGGCCAGAAATCCCCTGGCATCATGCCGGGGATCCTCGTTCTCGTAATCCCAGAGCACAGGAGCGTGAAACTGTTCGGACACTTGTCCGATCAGATCCGCGGAGAGCCGCTCCGGATCTTCCGGGGGCCTGTTGGACCAGGACAGCCCGTATTCGACTTCGGTTCCGACAATACCGGCGATCCGGTCGTTTTGCCCTTCAGCCACATCTCCTCCCGATACCTTCTAGAGGTAATGTCCCGCCGGCAGTGTTTCAATGGGACGGGCTTTGGGCGAACGGCCAGCCAGCGTCTTGACGTGGGTGATCCGTTCGCTCTTCCTACCGGCAATCCGGGCCCAGTCGTCCGGATTGGTGGTATTGGGCAAATCCTCGTTTTCCTGATACTCCCGACGGATACCCGACAGGATGTCCTCCAGCTGCAAGCCCCGGGCAGCGGGCTCCCGAATTTCCCGCTTGATGGCTTCCTTCTTGGCCCGTGCCATGATGCCCTCGATCATCGCTCCGCTGGAAAAATCCTTGAAATACAGGACCTCCTTTTCTCCATTGGCGTATGTCACTTCCAGAAACCGGTTTTCGTCCGTCTGGGCGTACATCCGGGCGACCGCCTGGTCGATCAGCGATTCGACGGCTTTCTGCCGGTCGTGACCGGCGGCGGAAAGGACTTCCCGGGAGAGAGGGATCGGTGCCCGGAAGTATTTGGAAAAGATCAGCTTGGCCTTGGCTTCGGTGGGGCGGTCTATCCGGACCCGCACATCAAGCCGTCCAGGCCGGAGGATGGCCGGATCGATCAGATCCTGCCGGTTGGAAGCGCCGATCACAATCACGTTCCGGAGCCGCTCCACCCCGTCAATTTCAGCCAGGAACTGCGGCACGATGGTACTCTCCATGTCCGACGACACCCCTGACCCCCGTGTCCTGAAAAGGGAATCCATCTCGTCAAAAAACACGATGACGGGAACCCCTTCCCGGGCTTTTTCCCGGGCGCGGGCAAATACCTCCCGGATCTGGCGCTCCGACTCGCCCACATATTTGTTCAGAAGTTCGGGTCCCTTGACATGGAGAAAATACGATCGGGCATCGCCGCCGTGTATCTCCTCCATCCGGCGACCGACCGCATTGGCGACGGCTTTCGCGATGAGCGTCTTCCCGCAGCCCGGAGGACCATAGAGGAGGATTCCCTTGGGTGCGGGGAGATGATAATCCTTGAACAGGTCGGGGTAGAGAAACGGCAGCTCGACTGCGTCCCGGACAATCTCGAGTTCTTCGTCCAGCCCCCCGATATCGTCAAATGTGACGTCGGGGATCTCTTCCAGGACCACCTGTCCCACTTCGCTCTTGGGAAGCTTTTCCAGGATCATCCCGCTTCTGGCGTCCATCATGACGTGATCACCGACGGCCAGAGATGGGGCCGGTAAAACCTCTGACAGGAGGGCGGCCCGATCCACCCCGGATTCTCCGCTGACAATGATCCTTCCGGAATCCAGGATTTCCTTGACATAGACAATCTCTCCCTGGCGTTCGGGAGGAGCGGGGCTGATGATATTGAAGGCTTCGTTCAGGAGCGTCGGCTCTCCGGGATGAAGGAGAGACAGGTCAAGTTCAGGCGAAACCTGGACGCGCATTTTTCGTCCGGACAGGTAGATGTCCGCTTCCCGACGGTCGGGGTAGAGGGTGTCCAGGGTTGCGAATGTATTGGGCGGAGCGGTCAGCTTGGCGATTTCCTCCTTCAGGACCCGGATTTCCTCGCGGGCCTTGCGGAGCGTCTCTTCCAGCTTTTTGTTCATGGCGGCGGCGGTTTCCAGAAGGCTCTGGGATTCCGACTGCTCCTCGACGTGGCGCTCGAGGAGACGGATGCGCTGGTGCAGGCGCTCGACATCCGGTTCGGCGCTTCCTTCCGGCCGGCTGTCTCTGGGAGTCACGAATGGCTCCGCGTTTCTTCCTTCGTCTTCAGGTTTCCGTGACATATCACTTGACCCTCCCGAAAGATCGCGGTTCTGACACTTTGGCGACGGGGCCGGTCTGATCGTTAAGCCCCGGACGCCCTGTCATAGTCGAGTATAACACCCCTCCGGAAGACGGTCAAACAAAAGAGGGCCAGAAATGGCGATTCCTGGCCCTCCACAAGCCATTTCGGGGGTCTGGACCCTTTCCCAGTTCAGAGCCGGGCAAGGTCCTCCTCGATTTTTTCGACATGGCCCTCGACCTTGACCCTCGGGTACACCTTCCGGATAACACCCTTCTCGTCGATCAGGAAGGTCGTTCTTTCAATTCCGACCGTTTTGCGGCCATACATGTTCTTTTCCTTGATCACTCCGTAGGATGCGGATACCGACCCGTCCGTATCCGCCAGAAGCGGGAACGTCAGGTCATATTTTTTCCGGAATTTCGCATGGCTTTCCACGGTATCCTTTGAAATGCCCATCACAACGACGCCCTTGCCGGACAAGTCCGGGAGGCGATCCCGAAAGTCGCAAGCCTCCCGGGTGCAACCCGGCGTGTCGTCCTTCGGGTAAAAATAAAGGACGACCTTTTTCCCCCTGAAATCCGACAACCGGACGGGGGAACGGGAATACCCCTCGACCTCCAGGTTAAATTCCGGCGCCATGTCTCCGGCTTTCAATTCTTCAGCCACATCTCTCTCCTTTCATTGTCTTTTCGGCATCCCGGTGGACCAGGATGATACCATTCATTTCGAGCCGGCGTTCAGGATGACCGGAAGACCGTTCTTCCCGCCCCCGATGATGATGACCTTGGTGTTGGGACTCTTGGCGATCCTTTCCGTCGCACGGATACCCTTCCAGACCAGATATTCGCGCGTAAGGTTGCTCTGGACGATCTTCTGGAAGGCCGCGATTCCCTGCGCTTCGATCCGTCTTTTCTGGGCTTCTTTCCGGGCCACGTCAAGGACGTATTCCATCCGCTGGTAGTTCTGTTCCTCGGTCAGCTTGCGCTCGATCGCCACCCGGATCACCTCCGGTAGCCGGACGTTTCTGATCAGAAATCCCGTCACCTCGATGGGGTAGGGCTTCAGTTTATCCCGGAGGTTCTTGAGGATTTCTTTTTCAATCAGCTCCCGCTGGTTCGAATAGATCTGTGACGGTGTGTAACGACCGACAATCTTCCGGGCTTCGCTGCGGACATAGGGGGCGATCAGCACATGATAGTAATCGGGTCCCACGGTTTCCTGCAACGTCGGCAGGGTCGCCGCCCCTACCCGGTAGATGACGGATGAGTCCATGCCGATGGGCAATCCGTTGATCGACAGGACGTGCAGATGGATCCGGGCTTCCTGGGTCCGGAGATCATAGATATACATCCTGTTCCAGGGAGCGATGACCTGGACGCCCTCCCGGTATACCTGGGCGGTGTCCGTCCCGTGCGATATGTCCCAGAAAACACCGGCCTGCCCGGGATTGATCGAAACGATGCATCCCGGCAGCCACAGGAGAAACAAAAAAAGAAGGACTCTTTCCGGCCATCGACCAAAGAACCTCTCTTCTTTCGTCCCTTTCCTCCCCCATTGCAAACGACTGGCAACCTTCAACATTGTGGTCTCCTTCATCTCTTTCAACGGGCGTTAAGGCCCCACGTGAATCAGGTTCATGATCGCCGGCCCCCGGTCCGCGGCCTCGGAAAACTGTCCGAGGATGAATCCGTCCGAAACCCGGATGACGCGGGTCGTCAGTTCGATCTGAGGACCCAGGTCGGTATAGTTTCCCAGGACCATCCGGTCCGCTCCCGCCTTCCGGCCTGCCCGGATAACGGTCTGTGTATCCAGGATGCCCTGGTTGATCGCTTCCTGCCGCATTGCCTGATGGATCCGTCCCGGATCGATAACATGGTAGCGTCCGGTGTTCGCCAGCCTTTCTCCCAGTTTCTGGGCCAGTATCCGTCCGAAGGAATGGGCAACGCCGCCCGAGTCCGTATACTTGACGACCGCCACATACAGTCCGACTTCCCCTCCGGAGCTATGGTCCAGGATCGCTTCGAGTTTTTTGCCCATCCGGTCGGTCAGTTCATCAATCGTCTGGGCCGGAGGGCCCGGAAGGACCACACCCGTCTCCTTTGGGGGAACGTACGGAATGGCGGGAGACGACTGGCAGCCCGGGAAAAAAACAAGGATCCCCGCCAGAAGAATCCCTCCTGCCGGAATGATTCTCTTCGGTGTTTCCATCTTTTCAGCTCCCCAATGTACCAGGGTTCATCCGGAGGTCGTGCTCAAGCCTGAGTTCGTCCAGGAGCTCCTTCAAATCCAGAGACTCCTCCCCGGAGATCCCCCCGCCTAACGTCCTGTTTTCGATTTCCCGTTCCAGATGAAGCCACTTGGCTTCCGGAACGAACCGTTCCGTCTCGAGGTCGTGTTCGATATTCTCCAGCGCTTCTTTCAGTTCCTCGTAAGCACTTGCCATCCCTACCTCCTTTGATTGGGGCAGCCAACACACCGTGCCCTTGCTGAAATCATACACCCGACCCTTTCCTTTTGCCTCAAGAATGATCCGGACCATCATTTTGAGGAAAACACATGAAAACAGAAAGGAAAAAACCGGACGCTCGACAACGGCTAAAAAAATACGGCATGATGGAACCGTTCCTTGAAATGGAAGTGGTATAATGATATTCATTCGTGAGAACGGCAGGGGACAGGGAACGGGGTCGCCCGGAGAAGTCTTTTTGCCTGTCCTGATACCTTCCAGGCAATCGTTCCCTGCCATCCGGCAATGGCAATCAATTTTTTGTTGAAGGAGGGTCCGATGAGAATACGACAAGTGGGCGTGCTGATGGCTGGACTGTCTTTGGCTTTCATGGCGGTCGCGGGCACCGGTACCGCCTGGTCCGCCGAAAAGACTTCCGTCAAGATCGTCTCACCGAAAAGCGGGGCGGTCGTCCACGATCCCTTCATGCTCAAATATATTTACCATAAGGGTCCACGGGCCAATCATGTGCATGTCTATGTGGACGGGACCCTCTACAAGCCGACGCATGCGAACCCTGTCCGGATGGACATCCCCAAAGGAAAGCACGTGATCACCGTCAAGGCGGCCACGCGCCACCACCATCTTCTGGGACCCAAAAGCCAGGTCACGGTCAACGTTCAGTAAGAGAATCAATGACGGACGTTTTTCCGATGGAAGAACGTCCGCTTTCTGTTCATTGTCCCACCATCAGGACCGCCGCACCTTCAATGCGATCTTCCTTCAGATCCTTCAGGGCCATAAACGCCTCTTCCAGCGGGTAAACTGTTGTACGGGGAACAATGGCACCGCTCTCTGCCCAGGCGAGAAGCTTCCGGCCGTCATCCCGTGTATTCGCCGTGACCGAACCCATCGATTTCTCATAAAACAACAGGGATTCATACTCCAGGGACGGGATGTCCGAAAGGTGGATTCCGGCGATCAGAAGCCGCCCCCCCCGATCGAGACGCGACAGGACGGGAGGAACCAGCTCTCCGGCCGGGGCGAAAAGAATGGCCCCGTCAAAAGAATCCTCCGGGGTTTCAGCGGGTCCCCCCACCCAGTCGGCTCCCATTCTGCGGGCAAAATCCTGATGTCTCGGGCCACGACTTCCGACCGATACCCGCATGTTGCGGTCCTTTGCCATCTGGAGAACAAGATGAGCGGAGGCTCCAAAGCCGTAAATCCCCAGATGGGCACCCCGGGGAAGCTCCAGTCGGGAGAAGGCCCGATATCCGATAATTCCGGCACACAAAAGCGGCGAGAGCTCTTCGGCCGGGATACCATCCGGGAGCGTGTAGATAAAATCGGCGGCAGCCACCACATACTCGGCGTATCCGCCCGGTTGGTGGTAGCCGGTAAATCGGGGTGAAAGGCAGAGGTTTTCGTCGCCCCTCAGACAATACCGGCAATGGCCACAGGCCCGGTACAACCATGCCACGCCGACGCGCTGTCCCGTCCGCAATCCCGAAACACCACCCCCCAACGCGACAATCCGCCCCACAACCTCATGGCCAGGCACAACCCCAATCCGGCATTCCGGAAGGTCACCCTCCACGACATGGAGATCGGTCCGGCATACCCCGCAGGCCTCCACCCGGACAAGGACCTCTGTGTCTCCGGGTGCGGGGACGGGAACCTCCTCCATCCTGAGAGAGTCAGGTCCGAGTGGACCCACCCGGGCGACCACCAGTCTCTTCATCCTTCACCTCCCCCCTATGTTTTGCAACGCGCTTCAGACGGTTTTGCAGGAGCCTTCGGTCGGCCTGTTTTTCAGAACCCGTCGCAAGATCCGCTCGAGCAGGCACCAGCGGGTCAGGGATGACTGCAGGAGGTTCGCCCCCACAAAAGCGGTGAGCCACAGCCAGTTCGGGGATTCATAGTGGGCCAGGAGAAGGCTGACCAGAATGAAGGTTCCCGCAAATCCGCGGACGATGCGTTCGATGCTCATGATGTCTTTTCTCCTTGACTGAAGGGTGTTGGTTTCATGATACCTCCAAAGAGGCCTCCTCCGTTCCCCCGGCCTTCCGGTTCCAGGACGGGCCTTCGATCCGCTCGATCAGGAGCGGAACGACAAACAAGGTCAACAATGTCGAAACGATAGAGCCGGACAGGAGCGAAATGGCCATGCCCCGGAAAATCGGGTCGTCCAGAATGACGAAGGAACCGACGACCAGCGCGAGGGCGGTCAAAATGATCGGACGCGTGCGAACGGCACCCGTCTCCAGGATCGCCTGGTGGACGGGGATGCCTTCCGACCGTTTGACATGCAGAAAGTCCACCAGGAGGATGGAATTTCGCACCATGATCCCACCGAGAGCGATAAAGCCGATCATGGACGTCGCGGTAAAGTTCGACCTGAGAAGGATATGGCCGGGAATGACCCCGATCAGCGCCAGAGGAATCGGGCTCATGATGATCAGGGGCGTGACGAAGCTTTCGAACTCGGCAACAACCAGAAGATAGATCAGGATAATCGCCGCGCCGAACGCCAGCCCCATATCCCGAAAAGTCACATAGGTCACCTGCCACTCCCCGCTCCAGCGGATGGACAGGTTTTTCTGGGAAAAAGGGTATCCCGTAAAATAGGAGACAACCGTCCGGTGCTCCTTCCGGCTCTGTTCCGATATTTGCCTGGAGAGGTCTACCGCTTCGTAGACCGGGCTCCTGTCCGATCCGATCGTGTTACCCACCACGTACACCACCGATCGCAGATTTTTGCGGTAAAGGGTTTCTCCGGCGAGGGTCTTCTCGACATGAACCAGGCTGCTGACCGGCACCAGATCCCCATCCTTTCCCCGCACGAGGATCGTGTTCAGGTTATGAATACTGGATCGGAGGGCGCTGGGATACTCGACAAGGATCGGCACATACCCCTTTCCGGTAGAGGTGTGCAGCACCCCCGTCATCTTGTGCAGGCCGATCGACAGGGCCTCGGCTATTTCGGACGTCGACACACCCGACAGTGCCGCCTTTTCCTGATCCACGCGGATCTTGTACAGGGTTTGCGGCGCCTCAAGAGAGCTGTCCACATCCACAACACCCGGCATTTTCCGGAAAATACCTTCAACCCGCCGGGCTTCGGCATCGATCTGTTCCCGGTTTTCTCCATAGATCTCGGCGGTAATCGGCGAGAACACCGGTGGCCCCGGAGGGACCTCGACGACTTTGATCCGGGCTGAAAGCCGGCGGGCGACAGGCTGCAGTGACCGGTCGATCTGTTCCGCGATCCGGTGGCTTTCCTCTGACCGGCGAGACTTGGGAAGGAGATTGACATGCACTTCCGCGACCTTCTTCCCTTCCCGCAAATAGTAATGGCGGACAAGACCGTTGAAATCGAATGGAGCGGCCGTTCCGACATATACCTGATCCATCCGGACCCAGGGGTTTTTGCGGACCACCTGTTCAATATCCCGCGCCGCGCTGGCTGTTCCTTCGAGCGTCGTCCCGGCGGGCATGTCGATCACCACGTCGATCTCGCTCTTGTTGTCGAACGGCAACATTTTGAGAAGCAAGGTCCGTTCATAGAAAAATCCCATGACACCCACCGTCAGAAGAACGACAGTCCCCAGAAAAATATTCTGTCGAAGACGGGATTGCAGCAGCGGCTTCATCAGAACATGGTAGAAATGGCGAGACCATGCGTCCATGCGGGCACTGACGGGATTATGATGTCCTCCCGGACGGATCAGACGGATGGCGAGGTAGGGGGTTACGATCAGCGCCACCAGGAGGGATCCCATCATGGCCATGGAGGCGTTCACCGGAATCGGGCGCATGTAGGGGCCCATCAATCCGCTGACAAACGCCATGGGCAGAAGGGCTGCGATCACCGTGAACGTGGCCAGGATCGTCGGATTGCCGACTTCGTTGACGGCCACAATCGCTCTGCCGGTCAGGGTTTCCTTGTTGTTTTTCCCGAATGTCAGGTGAAAATGTCGATAGATGTTTTCCACCACCACGATCCCGTCATCGACCAGGATTCCGATGGAAAAGATCAGGGCGAAGAGCGTGACCCGGTTGACCGTATAACCGATCATCATGGAAAAGAAAAGGGTGAGCGCCAGCGTGACCGGGATGGCCACTGCCACAACGCCCGTTTCCCTGACGCCCAGCGCCACACCGATCAGAAAGATGACCGACAGGGTCGCGACCAGAAGGTGTTTCAGGAGGTCGTTGGCCTTTTCGTTGGCCGTGTGGCCGTAGTTGCGGGTCACCGACCACCGGACGTCCTTCGGCAAGAGGGTCTTTCCGAGTTCGTCCATTTTCCGGATCATGCGGCGGGAGATCGTCACCGCATTCACGCCTTTCTTTTTGGCAACAGCGACGGTCACGGCAGAATATCGCCCCGGATCCGGTTCAGAACGTCCCCGGTTCATCCAGACGTAGTTTGTTACCGGCCCCGGCCCGACGGTCACCCGGGCGACCTCGGACAGGTGGACATCCTTTGTTCCGGAAACACCGACGACCAGATTCTTCACCTGCCCCACACTCTCAAGCCCTCCCCTGAGCGTGACCCGGAACGACACATTACTCCTGTCGAAGCTGCCGAGAGACAGGCTGGCGTTGGATGAGTGAAGCGCGTGCTGGACGTCCAGAACCGTCAGGTGATGCGCCCGCAGTGCGGAGGGGTCCAGAAGAATCCTGACCGTCCGTTCCCTCCCTCCGATCACCAGCACATCACTGGTTCCCGGAAGGCGCTTGAAACTGGAGGCGATGCGCCGGGCCAGGCGGCGGAGGTGATAGTCCGACTGGGTGGCAGAATAAATCGTCACCGCCAGGACCGGAACATTGTTGATATCCTTGGACCGGACGATGACGGGCCCGACCCCGGCCGGAAGATAGGCCCGGCTTTTCATCACCTCTGCGTAGACCTTGACGAGGCTCGGTTCCATGGATTCACCCACATGGAAACGGACCGTCACAATGGCAGAACCCCTTCGGGAGGCGGAGTAGACGCTCTTGACCCCCTTGATCCGGCTCAGGTGGCGTTCGAGGGGGGCAGTGGCGGTGCGTTCCATTTCTTTGGGCGAGGCGCCGGGATAATGGAGGAACAGGTCGATCACCGGGACCTTGATCTGGGGATCCTCTTCCCGTGGCGTCCCCATAATGGCCAGCGCTCCGGCAAGAAGAGAAACGATCACAAAGATGGGCGTCAGGCGGGAATGGATGAAACGCTTTGCGATCTTGCCCGAAAGACCCAGCCGGTATGTTTCAGGATCATGGCCATTTCCGGCGCTCTCCGGCATCGTTTTCATGATGCGATTTCCGGGGTGACGGCCGCTCCGTTTTCCAGACGGGATCCCGGATGGATCACCACAGTTTCCCCTTCCGAAAGGCCAGACAGGATTTCAATCTGCCCGTCCCGGACCTCTCCCGTCCGGACATACTGGAGGTAAGCCCGATTGTTCTCCACCACGAAGACCTCCTTCAGGCCGTCCTTGTCCAGGACGGCCGTCGGGGGAAGAAGGAACCGGGTTTCTTTCCCCACCGGGACAAACAGCGTACCGAACTCTCCCGGGCGCAACTTCCGGGCGTCAGACGGCGAAACATCCGCCCGGATGCGCACCGTATGCGTCACAGGATCTGTCCCGGCGGCGATCTCCCTGATGATGACTGAAAAAAACACCGGAGGGTTTCCGGCTCCGAATCTCACCTTCTCCCCCTTCTCTATCTCCCGGGCCCAGAGGGATGGCACATGGGCTTCCACACGCAATCTGACGGGTTCGATCACCTCGACCAGGGGAGTTCCCGGGGCCACCGTGTCCCCTTCCCGAACGAATTTTCCGGAAATCATCCCGGAAAACGGGGACCGGATGGCACTCCAGCCCAACACGGAATGCGCACGCTGATCCTGGGCCCGGGCGACGTCCAGATTTTTCCGGGCCCGATCCCATTCGGCGCGGGTGGCGCTCGCACTTCTGAACAGCGCGTCAATCCGGGAATAGTTTTTTTCGGCTTCCAGGAGTGTGGCGTCCGCCGCCCGGACAGCGGCACCCTGGGACTCCCCGGAAAGACGGATCAGGAGGTCCCCCTTCCGGACACGTTGCCCCAGACGGACCGGAATCGCAACGACCCGTCCCGACACCCGGCTTCTCATCAACGCGTCATGACGGGCTTCGACGACGGCGGATACATGTCCGTCCCGGGATCCGCCCGATGGGCGGACAACCACGACCTCCACCGGCAGAGTTGACGGGCTGCGCGATTCCGCTTTTGATCCGGACTTTCCGGGGCCGTGACAAGCGGAGATTCCCCCCGCTATCAGGCATGCCCCCACCATTCCGACCGTTGACCACCCGATTCTGCGTAGCATCTCTTCAATTCCCCTGTCATGGACGGAACGGGCCTCCGGAGGCCCGCCGCCGCCGGTTTAGTCAAAAATAGGCAAATTCCGGTGAAGACCCCCGGTGACCCACAATAGATTGGCCATGGATTCTTCCAGACGGTAGTTGTCGGAAAGCTCCTGGAGACGGATGTCATGATAACGGGCTTCCGCGCGAAGGAGACGGACAACGCCGGCCAGTCCGGCCCGGTAACGGGCCCGGACGATATGGAGGGCTTCCCGCGCCTGCAGCACTGCCTGGTGATCCGCCCGGATGGATTCCTGCGCCACCATCGCCGTCGTCAGGCTTCTGGAAACCTCATAGCGGAGGCCCCGGGTCAAATCCTCTTTCTTGTACAGGGCCATGCGGAGGCGAAGCCGGGCCTGCTGGCGGCCTTCGAGGTCGGACAACCCGTTGAGGAGATTCCAGCTGACCTGGCCGATGGCGGTATAGGACTGCTTGCCCCAGGCACTCAAACCCTGGTTGTATTCGTTATAGATTCCCTGGGCAGTTACCTGCGGAAGGAATCCCGACAAGGCCTGGTGAACCTGCCGATCCCGGACCTCCACCTCCTGGGCGACGGCCCGGTAGTCCGGACGCTCCCTCAGAGCCTGGTCCACAAGGGCCGGCTCGCCCTTTGCGGCCAGCTCTTTCAGCAGGGCGGGAGCGGTATCGGAAAAACGGACAGGAATCTCCAGGCGTTCCTCCGGCAAAACCTTCCTCCCCAGAAGCCGGGACAAGGAGAGGCGAGACAGGGTGGCATCCCTCCGGGCCTTGAGCAGAAGGACCCCGAGACGGGTCGCATGCACCTTTGCGCGCAGATAGTCCGACCGCAACAATGTTCCCCGGGCCCACTGGTCATGGGCAGTTTTGGCGTCGACCTCCGCCGCCCGGAGATCGGCTTCCACCACCTCCACCCGCCTGTCTGCCAGGAGGACCCCCAGATAAGCCCGTGTTACATCGAAAATCAGTGTCTGGCGTTTCCAGTTCGATAGCTCCTTCGCCCGGGCCTCTCGATGGACTGCCGCCTGGGACCCGTAAAATCGGTTTCCCCCGTTGTATATCGTTTCGGAGAGGGTGGTGGCGAAACCGAATGTCTGGGTATAGGAAGGGTTGTCCAGGTTGTTGATGTTCGACAACGTCGACTGGCTGACAATCCCTTCGTTCAGAAGGATGCCGAAGGCCGTCAGGGGGTTGTTCGTGTTGATGTAGGTTTCGCTGACGGCCAGCGAGGGGAGATAAGATCCCCATGCGGCGATCTTCTGGCTGTGGGTCAGCTTTTCCCGAAGACGATCCGCCTTCCACGCCGGGTTGTTCCCCAGGGCAAGATCGACCGATTGCCCCAGTGTCAGGGCAAGGGCGTTCGTCGTCAGCCATGGCAGGAAAGCCATCAGCCCCCCCAGAACGTACCGGGAGATCCCCGTTGCCATCCGTTCCCTCCGATAACAGCCCCTTTTCTCATGCAGGAGCTTCATGGATTCCCCTCCCCGCCGGCATAAGCTTCCCGGCAGAACAACACTTCCATCAGTTCGAGAAAATCATGGACCCGACGATCCGAAATACCGTAAAAAACCTGGTGTCCTTCCCGGCGGGAAACGATAATGCCCCGGTCTTTCAGCAAGGTCAGATGCTGGGAGAGGTTCGACTGGCTGATTCCGAGTTCCCGGGCGAGCTCGTTGACGCTCCACTCATCCCTGGACAACATCTTCAGAAGACGCAACCGGACCGGATGCCCCAGAATCTTGAGGCACCGGGCACCGGAGTCGAATTTCGCCAAGGATTTCCGGGAACCATTTATATTATAATCCATGAATATTATAATTTCATAATATTAAAACCGGGTCAAGCCCCTCACCGGCAAAAGAAATCTCTTTCGGGCATCCGTTGGCGGAATTGGCGTTGGGTGTGATACCGGTCAAACGGAATTTGATTTCGGGACCGGCTCCCGGTAGATTAAGGACCGGCTCCGGAAGGCGTGCCTGTCCGGAAAGACAATCATCCTGGAAAGGAAGGCGGAGTGGCGCAAACCAAAAAAGGCATGGTGCTTCTGTTTCTTTTTGTTTTTCTGGGAGCGGCCCTGGGGTCCATCCTGACCGCCATTTTCAACGTCTTCGTTCCTTCGGGCCCCCTGGCACACATCTTTCTGTCCCAGGTCACCGTCGGCTCCGTCCACCCGATCACCCTCGGCCTTATCCTGATGGATCTGACCTTCGGCCTCGATTTGCACATCAATCTTCTGAATATCCTGGGGATGGTCATGGGGTATTACGTCTACCAGAACTCCTGAGAGAAACTCTACCCCGAACGGCCCTTGCGACGCCGTATCTTTCCGACCTTGACGTTCTTTCCGTCCGGATCCCGCCCACGTCCCCGCAAGATATCACGATAATATGCGGCCTTTTCGAAGTCGAGCGCCGAAGCGGCTTTTTCCATCAGCGCCCTGATCTCTCCGTCTGACAGGGCCTCACCGCCGCCGGTTGCGGTCCGTTCGCGGAATACCTCCGTCAGGGCGACATCGACATAATCGCCTTCCGACACGGCGTACAGACTGTCGGGAATGTCCTTCATAATCCCCTTCGGAACGATTCCCCGTTCCCTGTTGAAGGCCAGCTGGATCTCGCGGCGTCTCCCGGTTTCCGCGATCGCTTCCGCCATGGAATCCGTCATCTGATCCGCATAGAAAATGACTCTTCCCCGGATATTCCGGGCGGCTCGTCCCGCCGTCTGGATCAGGGATCGGCGTGAGCGGAGAAAGCCCTCCCGGTCCGCATCCAGGATCGCCACAAGCGAGACTTCCGGAAGATCCAGACCCTCCCGGAGAAGATTGATTCCCACAAGGACATCGAATTCGCCTTTCCGGAGATCGCGGAGTATCTCCATCCGTTCCAGCGTGTCGATCTCCGAATGCAGGTAACGGACCCGCACATGACGTTCTTCCAGGTATTCCGTCAGGTTTTCCGCCATTTTTTTGGTCAGCGTCGTGACCAGGACACGATCGCCCAGCTTGACCGTCCGCCGGATTTCCTCCAGAAGATGATCCACCTGATGGGTGGCCGGAAATACCTCGATCTCGGGATCGCACAATCCCGTCGGCCGGATGACCTGTTCCACCGTCACGCCACCCGACATCCTGAGCTCGTAGGGCCCCGGAGTCGCCGAAACGTAAATAGCCCGGGGGATGATCTGTTCGAATTCGAAGAATTTGAGAGGACGGTTGTCAAAAGCGGACGGAAGGCGGAAACCATACTCCACCAGGCTTTTCTTCCGCGAATAATCACCGTGGTACATCCCCCCGACCTGGGGAATGGCGACATGGCTCTCGTCGACCAGAACCAGAAAGTCTTTCGGAAAATAGTCCAGGAGGGTGGGAGGAGGCTCACCCGGACGTCGGCCCGACAGATGGCGGGAATAGTTTTCGATACCATGGCAATACCCGATTTCCCGGATCATCTCGAGGTCGAAAAGGGTCCGCTGCTCGATTCTCTGGGCTTCCAGGAGCTTTCCGGATTTCCGGAACTCCCGGATTCGGAGCAAGAGTTCCTCTTCGATACCTGCCAGGGCCCTTTCAAGCTCTTCCGGCGGAAGGACATAATGGGTGCCCGGATAGATGATGATCGACGGAATGACGGCCAGTTCATGTCCGGTCAGCGGATCCATCTCGCGGATCCGCTCGATTTCGTCCCCGAAGAGCTCCACCCGGATCGCCCTGTCTTCGTATGAAGCCGGAATGATGTCGACAACATCCCCGCGGACCCGGAAGGTTCCACGGGACAGTTCGATGTCGTTCCTCTGGTACTGGATCGTGACCAGCCGTTCGATCAGTTTTTCCCGTGACAGGATCTGGCCCCGTTCCAGATAGAGATGCATTTTCTGGTAGGACTCCGGGGAACCCAGGCCATAGATGCAGGACACCGATGCCACCACAACCGTGTCACGACGGTCCAGGAGAGAAGATGTGGCAGCGTGACGCATGCGGTCGATCAGGTCGTTGACCGCCGAATCCTTTTCGATATAGGTGTCGGTGGAGGGAATATAGGCCTCGGGCTGGTAGTAATCGTAGTAGCTGACAAAGTACTCGACCCGGTTGTCGGGAAAAAAAGCCTTGAACTCCCGGTAAAGCTGCGCAGCAAGCGTCTTGTTGGGCGCCAGGACCAGGGTCGGTTTCTGGACCCGGGCGATGATATTCGCCATGGTGAATGTCTTGCCGGAGCCGGTGACCCCCAGAAGCGTCTGGTGATTCTTCCCCTTCCGTATGCCCTCCGAAAGGACTTCGATCGCCCTTTCCTGGTCACCCGCGGGGGAAAAACCCGAGGAAAGACGGAAGGTCCCTTCCCGGACAACGGAAGCCGTCCCCCCCCTGCTGCGGGAAGGTCGATCCGCATCTCCCTTTTCTGTCATTTGCGTCCCCAGACCATGAACACGATACCGCACAGGATCAGGGCCGCACCGGACCAGTCGCGAACATCTGGACGAAAATGGTCGAACGCCATCCCCCACAGGATGGAGAGGATGACAAAAACGCCTCCGTATGCCGCGTAAGCCCGCCCGAATTCAAGGGGAGAGAGGGCAGCTGCCACGCCATAGAGCGCCAGGAGGATCATTCCCGCCAGACCCCAGACGAAGGGCTGGGCTTCCCGAAACCATTTCCAGACGAAAAACCCTCCGCCCACCTCGCACGCTCCGGCAAGGAGAAAAACGGCAAATACCCGCAAGGCTGTCATCATGTCCGCGACTTGATCCAGAAGAACACCCATTCTTTCTCATAAGAAGAAAACGTTGGGAGAAATCGATTCACCCTCTCGTTCATCCCAGACTCCCTCCGTTTTCCACCCCACCCTTGTCAAACGAGACGAATTTTACCACAGAGGTCCACTCTTCCTCACAGATCAAATCCGACGGAGATCGGGAAGAAAAATGCGTTCCCCCCAAAGGAGCCCGGCGTCGGGAGAGACGCCACCTGGGTCTCGATTGTCATCCGGCTTGAAAGAGGACACATTTTCCTCCAATATGGGGACCCTGGAAAGCGAACACCCGTCAACCCAGGAGGCCCCATGACCACCGATCCCGTCTGTAATGCCCTCATTCCCCAGCTGAAAAACGCCGCGGCCATCCGGATCCATGAGGGACATCTGTATTATTTCCATGCGGATGAATGCGTCCGGACATTCGATCAGGATCCGGCCAAATGGGCCAGGGACGGGGCCCGCAAATTTACCGTCGGTGTCATGGGATCCGCTTCGGGCGATCTTCCCGAAGCCCAGCGGCTGTCCGCCTACCGACTCGGGCAGGCCCTGGCGGAAAGGAAGCTGGGGCTGATTACCGGAGCCTGTCCGGGTTATCCCTACGAGGCGTCCCGGGGATTCAAGTCCGTCGGAGGACTTTCCATCGGCATCTCCCCGGCGCTGTCGGAGCAGGAACACCTCGACCGGTACCACTCTCCCAACGATCTTTTTGACATGATCATCTTCACCGGGTCCGGCCTCATGGGCCGGGAGGTCATCAATATCCGGTCAAGCGACGTGATCGTCATCATCGGAGGGCATTCCGGAACGCTGGGAGAGTTTTCCATCGCCTACGACGAGGGGAAACTGATCGGGGTGCTGGAAGGGAGCGGCGGAATCACGGAAATCCTCCCGGCGGTCGTCCGCCAGATTCAAAAGTCGACGGGTTCCCGGGTGATCACCTCTCCCGAGCCCGTCAAGCTTGTCGACCTTTTGCTGGAGACCTACATCCACTCGCATTTCCAGAAACCTTCGGTCTTCGTGGGTTAGACCGTTCCCCCACCCTCCCGGGACAGGACCATCTCGAGACCTTTCCTGAGAGACTCCCCCTGTGCTGCAAGAACTTGCAGCCGGAGGTCGATCGTCTCCAGTACCTGTTCGATGCTCCTTCGGGCTCCTTCAAGCGGATGTTGGGTGAAAAACGTTTCGACTTCCTGTTTTCTCTCCCGGGTCCGGAACCCCTCCGTGACTCCCTTGACCAGGCGCTGCAACGCGAAACCGCCCGATTCATACCGTTTTTTGAACAGGTCGAACCGATCCCGGAAGAAATCCCATGCGAGATCTTCCCCGTATGGGTTGCTGCCCACCTGCGCAACAACGCTGACCGTATCCTGTATCCGGACAGCGGGAGATACGGCCAGTTCCAGTGTTTTCCTGAGCAAATCCGGCTGGCGGAATGCGGCCAGTGCGGAGAGGATTCGATTTTTCTCCTCCTGGCTGGGGGCCTTTTCAAGAAGTTCCACAAACGTCCGGTGGGTCTCTCCGTCTCCGGCAGACGCCACTGTCCGGAAAACGGCAAGCCGCAAATCCGGATGCAGGTGAGCCGGATTTTCCAGATGCCGCAAGAAAAGCTCCTGGCATCGTTGGACGGTGTCGGGATCCCGGTGGCGCCCCATCCCCGAAAGCAGGAGGGATCTCAACAGCCTTTTCTGATGGGAGTCCGATGCCTCCACCTCCCAGCCGGCCTTCCGGAATGCCTCCCGCATCAGGAAAACGACGAAAGGGTCCATCCGTTCCCACCCGGCAGAAAATGCCAGAAGCCCGTCCAGCCATCCCAGGTGGGCGGAAATATCCGCCCACACAATATACTGGTCTTCCCCGCGATAGACCGGAAGGGTATCGAGGAATTCCGACAACGAAAGAAGTCCCGCACGCCCCAGGGCAAACAAATCGCTGGCGAAGCCCAGACGGTCGGCCGTGCCCAGTTCTCCCTTCCGGATCATCTCCCGCCGGAGACTGCGGGTTTTTTCGTCCTCCAGAACACGAAAAAAACCCGTGTGGCTGGCGTTGAGGTTTTCCCATGCCGTTCCCGTTGGCGGCGGGGGAAGGACCGCTTCCCGGCCTCCCATCAGCCAGGACTGCCGGTGTTTCCCGGCGGCAAGAAACAGCATGACCGGCCAAACCCGGCCATCCGGTTCGGAAAGGGAGCGCGCCATCTCCCCGGGATGGTTGAAAAAGGGCCGCTGGATAATTGTCCCGGCAGATCCGGAACCGGGCAGGACCACCGGATACCCCATGACCCGCGTCCAGGCTTCCATGATCGACCGGATATTCCTTCCGGACACCTGCCCCAGGGTGGCCCAGAGGTCCCGCGTTGAAGCGTTCTGGTAGGCAAATCGGGAAAGATAGCGGGAAATCCCCTGGCGAAAGGTCTCCTCTCCGAGAAACTGCTCCAGCATCCGGATCAGGCTCCCCCCCTTCACATAGGAAATCGCATCGAAAATCTCGTTGATCTCGTGAGGATTGCCGACCGGAACCTCGATGGGATGGGAGCGTGAAAGCCCGTCGAGTTCGAGGCCTTCGGTCATGTCTTCCGCGAGGAAGATGTCCCACATGCACCACTCGGGAAAGAGGTGGTCCACCGCCTTGACTTCCATCCAGGAAGCGAACCCTTCGTTCAGCCACAGGTCATCCCACCAGGCCATGGTCACCAGATCACCGAACCACTGGTGGGCCATTTCGTGGGCGACCACGATCGCCACCCGTTGCATGGTCCGGGCCGAAGAGGCGCCGGGCGGCAGGAGCAGCGCGGTTTCCCGGTAAGTCAGGATTCCCCAGTTCTCCATCGCCCCGGCGGCGAAATCGGGGATCGCGACAAGATCCATCTTGGGCAACGGATAAGGTATTCCGAAGTAGTCGTCATACCACGGCAAAAGCTTCAGGGCCACGTCCCGGGCAAACACCCCCTCTTCGGCATGTCCGGGGGTCGTCCATACCGAAACCTCCACCCCTCCCGCCGTCCTTCCGGAAACCCTTTCCAGAGGGCCGACAGTCAGGTGCAAAAGGTATGTCGACATCCGGGGGGTGACGGCAAAAACCACGTCCTTCAAGCCTCCGGGCCCGGAAAACTCCTTCTCGACCGGCATGTTGGACAGGGCGACAAACCCGGGAGCGATGCGGGCCGTCAAACGAAAAGTCGCCTTGAACGACGGCTCGTCCCAGCAGGGAAAGGCCCGCCGTGCATCCGTGGCTTCGAACTGGGTCGTTGCCAGGACACCGGGACTTCCGTCCGGGTACCGGAACTGGCTTCGATAGAGCCCCGCCAGAAGATCGCCGATTTCACCCGAGAAGGACAGGAGCAGGAGGAGTCGGGATTCGGCCTCGAACAGGCGGCTGCCCCGAAGAATCAGCCTCTCGTACTCACGGTCGATCTGGACCTGCAAGGGGTATTCGACCTCCCGGACAACCGCCCGGGCCTCGTGAATCCGGAGATCCTTGGCATTCAGGACAAATTCCAGAGTGTCCCTGTAAACTTCGACCTCGATCGAAACCGTTCCGGAAAACGTCTGTTGTTCCAGATCGGGGGACAGCTGAAGGTCGTAATGGAGGGGACGGACATCCCGGGGGAGCTGGTAGAGGGTCTGTTCGTTTGAGGGCATGCCGTCAAGAATCCTTTCCTGAAAAAGAGGGTCAGTTCTGTCCGATCAGAACCCGGACCGCATTTTCGATTTCCGATCCGGGATAGGCACCGACCAGCCGCTGGAGAACGCGTCCGTCCTTCATGAAAAGAAGGAGAGGAATGCTCATCGCCTCCATCTGGCGGGCGGTATAGGGATTTTCATCGACATTCAGTTTGGCAACACGCAGGTGCCCGTGGTACTTTCGGGCCAGCTCTTCGAGGACGGGGGCGATTGTCCGGCACGGACCACACCAGGGCGCCCAGAGATCCACAAGAACCGGCAGGGGGGACTCGACCACCAGGCGCTGGAAGGAGTCGTCCGTCACGGTCACGGGATCGGCCGGAAACAGGAGGGCCCCGCACTTTCCGCACTTGGCTCCTTCGGAAGAGCGACCGGGGGTCAGTCGGTTGAGGGCATGGCAGGAAGGGCAGGGTGTCGTGGCTTCCATCTTGATATCCTTGGTGAATCGTTCGTCTGGATAACCGGAAGGGGGAAAATCACATGAAAAACGCTTTTGGGTTTCATCTTAATCCGAACGGGAGGGGGGAACAAGACCCGGAGAACGTCCGGAGGAGATACCCCGAAACATTTCCCGGCTGGCTTTCCCGGTTTTCCTCCCCCCTCCTCCGGTCCCTGCTGGCCGCAGGGGTCCTCTTCATTGCCTGTCCCGACGTCCGGGGGGCCTCCCTGCCCTACGGAGAACATTATTCTCCCCGGGAAAATCTGGAGAAGACCGACATCCGGGTTCTGTCCTCGGCACACCGATCCATTGACATCGCCATGTACGCCTTCACAGACCGGGAGATCGCCTACACCCTGGCCAGGATGGCGAAAAAAGGGGTCCGGATCCGCATTTACAGGGACCGCCTGCAAATACGGGACAAAAATGACCGAAGTGACTGGCTTCTCCGGCAATCCCCGAATATCCGGATCCGGATCAAGCGAAACTCCAGCCGGAACATCATGCACCTGAAAGCCTATCTGGTCGACGGTAGAATCCTCCGCACCGGCTCCGCCAACTGGTCACCTCCGGGCGAAGGGGCCTTCGGATGCAACCGGCACCCCTTCACCTGCCACCAGGGCCGATGGCAGCAGGACAACAACCTTTTCCTGTCGAACGACCTTCGGCTGGCCGAAGAGTTTGAAAGAACCTTCGAGCGTCTCTGGAACCGCCCCTCCAACATCCGGCATCCCGAGCAATACATCGAACGGGTCCGCCACAGAAAACACAGGAGCAGGGGGGACGGATCCCGATACTAGGGAGTCCCCTTGCCGCACAGACCGACAACTCTCTTCACCGTCATCCTGACGATCGCCCTGATGGCCGGTTTTCCCGCCGATGCAACGGCCGACGGAGACGGAAGCTGTGATTCCCTTTACAGCCTTGAAGCGGGAGGCCACACCATCTGGGACTTCTTCTCCCACCCGTGCCCCCAGGAGACGGATCAGGAGACGTTTGTCCCTCCGGGGGTGGGGGTGACCGTTCTCGGCATATGGCCCGTTCCCGTCCTGTGGAACCCCCTGGGGTTTCCATCCGCCCCGGACCGTCCGATGGTCAATAGCCTGCTTTCCGACGGTTACGGGGGCGGACTCGAAATCAACGGATGGATGACATCCAACTTCGGCCTCCGGCTGGAGGTGGGGGTTCTCGATTTTCCCGGACAACCGGGCAACGCCGCTTTTCAGGTTCTTCCCGTCACCCTGGGTGTTGAAGTGCGCCTTTTGGGAAACAACCAGGTTTTCCTTTACCTGGCCGCCGACGGCGGGGTCGCCGTCAACGGCCAGAACACCTCCAACGTGTTCGTGGGTACCAGCGGCTCACCCTATCTCCAGGGGGGCGTCGGCCTGAACTTTTTCATGTTCCAGCTGGAAGCGGACTATGCCACGATCGTCCAGCCCCTCGGCGCGTCAAAAAATGCCAATCCTTTTTTCTTCGTGCCGGTTTCACTGGGACTGCACCTCTGAGAAGCCCCCGGACAACCTTCGCCTGTCTTCCCCAACGAGCCATGAACCGCTAGAATACGGGAGGCCAACTGCGTCCTGAACCTTTCACGAGGAGTCTTGAATGATTGTCCCCCCACCGCCGGCCGAACGCCGGGTCCGCTATCTCCCTGTCTGGGAGATACGTCTTCGGCTCTGGCACTGGTCGAACCTTGTCGTCGTACTCCTTCTCTTCGAAAGCTACCTCCTGTTCGACTGGCACAAGGAGCTGGGACTTTCTCGGTCAACGACAGCCCTGTTCCAGAAAGCCCACATCTATCTGGGATACGCCTTCATCCTTCTGTTCCTTTGGCGATTTTACCTCCTGCTGAAAGGGTCTCCCACCAGCCGTCTCCGGGAAATCACCCCCGAACTGAAAGGGAGGAGTCTCTTGAAAACAATCCGGGAGGAGATCCACCACCATCTTTTTCCGCCGAAAAGACCGGACGGGACACTGCTTCCGCCTGCCGATCCCGGGCATAACCAACTGGCGCGATTCATGTACCTCCCCCTCCTTTTGTTCGTCATTCCGGTGCAGATCGTTTCGGGTGTCCTCTGGTCATCGGTCAAGTGGGGATTCTGGCCATTGCCGTTTCTCAAGACGCTTCATGACCCCCTCCACCACACGATCAAGGAAACCCTCTCCAATATCCACGCCTTCGGCATGTACGTCATTCTCGGATTTATCGCCGGACATCTGGCCGGAATCGTCCTGCACGAAGTGACCTTCCGTTCGGATATCCTCTCGTCCATGATCCATGGGGACAAGCCCCTGACGGATGAAGAAATCCCCGAGTACGCCCGGATCACGGGACAACAGGAAAAACCCGCGACAAAGGACAATTGAAGGGGGAAAGACGCCCTCCGACGGAGCGTCTCAAAAACCGGATTCCCGCATGTCCAGATCCATGCAGATCACCCGGCATCGTCCCGGGGGTCCGGCACAAATCGCCAGAGTCCGGCATAGATGGGCCCCTGTTGTAGAAAGGTAGGGGGTAGAGACGACCACCTCCCCCGGACGACGCATGGCTTCCCGGAAGCAGAACCGGCGGGACCCGTCGGAGCCCTGGCATCAGACCACCTCCGGAAGGCCGGAAATGGCGTCACCCATTTCCGTTTCATGTTCCGGAAAACCCCTTCTCTGATTGACGAGGGCCACAGGATTGCCAAAACCGAAGAGAATTATTTTTAGTAAACATTCTTAATGATAGTTTTTAGTAAAAATATACTTTGACTATTTTCATTTTTTAATTAGAATATTGCCCATGAAGATTTCAAAAGATGATCTCGGCAAAATCCTTGTCCGATTCAACCCTTGGTGGCGCCAGGAGGAAATCTCCGATCTACCTTCATGGCACAGAGCCTCTTTCCGGGAATTCTTTTCCTGGGTTTACGATCCCCCCGCCCAACGAGCCGTTCTCTTGACCGGTGCCCGTCAGATCGGAAAAACGACCCTCATGCTGCAGGCGGTGAAGGCTCTTCTCAAGAAGGGGATCCCTCCCTCCAATATTCTTTATGCCACCTTCGACCACCCGCTCCTTAAACTGGCGGGGATCGATGATGTCCTCGAGGTTTGGCGTGAAAGGGAGGTGACATCCCGGGGTCCGGAGTTCCTGTTCCTGGATGAAGCCCAATTTATCCGGAACTGGGGCACATGGGTCAAGCACCAGGTCGATTTTCAAAAAAACCGGCATATCGCATTTACGGGTTCCGCCATGCCACTGGCTGAGGCTGACCAAGAATCGGGCGTGGGTCGATGGCGAACCATCCGTCTCGGGACCCTGTCTTTTTATGAGTATGTGCAACTGCGAAAACTCCGGCTTCCTTCCCTTCCCAAAGTTCGTTCCTTGCGGGAAATCGCTGAATGGCCAGCAGTGAAACTCCATCAGGTTTCGGAAACGGGCATCGCATATGTGCCTCATTTCCATGAATATCTTGTGAGAGGGGGGTTTCCCCAGACGGCGCAGATCGACAGCATCGAACAGGCCCAGCGCATCCTCAGGGAAGATATTATCGACAAAGTCCTGAAGCGGGACATGACGGCTTTGTTCGGCGTGAGGCGCATTCTCGATCTTGAGCAGACTTTCCTCTATCTTTGCATGCATGATGGCGGACTCCTTGACATGGTCAGCCTTTGCAACAATCTGCAGGTGAAAAGGCCCACCGCCCAACATTTTATCGAGATTCTCGAAGCGACCCACCTGATTTACCGGTTGCCTCCACTGGGATACGGAAAGGAAATCCTTCGGGGCCGCTTCAAAATCTACCTGACGGATCCGGCCATCGGCTCTGCCGTTCTGCTGAAAGGGAAAAGCGTCATTGACGATCCAACCTCCTTGGGTATTGCGATTGAGACCGCCGTTTTCAAACACATCTTCGCAAGAATCTACGAGCAAAATGTCCGTTTTTCATATTGGCGGGGGAAAAAAGAGCAGGAGGTCGATCTCATTGCCGAAACCGGAAATCATCGGATCCCCTTTGAGGTGAAACATCGGACAAATCACACCGGAGAAAGAGAATTGAGGGGATTGTATGAGTTTCTCGAAAAAAAAGGGAGCACGCGCGGTTATGTGATCACAAAATCACCCGGTGACTTGGGACCGGTCCAGAATACAAAGGGTAGCGGAAAGCTGGTGACCAGGATTCCCGCAGCATTGTTATGTTATTGGCTCGGAGAATCCGAAGTCGATGACGATGAGGAAGTGACGATGGCTATCTGAGATATCTGTGGCACCTTTAACAGGCTTCTTCCAGACAGGAGAGATCCTGAGGGCAGTTTCGGACAACCTCCAGTAGCCCCTTCTGGATTTTTTCCAGATCGGATTCCGCTTTTATACCCAGAAGATGTCTCCGGTGCCACCCCCTCTGGAGATCGAGTTTCGAAGAGGATAACCGTATACCTCTCCACTTGGAATAAAACCCTTCTTCGTCTTCCCGAATCTCTTCCAGGATATCCGGGAAACCGATGACCATCAGGACGTTCCTCCTTTTTTCAAACCCCGGTTGCCCGAAACCGGACCTCGTTTCATAATAAAGGGAAGCAGTGCAGTCCAACATGCTCCCGTCACCCAAAAGGAAGGTGAACCATGTCCGTGTCCCATCGCTACCGTATATCCGGCATGACGTGTCAAAATTGCGTCCGCCACGTCACGAAAGCCCTTTCCGCCCTTCCGGGCGTGACCCGGGTGACAGTCTCCCTGGAACACAATGAAGCCACCGTCGAATCCGCTGCTCCCATCCCCTTTGACCAGGTTCTGTCAGCGGTTCAGGAAGCCGGATACGGGGCTTCGGATGGCTCCGATCCCGCGACTCTTTTGCCGGCCGGCCCTGCCGAGCCGGCTCCAACGGACATAACACCCCTTCCCCCCTCTCCATCGCCCCCTGAACCGTCGGGTCTCAGCCGGACCTCCTTCCGGGTCGAGGGGATGCATTGTGCCACCTGCGTCTTCACGATCGAAAAGGTTCTCCGGCGGCAGGAGGGTGTCGGCAGGGTCCATGTCAATCTCGCCACGGAAAGCTGTGACCTTACCTTTGATCCCCGTCGCACGTCCATCGATCGCCTTTTTTCTGCTATCCGGGATGCGGGGTACAACCCCAGCCTCCCGGACGCGGAGGCGGTGAAACGGGAATACCACAAGGAGCTGACCGGTCTTTTCGTGACCACCTTCCTGGGCGGGATTCTCCTTGTCCTGCACGGAAAGGCGGGAGAGGGGTGGGTTCTGGCCTTTGCCATCCTCCTGCAGGCGGCCGGCGGATGGATCTTTTACCGGGGGGCATGGTCCGCCCTCCGTAACGGTACGGCCAACATGGATACCCTGGTGGCTCTGGGAACGACATCGGCACTGGGTTATACCGCCATGCATGTCACGGGATTCGTTCCGGACGATATGGTGATGACCCAGGTTCTTCTCCTGATTTTCATCCGGGCGGGCAAAGTCCTGGAAGCGTGGGTCAAGGCACGCGCCCGCTCTCTGTTGATGGACACCGCATCCCTCCTGCCGGAATCCGCATCGGTCGTCCTGCCGGACGGATCCCTCCGCACAACCCCCCTTGCGGAACTCACCGCAGGGGTGACCGTATTGGTTCCGCACGGGGAAAGATTGCCGGCAGACGGCATCCTGACAGACGGGGAAGCCTGGATTGACCTGTCGCTCGTGACCGGAGAATCCCTGCCTGTCCGGAAATCCGTTGGCGAGGAGCTGATCGGCGGAGCCACCAACGCCGGATCGCCCTTTCGCATGAACGTCACGGGGCTGGGGAGAGAGACTGTATTGTTCCGGATCCTCAAAATGGTCCAGGAGGCGCAGGGAGACCGCCCCCCCGTCCAGCGACTGGCCGACCGCATTTCCGCCATATTCGTCCCTGCGGTCATCGCCATGGCCCTTCTCTCCGGTGGGCTTTTCGAACTGTCAACCGGCGACCATCGCCTGGCGGTCATGGCGCTGATCGGCGTGCTGGTCGTGGCATGTCCCTGCGCCCTGGGGCTCGCCACGCCGACAGCGATCCTCGTCGGATCTTCCCGCGCACTCAGGATGGGGATTCTTTTCCGGAAAGGACAGGCCATTGAGGAATTGTCGCGCATCGATGTCCTCGCGATGGACAAGACCGGAACATTGACCCGTGGAACACTGACCGACGTCATCTGGACCCCGGCCACCGGAGAGTCCTCCCTGGAGCGCCTGGGAGGACGGATACTGGAAGCCGTCCGGCAGTCGGGACATCCGGTCAGCCGGGCATTGTCGGACTACCTCGGACAGAACGGAATCTTTCCCGTGGAAGGCAGTCAGGTGGAAGAACTACCCGGAAAGGGTCTGGCGGCCCGATGGGCCGACGGGATCCCGTACCGTCTTCTGGTCGGCAATCTCGTTTTTCTCCGGGAGGAGGGGGTGCCGCTTCCGCCCCTGGACACTGGAGAATCTTCGGGGGTGCTGGTGGGCGTCGCGGAAAACGGACAACTGGCCGGAACATTCCGGTTGGCGGACGAACTTCGCCCCGAAGCAGAAGAGGTCATCCGCCGTTTCCGAAGCCGCGGGGTGGACGTCCGTCTCCTGACGGGAGACCGGAAGGAAGAGGCGGCGCGGGTCGCCCTGATGGCCGGTATCCCCGAAGACCATGTCCATGCAGAGCTCTCCCCCGGGGACAAACGCGAACTGATTCGCACATGGGAACAGCAGGGAAAAACCGTCGCCATGGTGGGGGACGGCATCAACGACGCCGGCTCCCTTACCCAGGCGTCTGTTGGCATCGCCATGTCCCGGGCAATGGCGCTCACCCGGGAAAAAGGAGATGTCCTTCTGCTGGGCGACGACCTGATCCGTCTCGACTGGGCCCACCGGGCGGCGATCCTGACGATGGGAAAAATCCGCCAGAACCTGGGGTGGGCCTTTTTCTACAACCTCCTCGGAATCCCGCTTGCCGGCGGTATCCTCTATCCTTTCTTTCACCTTTTTGTTCCCCCCTACTACAGCGGACTGGCCATGGCGCTGTCTTCTGTCACAGTCGTGGCCAATGCCCTGGCGCTCTCGTATTCGATCCCCGGCGGACATCAGGAACACAACCCCTTATCCGGCCCCACAGAACAGGATCCTCCCCCCATCGCCCATGTCTCCCCGACAAAGGGATAAAAAACAAAGGGGGCCGGGCAGGCCCCCTTTTTCATTTCGTGACAGACAAACAACATTTTCCCGGATCGGTCAGTCTCCAAGGATGGGCTTCCGGTCGCCTTCCCCGTAAAAAGCATAGGCTTCCTCCCCATGAACGGCGTCGTCCCCGATTTCAAGGACTTTTTCGTCCATCCGGAGCGGAGTGACAAAAGAGATCAGTTTCAGGATCACATAGGTGACAACCACGTTCAGCACGATGATAAATCCGGCGCCGATCAGCTGGAGGACCACCTGATGGAAGTTGCCATACAGCCATCCCCCGGGGTTGGAAAGACCAAACGCCTGGCAAAGGGCGGGAGTTGCGAAAATACCGGTCATCACTCCGCCCAGAAGGCCGGCGACGCCATGCGTATGGAACACCCCCAGCGTATCGTCCACTTTCTTGAAAAGGATGAACTTCTTGCCAACGATATTCATCGAAATCCAGGGAACGATGCCGGAGGCGATCCCGATGATGATCGCACCCATCCCGTTGACCACACCCGCCGCCGGTGTAATGGCCACGAGACCCGTGATCATGCCCTGGATGGCACCGATCACGGAGGGCTTTCCAAAATAAAATACGTCCAGCAGTGTCCACACAATCAGGCTGACCGCCGTTGCGATGTTGGTGTTCAGAACGGCGACGCCCGCATCCGCGTTGGCGGCATAGGGGTCACCTCCATTGAAACCGTCCCAGCCAAGCCATAGCAGTCCGGCACCGACCAGGGTGAGAAGGATGTTGTTCGGCAAAAAGCTGGCCCGGTCCCGGGCCAGTCTCGGTCCCACGACCCAGGCCGCCACCAGACCACCAAAACCGGCAGCCAGATGGATGACATACCCGCCGGAATAATCGATGACGCCCATCTGGGACAGCCATCCGCCACCCCAGAGGCTGAATGCACCGACAACGTAGGACCCCGTCAGCCAGAGCGGGACAAACAGCATCCAGGCCTTGAAACTCATCCGGCCCAGCACCGATCCGGCCAGGATGATCAGAGTGATGGCCGCGAAGACAAACTGGAAAAACACCATCGTGGCCATCGGAAAGTTGGCCGTGGCCTTGGCGGCGGGGATAGCCGCCTGTGACAGTTCGAACACGTCCGACAGTGCCGGTTTCGGCGTTCCGAGAAAAGGAAACCATTGGGGACCAAATCCCATGTTGTATCCCCAGAGTACCCATGCCACGAGAACGGCGGCAAAGGCATACAGCGCCATGAACGCCGAATTCACGGCCCATTTTTTCTTGACGATCCCTCCATAGAGGACAACCAGTCCCGGGACGCTCTGGATGCCGACGATCGTCGCCGCCGTCAGCTGCCAGGCGTTGTCGCCCGAATTAAGCCAGTTTCCAGCCATCTGCTTCTCCCTGAATAATGAGGTTAAGGGGGGGAGGGGGCTCTGGCCCCCTCCCCCGGAAAGATCGTTTCTATATCGCCTCTTCTCCGGTTTCGCCCGTGCGAATCCGGATCGCGCCTTCGATACTCTGGATAAAGATTTTCCCGTCCCCGATGGCGCCGGTGACAGCCGCCCGGCGGATGGCGTCCGTGACGCCCGGAACCCGGGCGTCAGGCACGACGATCTCGATTTTCATCTTGGGGAGAAACTCGACCAGAATCTCCGCACCCCGATACTGTTCGGTATGGCCTTTTTGCCTCCCGTACCCCTTGACTTCGGTCACTGTCATTCCGAAGACCCCCAGGGCCGTGACCGCCTCCTTGACGGCCTCCAGCTTGTGGGGTTTGACGATCGCCTCTATTTTTTTCATAAAATTCTCCCTGTATTGACATGATCCCGGTCAAACCTCTCCGGGCCTTGTTCACCCTTCCCCTCTAAGGTGCCGGACGGGCGACCGGCGTCCCTGAAATTCCTTCCTTGCGCGCACCCGTCGCGATTTGACCGACCGGATCCCCGCTGGCAAAGGAGGGGCTGAACATTTCCGGATATCCCCACATCTTGTGCTCGGTGATGTCGAGACCTTCGATTTCGTCGTGGGCACTGACCCGGATACCGATCGTGACTTTCAGGACATAGAAAACGGCCAGAGACGTCAGAAAAACATAGGCGAACGCGGCACTGACCCCTTCAGCCTGGACCACCAGCTGATGGATTCCACCGCCGTAAAACAGACCGGGTGAACCGACAGCCAGCAGCTTGACCCTGTCCGGTGTCGCGAACAGGCCGTTTGAAAGCGTCCCCCAAATCCCGGCCATTCCGTGAACCGAGACGGCGCCGACCGGGTCGTCAATATGCAGCTTGTCGATCAGCAGCACCCCCAGGACGGCAATCATGCCGGCCATCGCTCCGATCACAACCGAAGCCCAGGGATCCACAAACGCGCAGCTTGCGGTGATGGCAACCAGCGCCGCGATGGCACCGTTGGCCACCATACTCATATCCGGCGCCCCCAGAACCCGCCAGGCCGTAAACATCGCCGCCAGGGCTCCGGCGGCCGCCGCCAGGTTCGTCGTCATGGCAATGTAGGCGAAATAGCCGACTGAAGGGGTTGTTGCCATCAGGGTCGAACCGGGATTGAATCCGAACCATCCCAGCCAGAGGATCAGCGTTCCGAGAACCACAAAGGGAATATTGTGGCCGGGAATGGCGTTCGATTTGCCGTCCCTGGCATACTTTCCGATCCGGGGCCCCAGTAACAGAGCGCCTGCAAAGGCTGCTGCCGCTCCCTGAAGATGGACCACCGTGGAACCGGCGAAATCCTGCATCCCCAGGGTGGAGAGCCATCCACCACCCCAGATCCAGTGACCGACGACGGGATAGATCACGGCAGAAAAAATCACTCCGAAAATGATGTAGACCGAAAATTTGGTCCGTTCCGCCATACCGCCCCAGACGATGGCGAGACTGACCGCACAGAAGACAACCTCAAACAGATACTTGGCGGCCAGCGGCACGTCGCTGAAGGACAAAGAACCGAAGACGGTGTTGATGTCCTTGTCCGCCACATCCAGACCCCAACCGGAGGTCCCGATGATGGAGTTTCCGGTGCCGAAGCAGATGGCAAAACCCACCGCCCAGAAGACCAGGGAGGAGATAGAGTAGATCACCAGGTTCTTGACGGCGATATGGCCGGCGTTCTTGGCCCGGGTCAGACCGGCCTCCAGAAACGCAAATCCCGCCTGCATGAACATGACCAGAACGGCGGCGACAACCGTCCAGACCGTATCGGCTGCAATCGCGGCCGTTGTCGGTCCGGTTGCCGCCCACACCGGACCCGCTCCGGCCAGAAGCCCCAAAAGGGCCCCCGGCAGAACAGATCCCGTTCGACCCAACAGTTGACGTTTCATTTGAACGCTCCTTGGTTATGAGGATGATGTATGACCTTCACAATCCCGGGCTTGGCCCGACAATCCCCGGAAGACGGGATTATCCGGCCTTCCGGGGCATTTCCTGTTTTCCTGGAACCTAGAACATGTAGGTCAGTTCCAGCTCGAAGGTGTCCATGCTGAAAATCGGTGAACCATGGTTTCCGACGTTGTTGGAACCCGTCACGTTGCCGAGATTCGAGTTGAAGAGGGGCTGGTTGGCGTTGTCGTGACGGTATTCGATGCGGCTCATGACATTGGGCATGAAGTTCCACTGGAGGTCGACCGTCTCGTCGTTGATCGCCGTGGGAAGCCCTGTTCCGGTCATGAACCCGTTCAGGTCGTAATACACCTCGTAACGCGCCACGACGTCCAGCGTGTCGCTGATGTCGTAGCGGATGAAGTTTTCGCTCGAATACCAGGTGGCGGGGGCGTTCGGGGACGTGGCGCCGTTATTTTCAGCCCCCTGGGCCTGCCAGCCGTAAGAGTCGTCGGTCACGAGCCAGAAATGCTTGAGCGGACCCACCTCCACCACGAAGGCACCGTAGTTTCTCCAGGTGGGGACGCTCGTGTCCGGATTGCCGATAATGGCTCCGGTGTTGGATATGGAGGCGAAAGCCACCCCACCGGGATAGGTGTTCCGGATCTGGGGACCAAACAGCCCCGTGAAGTTCAGGTTCAGCCAGGAAACGGGGTTCCCCGTGTAGTTCAGCTCGAAGTCCTGGAAGTCGCTCCCCTGGTCGTTCTGAAAACTCGTGTTCCAGCCGTTGTTCACGCCGAAGTAAATGTTGTTGCTCCCGTTGGGGGCGTAGTGGAACCGGACCCCTGTGTGGGTATAGGCGCCGAGAAAAAAGGTGTATCCGAGGGAGGCCATCCAGTTGCCGGTGGGCTGGATGACTTCAAAGTTCGCCAGGGTCTGGAACTGTCCGGCGTCCATTTCCAGTTCTTTGTTGGTGTCCGGTATCCAGAGGTTGATGTAGGCCTCTTCCACCCAGAACATCGACCAGGGCATGGTGCCGGTATTACCCGAGGTCGTCCCTCTCACGCCGTAAAAACCGGGCGTGAAATTCTGCCCGCTGGCCATGGCGCCAGGACCGAAATCGGTGCGCAGCACAAAACCGATGCCGTCGTCGTCAGGACGCCAGAACTTGAGCTGGGCCATGTTGAGATTGAAGGAGTTCGCACCGAAGTCGTACGCCCGGAAGTTGGAGTAGCTCGCATCGGTGGGGTTGTACTGGGCGTAGGTATCGATGAACCCCTTGAAATGGATATTGGCCGACGGGATCAACAGATCCGGAAGCGGCGTGGGTGTGGGCGGCGGAGCCGGCGTGGCGGTGGCTGCCGGTGCCGTGGCATCGGCCACGACCGGTGGAGCCGGTGTCGGGGTCGTGGGTGAAGAACTGCCCGGACCCGCGGAAGATACGGACGGAGAAGACGGGCCTGGAGTTCCCGTTTGCACAGCAGGGGAAGAGTCGGCCCAGGCGGAAGGAACCATCTCGCCCCAGACGAGTCCGGAGGACAGGGCCAGCGCCAGGGAGACACCCAGCCAGGGTTTCAGTTTTTTTCGGGAAAGTCCCCGTTTTGATCTCATGTCATCTCCTTAGGATAAGGGTGTGCCAGTGCAACAAAATGTTGGGTCAATCAAAGAACAACGGACAGAGCACCGGCCGGGAAGTCTTCGCGCAGAACACAAAGCTTCCCCGGGACAGACCGGGGCTCTTGTCAAAAGATGGAACAAGTTGAATGATGGAAATTGAGCTTTCTCGGACGGCGAGAGATCGGAACGGCACTGTTCCGGTGGGAAGCCTGAAAAACCCCGGGGGACCGGGCGGTTTGCCCCGGGGTCGGGAAAGGGGTATCAAATTGTGTGCCAGATCGGAAAAGAGCGGATTTCTGCTATTTTTTCGGCGGAAGGATCCGATTTCTCCTGTCCGTCTGGGTGAAGGATGACAAAATTGTATTCCTTGATGTCTATAAAATTACAAAAATGTCATAAACCGGGATCGAAACCATGGGGATAACCCTCTCCCACCTTCATCCTGTCGTGGTCCATTTTGCCCTGGGGTTCACCCTTCTCTGGCTTTTGAAGGAACAACTTCCGTTAAAAGGGAGGGGGGGAAGTCTGGCGGAAGAGGGGATCAAGGAGGCGGTCTTTCTTTCGTGCCTTCTGGGCATCGGAACCGGATGGCTGGCACTGGCATGGGACTGGGCCCGACAGTTCTCCGGGCAGTTTTTCTGGCCCGGCGCCATTCATGAAACACTGGGCATATGCGCTGTGGGGATTCTCGGATGGCATTTCTTTCTGGCCCGGCGGGAGAAAGGTGAAAACCGGTTTCCCCGGACCCATCTGATCCTGCTGGTTTTGTTCCTGTCTCTTGGCTTCACCGGGGAATGGCTTGTGTTCGGTTACGGCGCGACCGGCCGGTAGTTGTCAGGCTAGTCCAGGGCGCGCTCCAGATCTCCTGCCAGGTCTTCCCACGCTTCAAGCCCCACGGACAGCCGGAGGAACCCGGGAGACAATCCTGCCGCCCGTCGATCCGCCACATCCAGCCAACGGTGGCTCATCGACCAGGGATGTTCGATCAGGCTTTCGGGATCTCCGAGGCTCACCCCGATTCCGATCAAGGACAGCCTGTCGCACATCCTCCGGGCTGTCGCGTCGTCATCCAGCTCGAACGACAGCATCCCGCCCGGTGCGGACATCTGCCTTCGGGAGACCAGGTATCCCGGGTGGGAGGGTAACCCGGGATAATGGACCTTCAGGACTTTCGGATGACCCGCCAGAAAACCGGCGATCGCCATGGCGTTTGTCGAATGTCTTTCCATGCGCAGGTGGAGCGTCTTGAGACCGCGCAGCAAAAGCCAGGCGTTGAATGGAGACAGGGTTGACCCGAGAAAGCTTCCCTCTTCAAGGCGGATCCTGTCGATTGTCTCCCGGGAGCCCGTGACCACTCCTCCCAGAAGATCACCGTGCCCCCCCAGATACTTTGTCGCGCTGTGGATGACAAGATCGGCTCCCCGTTCGAGAGGGTTCTGGAGGGCCGGACTCGCAAAGGTATTGTCGACCACGAACGGAACGCGCTTCTTCCGGCAGATCCCCGCGAGTTCCCCCAGGTCCAGAATATCCATCGTAGGATTGGTCGGCGTTTCGATGAAAACGCAGGCGGATTGAGGACCGACCGACTCTTCCAGACGGGCAAGCCACCCACCTTCCCGGCAATCGAACCATTGGACGGGGATACCCCACGGCAGCAGGAATTTATGGACGAAAGCCCGCGTCCCGCTATATATGGTCCTGGGAATGTGAACCGTCTTTCTTCCCAGTGACAGATGGATCAGGGTCGCGGAAATCGCTCCCATCCCCGAAGCGAACGCCCGGGACGCCTCCCCCCTTTCCAGCAGGGTGATGACCTCTTCGAAGCGGGAGACCGTCGGGTTGCTCCCCCGGGAATAGACATACCCTTTCTCCTCCCCTGACAGGACCCGGTCAACCGTTTCCATGTCCGGAAAGGTGAATGTCGAGGTCTGATAAAGCGGTGGCGTCAAGGCCCTCCAGGGGTCTGCCTGGGATTTCCCGTGAATGGAGCGTGTCCGGGGGCTGCCTGAAAACAGGAGGTCGTCGCCGTGGGGATCGTTCACGTCATTGTCCTTTCACCTTCATTGTTGGGTTTTGGGGAGGAATATCATTTATCATGATGAAAAAAAACACTTTTCAAACCGGACACATCGTTCCATAATAGGAAGCACTTTTTTATCCCCGACCCGGATGAGCCCGAGGAGACCCCATGCCACGACACAAGAAGAAAACCAGTGTTTCCCGATCTCCGCATCATCCTGCGGGCCAGCGAAACCACAGGAATTTTCCGCAGGATGTCGCGCGGGAAATCCTTCGCGCTTTCAGGTATGGCCGGGATCTCACCCTCATAACGATCGAAGTTGACGTTCCCAAGGGGATCCCCGACCGTCTGGCCTACAAGGGGGCGGACACCCTTCCCCGATTTTTCGAGCCCCATCTCCGGAATACCGACTTCAGCTTCAGTTCCGGAGCCGATCATCTTTTCCTCCTTCTCCCGGAAACCCCCGAAAAGGGAGGGCAGGTACTGGGAACACGCCTGATCGACATTTATGAGAAAGCCCCATTGCCCCCGTCGGGCGACTCCCTTCCGGGATCTTCCGTTGTCCGGATCCATGCGGGGGTGAGCGCTGTCGGCATGGGAGGACACACCGAAGCGGATCTGATCTCGACGTCGGCCATCGCCTCCCGTGCATCCCGCATTTTTTACCAGCCGGTGGTCACCCTGAACCAGCTTGTCGGTGGCCGGTTTTCCCTTCTGGAATGGATCGCCCTTTACAGCACCCTGAACGAAACGGAGGTTCTCGTCCTCTCCCGTGTCTTCGAGCGTCTCCGGAAAGAGCCCTTCGGATTCATGCAAAAGATGGCATCCCAGATCGAACATCTGTCCGACCAGCTCAAACTGGATCTGGATGACCGGGATGCCCTCGCATTCTGGGTGTATGCGCTGGATCTCGCGAGCATTTCAAAACCGGTGGGCAGTACAACTCTTCCGGAGATTCCCGAACACGCCAACCGCAAGAAAAAGCTCCTGTTTCTCCGGGGCCTTGAACTGTTCGGCCTGGAAATCCAGCCTTCGGGACGAACGGTCAAATCCCGGTGGAAATCCCCCCTGGCCATCGCTCTTTTTGAAGTTTCCCGGCGGATTCAGGATTATCTCTCGCGCCATCCGGATGCGTCGGAAAAAACCTTTCACAGCTTTCTCTCAAAACTTCCCGCGAAGGAATTTCCCCCCGAAATTCTCCAGCTGCTTTCAGGTACGACAACCTCAGACTGGTTCCCGTTCCAGGAAGAGTTCAGGGGGTAGGCGACCCGGTCCCAAACGTCCCTAGAGGGCCCGGACACGGGGATCGATCCACTCGCCGATCACATCCCCCACGAGCGTCATTCCCACCAGGAAGATCGTATAGACCAGGGTCGTCCCCATAATCAGGGGGTAGTCCCGGTTCGTGACGGACAAGACAAAAACACGACCGATTCCGGGGATTGCAAACAGGGATTCGACAACGAAAGAGCCGGTCAGAAAAGACGCCGAAATGGGTCCGATGATGGAGACGATCGCGTTCAGGGACAACAACCATCCATGGGTCACGATCAGGCGGATTCGCCGAATCCCCCTTCCCCTGGCCGCCTGGTAATGGGGGGCGCGGATGGCTTCCTCCAGGCTCGTCGCAAAAAGTCGGGCCAGATATCCGGCGGGAGCGATCGCCATCGCCAGGGACGGGAGGATGATCGAACCCCACCCGTTCCAGAGGGCTGGGGGAAACATTGACAGCCGGATCGAGAAAAAGTCGATCAGGAGAGCTGCCAGAAGAAAGGAGGGCAGGGCCACCCCCAAAGCCGAAAAAGAGCGGAGGACGCCCTTGACGGGTCCTTTCGACAACGCCATCCACGTCCCCAGAACAAGCGCAAAAAAAATGGCTTCCAGAAAAGCCACGCCACCCAGCGTCACGGATACGGGAAGAGCCTGGCCGATCACATCGGAAACACGGATTCCCGGATTCTTGAAAGAGCTTCCCCAGTCTCCTGACGCCGTTTTTTTCAGGGCTTCCCAGTACTGTATGGACAGCGGCCTGTCGAGGTGGTAATAGGCCAGGATAGAGCGCATGATCTCCGGAGGAAGCTTTCGCTCCCCCTGGAACGGACTGCCGGGAGCCCACCGGGACAGGAAAAAAGTCAGCGTGAACACAGCCCACACCAGCAGGGCCGAGGCCACGAAACGTCGCAAGAGCCGGTTCATTTGAGCCACCTTTTTCCCAGAGATTCTCCAAACCACTGAAATACCAGAAGAGCCAGAACGATCAGGACCGCGGGAAAAACCAGAATCCAGGGCGTCAGGGGAAGCGCTTTCCATCCTTCGTTAACCAGTGTTCCCCAGCTCGATTGGGGGGGCGAAAGTCCCAGACCCAGAAAACTTAAAGTGGACTCACCCAGAATGCCACCCGGAATCCGGAAGAGCAGGAGCACAAAAAGGACAGGCAAGAGATTGGGCAAAAAATGACGAAAGACGAGACGGACGGGAGAGGCCCCGATGGAGCGAGCGGCTTCGAGATAAGCCTGTTCCCGGATCTTGAGGGTTTCACCGCGAACAACCCGGGCCACGCCCATCCATCCTCCGATGCTGAGGGCAACAACCACCGCGGAAATCCCATGCCCAAGAGCCAACATCAGGATCGTGGCGATCAGCAGTTCCGGCAGGGCGTACCAGACCTCCAGAAGACGCATCAGGACCGTATCGAACAGGCCGCCGCGATATCCGGATACCAGCCCCCAGAAGGTGCCCAGAATGGTGGAGAAAAGCCCTACCAGCACACCGATGAGGAGGGACACCCCCGAGCCGTATACGAGTCGGGACAGGTTGTCCCGACCGAGAAAGTCACACCCCAGCAGGTGCCCCGGGGTTCCGGGCGGAGAAAGAACATCGCGGGTGTCTTGTGCCACAGGATCCAGCCCTGTCCATCCTTCCGGAAGGATGGACAGGATGACCAGAAAAGAGAAAAAACTGACACCGGCAATGCCAATCACCCTCATCAAACCCGGATAATGAAAGAATCTTTTCCGGAAGTTTCCGCTCAAGGCTCACCCATCAGGAACAGGTCAGGACGCGTCCGGCCCCCAGAATTGTCCGTGCGGCTTCCGCATCCGACAGGGCCCTGTCTTCAGGGGACATTCCACGTCCTTCCAGATCTCTCCGCAGAAACAATGCTCCCGGGAAAAGGCTGGACGGATTATAGACCCCTTCTCCCCAGAGGAGAACCGATACGCTGTCCGGATCATCCCGCACGCAATCCTCATATTGGGCCACAAGCCAGGCGGGAGGAGGGCAGCATCCGACGAGGAACAGCGTCCCGGCCATCATCCCTCCCGGACCATACCAGAAAATGGAATGACAACATCCGCCTGCCGGATCTTCTCGCGGATCTGGCGGGCGTCAAGGGGCAAGAAATAAGATGGAAGATCTTTCAAAAGACCTTCTTTTTCCAGGCGGTCGGCATCCAGAAACGTCCGGACGCCCAGATCGACAAAAAGCGGGAAAAATTCCAGCATTTCCCTTGGGAGCCCGATTTCCAGTGGCTTCAGTTCCCTGACGGACCGGACGGCATCGCCCAAAAGCAGGATTTCCAGTCCAGGATGGGTTACAGAAAAACCCAATGCCATGCGCATCCCTTCAAAGAACCGGATATGGCCGCTGGGTGATTCTTCAAAAAGAAACAGTACCTTTTTTTTCCCGGACATGGGCAGTCACTCCGAAGGACGGCCGAAACAGGAGATTCCGGCCACAAAACTATACAAACGGCAGAAAAACATCCACGTCGTCGGCCAGACGTCCCAGTCTGACCTGCGTGTCAAAACGGACGCCTTCCGGAAGACGATCCGCAGTCACCCCGCGGGTTTCAGCGGTGGACTGGCAGACAAGAATGGAACCACCTTTTTCCACCACGGGATACAGGGGGTAGCTCAAGGGCTTTCCGTGTTGGCGGGGGTACAGGCCAAGGACAGCATCGTCCATGATGAACAGGGTCAGTCGGGCCTTTTCTTCCAGCAATGCGACAGACAGGTGGACGACCGACTGGAAGACTGACCATTCGGGGCTTTTCAGCAACAGGATCCCCACATGTTTCTCAGGAGACGGCAACCTTCTCCTCCACCTCCAGGGGATACAGCAAGCGTTCAAGTGACGAGATGCTCTGGGACAGACGGTCCGGCGTGACCTCCTGGACCCCGTCGAATTGACGGGATGCCATGAGGCGGCTATCCCAGAACAGAATCTGGTTGTATCCGGTCAATTCGGAAAGAATCTTTCGAAGCGCGGGCGAAGAAAGACGGGCGCGCAGGGATTCACCTTCGGGAGAACGGACATCGAACGGTATATCCGGTATCGTTACCAGCGGTCCGACTTCCTCTTCCAGTTTCTGGAGCTGGTCTGGCTTGGGTTTTCTGAATCCCTCTTTCTGAAGCAGGACGAATCGCAGGGGGGAACGGGTTTCGAGATCGATCACCAGATTCAGGACGCTGACAGTGTGATTCTCGGAGGTATGAAAAAAAATCCGTACATCACGGTCCTTCCACTTTCCCCGCATCCAGGGGTAAGCCGCAACGTGATCCCGGCCGGCGTCACCCTGCAGGCTGGCGGAAAATTCCCGGAAATATTGAAAAATTTTCTGCCGGTTCAAAAAGCCGTGAACAAAAAAGGCTCCGCCCACGATGGCGATCAGACCAAAAAAGGTCAATGGGATAAAATTGATCATAGAGGCATCCTATCACAATCCGGAACCGGGCGGGAGCCCTGGTTCCAGACAAAAAAGGCCGGCTCCCGCCTTGCAGGAAGCCGGCCGCCTGCGGCAAACCCACTTCGTCGGATCAGCTTCCCTTGTGCAGAATCATTCCGCCCACACCCACGATCCATCCGTCCGAAGCGGAAGGGAAGGCGATATTATAAAGATCGAGGCCGGTTCCGGAGCGGATAATGTTCCAGTGGTTTCCGCCATCTACGGTTTTCAGGACAAGCCCCATCACACCAACGGCATATCCGGTTTTTCCGTCCACAAAAGAAATGGCATGAAGATCATTCAGTTCACGCTCCCGGCCTTCAACCCCCCGGCCGAGAGGACCGCGGCCCTCTCCATTCTGGATCGTCCAGGAATCACCCCCGTTCGCCGTGAACTGGATAACCCCATGGGTTCCGACAGCCCAGCCGTTGCTTGCATCCGTAAAATAAACCCCATACAGATCCTTCGCGATGGAGTTGTTCTTCTTTTTCCATGTCGCTCCGCCGTCGGTCGTGACAAGCACCAGTCCGTCCTGGCCAACCGCCCATCCATGCTTGGGATTCGACTTGAGGAAGAAAATATTCATAATCCACTGGGCCGTTTCCGTCGACACCTTGTTCCATGTCGCTCCGCCGTCTGTGGTGTGCAGGAGCGTGCCGGCAAATCCGCCCGCCCATCCTTCCTGCGCGTTCAGGAATGTGATGGTGTACAAGTCAAACTTGACCCCCGAATCCTGTGGCGACCAGGTCTGCCCCCCATCGGTCGTGGCAAGGATTGTGCCGTCATTCCCGGCTATCCATCCGTGGGAAGAATCGACAAAGGAGACGGACTGGAGCCAGTGGGAGGTACCAGAATTCTGCGCCACCCAGTTTTTTCCGCCGTCGGTCGTATGGATGACGACACCGGATGCCCCCGTCACCCAGCCCTCTGTCGGAGAGACGAACGACAATCCGTTAAAGGGGATGCTGACCCCGAGGGTGTCCCTGAATGCCCATCCTTTTGAAGCCTGGGTCGCGGAAGATAAGTCGGGCATGGTCGTTCCGACCGTTGCCAGAAAAGCCAGACCGGCAAAACCGGCAGCATATTTCATGAAGATCCCGCGGGAACGGATATTCCCTCCCCGACTGAAATCCAAAGGCAGCAGCGCCATAACCCCCCCTTGCCCAGCCCCTGCTTTCGCAGGAGTCCGGCATTGTGATGACCGTCATTTTCCGAATGTATTCCCGCCGCGCAGACCGGGCATTATGTCCTGGATAGAAGAGCTTCCTGAAGCTGAAAAATGAGAGTAAATGCCCCGGATTATAAAGTCCGGAGAATGAAATGTCAATTAAAATCGGGGAGAATCTGGAGCGGCTTACAGTTTCACAGGGGAACACCCATGAAAAGCGGATGATATGAAAAAGTCGGCGCCGTCCTGAAAAGTGTTTCAGGGAAACGGCACCAACAGACAGTGACAATGCTCAACCTCTTAATAACGGATGGTCCGGACGGCCGTTCAGAAGTAATATCTGAAACCGATGTCGACATTCATGACGCTGCCCAGGAATCCGACGCCCACTTCAGTGGGATTGTTGTTCCCGGGGCCATACAGGTTGACCGAAAAGGGATCCCACTGTCCATAGAGAGCCAGGCGGGGCATGTCCTCCAGGGCATGTTCCACCCCGATCCCGGCGGAAATCTGGAAAGCGAAGGTGGAGACATTTCCCGCCACGATGCCGGGCATCAGGTCCAGATTCCCGTAAAGGATTGTCCGGCTGGATTCAAGGATGGCCACCATCGGCTCCACATGCAGGGTGGTCAGGAATTCGCCGGAAGGGCTGACTTCCGGGAAACCGAAACCCAGTCCGCCGTCCAGCCCGAACGACCGGTTGAACCAGTAGCGCACCCCGGCATAACCGACAGAGGTTTCACCCGTTGCACCCGGGGTGATTTCAACCGGCGCCCAGGAGAGACCGGCTCCGACGCGGTGGACATCAACATACGTCGGGGAGCTTCCCGATGAGGAACCGTTTCCAGAAGGGTTGTCCGACCCCGAGGTCACAGGCACGACCTGGGAATCATCCGCCCTTCCGGACACAGGCAAACACAAGACAAAGAGACTGACGATGCCGGCCAAAAACAGAACTCTGGAAACGCGCAGGGGGAATCTGCCCAAAAGACCCATCTTTCCATTCTCCTTCAACGAGAAATATTCAAACTGTTAATCCCAAAACCCGTTGCCGGAGCACATGCCCAACAGGGGAGGCCTGTTTTTGGAACACGTCACGGAAACAGGCATTTTTCGTTTCCATTTTCTTCCGGTCCGAAATAAAAATCCATGATCGGGACCCCTGCAATCGCGTGATGTCCGTCACATCACATGCATCCTTGTCAGGCCTGCCTGATATCCTCCAGCCGGATTTCCCGGATATGTCCAAATACACGGTCGGCCGCCTCAAGCGCTTCGGGTGGATAGGTATGACCCACGGCAAAGGCCTTCATCCCTGCATGAAGCGCTGCATCAATCCCCTGTACGGAATCCTCGATCACCAGGACATTGGCCGGAGAACCGTCAAACCCGTTCTTTCGCAACCTGTCAAAGCCGATGATGTAGCCTTCCGGATCCGGTTTTCCCCGGAGGGTGTCTTCCGCGCTCACAACAAAACCGAACAGGCCGTCCAGTCCGGCAATGGAAAGCGTCCGGAGAATTTCCTCCCTGAGCGCTCCCGATACAATTCCCAGAGGCAGTTCCTTCGCAAGGGTCCGTATCAGGAACACCGCTCCCTCATAAAGAGGAAGCCCTTTTTCGAGCCGGCTACGGTAGAGGGAGGACTTTTCCCGGATCAGGCTCCCCAGAAACTCTTCTCCGGGGCTCTCCCCCCGGTAGTGCGCCCAGGCGCCCGCAAAAGCCCCCCTGTCGTCCATTCCCAAAAACTCCTTCCAGTACAGGGATTCATCCAGTCTGACCCCATGTCTCCCCAATACTTCCTGAAAAAGTTCCAGGTGGACCCGTTCGTCGTCAATGATCACCCCGTTGAAATCGAACAGAACAGCCCGGATTGCTTCCGCCACCGACCGTCACCCCTTCCGAAAAAGCCACCCGCGCCATGAATGAATGATGATTCTGACTCTACAAAAAGGACCGGAGTATGATAGCCTGTTTTTGTCCGGCTTCCTATTGTCAAAAGAAAGGCCTGCATCGTGATTCTTCCTTTCAGGGACCGCCTTCCGGTCGTCGATCCGACCGCATGGATCGCCGACTCTGCCCAGGTCATCGGCGATGTTGTCATCGGGACTGAATCCAGCGTCTGGTTCTCCTCCGTCATCCGGGGGGACGTCAACCGGATCCGGATCGGCTCCCGGACAAATATCCAGGATCTTTGCGTCCTCCATGTTACCCGGGGAAGACACCCCTTGACTGTCGGGGATGAAGTCACCGTCGGACACCGCGTCATCCTGCACGGATGTTCCCTCGGGAACCGGATCCTTGTCGGCATGGGAGCGATCATCATGGACGGGGCCGTGATCGGAGACGACGTCATCATCGGGGCAGGCTCTCTCGTCACCGAGAAAACGGTGGTCGATCCCGGAACACTCGTTCTGGGATCACCGGCCCGTGTCCGTCGACAATTGACGGCAGAAGAAAAGCAATGGCTTTTGCGGTCCGCCGCCAACTATGTTGCCGACAGGCTCGATTACCAGAGTTTCACATCAAAAGCCATCCGGAACCGGGAATTGCGGGACGCACACACCCAGGAGAACGATCCTCACAAACAGCGAGGCACTTCGCTTCCGTGATGAGACACATTCGGATCCAGTCCCTGATGATCCTGCTGATCGGCCTTCTCATTGTCTGCCTGATGGGCGCTTTTGCCGTCTGGGACACGCTCCTGATCAAAAAAGACGTTATCAACGCCCTGATGAACGAGGGCAGACTCATTGGGCAGGAATTCGCCTTCGGGGTCGACATGCGCCACGAAGCCGACCGCTTCGTCGGCGGTGACATCGGCAAATCCGGTCCGGCGGGCAGGGCCGTGGTCGGCGAAATCACCGCCATCCGCAAAGAGATGCAGGCCCTGATGGCCATCCGGCACAACGTCATCCGTCTCGACCTGATGACCCGCCACGAAGATCTTCCCAGGCTCGTTTCCAGTTCGGGAACACCCCTCTCCCCCAGGGAGATGAAGGCCCATGCCCTCGTCCACGACGGCGCGAATGAGTGGATAAGCCTCCGGGAACACGTAGGAAAACGGAATGTCCTGTACGTCGTCGTCCCTTTTTACCACCAGAATCAACGGCTAGGGACTGTCGGCGTTGGCATATCCCTTTACGAAGCCAATACGCTTGTGAGAAACGAGCTGGAGCGGACCCTGATCCTCCTTTTTGTCGGATTTCTCGCCCTGGCAGGCATTCTTTCACTGGTGATCCGCACCCTGGTGCTGAACCCCCTCCACCAGATTTCCGGCGCCATGCGGAAAGTGGGCAAGGGGGAGATGGATCCAGGCCCGCTTCTTGAACCTTCCCGGGAAGCATACGATCTCGCGTCCGCCTTCAAGCAAATGGTCCGCATGCTTTCGGAACGGACCCGGGAGAATCAGCTTCTTCTTTCGGAAGTCCGGGATCTGAACAGCTCCCTCACACGGAAAATCGAAGAGGCTACCCGGGAGCTCCTCCAGAAGAACGCGTCGCTCGAAGAGGCGGGGAAAGAAAAATTTTTCCTTCAACGGAAACTGTCGGAGATGGAACGGATGGCGGCCATCGGAGAAGGCCTGGCGATCGTCGCGCACGAACTGGGAAATCCCCTGCACTCCATCTCGGGACACATCGAGCTGGCGATCGAGGAAAAGCCTCTCTCCCCTTCCCTCCACAAACACCTGTCCATTGTCCAGGGCCAACTGGACCGGATGATCAATGTCATCCGGAAACTCCTCATGATGAGCCGGCGTGAAAGAACCCATTCGGAACCCGTCCTGATATCCGACCTTGTCTCGGATATCCTGCAACTCCTCTCTCCCCGCCTGGAAAAATCAAAAATCCGCGTGGAAACTTCTTTCCCCGATCCCTGCCCTGAAATCGATTCGGATCTGGAAGGCCTGCAGAGCATCCTGATCAACTTTCTGGAAAACGCCCTGGACGCAACCGGAACCGGCGGCACCATCCGGATCCGGTGCATCGAGGAAAAGGGCTCCCTGACCCTGCATATCCAGGACTCCGGCCCCGGAATTCCCCCAGAAAGCCGGGACCGGATATTCCAACCATTCTTTACGACAAAACCCCATGGAACGGGTCTGGGTCTCGCAATATGCCGAAAAATCATCGATGATCTGGGGGGAGATATCCGGATGGGAGAGGGTCCTGGCGGACATTTTGTCCTGACGATCCCTTTCGTCCGATTTTCCCCGGGAAGATTTGCCCACTCGCTTGATCAGGATCTCTAATTGTGGTAGGTTCCATCATGGTTGCCGCCCCGAAAGACTTGGCATTCACTCCGGTGGGAAAAACAAGCAGGCGGGTTCTCGTCGTCGAGGACGATGTGGTTGCGCTTGACCTGCTGGAAGAGATCCTCAAACGAAACGGATTCGGGGTATCCGTCGCACAATCCTATGAGGAAGCACTGGAACGCCTGTCAACGGACAAGATCTCCCTCATCCTCACCGACATCAAGATGCCCGGAAAAACGGGAATGGACCTTTTGAAAGTCGTCCAGGACCTGTACCCGGATCTGCCCGTCGTTCTTCTCACCGCCTTCGGGGACGAGCATCTCTGGGTTGAGGCCCTGTCGTCCGGAGCCGTTGACCTGATTCCCAAGCCCTTCAGAAAACAGGAAGTACTCGATATTGTCCAGAGAACCCTGGCACGACTCCGACATGCCTGAGACAAAGGGCAGATAACCGGTTTCGTCCAGGACAGCAATCCTTACCACTTCAAGGAGAAACGACTTCATGAAGACCCCGATTCGAAAGATCCTGTCCACGGGAATCATCGGACTTGCCGGCATCGTGGCCGGCATCACGCTTGGCGCCCTGTTCAACTTGTCCGGAAAAGCTCAGGCAGATCCTTCTCCGGACCCGCCGGCCATCAACAAAAAGGATATCGAACCGGGCCTGGCCCTTCAGAAGACATTTGTCACTGTTTCGAACGCGGTCATCCCTTCCGTGGTGAACATTTCGACGACCTCCCTGATCACCACCCACCGGAACCCCATCTTCAACGACCCATTTTTCCGGCAGTTCTTCGGGACACCATTCAACCACGGAGCTCCTCCCCAAAAACATGTGGAACGGAGTCTGGGTTCGGGGTTCATCATCTCGAAGGACGGTTATATCGTCACAAACTACCACGTCATCAAGCACGCCACAAAAGTGACGGTCGTCCTTTCCGACAAGTCGAGCTACAGGGCAACGGTCGTGGGAAAAGACCCCATGACCGACGTGGCGGTCATCCGGATTCATCCCAAGAACGATCTGCCTGTCATCCAATGGGGTTCCTCCCGGGACGTCTCCGTCGGGACCATCGTTCTGGCGATGGGGTCCCCGTTTGGACTGACCCAGTCCGTCACCATGGGGATTGTCTCTGCACTCAAGCGGAGCAACATGGGAATCGAACAGTATGAGAACTTCATCCAGACGGACGCGGCCATCAACCCGGGAAATTCCGGAGGCCCCCTGGTTAACCTGCAGGGGGAGGTGATCGGCATGAACACAGCCATCTATACGACAAACGGTGGTTATGAGGGGATCGGCTTCGCCATTCCGGTGGACATGGTCCGTCGGGTCCTGAAGGATCTCATGACCAAAGGGAAGGTTGTCCGGGGCTGGCTTGGTGTTTCCATCCAGAACGTGACACCGGTCATTGCCAAGCAGTTTCGTCTTCCGGGACATACCGGCATTCTCGTGAGTGATGTTTTGCCTAACAGCCCGGCCAAGAAGGCGGGCATGAAACGGGGAGACGTCATCCTCGCACTCAACGGACAGAAGGTCGTCGACGCCAACGACCTCCGTCTGAGGGTGTCCCAGATCTCGCCGGGAACCGATGCGGAACTGTCGATCATCCGGGACGGACACCGAAGAAACATTACGGTCCGGGTCGGTGAACTTCCCGCCAAACTGTCCATGATGGGCGGAGCAGAACCGGAAAAAAGCCCGTCGCATTTCGATAACGTGCTGAATGGCATCATGGTGATGGACTTGAACCGGGACATCCGGGGACAACTGAACATTCCCGAAAACACCCGGGGTGTCGTGATCAGTTCGATCGCACCGGGAAGCCTCGCTGAAGCCAGCGGTCTCAAGAGAGGTGACGTCATCGAGGAGATCAACCGTCATCCCGTTCCGACTGTCCGCGCCTACATCCGTGCGGCCCGCCATATCGGCAGGAATGAAAACGTTCTCCTGACAGTCGTCAGGGATGGTCATCACAGCTATGTCTCCCTCTCTCCGTGAGACTCAACCTCTGATCAGGGAAGACTCCCGGCACAGCGTGCTGGGGGTTGATCCCGGACTGGCCGCCACGGGTTTTGCTGTTCTGGGAGGGCCCTCCCTCGACAGACTCCGCGTTCTGGTCCAGGGGACCATCCGGACGGAGGCAGGTCTTCCGGTCAGTCGCAGGATCGGCATCCTCTATGACCGCCTGGAAGCCGTTCTGGCGAATCATCCTGTTTGCGGAATTGCCCTTGAAGACCATTTCAGCCGCAAGTCATCCCCGGGAGCCGGCCTGATGCTGGGACCGGTTGTGGGCATCGTGGCCCTTCTGGCAGACAGATCGGGCATCCCGATTCTCCCGATCCCCCCCCGGGAACTCAAGCACCGGATAACGGGAACGGGAAGCGCCTCCAAGGATGTCGTCCAGCGGGCCCTTTCCGTCTGGCTGGGAGCGGGGCTCAAGGTTTCGTCCACACACGAAGGAGACGCCCTTGGCCTGGCCTTCCTGGGCTACTCCCGGATGGTTTCTCCATGATCGCCCGAATCTGGGGTTTCCCGGTCGAATGGGAAGAGGAGTCCGTCGTTCTGCGCGCCGGAGATATCGGATACCGCGTTCATCTGTCCCCCTGTTCCCACCAGAAACTCCGGTCCCGCCCGGAAGGTCTGGAACTTGCCCTCTTTATCCAGCACTTCTGGAATGAACACCTGGAAGCCCCCCTCCTTCTGGGGTTCCCCGAAGCGGACGAACAGGCCCTCTTCAACCAGCTGAGAAAAGTCCCGGGTCTGGGCCCCCTGTCCGCACTCAGGATTCTGGCCCTGCCCGTCAGGGATTTCCTGTCCATCGTCCACAACAACGATGCGGCACGGCTGAAATCATTGAAAGGCGTGGGAGAAAAAACAGCCCGGAAAATATTGGGAGAACTGAGGGGGCACATCGACCAGCTGGTGGACTGGGAGCCCGGCAACTCTTCCGCTGTGGGCCCCATCCATTCCCATCCCGCCACCATCGCCCACAATGTCCAGGAAGTCCTGGTCCACCAGTTCGGTCATTCCCCGCAGGAAGCGAACCGTCTTGTCGCGGAAGCGCTGAGACGCCAGCCGAATGTCCAGAGCATGGAAGAACTCTTCCAGGAGGTTTACAGGGTTGGAACCCAATGAACCGGATCTCCTGACCGCCGAAGAGTTTCCCGAAGAGATTCCTGAGGCCAATATCCTGCGTCCCCAGACATTTGAGCAGTATGTCGGTCAAAAGGAGGTCATCGACAGCCTCAAGGTCGCCATACAGGCCACCCTTCTGAGACAGGACACCCTTGACCACATTCTTCTTCACGGTCCTCCCGGTCTGGGCAAAACGACACTGGCGGCCCTGGTCGCCCGGGCCCTGGGAGTCTCCTTCCTGTCTTCCTCCGGGCCGGCCCTGGAAAAAGGCGGAGACCTCGTCGGCATCCTGACACGGATGGCTCCGGGAACGCTTCTTTTTATCGATGAAATCCACAGGCTTCCCCGACCGGTTGAAGAAATCCTGTATTCCGCCATGGAAGACTTCTCCATCGATGTCGTTTTTGACCGGGGCGCCGCCGCCCGGACATTCCGCCACCGCATCCCCCCTTTTACGCTGGTGGGGGCCACGACACGGGCCGGACTCCTGTCGGCCCCCCTGCGGGACCGCTTCGGAATCCAGCGGGACCTGGATTTTTACCACCCCTCAGATCTGGCTCTGATTCTGGAACGCTCTGCCCGCATCCTCGAGATCGGCATCGATCCGGACGGTGCGCTGGAAATCGGACGAAGGTCCCGGGGAACGCCGCGTATCGCCAACCGTCTCCTGAAAAGGGTCCGGGACTTTTCCCAGGTCAACGGACACGGCACCATCACGCGGGATATCGCCCACTTGGCCCTGAAGCTGGAGGGCATCGACGACCGGGGGCTCAACCGCATCGACCGGAAGTTCATCGAGACGATCAAGGTCGTCTATAACGGGGGGCCCGTGGGGATCGAGGCGATGGCAGCCACCCTCCAGATGGATCCCGACACACTGATCGACGTCGTGGAGCCTTTTTTGCTCAAGGAAGGCTACCTCGCCCGGACACCGGCCGGACGGCGGCTGACCGCCTCCGGCTGGGAAGTTCTTCCGGAAGGGCTGGTCTAGCTCAGGAAGGAGGGGCCGATCCGGGTGTCCGGAATTCGTAGGTGACCCCGAATACGACCGGCAAGGTCCACAAAGGCCCGCTGGAAAGGTTCGAGGAGCTGCTGGCGAGACCCCTCGTCGAGATCGGACTGTCGATATAGGTTGCGACGGCTTCTCCATAAAGCGAGAACTGGTCGTTGATCCGGTACATGAGACCGGCGCCGGCGTCGGCTGTGAAGGAGACGCTTCCGGCATTCCCGGAGTTGGTCGACAGGCTGTTGAACGATGGTCCCAGATCGGCCGCAAAATAAGGGATGATATGCCGCTCGACCTCCCTGGGATCCCACAGGGGCACGGTCGCCCCGACCGTGAGCGGCATGCCGGAGAGTCCGGAAAATCCCCTGTTGGCCGAAAACGTCTCATACCCGACGGAAAAACGAAGTCCCAGATGGGGAAGGACATAGGATCCCCAACGCACGTGAAACATCATCCCGGTGTTCTCGAGATCGAGGAGATTGGTTGACTCCACCGGTTTTCCGTTCAGGACACCCTCCACCGAACCTCCCAGCAGAAAGGCCGGCCCTCCGTCAAACGATACACTTTGCCAGCTGAAGGGCTGGTCAGCCTCGCTTCGGGAAACCCAGGCCAGCGACAGACATCCCGGAACAAAAAAAAGGATTACCCATTTCCGCAGGAAACAAAAAGCGGGGGATCTCCATGTCGGTACGATTACCCAGTCTTGGAACATGATCATTCTCCAGATTTGAGGGGCAGGTGTTTCCGGACAAAGGGATATCTGCTATATTCCGAATCCTACCGGAAAGGTCCCCGAACGTAAAGGGAAACCGGCTGAACAATTTTGAAGGCGGTCTGATTCGCATAGAGAGGGTTCGAATGACGCTGGGCAACCTGTTCTGGCTTTTTTTCCTGTTGACCATGATGCAGCCCCTGATGGCCCGGAAATTTCTGGAAATGGCGAGGGAGCGGGCTCTCCGTCATCTCGAGACCACCCGGGGAACCAAGGTCATTGCCATGGTCCACCGGCAAGAAACCATGAACCTGTTAGGCTTTCCCCTCCTTCGCTACATCAATATCGAGGACTCCGAGGAAATCCTCCGGGCCATCAAGATGACCGACCCGGAAACTCCCATCGACCTGATTCTCCACACCCCGGGAGGCCTGGTCCTGGCGTCAACCCAGATCGCCCACGCCCTGTCGAACCGGAAGGCGCCGGTCACCGTTTTTATCCCCCATTTCGCCATGTCGGGCGGAACCCTGATCGCCCTTTCCGCAAGCCGGATCGTCATGGATGAAAACGCTGTCCTGGGACCGGTCGACCCCCAGCTGGGGGAGTTTCCCGCCGCGTCGATCCTCCGCGTCATCGAGCAGAAAGACCGAAACGAAATCGACGACAAGACACTCATTCTGGCCGATGTGGCCGAAAAAGCCATCGTCCAGCTCAGACACTCCCTCGAACGGCTTCTCGGAAAACGGATGCCCCCTGAAAAAGCGAGCCAGCTGGCGGAGGTCCTGTCCAGTGGACACTTCACCCACGACTACCCGCTGACCTACGAAGAACTCAAATCGTTCGATCTTCCTGTTTCGACCGACGTTCCCGATGACGTCTATCTTTTCATGCGCCTCTTCCCCCAACCCAAACAGGCGGTTCCGTCGGTGAGCTACACTCCGTTCGCTCCGCCTCCCGGACGTTCGGGGGGGAGACACACCTGAATGTACATGCATGATTGATGTTTCGGAAAATGCCCCCCATAAATGGTAAGGGTTGAACTGTCGAAGCAATAAATGCACTTATTTGGGCATTTATGTATCATTTGCACATGAATCGCAAGAGGGTCAGCATCCACCTTTCTCCTGTTTGAACAGGAATGAGTCAGTCTCATTGGACCGGGGCAAATCTTTTGAAGCACGAAAAAAGACCGCCATCACCTCATCTCCCGGAAGATGCCGGTCTGATTACCCTGATCGTCAGTATCGCCGCATTGATCTTCTCTCTTGGGACACTGATCAGCGACGTGATCAGGAACCGCAACCTCCTGATCCACGACCTCCAGGTGGACGGACAGGTTTTCCACAAAACCCTCCTGGAACTGGACCGTCTGCAATGTGCCCAGAGAGCAGGGGAAAGCGACCATTACACATCCTATTGCTCAAACGGGGGTTTTTTTGAACCCACTCCCGACAACCACGGGCGGGAAATCCTTTTACAGCGGGCGGAATATCTTGAAAGGCGGATCATCGTCCTTTTAAAAAAGCTGGACATGCCCGAATTCGGGTATATCACCCCGGTGGACTACCGGACATTGGCCAAGGCGGAGCTGAAAGACCTCAATTTTGAGAAAGCCGGATACTTTATCAACAAGGAGATCCAGTCGCTCAAAATTTACCGGAATCATCCGGGATATGTCATCCGGTCGATCCATGCCGACCTGATCCGGGGGTGGTACCGGATGATTCTGGACAAAAAGAGAAAAGGAGGACAATCCGGAGATACAGACTTCGACAGGGCCATCGCCCAGGCCCAGAGCCGTGTGATTGTCCTTCCGATGCGAAACTATCTGGTCGTGTTCATTCTCCAGTCCGAAGGATGCGCCCGCTGGCTGGGCGAGAGCCTGTTTACCCATGCGCAGGTCTTTGGCGAGGACATCCGCGAATTTGACCGATCCCGGGTCATCCTTCAGAACGAACCCCGGTCGATCAGCCTTCTCCGGGAACTCCGCAAAAACCAGAGGAAGCTTGACTCCGGAAAAAGCGGAAATGTTCTGTCTGTGTGCAAAGAGCTCTTCGACCAGATCTGAAGGGAGAACGAAAGGGTCATCAGCGTTCCGTTCGTCTCCTTCCCCTTGCTTCGGGAATCGGTGCAGGGGGACCGGCGATCCATTGGCCGAAGCTCAACTTTGACAAAGAATGGCGCCGGATCAACCGATCCCCTTTCGTCACACAATATGCTGTCCTGTCAGATTCCGTCTTTCCGATCCCCCCAGACGTTTGGGTATCCCCAGACGGGGGACTTTTTGAACTTCTTCCGGTATGTCCCAGCCGATTTCAACGGTTTTTCCTGAAAACCGGGTCTGGTTCCCCCAAGGTTTCCGGTGTAGAATCGATCACAGGCGTATTGTCAGCCGGATTTTCCTGAATATTTTGTCGCTTCGTTGCAATTCTGAAGCACCCTCCACAGAAAGGACCCTGACCCATGGTTGTTGTTGCCAATCGCATCCGTGTCGCCTCCGGACACGAAAAGGATTTCGAGGAACGGTTCCGTAACCGCAAGGGGCTGATCGAAAAAAATCCGGGATTCATCCGGAACCTGATCCTTCGCCCCGTGGACAGCGAGTACTACTCCGTCATGACCTTCTGGGAAACCATGGAACACTTCGAGGCCTGGACCAAATCCGAATCCTTCCGCCAGGCCCACTCCGGACCGAGACCTCCCAAGGAGATGTTTTCCGGCCCCAACGTCCTCGAAATCCACGAGGTCATTATGGACACGGATCATAAAAACCCATGAAAGGTTTGCTGCTTCTTTCCGGAGGTCTCGACTCGTCTTTGGCCGGCCATATCCTCCGGGAGATGGGCGTGGATCTGGTGGCACTGCACCTGGAAAGCCCGTTCGGATGCGACACCACGGCCGAACGGATGGGCCGGGAACTGGGAATTCCGCTGATCAAGCGCCCCAAGGGGAACCGGTTCATCTCAATCCTGAAACAGCCGGAATTCGGGTATGGTTCGGTGTGGAACCCTTGCGTGGACTGCCGGATCCTGATGTTCGCCCTGGGGCGGGAGGTCATGGAAGAAACCGGCGCCTCGTTTCTGGTGACGGGAGAGGTTGTGGGACAACGTCCCTTGAGCCAGAAAAAGGGAACACTGTCCCTGATCGACAGGGAGGCCGGAATGGAAGGACGGGTTCTCCGGCCGCTGTCGGCCCGGCTCCTCCCCCAAACCCTCCCCGAGCAAAATGGCTGGGTCGACCGCAACCGCCTCCATTCCCTGTCCGGACGCTCCCGGAAACCCCAGCTCGAAATGGCCCGGAAGGCCGGCTTTTCCCATATTCCAAGCCCCGCGGGAGGGTGTCTGTTGACCGACGACAACTTCCGGGACCGGGTGGGGGATTTTATCCAGCTCGACCTGGATTCCGGCAAGGCTCCCCTTCTGCGCTACGGGCGTCATTACCGGTTCGATGAAACCTGGGTGATCGTTGGCCGGGATGCCCGTGACAACGAATGGCTGGAAGAAGGCATCCGGGGACAGGGGATCGGGTTCTCGCCGGACGGATTTTCCGGCCCGGCTGTTTTCTTTCCGGATCCCATCCCGGCCGAGGTGGAGACGATCACAGCGGCCGCCATCCGTCTTTTCGGGAAGCACGCACCGGGCGGCGCTCTTCCGCTCAAGGCGATCCTGGGGGATGAGTCCTATCCGGTGTCCTTCTCCACCCCCGGATCGGAATCGGTCTGGCTCGACCCCGCTCACTGGAGTGCGCATTGGAGACACTAGCTCCGCTCTGGTCCCGTCACGACCGGTCCTTCCAAAACAACCGGTATGTCTACCCGGTGCTGTCCCGCCGGGCCGGGGGGATTTCGGTCGGCATCAACCTGAACCCTGACAAGGGCTGCAACTTCGACTGTGTCTATTGCCAGGTAGATCGGACACCCCTCGGCATGTCCTCAGTCGATCCGATCCATCGGCCGGTGGAAGCCGAACGCCTAGTGGAAGAACTGTCCATTCTTCTGGACAGCCTCCACCGGGGGGATTTTTTCCGGACCCCCCCCTTCGACCAGCTCCCTCCCGGACTCGGACATGTCGCGGACATCGCCTTTTCCGGTGACGGAGAGCCCACGATGGTGCCGGAGTTTGCCGAAATCCTGAAAACCGTATCCGCCTTCCGGAACCAAACACCGGCATTGTCCCGTGTTCCTCTCCGGATCATCACCAACGGCACCGGCCTCTTCAAGGCCCGGCTCCGGAAGACCGTCCGCGAGCACCTTTTCCTGGAAGCGGCGGGTTCAGGGGGGGTGCCAGACGAGATCTGGTTCAAGATCGACGCTGCAGACGAGGCTTCCTATCTCCGCATCGACAAAAGTCCTCTTTCATTTCAGCGATACAGGAAGGGCGTTTCCGAGACACTGAAAGAGATGCCCGTTACGGTACAAACGATGGTCCTCGATATTCATGATCCCGAAGCCCCCTTCCGGCCGGAGGGTCTCTGGGCCGCATCCATGCGTGACTGGTTCGGAGAACTTCTGTCCGGAGGGGCCCGGATCCGGGCGTGGCATCTCTATACCGTGGCCCGGAAACCTCCATCACCTGACATTGCCCCCGTCTCCAGAGAACGTCTCCTCGGGCTGGCCCGTTTTTTCGAAGGAACCGTTACCTGCCCTCTCTCCATCTTTCCGTGATCCCTGGCGATCCGGAAACGGTTCCAGTGGACCGTTTTGACGGCGTCGTCCTGCCTTTGCGGGTCGGACCTGTCCACCGCGGTTTCCCACACCGGCGGGTCACGCCGGGCCTTCAACCTGCCAGACCCCGTCTGGAAGACCAGGAGAACCGGCGGACCGAACGCTTTTTAGTCCGCCTCCCGCTCGCGGGACGTCACCCCTCCCTCGTCTTCGTCGTCTGGACAGACCTTTGCCGGTTCCTGCCTCAGGTCGGCCAGGCGGACCGACACAATGCTCCAGGAAGACACCAGGAAAGGAACGAGGTAGTTGAGACACACCTTCGTCCAGGCCAGGGGTTGGTGGTGCACAAGATGGGGAAACTGGTTGATCGTATTCAGGAATGTTCCGACAACCCCGGCCGTCGGAAGACTTTTTTTAAGCGAAAATGGCGAAAATACTACCCGAAAGGAAAAGGGCAGAACGGTTTTCAAGGGTGTTTTAACAAGTCGCCTGTTTTCCGGCATATGTTTTCTCCTTCGTCCATCCCCTCCCCGCTGACCGCACGAAACCGGAAGAACAAGGCGGGTTCAAACCCCGGGCTTGTCCGCTCACCGGAACCATTCGTTTTGAGGCGACGACCGGGAAGGAGGGCCTGCGGAAACAAGAACCGGTCAGATATTCTGGAGGATCAGGGATTCAGGAACCATCCGGCCTTTCAGGACACCGATCGTGTCCTCGACCATCTCTTTCATCCCGCACAGGTAGACGACCGTCTGATGGAGCGGATCCGGGCTCTGGCGAAGAATCTCCTGGACAAAACCGGAATGGCTGTCCCAGGTTTCGTCGGGATAGGTCACCGTAATGTGGACGGTCGCCCCCTTCTCATGCCAGCCGGCCATCTCCTCCCCGAAGTAGATGTGGTTGGGGGTCAGCGTCCCGAAATACAGCTCGATCCGGTTAAAATCTTTCCGGCGGTCCAGCGCGGCGAGAAGCGTCGACCGCAAGGGGGCAATGGCCGTACCGACACCGACGAAAAGAAGGTTCATGCCCGCATAAGGGTCGAGGGGAAAGCCCTTGCCGAGGGGTCCCTGCAGGCGGAGCGTGTCCCCCACCCGCTTTTGGAAAAGGGACTCCGTCAGGGGGTTCATGTTCTTCACCAGGATTTCGAACCGGTCGGATCGCGCGGGGGAGGATGCCAGGGCAAAGTAGGAGGATTTTCCGTTTTCCCCCGGGATGGCGATGAACTGCCCCTGAAGAAACGGGAACGGGTCATGTCCACAGTCGCATTCGAACAGGCGGACGTTGTTTTCAAACGGGACGATCCGGGAGACGGGGTATTCGCGGAAGGAAGACGGGGACAATGATCACCTCTTTCAAAAGAGACAGTTGCCCTATCGGGTTGTCAGCCGGGGGATAATGCGCAATCGGCTATTCGGATTTCCCTGGATGGCTCTTTCGGGGCATTTTATCACAATCGAAAACCCGGCTCATCCCCTGGAGCGGACCCACAGAATCCGGGCGAAAAGTCCAAAAAAGTTCCGGACTCTCCCTGCGTCCGGTGGGAACGGGTTCCTGGGCCGACCACCCACGGATATCGTCCCGTTCCCGGAAGGTATGGCAAGACATCCTCCATCCGGACAGAGCGCGTCTCCGAAGGAGGCCACATCAAAAGTCCTCCCGTCTTTTTTTTTACAATCGGGCGTCTGGGGGAATGCGGTCAAAAAAATGGGCTTGACCCCTCGCAGCAATATGAGGAAACTTAGGTCCATCCAGCAACCGGACAAAAATTCACACGAAGCGAGCCCGTACTCATCTCCTGATCATTTGTGTCCCCGGGACAAGACGGCCAGAAACCGGATCCCCCGGGAACACGTCCGGGCTCCGGGACGGCGACGATGCCTGCCATGAACCCCAAACTTTTCGGTAAGTTTCTACAGCCCTCCTTTCCCGGGCGCCTCCCGTTTTTGGCGATCAACTTTCTGGTCGGGGACATCCAGACGGGCATCATGCCCCTGCTTGCCGTCGACCTGGCTTACAGCCTTCACTGGAAGGCGGGAAGGGTCGGAGAGGTGTTGGCTTTCGGGAATCTGGCTCTCCTTCTCGCACAGCCCCTGGGCGGCATGATCGCGGACAGGCTCCGGGAAAAGCGGTTCACCTTTCTGTTCGCCTCCGTCCTTTTTGCGCTAGGGTGCCTTGCGCTCCTGGGACATCCCTCCCTGATCCGGGTTCTCCTGTCCCAGGGGCTGATCGGCGCGTCGACCGCCGTCATGATTCCGGTTCTGTCTGCGATGGCGATGGGGCTGGCGGGAAAAGAACGGTTTCCCCACGTCATGGGACTGGCCCAGGGAGCCAATCACACCGGCTCCGTCGCCGGCGCCCTGATCGTCGGGTTTTTGGCCCGGCACTGGGATCCGGAAGCCGTTTTTCTGTTTTATGGCCTTTCCGCCTTCTTCGGGGGGCTGATGGCCCTCTTGATCCCGCAGGGAGCGATCGATCCGCTCCTCTCCCGGGAAGCCCGTCCGGATGGGCAGATTGTCTCCATGCAGTCCTTGTTGAAAGGTCCGGTCCTTCTTTTTTTCCTGACCATCTTCCTGTTTTTTGTCGCCAATACGGCCATGCTGCCCCTGGCCGGAGAAAAACTGGCCAACAGGCTCCCGGAACCTCCCGGAGAGGTGATCGCCTGGGCCATTGTCGTGACACAGACGGTGATGACCGTCCTTTCCCTGCTGACACCCTCCCTTCTTCGTCTGGCCGGTTCCCGGCCCGTTTTTCTCGTATGCCTGCTCCTTCTGCCCGTCCGCGGATTTTTCCTGTCGGTCGCCCATACGCAAACGGAGATCCTTGAAATCCAGATCCTGGACGGAATCGCTACAGGCACCCTGTCGGTGTTGCTGCCGGTTCTCGTCTCCGACATGGCCAGGGGATCGGGACGGTTCAACGCCGTGATCGGTTTCATGGGGGCGATGATTTCGGCCGGAGGGTTTTTAAGCCAGATTCTGGCCGGACATCTGGCGGAATTTGCCGGAATCAACAGGACCTTTCTGGTGTTGTCCGCCATCGCGGGAATCGCTTTCATCCTGGCGGCGGCGGGAGTCGGACGTGTCCGGATTTCCCCTCCCGACCCGCCCCTGGAGCCTCTTTCTTCTCCGGAAGGATAAAATCGGCACCCGACGTCCTGTCAGAAAACGAACCCGAAAGAAACCGGAACATAGAAGAACGTCTGTCCGTTGGTCTGGGGAACAAACCGGTAAAAGGTATTCATGACGAGGGCCGCCTTCACCTCAAGAAACAGGGCCAGCCTTCCGGTCACCGGGAAGTTCCCCCCTACGCCGATATCCACGATCGGATTGACGGAGGAAAAAGTCTGGTTGGTCTGGATCGCGGGAAAGACCCCTGCGTCCAGCACACCATACCCATAGAACCGGGAGGACGACGACCCCAGACCGGGAGGGACATACTCCATGCCAAACGTAATGGGAATCGCTTCCAGAGCGTTGTTGCTGTTGGCACCGACCCCGGGAAACAGGATCCACTGGACACCACCCCGGAGCTTCAGGTCCGGCAACACCCAGTCCCCCAGATCCCATCCGAACCCGTATCCAGTTCCCAGATCGTGCCCGGCGGTGTCGCTACCGCCCATCGTCGGCGCGGCTTCTCCGAAAAACTGCTCCTCGATGGCCCAGGCGGGAGTGGGGGCGCAAAGAAAATAGAATGCTGCCAAGAACGCACCCAATGGGTATAAAAAGAGATTTCGACCGTTCATTCTCATCTTCGTTCCATCCTGTGGGGTTGTCCTCTCCGGGATCTTGTGCAACAATTTCTCAAGAGATGTTCGAATGGACCTCCCGGTCCGGTTGGCACCGGAATCGTTCCAGTCCGGTCAGGCAGCCCACTCCACAATTTGGTCCCGTGCCCTGATTCACGCACTCCCTTTATTTCTTGTCCCGAGCATATCTTGTCGGTGTGTCCCCGGGTCCGGGCATTGGAGACTCCCAACAGGAGGCCTTCCGAAACATGCACCATACCCGTTCGTTCCGGATCACCCTGTTTTTGACAACTTTCACGTTTCTTCTGGCGTCCTGCACGTCCTTTTATACAGCAAAACCCGCTCCACTCTCACCGCCGACCCAGTTGCACATCCATTTCACGGTCAATGATACAGCCATCCAGGTAGGAATCAATCCCTACAACACGCCGCACAAGATTCACACCCTTTTCGGCAGGAACGGTCTCTGGAGAAAACACATCCTTCCATTACAGGTCATCCTTGAGTCGGACGATCCGGCGACGGCCGTTTTCCTGGTCGATTCCGCCTACATTATCAGCAACGGCCACTATTATCCTTCCGTGGTACCGAACGCCGTATACGATATCGCCTGGCAAGCCAAGCACCCGTACATCGTGGTCAAGGAGACCCTTTATTACACCGGTTTGATTCTTTTTACCGTGGTGACGTTAGGTCTCGGATCGGTTATCTGGGTCTTGCCGACGCCCTTTAGCCAGCCTTCTCCCCAGGAGAGCCCGTTCGGCCGGGATCTGTCATACAAGGCTTTTGCCAAGAATGTGACCCTTCAGAACGGTTCTTTAAGGGGAGGATTTTTGTACTTTGCCCTGCCCGAAAAAGACATGGAACTGAAAAACGCCGATTTGATCCTGCATTTTTCGGTCAAAAAACCCAAAGCGACTGCTCCGGTCGAAAAAACGGTCACGATACCCCTCGCTCCCGGTCAACATATCAACAGCAATATCCTGAAGGACTGGGTGAACGGATTCTTGCAGTAAAAAGTAGGTTTATCCGACTTCCATGGGCCATGACTCGAGAAGCCACTTTTATATTCTCCTTTTTGGAGCACGGCAAGCGCAAATCATCCATACATTGGGATGGAATGCGTTACGAGAAGGTGGAAATATTGACACGAATGATTCCACCCAAGGAAGGCTCCTAAGAAAATCTGGCACCTCAGAAAAATCTGTGGGTAAATTTTGGCATGGGCAAGTCACCAAGGGCGTGATACAAGGCAATTTCCTGAGCCTGAAAGGTCCGAAATCCGTACGCTTTTCTCGCTGTCAGTTTCGCCTTGGTATTGAAGCCCTCGACTGTGCCGCTGGAAATCTGCCCTTTAGCCCGGAACCAGTTGAGGAGAAGCTCCCGATGATTCCGAAGCATGCGGGCGATCTTCTTCATCGGTTCTATCCGGGAGCGAAGGGTTCGGGTCACCCATCGGTCCAGGAACTTCCCGGCCCAGAAGGGAGAAACATATTCCCAAAAGCGCTGGAACTCCTCTTTCAGGAGATAGCTTCTCACCGCCTTGAGATTGTGTTTGACCAGCTCGGCCAGACGGGTTTCCTGTTTGCCGGTCAGGTGTTCCGGCCTCTTCAGAAGAAGCCATCGGCTCTTGGTCAGGAAGGGTTTTTTCCCCTTGGACTTCAACTCCCGGGTTTCCTGGGCCCGAACCTCGTCGATCGCCTTGCCGAAATGGCTCACGAGGTGGAACCGGTCCAGCACATGAATGGCTTGCCCCGCTTTTTTGGCAATGACCTTCAGGTAGGGCTTCCACAGATCGGAAGCGATAAACCGGAGCGTCTGGCTCCGCTCTTTCCCGAACCAGCGGAAGAACCGCAGAAGGGTCTTCACCTTGCGGTCCCGTCCGATCCACAGGAGGCGTCGTCGATGGACATCGATCTGGTACACCAGGGTCAGGTACCGATGGCCCTTCTGCCAGGCAATCTCATCGATTCCGATGGATCCGATGCCCGAGAGGTCCATGTGCTCCCGTCCCCAGTCGACGGCCATCTGGACGGCCAGGAACACGGTGTCCCACGTGGTGGAAAAGGACTGAGCCGTTTCCTTCCAGGAGAGACGCTTCGCCCATCCCGCCAGAAACCAGGCAAATGCTTCCGTCACAGGACTTTTGGGGGCGTGGGGAAGCGTCCACGGCATCGCTTCCACCCGGACCCCGCAAGTACGACAATCGACCCGACGCGGCGAATACACCAAGAAGACCTTGATGTTCCAGAGCGGCACAAACTCGAACCGCCGCACATCGAGCCGATCATATCCCGCTCCCGGACGAAAGCACCCCGAACAGTTCGGACGGCTTCCCGAACGGGGCTCGACCTGGACTTCCAGCGAGTCCTGACCGGGATCGCCCCAACGAACCTCGTGGTAGACAAACGACTTGAATTTCTGGACCCGATTGAGGATAGTCTTGAGAAGCATCCCGTCTCCCTTTTTCTTCTGAAAGATGTTGGTTTGAGCACTTACATCTTTTCAGAATCGGAACGGGATGCGCTACCTCTCTTTCCTACTATCGTTTTTTACCCACAAATTATCCAGAAGAGCCGAAAAAAAAGACATCCGCCCCCTCTGTCCGTAAATTTTCGGAAAGGTCGGAAAGCGATTGTCCATTGGTGTATTCCGTGATGTCACGACTGGCCACGATCAGATAGCGTGCCATTTTTTCT
>Ga0078972_1001708_pt1 | contig 79622 bp, 72 predicted proteins | sample YelNatPaOPGAMG01_FD_67568 | JGI IMG/M metagenome (GOLD analysis project Ga0078972, IMG submission 67568) | Hot spring thermophilic microbial communities from Obsidian Pool, Yellowstone National Park, USA - OP-RAMG-01 (SPADES assembly) (version 2) | ecosystem: Environmental > Aquatic > Thermal...
TTTACTGCAAGCAGCGGATCGTATAATGAGGCATATCTGTACCTTAATGCTTCTACTGCAAGAAAAACCTTCCATGCCTCTTCTTTAAAATATGACGTCTTATCCAAAATTTGAATTTTTTTAAGCTCGTTTAAGGTCAGAAACTGATCAATATACCTTTTGCTTTTGGTAGTGGCACCAACTATGTGTATAAATTCCCCTTCTTCTTCTACAATTTTAAGAGTAACGCTTTCAGGCCAATAAGGGCCAGAAATTACATCGTCCTTTTTTAATTTTTTAGATACGCACTCTTCCATTTTATCCTACCATTTATTAGTTTTATCATGTCCCAATATTATATCCAATATTATATGTTAATAATAACATTTAATTACTCTTAGTAGATCCGTTAAAACTTAAAGCTAAAAATTTATGATTGAACCCTTTCAAATTTACCCTTAACAAGTTTATATTCACTAGTTATGCCATTAATAATTTTGCTTCCTATGTTTATAAAATAGCCTGCTTTCTTAACCTTAGGGGTGTTTTTTGTAAAATCAAATTCTGCAAGAAGCTTAAGTTCACCTTCAAATTTAATCTCAGGCGAAAATTCTAGGAACTGTTTTATATTTTTATCGTTAGAGAGATTTAAATATCCATTATTATCAATATTCCACCCTTCAAGAAAGAGGCCATTTTCAAGTTCTGGATCTAAGTGTAATTGAAGTTCCCCAAGGCCATATTTAATATCTCCACCTACATAGATCTTTAAACCTTTTTTAAAGAAATCAGGCAGGTCGTTATCAATGCCTAAAACTCCAACCCAATATAACGACTTTTTTTCTTTTTTACTCTGAGGTAATAATATTTCTATTTCGTGTAAGCTTTCGTCTTTTGCACTTCTTGTCCCTGGAACTATAGCAGTAGAGACAAAGGTATCAGTAAATTCATATCTAAACTTATCTTCCGAATATTCTTCTCCAAGGTAAAATGAACCATTTTCATATTTAGGAAATAGTGCATTGTCTCCATTTTCCTCAAAAGATGGGTAAAAACAAGTAATAGTTTCAAAGAGTTTTTGATTATCGCTTAATTTACTCTTTGAATACTGATTATATGCTTTTGTCAAAGCGCCCCACATTGTCCATCCGGGAATAAAAATCTCAGTTTCGTTTACAACACCCCACCTTGCAGAACCGATATGAATAGGTTGATTTTGCTTAAGTACAAGTTTATACCATTTCAATTTTGATCTCCTATAGCCTTTGCATGGTATCTGGCATAAATTAAAACTCTTTCTAAGAGTTCTTTCATAAAGAGGAGTTTGTTTAGGTTTTGAGCAAGGGTTTGGAAGTTTTGATTTAAAACTTTCTTTCTCTTACATTTATATTCTAGCTCTACATTTTTTTGGTTATTTTCTTTAGCATCATTTATTTTTTTTGTCAATTCTGCAATTTCATTTAAAGGATCGTCAAAATTTAATTCTTCTGGTAAATACCTACTTAGCTTACTAACTACATTAAGCAATTTAAATAACTTCATTTTTTTCATTTCTTCAGGATTATCCGAAAATTTCCAATCCAATTTATCCATTGCATAAACCCACATTGCATAAACTCCGTCATTGGAAAGAACTCCGAGAAGTTTTTGTAAATTATTTTTATCTATAGCTTCTGAAAGTTCAAAAGAAAGCTGATATATTTCTGATTCTAAATTCATTGTTGACCTCCATTAGTATTTTCCTGCAGGTCATTTTGAGAACCTGCATCACCTGAGGATGCAGGAGCTTCTTCACATTCCTTTTCTTCTATTTCTTCTCTAAACTGAATTTTCATTCTTCCAAATCCTCTTGTAGTCATTCCACCAATTCCAAGAGTTTCGAAGAAATGTTTAGACTCTTTTAAGGCACATTCTAAGCTTTCAACAGTTGGCAGTGGCGCAAGCTTATCATCAATACCTGTAAAACTATTCTTATCAAAGATTCTAATATTTCCATATAAAATAGTTCCTCTTGGGATTGCCTCCGATGTAAATAAAGCCCCCTCTTTTGCTGCAACAGTGATTGGGTCTATTGATACAGAGGTTCTAACTTCAAGATTTGAGTTAACTATTTGAGAGAATAGGTTTTCTGGGACAATCACTATATCTGTATCATTTAATTGAGAGTTTTCAAATTTAATATTTTTAATATTCTCGTCTAAGCTTACATGATGTGTTTCGTCAACTCCTAAATAGAGCCAGCCAAGATTTATATGGCCTTCGTTTCCATTTTTAGTTAAAACTTTATTGTCAGTTGGATTATCAACACCATTAGGTTTTAATCCAGCCTCATCTAATCTTCTTACCGTTGTTATCCACCTTGTTCCATACATAGTAAAAACAGGAAAAAACAAAATATTTAAATCACTAAAATAAAGCATTCCTTGCCAGCTTATGTCTTTTTTAGAAAAGCCAAAACCTTTACAGACTAAACAATGCCCACAGTGTCCTGTTTTACCTTCTTTATTTTTTGCTGTTATATCTGATAATTCTTCTTGTGATACATTATCTTGACCAGCGCAATTAAGCTCTAATAATGTATTACCCCCAAAAAAATACCATTTTGAAGTATCCCATTTATTATTATTATTTAAATTATCATGATTAAAACTTTCAATCCATTCTTCTATTTTTTCTTGAATGGTTTTCTTATCTATATATTTTATTCTTTCCCTTATGCTTTTGCCATTATCATCAATAAATTTTATGCCTTTATTATTTATTTTGCTAAATATCTCCAGCACAGTATAATATCTCCATACCCCAGCAAGGCTTGAGCCGGGTATTTTTGGGACTTTTGTTATTGGATCTCTAACAATAGTATTATCTACTCTGCCTATGGTATATCCACCTGTTCCTATATACACTGGGTCTGTTGTCATTGCAAAAATTTGATAGTCTTTTACAGTATCATTCATTCTTAAACCTCCTTCAAGGCTTTATGCCAAAAATCGAACATATCTATAAACATCTTTATTTTTTCTTTTGTTACTGAGTTTTCTATTTCTTGATGAGTTATATCTTTATTTCCAAAGCCAAGCCAGCTTTGAATAAAGTTTTTAACTTTTTCTGATTTTCTCGGATCAAGTGTATTAATAATAACTGATGCTAAAAACTTTTTAGTTCCACCGTCTAAATCTTTTCTTTCATTTCCTTCTATTGTTCTTTCTTCTGTTACTTTTTCATAGAATATATTGATAATGTTATGTAATTTTGATGTGCTTGATCCTTCTTTAAATGCTTCTTTGAATTTTTCAAATATATCAAAATGTTTTTCTATATTTAGCGGTCTATTAACTTTTAAATCTACCTTTCTCTTACAATTTTCAGACTCTTCATCACTATAGTAAATATCGTTTCTTCTGGTATTTGTGTCTAAAAATTCAAAGTCAAAGGTGTTTGGGATGTATTTGATTTTTTCATTATCTTGAAGATTATTTACATTTTTAAGCCAATAAGCTTCATCCTTAGGAGTAATGTAAAATTTATAATCTCCATTGCTTAAGGCTCCGAAGTATAAAGAGTAATATTCTACAGGACTATTGCAATGCTCTTCTATTTTTTCTTTTTTTACTTTGTCATTGAATATTTCTTTAAAATCTTTAGCATCTATTTTTTTCCATATCTTTTCTCTATCTTTAACATCTCTTCTAATTTTCCTTAAGGCGTTTATCCCAACATATAAAGGTTTCTTATAATCCTGAATGATTACTCCAATGTGAAGTGGCAATTTTCCATAAACATATTTAAAGTATTCATCATAAAGGTTTTGGGTGTTTTTAATTAACTCTGGAACGTATTCTGCTGGAATAATAAACTGCCAACTTATAGGTGTTGGGTCTATGATAGATATATATGGTTTATAGTATTCCACTTTTGCATCTTGCAGTTTTAATTCAATTTCTTGTCCATTTTCAAGTTTTAGCTTTAATTTTAGGTCTTCGCCTTTTAATTTTTTCTCTATAACTTCATAATCGTAAGTGATGAGATATACTTTATTATTCTTTACCCAAAATTCTAAATTACCAGAAGTAGCTTTTTCTTCATAAGAAGCAGGAATATCATTTACTCTTTCCCAAAAAATTCTAATCCTTCTATTATTTGGAATGTTTGCTATACATAAGAGAGCTTTTTCTATTTCTTCAAAAAATTCTTTCGTGCTTTCCCAAATTCTTCTAAGCCTTGCAGGTGACGGGTTTTTTCTAAGTAAGAACTGGAGTAAAAGAGTTGATAGAAAGTTTATATTTTTATCATCAAGATTTTGCCAATTAATTTTTCTATTTTCAAAATCTATTTTATTCTTTAATGGTTTTTTATTTTGTTCATCCCACTCTCCCAATGCTTTATAAATAAATTCTTCCCATATATCACCAATTGAGCGTTCAAGAAGAAATGACTCAACTATATTATGTTGTTTAATTTCAAGATCATGAAGAGCTTTATCTGTATATTTTTTTAAGAGCGTATCCCCAACTTTTTTATCTTGTCCCATTTTAAAAATATTGTTTAGTTCACTTGCTAATTCATCAACATTATCTTTCCAATTTATTCCAATTTGTAAAACTAAAGAATTCAACAAATCCCCATTTAACCAATCCATTAATTCAAATTTCATCACGACAAGAGCTAACCTATCATTTTTATCTTTTAACTCAGATGTCCAAATTGTCTCATCTGTTCTATTATTTAGCCATTCATCTACTCTACCTTTTGTCTTGATATCATAACAAGTTTTACAAACATTTTTATTTTCATCTCTCTCATCACTTTCAAAAACTAATCTTTGCTTACAAACCTGACAAATACCTCTTGCCCTTCCACTTTCTGATTTTTCAAGACAAATATCTAATTCTTTCTTACTCCAATTTGCCTTTAAAAAGTTTTCCCTCGCATTTTCCAAAAGGTAAGTAAGGTTCATCAAACCTCTTGAAGCCTTTGTCAAAAAGATAGCGGGATAAAATTCATCAATAGATTTTTCTTTAAAGATTTTTAATATTTCTTCTTTTATCTTATTCAGATCACCTTTCAAGATAGCTAAATCGCCTTTATCCTCTCCTAAATCCTCTCCAACAATGAAATAAACACCCGTTTCATCTCTGTAAACTTCATTTCCAATAGGATATTCATATTCTAAAAGCTTTTTTATTTCATCATCAATTTCTTTTGATATATCTCTATACCAATCAATATGAGCAGGTTTAAAGCCCTTTTCAGCCAATCCGAGTTTATCGTATTGAATTCCAAGAATTCTCCATTTAATTGACGTCCTGTTAGGCAAGCTGTTTATTTGGTTATTAGTTAAAATGTAGTTAGCTAAACTGGCTTTAAACATAGAGGTTGCCATATAAGCTTGATCCCAGAGAGTAATATCGTTTATAGGATATCTATCATCAGACAAAAGATTTGAAAACAAACTATATAAAGCATTCCTAAAATTGGAATAATTTTCAAAAGATATATTATTAAAAGTCATATTAAACTTATCCTCAATATTTTTAATTAAGCAATTAATCCCATGAAGTGAGTTTGATAAATAAATTATTTCCTTTTTATAGCTTCCAAAAGCATTAGAAATCCATTTTTTATCTTCGGGTTTTACTTTGACACTTTCATCTGGAGAGCCTTTATCAATACCAGAATTTAGACTTTCACCTATTCCGTAAAGAACTTGAAGTAAATAATTTGGATCGTTTTGGTTTCTCCACCTTCTTGGATTTTTCAAAAAATTATCCCATGCTTCAAAACTTCTGTTTAGAATGCTTATTTTGATACTTTTAGTTATATTTTCTAAATCTATAGTAAAAATTCCAGCTTGATTTACCTTATTAGGTCCTTTATTAGCGTTTGTTTTTTCACATAAAGCAAAATATGAAATAATCTCAGCCTTTAAGATTTCATTTCTATATTTATTTAAATTCTGTAAGCTTAAACCTGACATCTTTCCCACCCTGTTACATCAAAATATTCATTTGAATTTTATGCAATATATTTTTCTCACTTCCTGATTTTCACCTTTACTTTCTTCATCTTTATCTTCTATATCAAACCTTCCCCACCCAAGCTTTGTTTTGGCTCCAATACCTTCATCAGCAAGTATGTCAATAGCTTGACATAAATTTTCTAAATCTTGCTTTACTTCTTCTTTTAACTCATCGTCTCTCTTTAAAACCCCATCAAAAGGAATATAAACAACTTGCAAAATTCCTTCTGTTCCACTTGGCACAACTTCGTAATGGATTGGAACTGTTCCAGCTCTTTTCCTTCTATCATGCGGGTTAATGATTTCTAAAGAAATTTTATCAAAATATGTTGGATAAAATACAGCCCTTCCTTTGTGCGTTTGAAATTCTATTGGTAAATTTGATTGAGATTTTTCAAGCCTGTTAGAAATTTTACTTTTTAATTTTTGTATAAGCTTTAACTCATCGTTTTCAGTCTTAATTTCATCTATATCTTCTTTTTTAATTTCCATTCCTAATTCAAATAGCATAAACTCTAAAACTTTATCTTTAAACTCTTCTAAGTCTTTAGTCTTTTCTTTTAAGTAGCTTTCGATTACTTTAATACTATCCGAACCAGCTCCAAAAATTCTAAGATAGCTTTCAATTATTTTAGATTTGTTATTATCTTCATCATTTAATAGCTTTTTAAATGCTCCAGCTAAAGCACCTTTCCAAGATGAACCTCTAACCATAGGAACTTTAAAGGTAGTTTCTTTTAAAATAGGATTTTGGATAATATAAAATTCATCATCATCTCTTGAAAAATAAGGCTCAAGTAATTCAAACTTAACCCAAACAGTAAATGAATATTTAGGAAGATTTTCTATAAGATTTTTTATGTTGTTTTTATCAGTTATAATTCCTGAGATATTTTGGATTTTTTGAATAGTATTATCAGGATTATTTTCAGAATTATTTATTATAAAAATTTTTGATAATGATTCAAGAACTTTTTCTTTTAGAAAAGCTAAAGGAAAGTCTTTTGTTGTATCTGCATTTTTATTTTTCTTCTTTAATTTTTCAATTTCTTGTTCTTGAAATAATGATAAAAATGGAAAACTTTCTTTCAATTCTTGATCATTATCATTATACTTAGAAACCTTGTCATATTTCCTAAGTTTAAAATTATACTTACAAAAAGCTACATATTCATTTATAGTTTTTAATTTTTTAAGATCTTTATCTGTTTCCTGCAAAGCCTCAAATGTTTTATTATTGCTCATCTCTCTTCTCCTAATACAGGTTTAAAATACCAGCTATAGAAAGCAAACCACATTCATAAGTACTATTATCTAACCTGTTAATGTAAGGCAAAATTTTAGAACCTTGAGGTAAGTCCTCCTGAGAAACGTTTCCAGTTTTGCCAAAAACATAATGCCTTTCCTTTCGATCGTTTAAACTTTTTCTCAAATTTGCTTTCTCAATAATTAAGTTTCTTAACATATCTCTAACTGATAAATTACCTTCACTATATTTCCAATGCTTTATTTTTTTTAGATCTTTACCTTTCAAAGCACCTTTATCTGTAATACATTCAATTAATTCACTTTTATTTTCTTGGCTATTGTTACATTTAATATAAATATTTTCATTTTTACCAAACTCTGAAAAATCAAATTTATCCTTTCTCCAATCGCTCACTTCTACTTCATCAATCTCTATCCTATTAATCCTCAACCTACCGTAACCAATATTCCAACCACCACCCAAATAGCCATATTTGTTCATAAAATTAAGCAAAGGAAAAAAGATGGTTTCTTTTATTTCTTCAGGAACTCTAAAAACTACTTCAAATTTACCCCAGAAGTAAGGAATTTTAAAGTAAAAAACTGACCAATTATTATCTGATCCCTTCTTTGGACATTCATTACCTTCTTTAATCTCTCTACTTTCATTTTTACTTATACAAAACTTATTTTGTAAATTTAATTTATTTCCAAAACAATAATCGTCTAAATATCTAATACTTTTAATCTCAATCAAACTTTTCCATCCAGTTGTTCCAAAAATTACAGCTGGTAAAGGGACTTTAAGCTCTTTTAAAGCTTCAATTTGACCCCCAAAATCAGGGCCACACTTTAATAATTCTCTCTTAATTTCATCGTTTTTTATATCCTTCTCAAATCTACCCTTTTCTTTATCAAACTCACCTTCACTACAAACCCCACCAAAATAACAAATAATCTCAAACCAAAATCTTAAACTCCCAATTAAAGAAGAAGGTCTTATTTCTTTGGATTCTTGCCACGCATCACCGGTATATAAGGGAGTGATAGTTTCAAAAGTAACTTTGATTTCCTTACTACCCATCTTTAAACCCCTCTTTTTTGTTTTTAAAAACCAATTAGATGCATTACATTTCGGCTGCATTAAAAAATAATACTATGATTTTAGCATAGTGTTTCAATTCCTCATAGGTATCGTAAAAACAGGAAAGAAGTTATACGAATTCGAAGTTCAAGGAATATTGTTTCAATTCCTCATAGGTATCGTAAAAACTTTGGCTCTACAGAGCCAGCCAGAGAAAAGGGATCCCTGTTTCAATTCCTCATAGGTATCGTAAAAACAAGATTTAGATGATTGGAGACTGTATTATGTTCCACGTTTCAATTCCTCATAGGTATCGTAAAAACGGAGGAGTTAAAATGAAAGGCACACAAAGCGCGTAGTTTCAATTCCTCATAGGTATCGTAAAAACTTTTCCCTGTTGGGGGACGTTTATCCACGTTGATCAGTTTCAATTCCTCATAGGTATCGTAAAAACGTAGGAAGAACACTAATTTGGACGGAAAGTGCATTGTTTCAATTCCTCATAGGTATCGTAAAAACAATTTTGTCAATACTTTTACAATAAAAGATTTTTAGTTTCAATTCCTCATAGGTATCGTAAAAACAATTCTGGATCGGCGTGATACCAGTCCCAGAGCCAATCGTTTCAATTCCTCATAGGTATCGTAAAAACTCGGCTGTTTCGCTCGCTATCTGTTTAGCAAGATCTTGTTTCAATTCCTCATAGGTATCGTAAAAACTTGGAAGCTTCGCAGTATTGCTTTTTTGCTGTTATCAATTGGTTTCAATTCCTCATAGGTATCGTAAAAACTGACCAAAAAGTAGAGAAAGTAGACACTTATTCAGGTTTCAATTCCTCATAGGTATCGTAAAAACCTAGGAGGAGCATTTCTAGGATCCATAGGATTCGGGTTTCAATTCCTCATAGGTATCGTAAAAACGATTAAGTAATGACGAAATAACAAAATATATGCAGCCAAGTTTCAATTCCTCATAGGTATCGTAAAAACCAAGAGGCGAGCTAAATCTTCTTGTAGACAACCCGTTTCAATTCCTCATAGGTATCGTAAAAACTATATCGTATATCATATTCTCTTCCTGCATCCAAATGTTTCAATTCCTCATAGGTATCGTAAAAACATCCTGAGAGAAGTATTCAATCAATTGAAAGCATTCGTTTCAATTCCTCATAGGTATCGTAAAAACTATATCGTATATCATATTCTCTTCCTGCATCCAAATGTTTCAATTCCTCATAGGTATCGTAAAAACTTGCTGTAAAACAACACCTTTTAAGACTTTCCTTGCGTTTCAATTCCTCATAGGTATCGTAAAAACAAAGAATGGGATACCCTTTGTACCCTCTGCCAATCTGTTTCAATTCCTCATAGGTATCGTAAAAACTTGCCCAATTTTTTCTACAGCAGGAGCTAGTATTTTACCGTTTCAATTCCTCATAGGTATCGTAAAAACAATAGCCAGGGAGTTATCCCTGGCTGTTTTCATATTCGTTTCAATTCCTCATAGGTATCGTAAAAACACAAAATCAATATCTGTATTAACTCGCTTAGAAAAGTTTCAATTCCTCATAGGTATCGTAAAAACTCGAAGCCTCAAGTAGCTGAGAGCGTGGCAAGCTCGTTTCAATTCCTCATAGGTATCGTAAAAACTCAAATCTCTTAAATCTGCTCCCACCATAGAACATCCGTTTCAATTCCTCATAGGTATCGTAAAAACATGTTGTTTACTGCTATTACAACGGGAAAATTTCCGTTGGTTTCAATTCCTCATAGGTATCGTAAAAACCTGCACAAGCTCCCGCAATTGAGATTATGCCAGAGGACTGTTTCAATTCCTCATAGGTATCATAAAAACTTAGCTTGCAAGACATGTTAGACGGTTTTAGACTACGTTTCAATTCCTCATAGGTATCGTAAAAACTCGCTAGGGACAAAGACAAGCAGAGAAGAGAAGGAGTGTTTCAATTCCTCATAGGTATCGTAAAAACCGTCATAATAAAGTCCTCATAGTCATCGCCCTTATCTAGTTTCAATTCCTCATAGGTATCGTAAAAACTCATCCCAACACCCGTTCGGATAAAACTCCTCTTCGGGGTTTCAATTCCTCATAGGTATCGTAAAAACTTATTATTCACTTGTGTAACCTCCTGTTTTTTGTTAGTTTCAATTCCTCATAGGTATCGTAAAAACTGGATAAGGTTTTACCCTTCTGTTCTCTATGGAACGTTTCAATTCCTCATAGGTATCGTAAAAACACTGAACAGGAAAAATTAAATGTTCAGATTGCAAAGTTTCAATTCCTCATAGGTATCGTAAAAACCTGCGCCTTATTTTTTGGCTTCATAAAGCCTTTACTGTTTCAATTCCTCATAGGTATCGTAAAAACCTTCAATCTTATTCATATATACTTTACTTCTCTCAGTTTCAATTCCTCATAGGTATCGTAAAAACCTATTTATTTAGAAAGTAGCGTTATAGTTTGCAAAGGTTTCAATTCCTCATAGGTATCGTAAAAACACAAACACACAAACCGACCAAAAAACACATTCTGATATCGTTTCAATTCCTCATAGGTATCGTAAAAACATGTTTAAATCCTCTTCCTAAAAGCTTTTGGGGGAGTTTCAATTCCTCATAGGTATCGTAAAAACCTGCTGGATTACATTTTGATATAGCTGAGCTAACCGTTTCAATTCCTCATAGGTATCGTAAAAACAGTAATGCGAATTTTCTTGGAGCTGATATGAAATGGGGTTTCAATTCCTCATAGGTATCGTAAAAACTTGAAAATGTGCACAGAAGCAAAAATCAATATCGACGATCGTTTCAATTCCTCATAGGTATCGTAAAAACTGCATCTGGTTGTTTTGTTCTATATAAAAAATAGATGTTTCAATTCCTCATAGGTATCGTAAAAACAAACATATTACATACCTCCCATAGTTGGCAAATTGAGTTTCAATTCCTCATAGGTATCGTAAAAACTAATTTTTTAAAAACAAACTAGTTAAATAAACAAGTTTCAATTCCTCATAGGTATCGTAAAAACCAGAATTATTTTATCGTCTTGATCGCAATCAGTATCGTTTCAATTCCTCATAGGTATCGTAAAAACTGAAGGATAGGTCTCAGCGCGCCCTTCAGGACGCAGTTTCAATTCCTCATAGGTATCGTAAAAACAAAGAAAATATACCAATATTGGACGGCTATATTTGTTGTTTCAATTCCTCATAGGTATCGTAAAAACGCGACGCAATATAGAGGGCAGTATATTACTAGGGTGTTTCAATTCCTCATAGGTATCGTAAAAACTAAGAGAGTAGCAAATAAGAATCAGAAAAAAGCCTGTTTCAATTCCTCATAGGTATCGTAAAAACTTAATTAAAAGAATTTTTTATTAGCTAGCTTGTTTTAGTTTCAATTCCTCATAGGTATCGTAAAAACCTTACAATGGCCTGAGCTGTTAGAACCCATGAGGGAAATGTTTCAATTCCTCATAGGTATCGTAAAAACCCGAGCGATAATGTAAGCTTGGAATTTTCAAATGAAGAACGTTTCAATTCCTCATAGGTATCGTAAAAACATGTTTGAAACCATAGAAGAGGTGCAAGTTAAAAAGTTTCAATTCCTCATAGGTATCGTAAAAACAAAAAAAGGAAGAAAGGAATGAAAAAATAATGCTAAAGTTTCAATTCCTCATAGGTATCGTAAAAACTTAAGACTTTCCTTGCTAAGTTAGCGAAGATTGTATGTTTCAATTCCTCATAGGTATCGTAAAAACCAGTTGATAAAGCGTTTAACCTTGCAAGAAAAAACCGTTTCAATTCCTCATAGGTATCGTAAAAACTAATATATTCATATTATAATGTCTTTAATTAGGAAAAGTTTCAATTCCTCATAGGTATCGTAAAAACTCAGACTGCACCTGAAGTATCTCAGCCCTGACGTTCTCGTTTCAATTCCTCATAGGTATCGTAAAAACAAATTAAATTGTCAGCTAATAACTCTTTTGTGTATTTGTTTCAATTCCTCATAGGTATCGTAAAAACCGGCTGTTTCGCTCGCTATCTGTTTAGCAAGATCTTGTTTCAATTCCTCATAGGTATCGTAAAAACACATATTGTAATGGGATACATTGGTCTTCTAAGTCAGTTTCAATTCCTCATAGGTATCGTAAAAACTTACACCACCATAACCCTTTTTCTTACAATATTCGGGTTTCAATTCCTCATAGGTATCGTAAAAACTCAAGATACTCTACAAAACCACTACCAATGTCCTCTCTGTTTCAATTCCTCATAGGTATCGTAAAAACCTACCAGTCTTTTAAAACCAGTGCCAGAAATCGCTCGAGTTTCAATTCCTCATAGGTATCGTAAAAACCGTCAAGATAAGCAAATGATAAGTCGGCATCCATCAGACGTTTCAATTCCTCATAGGTATCGTAAAAACTCAGCATCAAGTATCCCTAAGGATACAGGATTGCCTTGTTTCAATTCCTCATAGGTATCGTAAAAACCCTGATATAGAATATCTCCATCAAAAATCTTTCCATGTTTCAATTCCTCATAGGTATCGTAAAAACGTAGCTCCCTTTAGGCTTACATTCTCAAACTTGATAGTTTCAATTCCTCATAGGTATCGTAAAAACCAGATGCAGAAACAGTAGAAGCAGTAACCAAGTATAGTTTCAATTCCTCATAGGTATCGTAAAAACATTTGAACTGCCAGTAAAAAAGAATAGTCGTGAACCTGTTTCAATTCCTCATAGGTATCGTAAAAACGAGTATTTGAACTTTGATTTTTTGTTTACTGAGTGTTTCAATTCCTCATAGGTATCGTAAAAACAATTTATGTTCATTTTCATAAGTCAAATGTAGCCAGTTTCAATTCCTCATAGGTATCGTAAAAACATCCTTCTATTTTAAGTTCAATTGAGAATAGAAGGGGTTTCAATTCCTCATAGGTATCGTAAAAACGTGTCGCCCCATTCAGCATTCCAAACAGGACAACCGTTTCAATTCCTCATAGGTATCGTAAAAACATGTCAGAAATAAAGTGCCAATTGCAATCATAAAAGTTTCAATTCCTCATAGGTATCGTAAAAACTACTTCACTTAAGCCAAAAGTCTAACACAACTAAAATAAAAATGCAAGATAAATTTTTAAAAAACATTGCTGTATAAACAAATACAATTTGCAAAATTCTGTCGATGATCCATCTTTTTATCATTATCCACGATCGACAGAAAATTACCTAAAGGAAATTTATATCATCCTTTTTATCTTTACCTAAAACTATCCTTTCAACATATTTTTTTGTTTCAAATGTATAAATAATCAAACTGTCGTTTTCATCCTCTTTTATTATTTTTAAAAGACTGCTGATTAATCTCTTTAATTGAGCTTCTGTCAGATTACCTTCAAATACCGAATTTTGAACCCATACCAGATATTCTCTACATTTTTTAATCATTTTCGGACATCTTTTTTGGTTTACGTCATAATACAATATTACAAACATTACCAGTCCATCACAAAAGGTTTATATTCAGACTCACCCATTAAGAACTTTTCTATTTTATAGCACTCCAACCTTATAAGACTTCTATAGCTTACCTCTCTTTTTAAACTTGAGTGCTTGATAGTCTGACTTAGTCTTTCCTCAATTGCCTGCAAAAATTTTCTACACCCAGATGGCTTCATAATAATTGAATTTAGATTCTTTTCGAAGTCGCTTTCATCAATAATATTTTTATTTAATACGCTAAAAATAGTCCTATCTCCTATTACAGGCTTGAAGATCTCCGCAATATCAAGATTAAGAGAAAATCTTCTAAAATTTGAAGCATGAAGAAATCCTATCCTTGGATCCAGATGAGTTTGGTAGATTTCGCTCAAGCAAATTGTATATATTAGCGAATTCGAAAAACTTATAAGTGCGTTTATAAAATCTCTTGGAGGTCTTTTATTCCTTGATTCAAAAGCAAATTCTTTATTACTAATTATTTTAGAAAAGGTACTGTAGTAAAGTTGCTTTATTTCACCCTCAATCTGCATAAGATTTTCTATTGATATTTGCTTTTCTATTTGTGAAATTGTCTCTTCAATTTGAACAATTACATCATCAAGGTCTTTTTGTCTTCTATTGTAATACTTTAATATTTTTAATGAATTTTTGGCAGCTCCTTCTACAAAAGCCTTTGCAAGTATCAATCTCTTATCGTTTTCATAAGCATTTGCTTGTTTTACAATCAAATACCCTGAATTATAGTGTTCGCGTGGATAAAAACTTCCAACGTAGTATTCATAAAAATTAAAAAAATGAACTATTATCTCTTTTTGAGTAAAAAATTCCAAAATTCTTTTATTTAAAGTAACTTCACCAAAGATAAAGATCTCTTTTATGTTTTCTACCGGCAAATACTTCTTTACACCATCTTCAGTTTCGAAAAAGATTGTGTTATCTTTTCTCTGAATTGTACCATTATTAAAAATAAATACTGTTTCTTTCATTTTAAGCTAACAAAAACAAAATTCATAGTGAGCGCATTTTTGGCAATATTTAATTTTAGCTGCAGGCGGCGGAAATTCTTCACGTAATAAAATCTCAAGATTTTTTAAATTCTCCTCTATAAACTTTATATCCACTTCATTCAGAACCACTTCTAAATTCTTTTTTTCGGTTGGAATCTTTATCAGCCCTTTTATTTCTATTCCTTTAGACCTAAGAAGATACATATAGTATTTTAGCTGTTCTATTCCTGACTTCATTGAAGCAGAAGATTTCTTGATTTCTGCAACAAAATATTGACCGTTTCTTTTTGTAATCATATCAAATTTTGCCGACAGATCAGGTATATAAATCTCCCTTTTCTCTCTAGAAAATGTCTCTTCACTTATGAGTCTGCCAATATCCAGATAAGTATTTTGCTGATCGGCTATCATTTGCCTTAGCATAAGCCACGCCTCTCTTTTGCATATAAGAAAAGCATTATAAACAGAAGGTGCAAATACCATTTTCATCGTTTATAAAAAGTTATCATCGAGCTCAGCTGAAAAGCCGATATCCTCTTTATAAAGCATCTGAACACTATCTTTTTTTACTACCTTAAATGGACCTATTTCATCAAACGATCCTCTTATATAACTTGCATCACTGCTTAATTTCGGCAAGCTAATAACATACTGATAGAATTGACTTCTAATTTCTAAAAACCTCTTTTTCCTCTCAAAGATATCGTTGATTTCATATATTTCTTCAAATTGATTTAAAATTTTAGATGCGTATTCGTCTTTTTCAATAAACACACTGAATGACGGCTTTTCATCGATTAGGTTAAAGTTTTTCTTAATATGTTCATATTCGAGCTTTTCAACATTGCTTATCAGAGTTTTTGACTCATTGGTTGAAGAATTATTTTTTATTTCACTATAGTATTTATCAATAATGTCTATTAAATTAGATTCATCAAAGATCTCTGTTTTGTTTAAAACTGACAATGTTCTATCAAGAGTTAAGCCTTTATATATATAATCGCAATCAAATTTATTTGATTCATTTTTCAATCTAAAAATATTTACTTTACCTTTTGGCTTCTTATTGTTCCTGTTACACCTTCCTGCAGCCTGGATTATGTTGTCTAAGGGTGCAAAATCTCTATAAACTATATCAAAATCAATATCCACGCCTGCTTCTACCAATTGAGTTGTTACTAGTATTTTACGTTTTGAAGTGTTCTTAATCTTATTAATTACCACACATCTATCAACAGGCAATACCCTGGACGAAAGGAAAAATAAATTGTCATTTATGTTGTGCATCTTTTTTAATTCACGGAAAAATTTCGTTGCGCTTTTGATAGTATTAAAAATAAACATAAAATCCTTATCCGGACTACCCAAAATGTCTTTGTTTGTTATTTCAAGGAGTTTATCCAAGCTAATTTCATCAATATCAATTTTTTCAATTGAATATCTATCAAAAGCTTTAAAGAATCTTTTTCTACTATCTGAATCAACTAAATCTAATATCTCATCGCTTTTGAAGATTGCTGGCATTGTCGCCGTCATAAAAATAACCTTACAATTAAGAACCTGCGTTAATTTCTTAAAAATATAACTTATAAGTTCCCAATATTTATAGGGCAAAGTCTGAATTTCATCAAGAATTATGACAGAATTAGCAACATTATGAAATTTTCTTAAAATAGAATTTTCATTTGAAAGCAGAGAATAGAAAATCTGCCAGAAAGTAGTAACTATAAAAGGTTTATCCCAATTTTCTATTATAAACTGAGCTTTATCGGCATCAATATAGTCTTCAGAAATTTTTACTTCTAACTTTGCTAGGTGATGATGGACATTCACAATACTTTCAGCACTTTTACCACACAACTTATTAACTGTGTCTGCAGTTTGATCAACTATAGATGTAAATGGCAAAGCATATATTACTCTTTGAATTGAGCTATCATTTTCTATTGTTTTTAAGGCTAAATTTATAGCAGTAAGAGTTTTTCCAAAGCCTGTTGGGAGATTAAGAGAGAATATAGAGTTATTTAAATGTAACATAAAGGTGTTTTCTATCAGAGAATAAGCTTCTTCTCTTATTTTATTTATATTGTTTACAATAGTGAAATTCTTCTTTTTGTAAATATAGACAAGATTTGTATCAATATCGTTTTTAAAATTGACTGGCTTTTCAAATATCACATCGTTTTTGTCAGCGTAAGTAAGTATTGAAAACATTAAATTGTTTGCACAATACCAGTCAATATTCCAATAAACATCATCGCGAGCCTCGTATAATTCATCATATATTAATGATTTAATTTTTGAAAATTCTGAAAGTTCCTCATTAAAATCATCTGAAATAATGTTATTCCACTGTTTTTCTAAAGTACCCCAATCACGATTGCTTATAACTAACATATCACTTAAATTATTAAGATCTCCGTGATGCTTCAAGATACAAGAAAAAACAAGACAGGATAACCTTATATCCTTATCCTTAAACTGTTCATACGCTTTATACGCCGCAAAACAAGCAGATAAAAGCGAATGGCGAGTTAGCCTTTTTTCATAAGGACATTGTTGCTTTTCAATAGAACACTTGAGGTACTTTTGAAAATATTCTGTAGATTTACCAAAATCGTGATAATATAAAGCAATTTCTAATGCTTTTCTATAATCTTCTTTGTCAACTGGCAACTTGAGTAGATTTTTTGAATCAAAAACCTCAAGACCAATTTTTTTAACGTTATTTAGGTGATCTATAAGATATTTCCCAGGATGAGAATAACATTTATAAGGCATTAGTATAAAATAACCCGCTCCTTAAGCTCTTTAATATAAGTATATCTATTTGGTCTTACAAAAACTGATTTACCGTTTGTCTCTATTAAAAAATAATCTGATTTCAACAATTCTCTTGATAAAGACAACTCTACCGGCATATGAACTTTTATGTATTTTCTGCCATTGACAATTAGATCGATATCTTCAATGCTATTAAGACTTGAAAAAGGCACTATTGATGTTACCTCTTCAAAATTATCTGGTTTTTCACTTGAAACTCCTTCATATATACCAACTAGATTATAGTTTGCAAGTAGTTCACTTATTCCAAGCGATATACTGTAAGTAGATTTGTGACTTTTCAGCATATTATACAAATCATAGATCGTGGTATCTTCAGAAGAGCAATAAATCCTATATTTAGGGTTCTTTAAAAGCTCTAATCTGATTTGTGTTCTTGAAGACTTAAATGGATCTAAAGTTGCAAAATCTTTTGCAACTTTCACATTTATAAAGTTCTCAACCATGCGCATTTTTGATATAGGATTTCTAATAGAAACGCCAAATAACCATTTTTGCTCACTAAAATACTTTAAATACTTTCTTTTATCCAAACCAAGAATTGCGCCTACAATCCCGTAAAGTGAGGGCTTTGGCGGAACAGGAAAGCTAATAGGCGATGTGGTAGTATATGGAATTCTAAAGTGACCAAAATCAGCCCAAATATCAAAAACTACTACCTTCATTACTTTAACCAAAATTTGGGAATTTAATCCAATTTTGTGGAATCGCTCTTGATAATCTTAAATTATTGTCAATAATATAATAAACAGCGCTAATCTTTGATGAATTCTTCTCTAAGTCATCTATCAAATCTGAAATATCTAAAGTAAAGTCAGATAAGCCTCTGATAGCAGTTTCGTTAATATAATCTTTAATTTTTAACTTTCTATCTAGATCACCAATAAAATAACCCTTTTCATTATAATCAATCTTTAAAAGAAACCGTGGCATTTGACCAAATTTTGAACGTGAAATTAAATTTTTTGTTCCGTTCCACATAGCATCAATTAATTCTAAAATGTCATCATCTGTTAAATTTGTATGTTGTGCAGCAACTTCATTTACAACGCCATAAAAGGTGATAAACGAATAAGGCAGTATATATTCTTCTCTAAATGTTGCATGTCCTTCACCCGCTTCTGAAGCAAATGCACCTGTACCTTTTATATATTTAACCTCTACTCTATTTAGAGATCTGCCCATTTTAAACTGAACAGGACCTGTAAACGTTATAGAATTGCTCCTGTTCTCTGATTCTTCTTCAGATTCTTCAGAAATTAAAGCCCCTGATTTATTCTTTTTCTTTTTATTTTCAAGCGGTATTACTCCTCCAAACAATCTTATGTCAATACATTGTTCTAGTATTTTTTTAGGATCTTCTTTAAAATCTCTTGCCCTTTCTTTTGCATCCTGTATACCACCTTTAGTGCTATCCAATTCTCTTACAAATATGTCCTTTCCATTTGTCCCGTTATAGCCTTTATATGCAAATAAATAATCTCTTATAGTCCTTTTTAATCGAACATCCGTAACTATGTTTATCTTTGTTTCCTCGTCAATTCTTGGTCTATTTTCATCTGCAGGATCCCCATTTGGATTTGCATCTGTAACATCATAACAGAACAAAATTTCACTTCTTTTGTTTACAATCATCCCTACTCCTCCACATTGTCTTTATCTTCTTTAACTCTTTTTTCCAGAGCCATACCCAGGGTAAAATAATAACTCAATTCGTCAACCGAATACTTTGAAAAATCGCTTTTTATTAAATAGGCTGCAATTGCTTCTTCAAGTTTTTTGAAAAATTTTTTATTTTTTTTATACTCTTCTAATTTATTTATTGCTTCAGTAAAAACCTTCTTTGCAGTTTTTTCATCTATCTTCAGACCATTAAGCTTTTTTCTAAACGGAGTACTTCTTCGATCTTCATATTGTATGTTTAGTAACTTTTGAACCAAGATCCCCTCTAAGAAAAGAGCCTTTTTCGTACTGTCGTCAAAGATAGGATATTCCTTAAAAAAACCTTCGTAACTTTGGTTCAACTCATTTGATTCATCCACGCTAAACCTCCTCCTATTCAAAATGTCAATTTCTTCTAAATATAGCAAAATCTTAAAAGATCTTAATACCTGAATCATCAATGCAACTGAACTATTGCTATTTAAAAAGGTTTGTCTGATCTTTTGCATAAACCGAGTAAAGAGAAAATCTGCATCAATGCTTTGTCCGATAAAGATATTATTTAAAATCTCAAGAAATGATTTATTAACCTTAACCTTCCTGCCAGATTTATTATCAGGGAAAAATTCTCTTATAAAATTAAAACTAAAATCAAAATCTATTTCACCATTTTTAGTATTTTGCACAGGATCAAAAATACCAGAAAAATTTTTATCATCTTTATCTATTTTATCTATCGCATTGATAATCTTTTTTAGTCTCGTGGGGGCAACTTCTTGGATATAAAGTAAAATATTAAATGCACTTTGCTCTTCTTTGTAAAACATAAAATTGAAATTTGCAACATTATTTTCTTTTGATAACCTTTTTAAGATATACTCTTCAGCTCTATCAATAGTTTTTGATTTTTCGGATAAAATAGAATTTTTATAGTCCTTCATCTTTTTTAAAAGCATTTCTAAAATATCTTTATCCGAATAAATTAACTCTGGTATTAAAAAATACTTAAAACCACAGAAGTTAAAGTTCAAATTTTCCTGAACATATTTTTTAGCTCTTTCAAGTACCTTTACACAATCAGGACAAACAGGATAATTTTTCCAGGCAAGACTTTGATTAAAACCCCCAGTCACAAAGCTTCTTTTATCAACTGTGTAAAAATTATATGTATTTACAAATCCCCAAACCTCTTTTGTCTTTTTGCTACAAACGTAACAAAGCCTATCCTTTGCCTTACTTTGAGTTTTATATTTACAATAATAATCCTTATATTGAAAAAAACTTTCCTGACTAGAAGTAAAAGGTTTGATAAAAACATCCATATCGCCTACATAATATGTGTTATCTTTCTCCCTAAACTGAAGGGTAATAGCCTTTGACTTTTTTGAACTCTTAACCTTTTCCTCTAAATAATTTTTAATTTTCTCTTGATTAGCTTTTATTTCATTGCCTATTTTTACTATAAAATCAATATCTTCACGAGTTAGTAGGTCTTTATTTGTATCAATAAAATCGCCAAAGAATCTAGTAAATTTCTTCAATGTCCTGTCTACTTCTGTTATCCTGGTAGTAGGTGTTAGATCTGACTTATTTCCCTTACCACCTTTAAAAAAATATTTCATCTTCTTATCACTACTGTATTCTTCAGGCTCTATCCCTATAAAAATTGGATTAGTTATATCATTAATGTCAAAAGTAATCTTGTAAACATAGTCATATTTATCGCTACTACCTATCTCATCAATAAACTCCTCAAGTTCATCCTTTGTTTCTATAACATTTCCAATAGCAAAAAGGGCTTCTATCATTCTCTCTCATCCTCATATCTAAAATTATTTATAACCTCTACAAAACCAAACCCTTGAGAATTTCTACTGCCTAAACCTGCATCTAAAACAAATTTTAAAAATTCAGGTTCTCCTTTTACAAGATAATTTCCCTTCCAACCTTTAATTATTGTCTTTTTTTGATCTTTTATGAAATATCTTATTGTCTCAAAGGATTTATCTTTAAACAATGGACTTATTTCAATATCGTACTGACAATCAGTTTTAAAATAAGCGCTCCATTTCTTTCTTGCGTTCTGATTGATCAAACAAGAAAAGTCTTTTTCAAATGGAGAATAATAATATGTTTTTTTTGAATTATTTTCTGATAAAAATGTAGAATGAACCTCGATCGGCGTAAGAGCCCTTATTATTATCCTTTTAGAATCGAATAAACCCTCTTTAAAGTTGTTCAGAACGCTAACAGAGTTAAGCTTTAAGGTATTTTGACCTAATCTGAAGGTATCTTCTCTAAAAGAATTAACAGCAACCTGTCTTAAAATCCAGTCCACAGGAGAGCTAAGAATAAAACTTAATTTCTTACCAAAAGAAATAATATGCCTCTTTTTATCAAAAGTGCCTTTCTCAAGTATTTCAGAAAACGTAAACAATCTAAATTGCCTCTTTTCAAACCTGAATCCCTCATCATGAAGCTTTACTGCATCAACATAATCCAGCAGATCGTATATCAATCCCTGCAAAAGAGAATTGTATCCCGACCTCAGAACTATCAACTTGTCTGAAACAAATTCAAGTTTTATCCTCACCTAACTCCCCATTTTTAAAAAAAATTATAGAATGAGATATCAAATTTTTTAGAAAGTTATAATCTCAAAGCCTTCCTTTATAAACCTTGCCATCCCTGCATGTCCTGACATCTCAGACAATATTGTTAGTCCTCTTTTTTTAGCCTCATCCAGTGTCCCCATCTTCATCGAACAAGCCTTACAGACTCCTTCAAGTAGATTGAAACTAATTACTTTCTGGGCTAAATTATAAAGAGGGCTACTTTCGTTGTATAATTCGGGAACTAATTTTGTAGACTCTCCCTCAAGCACTACCTTCACATCAATTTTTTGTTCCTGTAACTCTATTGCATAAAGCAGGACATGAATAAAACACATTGAATCTCCCCTGAACGCAAAAAGTGCTACTTTTTTCATTTTTGAACTCCTTCCGTTTAACCGCCCAAATATTAAATAAGACATCTCTAAAAACTTTTATCTGCCCTATTATACCACTAAAATAAAGATGTTTTTCAGATCGTCATAATATAAATGGAAAAAAATTTTATTTTCGCATAAAATAGTATAAAATATTGCTATGAATTATTTTACTTATATCCCATTTCTAATAGCCTTTATTGGATTTCAACTTTTGGCTGTCGGCTCAATCAGGTCAAAGAATGTCCTTACGCTAATTACAATATATCTTATACTGAGCGCCTTAGATTTTTTGCCAATGATATTTTTTTATATTTTAAACATACAGATTAATTTCATATATTTCATTTTTTCTCTACTTTCACTATCGATAATCACTACTCAATTTATTGAAAAGACTTCAATAAAGACCATCTTTATATATTTAATATTTCAAATATTACTTTTCTGTCCAGCTTTTTACTTCCTTTTTCTACTGCTGCTAAGATATTTTAACTTCTGCGAATCAAATCAAATTCTTTTTATCTTCTTAGTGGCTCTCTACTCATCGATATCGTGTCTTTCAATTAGCCACTTTATTGGGCCGCGTATAGGTAGATTCACAAAGGATGGAAGGTCTATTGCAATACCAGGAAATAATATAATTTTTATATATTTTGGATCGTTGATTTTTATATTTTCGACAATAAGCTTTTTTCAAGAAAGTAATCCAGATTGGATTCGATTTATTTTTTCAAATTTTTCCTTATCCATCATAGGTAGCTCACTATCTTCTATCTTTATAACTAAAAAAATAGATCCGTTAATATTAATATCATCACTTTTTACTTTTATGATTTTTTCTGTATCTGGTAGTTTGATTAACCCCTCTTATGTAGTATTCCCCTTAACATTTATAATATCATTTTTAAATATTTATATTCAAAATAAAATCGAAGTGAAATTTTTATTTGATGACCCGCTTTTCCTGATAGTACCTGTTATATTAAGTTTATTATCCTTGATAATAATTTTAAGTATACTTAATGGCTTTAGCACTTTTATCATCTTTGCCTTATCCACTCTTTATATTTGGATATCAAATCTAATTATCTTAAAATTAATGAATAAATTTTCAAATCTCAGATATCACCCCAACTGCGAAGAAATCGGTTCAGACTTGTACGAAATAGGCTACGAAGCATATCCCAAGTTGTTTAAGGATTTTTAATTTCATCTGGAATATTCTTAGATTTCAAAATAATCTCAGCAAGTTCTCCTATAGAAATTCTATTATCCATAGAGTATTTTTGCATTCTTTTATGAACTTCATTTTCGCTTAATTTGGTTTGTTCTATTATGAATAGTTTCGCCCTATAAAGAAGGTTTTTGGTTTTTAGGGATTCTTCAAGTTCAGCATTCTTTTCTTTTAGTTTCTTAGACTCGTTATACCTTTCATAAGCAAGAAGAATCGCACTTTTTAGCTCACCGATTCTATAGGGTTTCAATAGATATGAAAAAGCACCAATTTTTGAAGCTCTTTCTATAAAATCCTGGTTGTTATAGGCAGTCAAGAAAACAATGGCTCCAAAGTCATCGTTTTTTAACCTTTCAGCGATCTTAAGGCCATCCAGATGAGGCATCATAATATCAATAACGCTAACATCAGGTTTTAATCTCTTTATTTCAGACAAGGCTTCAGCGCCATCTTTTGCCTCGCCAACAACTATAAATCCTTCTTTTTCTAATTCTTCTTTCATATCTAATCTAATTAAAAATTCATCATCAGCAATAAAAACCTTTATAGGATTTTTATTTTTACTTTTTGAAGATTGTCTCATCTCACCTGACACTCTACACCTCTTTTGATATATTTAAAAAAAGATTATATCAAAATTTCTGCAAAATAATTTCAAATAGATTACCTTTTACAGTCCTTAGTTTCTTGTAGGAGGCATTCAAACCGTCTACCAAAAGGCCTTTTACTAAATCGCTACCATACCCTCTGCTAGTTCCCTGGACTTTGTATTCTCCAAAATCCAAATAAGTAATTCTTACTCTTTCAACATAGTTAACTACTGAAATAAATATCTTAGATCTTTCTTCGTTAACAAAAGCGTATTTCAGAGAATTCTGCATAAGTTCTATTAGTGCAAGAATTAAAAGAAGCATATTTTGATATTTTCCTACCAAATCACCATAAACATATATCCTTTCTTTTCCAGAATTAATTAAAATTTTAAATAGACTTTCTAACAATTCCTTGAGAGAAACTTCTTCATTGACGTTAATCAATCGTTCATGTATTTTTGCAAGGCACTCAAGTTTTACTGATACATCTTCTATAAGTTCTTTATCAGATAGCCTTCTTGATTTAATATTTATTATGCTTTTAATTATCTGAAGATTATTCTTTATCATATGATGAATCTCTTTCATAGTATTTATCTGTTTTTCCCTTTCTAGTTCAAGTTGTAAGTTTTTTGAAAGATCTCTTACAATTACTATGAAATATCTTAAAATATTTTCTTTATATAAAGGGAAAAATGATAGTTGTGCCATAAAATTTTCGTTTTTAAGGGTTTTTGAAAAAATTCCTGGATTTATGAACTTGCTTTTTGAAAAAAATTCTTTCCATGTACTGCTTTTGGAAAAATCAGTGATGTTGGTAGCCTTGGTGTAAATAAGTCTAGCGTTAGAAGATGAATAAAGTTCATTTAAATTTTCATCCAAGACAACAATTCCATCTTCAGGTGAAAGGGAGGTTGAAAATAGATCTTTGCAAGGATTGGCATTCAGAGCTCCTAAAACTAAAGTATCTTTGAAATCACTAAATTGTTTGAAGTTTGGCATGTTTTTCGCATTGTATTTAAGCATTACATATGTATGATAATCTAGATAATAATATTCCTCAGAAAATATATGCCCTTTTTCCTTGTAGAAAAAGGGCAATTTATAATCTTTGTTTCGGTTTTTTTCTACGAATTCTACAAACTTTTTTGATACCATTACCCTTTCATCACTGTGGATTTTGCATATTATTTGTTCAACGTTAAAACTATTTTTTTCCGAGATATCTATTAAAAAAACATCAGCGTTAAATACACTTGATACAAACTTAAAACGCCATTTTTCATCAGAAATCATAAATTTTGCATTTTTTTGCCTTTTCCTAAGTCTCTATTTATTGGAATGTTATTTTTACATAAGGGGCAAACTTCGGGTTCAAAAGATTCAAAATTAATATCGAGAAGACTTTTTAAAAATGGCGAACCAATATCGTCTGCAGTTACATTCCCTCTGTTAACTAGAGCAAGGCTTCCCTGAACAATACCATTACAACTTCTAACAGCATCTATAACCTTTTTTATTGATGACCCTGTAGTTAAAACATCGTCCACAACTATCACCTTTTTGTTTTCAATAACTTTATCATATCCCCTTTTTAGAACCCTTTTCCCATCCACTTCTTCAGAAAAAATGGATAAAATCTCACAATTCTTTAAATTTGAGCTGTGATATGCAATCCACTGAGAGAGTATTACACCACCAATTGTTGGAGCGCAAACTACATCAAAGTCTATATTCTGAACTATCTTTGACATTTCAAGACATAGCTCTGAAATAACCTTTGGCTTTATATAAAGAGCATCCTTGTTTATATAAACCTTCCCGTGTTTCCCTGATGTATATATAAAGTGACCGTAAACAATAGCGTTATGTTTTTTTAGAAATTCTAGAACATCATTGTTTTCACTCATGCGTTAAACTCCTCAATGATCGATTTTAAAGCCTCCAACGGAGTACGATGGTTATTTGGTCTTAACACAGGCCTTCCAACCACAATATAACTTGCACCGTTTAATTTTGCTTGATAAGGTGTAGCAAATCTTTCTTGGTCTTCCTTAAGGCTCCATACAGGCCTTATTCCAGGCACAACAAAAAAGCAATCTGTAAATTCCTTTTTTAGTAAACCTAATTCAAGAGGACTGCAAACAAACCACCTTAATCCAGAGTTATAACCAATTTCTACAAATTTTCTTGTTATATCCATAGTATTATCTAAGCCATAAATTTTTTTAGCTTCTTCCTGAGAAAAACTAGTCAAAAGAGTGACACCTAAAACCTTTGTATTGTTGTTAGAACCAACGCCCTTTAAGGCCTCTCGTATCATCTTAGAACCACCACTAATGTGAATGGTTAACATATCTACATCTAAATCAGAAAAATTCTTTACTGCATTTGCAACGGTATTTGGAATATCATATAACTTCACATCTAAAAAAACTTTGCAGTTAAAGGATTTAACAATTTCAATTGATTCCTTTATCCCAATCGAAGATATTATTTGATAACCTATCTTAAACCAATTAGTCAAACTTGAAAGAGTTTTAACATTTTTTTCAATTTCTTTTAGATTATCTAAGTCAAGCGCAACTATAACATTTGATTCCAATTTATCACCATCCGACATTCTAGACTGCATTATATTATATCTTTTTTAGTTTAAAAGATAGTCCTAATTATTCCAATGATAGTTTTGCCTAAAAATTTATCTATTCCTTGTGAAGATTCCTTAGGCTTTTCAGGTTCTGTAGTTGTAGTCGTTGCTGATTGATTTTGTTCTAAAGTATTTGAGGCAACATAATTTGACGTTGAGTGTTGTAAGATCGAATCGTTAATTAAGGCAATCTTTTGCTGATCAGTAAAGTTTTTGGTTGCGTTTATCCAATCCCTATTCCCTTCTTCATTAAATATAGCACTTAGTACTATTTCTTGTTGCTCTAAAGATAGATTCGAAAAGATAGTATCTTCATTTATATTTAAGCCATACTTTCTACAATATCTAATTACATCGCTTAAATATCTAGATGAATTATTTTCTGTAGGTGGTGCCCAAGTGTAAATAATTTTTTTAATTGATTCATTTCCGCCATTATAGTAACCTGGTTTTCGAATAATATTATAATATGCAGCGTATATACCAGAACCTAAATCTTTGTAGCTGTTAAACCCCCCGTAAGCGGATCTTAAATTACCAGGATTATTTCTCCCTGAATTGCCAACTATTTCTGGTTGAGTTCCAGTAAAACTCGTTATTGAATTTCTTAGATTTGAGGAGTTGTTTGTAGGTGAGATTTGATTTCCATTTGAATCACTCTTGGATATCTTAAAATTTCCAACATTGACTTCTAGACCATCTGAAACCTTTGAAACGATATATGGGTAATTTTTATCGCTTTCAATAACCACTCTAACCTTATCGGGAGTATTTTGAGCAAAATGTATTCCTTCTACAATAGAAGATGCCATCTTGATATCACCTTTTTTAGAAACAAAAGCTTTATCAATATCTAATACTATTCTTCCATCAGACAACCTGAAGTAATTAAAATTTGGATTGCCCTTGACGTTGACTAAAACCTTTACTCCATTTTCTGTCTCCTTGTAGGTAACGTTTTGAACCATTGATAACGTATCAGCATAAGCTACTCTCACATTTAACAAAATAAACAAAGATATAAAGGTTAGAAAAAATTTCATTTTAAACTCACACCCCGTAAAAGGTAATGAAACGCTCACTCCAAAAAGAATAGCAAGAAAATATTAATTACGGATAACATCAATATTATATCATTTATAAAATTCTATTCACTTAAAAAACATTAAAAAATACAGTTTAAAAATCTGTCTTTTGAATAAATAGCTCTTTGTTTAAATGAAATGCGACAAATTCAGAATTTAAGAAATTACATTTTTTGAGAATCAGCTTGCCATTTTCAATTTTTTCGTTTAAATACCAATTGCATTTGCCATTTACAGGCTTTTCTTGGATTTCGCAAAAGTCAACAAGGTTCTCAAATTTTAATCCTCTTTGTTTAAATATCAAACTTCGTAAAATCAAATAATAAAGGGCTACACTTGCCTGAATAATTCCAGAAAAACCTAATATTATTTTGTCATCATATAGATAAGCATAGCTGTTTTTACCTATTGGAGTATTAAATTTTTCAAAAATTGGCCTAGCTTTTGAATTTAAAACCTTTCTGATAACATCTCTTTTTCCTTTTCCAGTTCCACCGATAAATAATATAATATCACTATTTGAATTTTCTCTTAAAACTTCTTCTAAAAGAATTTCGTTATCAGCAATTGGACCAGATTGAATTACATTAAATCCATCAGAATGAGCAATAGGTGATATTATCCAACTTGACAACGGTACAACTTGAGAAAGGTCGCCTTTATTTATTAGCTCAGTTCCAGTGTTAATTATACTTAGATTTAACCTCTTGAATACCTTGACCAATCTAATGCCTAGTAGTTCTAATGCAAATTTATCTTTATAAGAAAGTTTCTTACCACTAGAAAAAATTTTATCACCTGCTAAAAAATCACTTCCAGGTTTTATCCAATTATTCTTTGTCTCTTCAAATAAAGGGGTTATTAAATTGCCATCAATTTTTACATCTTCTATTTTAAAAAATTGTAGATTGCTCTCAATTTCTTTAACAAAAGAACCAGTAGCTAAAAAAATACAGCAACCTTCATCAATAGAAAAAATTAGATCATCACCTGGATATATTTCCTTAACTAACTTAAATGGCGGTTGGCCCTTGCATAAATAACCGTCAAATCTGCTAACAAAATATTTCGGAAAATTCTCTTTCAAAACAACATCTTCGTACAATACTTCTCCAACACAATGTGTTGACGTCACTTCCTGTGAATTTGCAGGTGGCAAAAAACGCAAAAGTTCTTCGACTATATCTAAATAATCTCTTTTACCTTCGCTAAGTTCTACCACAATTTTTGTCCCAGCCCATCAAAATATCAATACCGTGTTCAAGAGGTTCAATTATAAAGTTCAAACACTCTTCTACAGCCTTCACACTACCAGGCAAATTTAAAATTATTGATTTTTTCCTAATGCCACATACTCCTCTAGTAAGCATTGCTCTATTCGTCTTTTGAAGGCTAAAACTTCTCATAGCCTCAGGAATTCCAGGAATTTCTCTTTCAATAACCTCTTTAGTAGCTTCAGGCGTGTTGTCTCTTTCTGAAAAACCCGTTCCACCAGTTGTTAATATTAAATTTATCTTTTGATTAGAAAGTTCAATCAATTTTTGTACCAGCAAATCTCTATCATCCGGCAAAATTTCATAACAGGACAACAAAAAACCTCTTTTTTCACAAATTTCAATAATCTTTCTCCCGCTTAAATCTTCCCTTTCTTTCTTATACCCTGTATCAGATAAGGTTACTACAGCAAAAGTTACCCTTTTATCCAAACCTACCTCCACCTAAAAATATTTTTTCTGTTAACATCAGGCGTATTCATATGTACCTGATTTCCCACCTGATTTATACAACAACTTTACATCTTCAATGATAGCCCCCTTCTCTACTGCCTTTATCATGTCGTATATAGTAAGCGCTGCTATGTTAACCGCTATTAAAGCCTCCATTTCCACTCCTGTTTTAAAGTTAGTTTTTACCTGAGAAAAAATTAAGATCCCATCATTCTTTATTTCAAAATCAATACTTATTTGGTTTATTGGTATTGGATGCGTTAAAGGAATTAACTCCCATGTTTTTTTTGCTGCCATGATTCCAGCAATCCTTGATGTAGAAAAGATATCCCCCTTGGGAATTTTTTGATCATTGATCAGGTTTAAAGTCCCTTCTGACAATTTTATAAAAGCTTGAGCCTTAGCAACCCTTACTGTTTCAACCTTGTCTCCTATATCTACCATTTGCGCTTTTCCTTTATCATCTAAATGAGTAAACATGTTAGCCTCCAATAGCCGACATATTTCTGTGATAAATTTCTCTTGCCTTCTGAATATATGGATGACCTTTTGGTTTTAAGGATAATGTGTCTAAAATAAATCTTTTTATATCTTCATCTGTTAAACCAGATCTGAGCTTTTCTTTTAGGTTATACTCAACATCAGAAAACAAACAAAGCCTTATCATTCCATCCGAAGTAATTCTTATCCTGTTGCACCTTGCGCAAAAGTGTTTGCTAAGAGGGGAAATAAAACCGAGCGTACCTCTTGCACCTTCAAATTTGTAATATTCTGCAGGGCCATTTCCAAAAGGACCCTTAACTGTTTCGAGTTTAAATAGCTCTGATATTCTCTCTCGCATATCGTCACAACTTATAAATTTCTCGTTTTGGTTGTTATCACCAATAGGCATTATCTCAATAAATCTTACGTGAATTTCTCTATCCCTTGCAAGGTTTGCTAAAGCAATTAGATCTTCTCCATCATTTATCCCTTTCATCACTACCACATTTAACTTTACAGGGTTAAAACCAACTTCAATAGCCTTTTCAATACCATCTAAAACATCTACGAGATTACCCTTTCTCGTTATGTCCCTAAATCTTTCACAATTTAACGTGTCAAGGCTTATGTTTAATCTTCTTAAGCCGGCTTTATATAAGTCTGTAGCATAAACTTTTAAAAGAGAGCCGTTAGTAGTGACTGAAATATCATCGAGACCTATTTTTGTTATTTCTTTTACAAGCTCTACAAAGTTCTTTCTAACTAATGGTTCTCCACCCGTTAATCTTACCTTCTTAATACCTAGTTCTTTTAAGATTCTAATCGTTCTAACTATTTCTTCGAATCTTAAGATTTCCTTATGTGGAATAAATTTTACGCCCTTTTCAGGCATACAATACACACACCTGTAATTACACCTATCTGTAACTGAGATTCTAGCATAATCTATATTTCTTTTGTACAAATCAAGCACGGCTAAACCCCCCTTATTTTTCCAGTATCAGAAAAGTCATAACCACTAAAGCTCATATTTTTATCAACAAAAAATTTACTCTTAATTAAATCAATTAAAGAAATTAGCTTGGAGTCGCCTAAGTCATCTTTGCGCATACATAGTTCAAAGACTTCCTTTTTCCATGGAATAAAATCCAGACCTAGATAATCTGCAATATACTGTATACCAAAAGCAACATCTGCTACCCCACTAAGAATACTGGTTGCAGCTGCATAATGAGTAAATACTTCATTTTCATAACCTAAAATTTGCTTAGGCTCAAAACCCAGTCTATTTATCTCATAATCTAAAAGCACTCTAGTACCAGCTCCCTTTTGTCTGTTCACAATCCTTAACCCCTTCGAAATTACGTCTTCGAGAGTCTTTACTTTAAAAGGATTCCCCTTTTTTACCATCATACCCTGCTGTCTATATGCTAACGTTAATAATATTGTATCACCTTTATTAAAATATTTTAATATATATGGAATGTTATATTCTCCACTCACACTGTCAAATAAGTGGGTAGCTGCAACATGACAAACTCCATCTTTTAAAGCAGCAATCCCAGCTAGACTCCCACAAGGAGATGTGACAATTCTTAATTTAAAATTCTTGTAAAGCTTTGATGATATATATGGCAAAAGCGGATCGTTGCTACCAAGAACCACGATAGAGCTTTCACTTAGATCTTCCTTTTTCCAGAATATGAAGTCAAAAACATCTTGAGTATTACAGCCTTGCACTCCCTTTTCTAATATACAAATGCCATCACAATACAATAATGAAGAAACCGAACTAGAAGATCTAGCCAAAGGATAGAAGAATACTTTGTCTTTTATTTTTGCAACTTGACCTCTTATCCTTTCTTCTTCTCCAGAACTAGAAGTTATAGTTTTGTAAATATTAACAGGAATTCTTTTATTAGATTCTATTTTGCCAGTCATTGCGTTCAGAATAGGCTTAACAAAATAATCCAAAACTACTGCACATGCAGCAGAATATCCTGGTAAACCAATAAAAATTGACTTATTGATAGAACCAAGAATCACAGGCTTTCCAGGTCGTAGATAAACTCCGTGCGCAAGTAAATTACCCTTTTTTTCTAAAAGGCTTGCTGTATAATCATCTCTCCCAAAAGAGGATCCCCCAATCATCAATATCAAGTCAAAATCGCTATATTTGGATATGTATTCTTCCAAAATTTCTAGTTTATCAGGTAATATAGGAGTTTCTTCTACTAAAGCTCCGTTTGTTTTAAGGTAATATGATATAGCTGGACCGTTAAAATTAAAATACATATTCTTATCTACATTTTCATATCTATTTGTAATCTCATCTCCAGTAGCTATTATTACTGCTCTTGGTTGCTTGCTTACACTTATAATCTCGTTTCCAGTTGCAAGAAGCGACATAATTTCAAATGTAGAAATTTCTTGACCTTCATAGACCACTATCTCTCCTGGGTTAAAATCTTCACCTATCAACCTAATATTCTCACCAGGGTGCATTGCCTCAAATATGGTTATAGTTCCATCTGGATTTAACCTTGTTTTTTCAACCATTACAACGCAATCGAACGGATAAGGAACAAAATCACCCGTGTCAACTTCAATAAACATGTCCTTTTCCACCTTGAGCGGAGAATGGATACTAGCTTCTTTAGTTGATTTAGCTACGAGCGCATAGCCATCCATCGCAGAGGATTGAAAATTTGGACAAGCAATCTGAGCTAAAATATTTTCACCAGCTATTCTACCACCTGAAAGGCTAGTTTTTACTTTCTCAAAACCGATTGGACTCTTTTTTAACCTTTCAACTTCATTTAATATAAACTCAAGAGCTTTTTCAGGTTCCATTAATTTTCTATAAAGCTTTCTAGCCATATAGTTGACTCCTTAATAGATGAAATTTATTCCCACAAGAATATCTCTACTTCCTCGCCCTCTAAAACAATCTCTCTATCTTCTGGAATTTTAATTATTAATTCTGACTTGGTAGCAGAAGAAATATAATCAGACTTACTTAATAAAGGAACAACAAGGTCATTTTCTTTGTAACCCATTATTAAATCAACTCTACCAGGAACAGAAAAAATAGGGTCGCGCAAAATTCCTTTATCGCTTTTTGGATAAAAATTTCTATCACCGCCAAGCTTTTTTAAAATTGGAATTCCAACAAGATTTAAGTAAATCATAACAGGCAATGGATGCCCAGGAAAACCTATAATTGGCATGTTACCATTTCTGCCAAGCAAAAGTGGTTTTCCAGGTTTTACAAGAAAACCGTGATATATAACTTCACCAAAACTCTTGATTACCTCTTCGACATAATCCCTTTCTCCAATTGAACTACCACCAGAAATGAATATACAGTCACAATTTTTTATGGCATACTTGAATTTTTCCTCAAGATCCTTTCTGTTGTCCTTAACAACTCCCAAAAAAATTGGTTCAGCAAAGGTTTCTATGCCATTTACAATTAAAGGTCCATTAGCATCGTATATCTTTGAAACTGTTAACTTTTCTTTATAAGATATAATTTCATCGCCTGTAGAAATTATTGCAACTCTTGGTTTTTTATAAACTTTAATAGTTTCAAAACCAGAAGCGGCCAAAATTGCGCAATCTCTAAAATTTATTCTCTTTCCTTTGTTAACGAGAACATAACCCTCTTTAAAATCTTCTCCCTTTTTTAATACATTTTCATAATATGAAATTGCTTTATATACTTCAACAAATTCTCCAGAAGTTTTAGTATGTTCTAACATAACTACGCCATTAGAATTGATCGGAAGAGTGCTGCCTGTAGCAACTTTCACACATCCGCCTCTTTCAATGCTTAGAGGAGGGTCGCCCACCTTTTGTTCACCGAGAAGTCTTAATAAAACTGGAGTATTTTCACTAGAACCAAAAGTTTCTTCAGAAAAGACTGCATAACCATCAACTGCTGAACGATTTTCTAAGGGAAGTGAAAATCTTGATGACACGTCTTCAAAAGAAACTCTATTATTTAATTGAAAAATATTTAGCTCTTCAAAGACTTCAATTGAAGAAAAAAATTTGCAAAAATCTAATGCATTTTGAAAGGGTGACAATTTTAAAAATTTAATCATATTAGCAACAACTTCTTTACATTATTTTTTAATTTAATCACTATAGGTCTAAGAAAAAATAAGGATTATTTTTTTGTTCATATTTTAGAGATGTTGAAGGCCCATGCCCAGGCAAAACTATATAGTCAGTCTCTATTTTATATAATTTTTCCAAAGTTTTTTTCATGGAAATTTTATCCCCTCCTGGCAAATCTGTTCTACCAATCGAGTCCTTGAAAAGGGTGTCACCTGTAAACATATAATTTTCAATTATATAAATAACAGATCCAGGCGTATGTCCAGGGGTTTCCAGTATTTGTACCCTATAATCATCTAAGTTGATTATACCCTCTTGAACGTATAAATCGGCGCTCACTCTATACGAAAAACCAAATTGCTTAGAAAGATTAAGCTCTGGATTTTCAATAATTTCTTTTTCTTTAATAGAAGCAATAACCTTTGGATTATATTTGTTCTTCAACGAGTTTACGCCCATAATATGGTCAGCATGACCGTGTGTTAAAAGGATCCATTTTAAATTCTTACCATCAAGTTCTTTTGAAATTTTATCTTCTTCGTCACCCGGATCAATAATGGCAACGCCTTTATTATCAAATTCAACTATATAACAATTTGCTGCAAAAATCCCAACACTAAGAGTTTTTATTTCCATTTCTTAGCTCCTCATATTTTATTTTATCGAGTAAGCTTCAAGACTTTCTTCTGCATAGCTATTATCTTCTCAATCCCACTATATGCAATATAAAGTATTTCATTTAGTTTCTCTCTAGTAAAGGGTTTTTTTTCAGCAGTTCCTTGAATTTCAATTATCTCTTTATTTTCATTAGCAATAACGTTCAAATCAACATCTGCTACTACATCTTCCTCAAAATTTGGATCCAATATTACTTCGTCGTCCAAAATAGCGACAGAAACAGCTGCAACATAATATTTTAAAGGACTTGTCTTTATTAAGCCATACTCTTTTAATTTTCTTAAAGCGAGAACTAAAGCAACAAAACCTCCTGTAATACTAGCGCATCTTGTCCCAGCATCTGCTTGTATAACTTCTGCATCAATAAATATTGTTCTCTCACCAAGAAGGCTTAGATCTACAGCACTTCTTAAGGACCTTCCTATAATTCTTTGGATTTCTTGACTCCTACCAGATACCTTTCCTGAAGTACTTTCTCTTGCGTTTCTATCTTGTGTAGCACGCGGTATCATACTGTACTCACTAGTAATCCAGCCTTTACCAGAGCCTTTCAAGAATTGTGGAACCTTATCTTCCACCGAAGCATTACATATTACTTTTGTATTGCCAAAAGAAATTAAAACACTTCCCTCAGGATAAATTAAAAAATCCTTAATGATTTCAATTGGCCTTAATTCATCATTCTTTCTTGTTTTATCAAGTCTAATTTTTGCACGCTCCTCTCAAAAATTTACTTTTCTAATTTTCCTAATGATTTATAGTACTCTGTTTTTATTGTTTTTTCAGATAGCTTTGCGTAAATATTTGTAGTATTAATGTTTTCATGTCCTAAAATTTCTTGAATATATTTTAATTCTACTCCTTCATTAAGCAAGAATGTTGCTAAAGAATGTCTAAGTTGATGTGGAGTAATACCTTTTCCAGTTTGCATCTTCCAGGTATTAGAAACAATGTATCTTATCATTCTCTCACTAATGCCCTTACCTAATCTCGAAAGAAAAAGATATCGACTATTAGTTTTAATCTTTTTTCTTTTTGAAATATACCTTTTTAGAAGATCTTTCGTATAATCTGTAAAGAAAACAATTCTCTCTTTATCTCCCTTGCCAATTGTTCTAATTTCGTTTCTGTCAAAATTGATATCTTCAATTTTTATATCTTTTAATTCACTTATTCTCATTCCTGTATTAAATAACAAAAGAATGATTAAAGAATTTCTGATTTTACTAAAGCTATCAAAAGAAGAGCTTTTTTTAACAACATCTGCTACATCTGAAGGATTTAAGTATTTTGGAAGTAATTTGTCTTTTTTGGGATTTTTTAAAGTTAAAGATAATTTATTTTCTATTAAATTAAATTTATAAAGATAATTTAAAAATGATTTGACTGCAGAAATCTTTCTTGATACTGAAGTTTTTTTTAAAAATTTATAGTTAAGTCCTTGCATTATCCACTCATTAGTTATTTTTGGTATTTCAGATTCTTTCAACTCACCCTTTTTGTTTTCTAAAAAGTCAAACCAACTAAAGAGGTCGCTTTCATAAGCTCTAATAGTATTTTGAGAGCTTAATTTGTTAAACTGTAAATAATTTAAGAAGTCAAGAATTTGAGATTTATTTATTCTCATAACTTATACTGAAAATCGGAAAGATATCTATTTAAATCATACAAGGATCTTTTTACATATTCTTCGTATCTTCTTTTCTTATTTAATTTTTCTAAAAGAGGTGGTAATAGACCAAATGAAGCGTTCATCGGAGCAGGCTTATCTGTTGCAACGTTGATAATATGGTTTATCAAAGATCCTAATATTGTAGTCTTCGGTAAGGCAAGATAACCTTTGTCATGAATTTTTAGGTGTAAATTAATAGCCGCTAATAATCCGGTGGCAATTGCCTCAACATAACCTTCTGTTCCAATAATTTGTCCTGCAAAGAAAACATTGTTAAATTTTTTTGACTCCAAATTTTCCTTTATTAATGTAGATGAGTTAAAATAAACATTTTTGTGCATTACTCCATACCTTACAAATTCAGCATTTTTTAAAGCTGGAATAAGTCTAAATATTCTACTTTGTTCTTTAAAGGTGAGTCTGGTTTGAAATCCAACAATGTTAAAGAGGGTTTTATCTTTATTTTCTGCTCTAAGCTGAACAACACAGTATGGTTCTTTGTTTGTATTAGGATCTTTTAGCCCTCTTGGCTTTAAAGGACCAAACAAAAGCGTTTCCCTACCCCTTTTTGCAAGTTCTTCTATTGGCATACAACCTTCAAAATATCTTTCTTCATCAGGAAGATGACTTCTTACCCTATCAGCTTTTATAAGTTCCTCATAAAAGAAATCATACTCATCCTTAGTCATAGGACAATTTAGATATGCGCCTTCTCCCTTGCCATATCTATTTCCCCAAAACGCATGTTTTAAGTCAATAGAATCATACTTTATAATAGGTGAGGTTGCGTCATAAAAGTATAGATCTTTGCTATTTAAAGAATTTTTAAAGTAGTTAAACAAACTTTCAGAAGTAAGAGGCCCAGTAGCTACAATAACGAAACTATCTTCAGGGATCGATTTTATTTCCTCTCTAAAAACATTAACATTTGAATTAGAAATTATCTTGTCAGTAACACATTTAGAAAACTTTTCTCTATCAACAGCAAGCGCCTGACCTGCCTCAACTGAACAATCCTCAGCTATTCTTATAAGATTGGAACCTAAAATTTTAATTTCTTCTTTAAGCAAACCAGATGCCGAAATAATATCTTTGTTACCAAGAGAATTGCTACATACAAGTTCGGCAAATAAATCTGTTTTGTGAACAGGAGTCTTAATCGCTGGTCTCATTTCATAAATATCAAGTAGATATCCTCGTTCCAATAAAAAAATAGCAGCTTCACTTCCAGCTAAGCCTGCACCTATTATCTTTATCCTATTCTCAGCTTTATTAAAATTCATTGTTAGTTCTTTAAAGACTTTTCAGCCTTCTTGTCTTCATCAATCTCTGATAATTTAAAACAGTAAAAGTTGCAACTTTTATTTACGCATTTATAATAAGGTTTGCCCTTTTTGCTAAAGATCCTAAGTAATTGTCCACCACACTTTGGGCAGTTTCTTTCAGCTTTCTTACCATAGGGCAAGGTAGTTTTACAGTCAGGATACTTTGAACAAGCCAAAAATTTCCCAAATCTACTCCTTTTTACTACCATTTTACTTCCACATACCGGACATTCAACATCTGATTCTTCTATAGAAACTTCGTTGTTATCCAAGTTTTGTTCATCAGTATTGTTATTTTCGTTATTACCATATGAAGAATCTTCAAATGGCAATTTGCCTTTACATTCTGGATACCTCGAGCAAGAATAAAACCTGCCAAATTTACTAATTCTTAGCTTCATATCTGAACCGCATAACGGACATTTTTTTCCTGATTCTAAAGAATTAAAAATTTCACTTGAATTTGCTTCAAAGTTATTTAGACTCATTTCAAATGGCTGATAAAAATCATTTAAAAGTTTTACTCTATCCTCTTCAGTAAATATTTTGTCAAGGTCACTCTCCATCTTTGCAGTAAATTCATAATCGACAATATCTGGAAAATATTTAATAAGCATATCAACAACTTCTTCACCAATTTTTGTTGGAAGCAACACTTTACCCTCTTTTTTAACGTAATTTCTTTCTTGAAGAGTAGTTATAGTTGGTGCATAAGTAGACGGTCTTCCAATTCCAAGCTCCTCTAACCTTTTAACCAAACTAGCTTCAGTATATCTTGGAGGCGGAGAAAGAAATCCTTCAATTTTATCTACCGAAATTATTTTGTAAAATTTTCCTTCAGTTAATGTAGGAAAAACTTCATCGTTTTCATCTGATTCCTTTTCTTCTTCCCATAAAACCAGATATCCAGGGAACTTCAAATTTAAAAACCTCGCAAAGAAATCATAACCTTCAACTTCACCCTTGATCTCAAGGGCATCATAAACAGCATTGGCCATTTGACTTGCCATAAATCTTTTCCAGATCAAATCGTATAAAAGATAATATTCCTTGCTTAAATATTGTTTTATTTCATCCGGCAATCTAAAAACCGAAGTAGGTCTTATAGATTCATGCGCTTCTTGACTACCTTTAAGTTTTTTCGGCGAATATTTTTTATAAAAATTTTCTCCGAACAACTTAGAAATTAATTCTTTTGCATTCTCTTGCGCCTCAAGTGAAACGTTAAAAGAATCCGTTCTCATATATGTAATCAATCCAATACTACCTTCAGAGCCAATTTGGAGACCCTCATATAATGCTTGTGCTAATTTCATCGTTTTTTTTAGACTAAAACCATGTTTTTTTTGCGCTTCTTGTTGAAGTGTACTGGTAATAAAGGGAAATGGCGAACCCTTTTTCTTTTCCTTGACCTCCAAACTTTTTATAGCAACCTCTTTTCCTTCTAACATTTTATAAAGCTCATTTGCTTCGTTATCATCAAAAAATTTTATTGGGTTATTCTTTTTGTCGCATAACTTTAGTGTAAATTCCTTATTATTGTCATCCAAACACTTTATCTGAAAAGTATAATATTTCTTGATTTCAAAATTTCTTATTTCTCTTTCTCTCTCAACAACCATTCTTAATGCAACAGACTGAACTCTGCCAGCAGAAAGTCCTCTTTGAATAGTTTTCCAAAGAAATGGAGAGATTTTATAACCTATTATTCTGTCAAGTATCCTTCTCGCCTTTTGTGCCTCAATTAGTTTTGTATCTAAGTCTCTTGGTTGTTTCATTGCCTCTTTTACAGCCTTTTCTGTAATTTCATTAAAGTATACCCTCTTATACTGACCTTCCTTTAATTTAAGAACCTCTTTCAAGTGCCATGCAATAGCCTCCCCTTCTCTGTCTGGGTCTGGAGCAAGATAGACCATTTTTGCATCCTTTATTTCTTTTCTTAGATCCTCAATAAGCTTACTTTTTTCTTTTAAAATCCTAAAGGTAGGATCAAAGTTATTTTCAATATCAATACCAAGCCTTGTCTTCGGTAAATCACGCACGTGCCCTTTTGAAGCAAGAATTTTCAAAGACTTACCTAATATTTTAGAAAGAGTCTTAGTTTTAGATGGAGACTCAACGATCATTACTTTCTTTTTACGTTCTTCAGACATTAAAACCTCCTATTTTGCGGCAGTAAAAAAACAAAAACCTTTGAGTCCGGATGTAATCCATCAAGGTAAATTGTGGGAAGTGGTTTTTTATTAATTATCTTGATAAAATCTGACTCATTAAGTTTTTCTGGTGGAACATAATACAGTTCTGATACATTCGAAGATCTTGCTTCAAGTGCCTTTTTTTCTTTTACGTCTAAAATAAAGGCATGACTATATCCATAACGTCCAAGAGGGACTAAATGTAAACCCATTTGGTTTAGTAGCGTATACGAATTACTATCCATTTTCCTAACTGCTTCTACATTAATTACGCCAAGCAAAAAGGAATCCTTCGGTACAGATTGAAGGTAGTCAACTAAGGCGTTGTTTTCCTGATGGTGAAATGACGTATTAAAGTTGCCCTGACTAATTACTTTTCCGTTATCTGGTTCTATTGCAATCAGAAAGTAACCTAGATTTTTAGGATAGTATTTTTTATTGTTGATTTCAATATAACTTCCGTTTTTGAGCCCATAACTTACTAACTTTACTTCACACTTCAATTTATCTCCAAAAGGATAAACGTCAGGACCAAAAATAACATTATAACCGAAACTTTCCAAAAATTCTCTTGCCTGGGTAAAACTTATATTAGTTGGTAAATAAGGTATTACACCCTTCTCGATAGCTTCCTCTAATGTACCGTCAAAAACCTTCTTTATGTTTTCGCTCGGTTGTGAATTATCAGAAACAAACAAACCGATTTCTTTAATTCCACTTATATGTTCACTTGTAATAAAATCAGCTAAATCTTGAATATTTTCAAATTTCTTTTTACTTGTAAGGATTATATCCTTAAGTTTACTAAGCGATGCTTGTTCGCCAAGAACAACAACCATTCCATTTCCCAATTTTAAACTTAAAGTTGTTTCCTGCGCATAAGCATTAGTTCTACAGAAAGCTATAATAATAAAAAAAGATAAGACTATAATAAACTGCAGAAAACAGTAAAGAATTCTATCAGAAAAGAAGTTTTTTATATATCTCATAAGCAACCTCGTTTTTATCTTTTTTAGAATTCTCTTCAAATAAAACCTTTCTAATATTACCATCCTTCTCTATAAAAGCAGAAATTTTAAAAAATCCATTTTCAGTTAAAGAAACATAACAACCAAAAGGAATTTGGCAACCACCGCCAATTAATTTTAAAACCTTTCTTTCAATTTCAGTTGATATTCGTGTTTTAAAATCATCCAAATAACTTATAATTTTAGAAAATTTATCAAATTCTCTTCTTCTACCTTGAATTGCAAGGGCACCCTGTCCTACTGCAGGAACAAAGTCAAAAGGGTTAAGGGAAAAAAATTTTCTTTTAATCTCTAATCTATTTAAAGCAGCCTTAGCCATTAATAGGTAATCGCAATAACCCTCGTCGAGTTTTTTTAATCTTGTATCAATGTTCCCTCTTATATCAATAATTTCTCTAGATTTAAAAAGATCTCTTATCAGAGATATTCTCCTAAGACTGCTAGTTGCAAATACTGAGTTTGAAACAATATCTTTTAAACTGGTAATATTAATATCTTTTCTAGGAACAATGATATCACAAGGATCTTCTCTTGCTGGAATAGCAAAAATTTCAAGATCATCTATCCCCTCAGATGGCATATCTTTCAAACTGTGTACAGCAAGATCTATATCTTTATTTAGAAGTGCTTCTTCAATTTCTTTAACAAATAGTCCACGTTCCGGAGTCTTGTGTAGTGCAACCATTAGCCTATCGCCTGTAGTTTTGATAACTTTTATTTCAATTTCAACTTCATTGTCAAATTTTTTAATCTGTTCAGCCACAAATTTTGTTTGAGCAAGTGCGAGTTTACTTCCTCTGGAACCAATTATAATTTTTTTATTCAAGCATTTTCTCCTCTATCTAAAATTGTGAAATGTAAAGGTAAAATAACTGAGAAAAACTGAAAAAAAGGTTAAAATAGTTGATAGTAAAACTAGCAAAGAAAGTTTTTCAGTCATAACCTTTGTTTTTTTTCTAAAAATTATATACGTTAAAAACATCAGCCATAATACAATATTAAGCAAATTGTTTGGATCAAATAAATAAAACTTGCCATATATATCATTTAAAATTAGAAAACCACAAATTAACGAAAATGTTAAAAAGGCAAATCCCAAAGAAATAAATGTCAATATCTTTTTATCAAGTTCAGGAAGTGATGGCAAAAGTTTTATAAATGGCCCAAATTTTTTATGTTTCACTCTCCATCTTTCATAGAAAAAAAAGAAGGAAAGAATAAAAGATGAAAAGAATAAGGTTTGAGCAATAGAGGCAAAAATATAATGGTAAAACAAAATTATATGGGGAAAATTATTTTTATAAATATTTTCAATAGCTACATCAGCTTTTGAAAATTCAAAAATTTCAGAATGAATGAGAAAAAATAAGGAAAATAAAACAATAAATAGAGCTACTATCCTCCAATTTTCTTTGGTATTAAAGTAAATAAAAACCAGTAACAAAAAGGCGCTAATTAGTTTTTCGTACATAAATATGTTTATAAAAAGGAGCGGTGAACTCAAAAATAGTTTGATAATATAAAAAGCTAAATCTAAAAAGCAACTCAATCCAAACAGGAGTGAGAGGTATATATTGATTTTGCTCTTTTTAAAAATATTTAAGAGAGAAAAGAGAAAAGATAAGATAAGCAAATCTATAGCTATTAACATCATTTTGACTCCTTATGTTTACCAAAATCAGGCAATAAAGAATCCGAATTTAAGTTAAATAAAAGTTCAGTAATACTAATTATACTTTCCAAATTCTTATCATTCACATGCCTTTTTAATTGGACTGTTGGATTGTGTAAAATTTTTTTTACTATAGCCTTTGTCATAGCATCTATTTGCTCAATTTCTTTTTCTGAAAGCTTACTTTCTAACTTAGAAAGAGTTTTTTCCATCTCAGCTTTTCTAATTTTTTCCGCACCTATTCTAATTCTTGAAATTGTAGGAATTATTCTATTGAGATAACACCAGTGATTAAATGTTTTTAGTTCTTCCTCAATTATAGCTTCAACTCTAGGAATTTCTTTTAACCTTCTTAATTTGTTTTTTTCTACAACTTTAGTAAGATCATCAATATTATACAGAAAAACATTTTCTAAACTGTTAACTTTTGGATCTATATCTCTTGGAATGGCAATATCAATCATAAATAGCGATTCGGTTCTTTTGATCGTGTTCTTTTTAACCATATCAAAAGGAAAAATATAATCACATGAACCAGTAGAAGAAAGTACAATATCAACTTCCTTTAAAATTTCAAACCTTCTCTCAAACTCTATAAATTTTCCACCAAATTCAAAAGAAAGTTCTAGCCCTTTTTCTTTGCTTCTATTACTAACATATATATTTGTAATACCATGGTTCTTTAAAGTTTTCAAAAAAAGCTTGGACATTTTGCCTGCGCCTACTACTAAAATCTTCTTTTTTTCAATGGAACCAAAGATTGAATTAGCAAGATCAATAGCAACTGTTGCAACGCTCATGTTACCTTTACCAATTTGGGTTTCTGTTCTTATTCTCTTTCCAACCCTAATTGCTTGGGATATCAAATGATTCAAAACTAGACCACTAAACTTATTTACGTTTGCAATCTCTTGAGCATCTTTTATTTGAGAAAGAATTTGGCTTTCTCCAATTACTAAAGAGTCAAGGCTAGAAGCTACAAAAAACAAGTGCTTTGCAACTTGGATATCTTCAAAGGAATAAGTGAACTTTTTAATAGATTCTTTTGGAATGTTTGCAACATACGAGAAGAAATCTAAAATATCCTTTTTTGGATTTACACAAACAACTTCAGTTCGATTACAAGTTGAGATTAAAACTGCTTCATCTGGTTCTACAATAGAAAAAAGGGTTTCGAGACCTGAAATTAAATGTTTATGTGTTGGGAAAGAAACCCTTTCTCTTATATCCAGCGTTGCACTTTTAAAATTTAAACCTACTAGTCTTAATTGCAACTTTCAATCATCGCCCTAATTTCAGATAAGCTTTTCCCTTTTCTAAAGTACTCAAATGCTCTTCGAGAACAATCAAGTAAAATCTTGTCTCTAACTTCTGGCAAATAATTTTTACTTTTCAAACCCTCTCTCAAAGATTCAAGATACCCAACAACACTATTAAAATCTGAATTAAAATCCCTCTCAACCTCTTCCCTAAACACTCTTGATAGTGATGGAACTTTGCCAAAAGTAGAAAAAGCTATTAAAAAGTTTTCGTAAGATATTATAGATGGCACTATAAAAGCACAAAGCTCCGGATCGTCAACAACATTAACCAATTTATTTTTTCTTTTTGATTCTAAAGAAATTGTCCTATTTACATCCCTATTATTAGTTGCAGCTATAATTATATCAAACTTAAGAATATCATCATTTTCAAAACTTTTTTTTAAAAAAGAAAATTTATTTCTTTTAATCTCTTCTTCCATTTCATGACATATTACAGGCGATAAAATGGTAATATTTTTTGTAAATCTTTTAAAAAGCAAAACTTTTCTATAAGCTACTTTTCCTCCACCAACTACTAGTATAGCTTTGCCATCCAAATCTATTAGAAAGGGAAAATACATACTATCTTATTTTTTCCAATCGTAAACTATCATATTAGCTGGAATTTTAAAATAATCATCGGATACAGGGAAACCCCATACTAAATCAGTTATAGTTATGTGAGTAGTTCCTTTAGAAGATGTTAAATCTGCTTTTCTCACATAATGTGTCCATTTACCAACCCATACAGTAAGTTCTTTCCCTTCAATCTTTTTCTGCATTTCATAACAAGTTTCACCTTCTACCTCTTCTTCACCAATTTTTGTAAAACTATTATCTTTCATAACCTGTTCACCGTAAGTTGGCAATATAAAAAATTCATTCAACTCTTTTGTATACTTTGGAAATTTATCAGCTTCAAATCTTATAGCCCTTTGTAGGACTGGCAGCATGAAATAAACAGATCTATCTTTACTAAGTGCAAGTATTTGTGTCTGTTGTCCTAAAAATAGGGGACCGTTAAAACTGATTAAAATTTTTCCTGGTTTAAGATAAATATTTGCAGATTTTGCTTTTTTATACTTAAAAGAGTCAAAGTTAATTTTAAAAGTCATGTCAGGTACATCTTCAAGTTTACTAAAAACATCAGGTGCATTTTTTTCTGTTTTAGGATTCTCTTCGGTAGTAGAACTTTTCTCTGCAAAAGCAAAATTGGTTGGAATTAATAAACTAAACATTAAAAACACAATTATTAAAAACCTCATAGACTTTTACCTCCAGAAAATTTACTTTAGCAAAATTTTATCAGATAAATAACCACTATATATAGACCACAAAAGAGCCTTTTCAGTATGCAATCTATTATGAGCTTGTTTGAAAACCCTAGATCTTTCGCCTTCTAAGACCTCCTCGCTAACCTCAAGACCTCTGTACGCAGGCAAACAGTGTAAAAATATAGCATCATCCTTTGCATAAGAAAAAAGTTGGCTGCTAACTATATAATTTTTAAAATCCGATATTCTTTTTTCCTTTTCTTCCTCTTGTCCCATGCTAATCCAGGTATCAGTATATATTACCGATGCGTCCTTCACAGATAAAATTGGGTCGTTTGTAAATTTTATAAAGTCAAAATTTCTATACTTCTCTTTAAATTCGTCTTCAAGTTCGTAACCTTGTGGAGAAGCTATATAAAGTTCAAATCCAATTATACTAGCAGCTTCTACCAGTGATCTAGCAACGTTGTTTCCATCCCCAACGTAAGCCCATTTAACCTTAAAGGTTTTGAATTCTTGATAAACCGTAAGGAGATCCGCAAGAATTTGTACTGGATGATTATAATCAGTTAAAGCATTAATGACAGGAACAGATGAATATTTTGCAAGTTCAATTAAGGAATCATGACCATATAATCTTGCTACTATACCATGAACATACCCATTTAATACTCTGGCCGTATCCTTTATTGGCTCACCTCTTCCTATTTGGAGTTCATCTCTACCAAGGAAAATAGCACTTCCACCAAGTTCTCTAATTGCAACCTCAAAGGAAACCCTTGTCCTAGTAGAGTGTTTTAAAAAAATTAGAGCAATGATTTTTTGTTTCAATACATCACCTAGTAAAAACCTCTCTCTGGAAAGCTTATCTGAAAGTTTTATAATCTCTCGTAGAGAATTACTATCAAAAACCGTTAAATCCAAAAAAGATTTTTTGTTCATTTTTGCACCTCTTTTTGATATTTTGCACAAGTTGTTTGTGATTCCCAGACAGTGATAGAATTAACATTTATTCCTTTGTAATTTTTTAGAAATTTTTCAAACTCATCAAATATATATTTTGACAAATTTTCTGATGTTGGACTAAATGTCACAACTTCATTTAAAAGCTTGTGATCGAAAATATCTATAATTTCCTTTAATTTTTTCTTTATAATTCTGAAATCAATTAACATTCCAAATTCATCTAATGAATTGCCTGAAATTTCAACGCTTACTTTAAAGGTATGTCCATGAATAGGTTCAAACTCAGTATTATCGTTATAAGTTAAGAAGTGAGCCGAAGAAAAGGTATCCTCAACTATTAAAGTATACATTTGTATTTTCTCCATTCCTCATTAATAAAGTATACATCTTAAACTTTTCCAAAACATATATTGATAATATTAACATATTCTATGGAAGATATACTCCCATGCTTCTTAGAATATCCTTAATCTTTGCACCATTTACATCTTTAACTGGCACATTTGATTTTATTGATTCAGCAGCTAAAAGTCCGCCCGCTTCACCTACACTCATCATAGTTGATTGTACTCTAAAGGAGGCCATTGCAAGAGGTTGTGCACTAATTGTTCTTCCAACAATTATCAGATTATCAACTCCCTGAGGAATTAAAGTTCTTAACGGTATTTCATAAGGAATAATAGGCAATTGAAAACCTCCATTACCACCATACGGATTATGAATATCAACTCCATAGAAACATAAAGCAATCCCATCGTAAAAGTGTCTTCCAACAATAATATCCTTTTCCTGAAGGGTATATTCACCAAGAAAATGTCGAGATTCTCTAACTCCAATTTGAGGTCCAGATGATAATATTCTGTAATCATAATTTCTTTGGATTTTTGAAAAGTCATCCCACATTTCTTCTCTGCCAATCATTTCTGCATTTGAAAACTTATCTATATTTAGAGGATTCGCGTATACTCTAGTTTCATTGACTAACACCTTTCCGTTTGAAAGCACCCATACGCCTTTTTCTCTTTTTGGACCTGTAGGATACATAGTAAACATGGTTGTCAAGGGCATAATTTTATGATCCCAAGTTCTACCAAATACATATTTAACTCCTGCTTTAGCTGCAATATCACCATCACCTGTTGCATCAATTACTCTTTTGCCTAAAATAGCAACGCTATCAAATGGTCTTTTGATAACTACTCCTAAAACTTTATTTGACTCCATTACAGGCATTAAAGCAAAGGAATCGAAATAAACGGTAATGTTCTTTTCGTTGTAAACCATATTTTGATATATTGATTTTGCAACCTCAGTATCAAAAAGTCTACCAACGTTTGGTAAATCTTTTGATCCATAAAGTCTTGCTCTTACCTCATTAAAGATTACACCAACAGAACCAGGTTCAAAATAACTGACCCCACCTGCAGTTCCCATTCCACCAAAAAATGGATACTGTTCAACAAGTGCTACCTTCATTCCTTTTCTAGCAGCCATAATTGAAGCTGCAAAACCGCTTGGACCCCCTCCAACAACAACAACGTCATATTTACCCACAACTGGAATCTTTTCTTCCTTTACAAAGAAAGTATCTTCAGGTTCACCAGTTTTAACACTATCAAGTGAACTTACAATTTTGTCTACTACGCTTTCAGGGGTATAAGGGTTATCAGGCAATAAAAATTCACCATCTTGAATTTCTTCAAAATTATTATTTAGCCTTTTTAGAACTAAACTTATAGGAGATACTCCAGGTACAAAGGAATGATTTGAAAGTATATAATTTGAATACATATTTCTTAGGTATTCTTCAGCTTTGATGTATTCACTTGAATTTTCTATTGGTTTTTCTAAACTAAAGGATAAAATCTTCTGATTATTGAATGCGCTGTTGGTATTGTTATAATTCGAACTTATTACTGAAAAGTTTAATACTGCTCTGTTAAAATTCAAGATTGAAGGATTTACAGTTCCTAACAGCAAAGAATTGTTTGAAGAATCAATAACAATTTTGGAACGTATTATTTGATGACCGCCTTTTGAAATAAATAAGGTATACTTGTAACCATCCTTGTCAAACACCCCCAAAGGGTACGAGTGAAATAAAACAGGAATTTTATTCTCTCTTGCAAATTTATCTAGAGCAAATTTTAATATTTCTGTGTCAACATATTTGTTATTTGAAACCTTTTTATAGTATTTATCTTGAATACGTTTTATAAAATCCCTAAAATTATCGCTAAGCTCTGAAAACAGCAAAGGAGAAAGACCTTGTGTAAACTTTCCGCCAAGAAATGGGGCACTGTCAATTATCATTACACTTTTACCTAAATCTTTAATTTGCTTTGCTACTGTAAGCGCACTAATAGAACCACCAAAAATCAAAACATCAACCTTATCAGAACATTTAATGTTTTCAGAAGGAACAATTACACTGTTTCCTTCTAATTGTGCAGAAACAACTTTATCCTCAGTATAAGCTACTACCTTCTTATCGGCAGGCAGCGTTCCATCATCTGTAAAGGCATATACTTTCCCATCATCGGATCCAGTAATAACCATATTATTTAATGGGACAACATTTGTTCTAATAGGACCACCTGCATACAACCTCCAAATTACATTACCATTTGCCATATTTAGAGCATAAATACCACCTTCATAAGTACCAAATAACACGCTGTCTTTAGCAGCAGTAACAGAAGAAGATGGATAGCTATTTGTTTTGAATTTCCACAATAACTTGCCCGAAGGATTTAACGCATATACGTAACCATCACAAGAAGGAAAATAAATATTCCCATCAGGGCTCACTGCTGCAGAATTAAGAATTGCATATCCCGTTTTATAATCCCATAAAATTTTTCCATATTTAAGGTCGATACAATAAAAGTTTCCTGAAAAATCGCCAACATAAATTTTATTATCAAAAATTGTTGGGGCAGCTCTAATAATATTTGATAACCTTAATTTCCATAAAATCATTCCATTTTTTTCTGATAGGCAATACAATATTTTTTCTTCACTTCCTACCACAACTCTGCCACTTGAAACAGATGGAGTAGCCATTTCGTGTTCGCCTAAAAATCTCGACCAAATCTTCTTTCCTGTTGTTGAATTAAATGAATAAATATTACCATCCAATGACGTTATGAAAACCATATCATTATCTACAACAGGACTAGAACGAATTCCTCTCCATAAAGGATTTGAAAAATATACATACCCATTTTGCAGATCAACAGATGAAAGACCGTATTTCCCAACCATACCTGCATAAATTTTGTCCCCATTTATAACTGCAGAACCAAATCCACCCTCACCTATTGACCATACAACTTTTCCGTCATTCAAATCTAATTTAACAAGCTCTCCACCTAAAACATTGACATAAACAAAGTTATCCTTTACAGCAGGGCTACCAATAATCCAACCCTTTGCATTATAAGTCCACTTTACTTTAGGATGTAAAGGAATATTTACATCAGAATACCTGGTTCCTTCTTGGTTATATCCAGATTGTAACCAACTTCCCGAATAAACACTGTTGTCCTTTTTACTCGACATAAAAGCAATAAAGAGAATTATAGTAATCGTAACAAAAAAAGAAAGTAATATCACTAAATTATATCTAGAACTTTTCATAAAATTTTATAACTTCCCCCATCCTCAACTATTTTATTCTTTAAAGTAAGCTCAGTTAATATAAGTATTAAATCCTGAGGCTCTAGATCTTCAATTTTAGAAGAAATCAACTCAAATGGGGTATAATTAGAAGAATTCAAACATGATAAAACTCTTTCTTCTTGTGCTGTAAGAACATCAGATTGTTCGAGGTTATTTACTTTCTCAATCTTGTACCCATATTCATCTAATATATCTTCAAATGAACGCACTAAAATGGCTCCATTCTTGATAAGCGTATTTGTTCCGAAACTTTTAGGGGAACTCACCGGACCAGGAAGGGCAAAAACATCTTTCCCAAGATCTAAACAATAATTTGCAGTCAAAAGCGCCCCACTTTTCTTTGCGGCTTCAACTACAAGCGTACCTCTTGAAATAGCTGCTATAATTCTATTCCTCTGCGGGAAAGAATAAGTAGTTGGACTTTCTCCAAAAGAATATTCGCTTATTAAAAGACCACTTTCTGAAATCTCAACTTGCAGTTCTCTGTTTTCGATCGGATAAAATATATCCAATCCATTACCAAGTACTGCTATAGTCTTCCCACCTACCTCCAAACAGGACCTGTGGGCAGATTCATCAATCCCTCTTGCTAGACCAGAAACTATTGTGAATCCAAAACTTGCAAGTTGTTTAGAAAATTCCATAGCTTGTGATCTACCATATGTTGTAGGTCTTCTTGAACCAACTATAGATATCATCTTTGTGTTTTTTAATAAACTCAAATCACCTTTACAATAAAGCAAAATTGGTGGATCATTTAAGTGTTTTAAACTTTCAGGATAACTTTCTGATATATATGGAACTAATTCAACATTGCTCTTCTCTGAAAATTCTAAAATTGACTTTACTCTCTCTTTTAACTTGTTCTTATTTACATTATCGCGCTCTCTTATGACACTTTCTAAGAGATTAATATCTTCAAGTTTATCTCTAATCCTCTTAAATGGAACTTTAACAAGAGAAAGAGCTACCCATAACTCTATATTATTCATAGGGATCCCATTTTATATTCCTTAAAGAAATAGCTTCTGCCAAGTGTTGCGAATTAACGATTTCTTCTTCATTTAAATCCGCTATAGTTCTAGAAAGTTTTAAAATTTTATCATAAGCTCTAGCAGAAAAATGGTGGTTATCTATTGCAGTTGCAAGCAGCCTTTTAGCTTTATCATCCAAAATTATATATTTTTTTATCTCTTTCGAGCTAAGTTCAGAATTATTTTTAGGATTGCCCTTAGTCCTATATAACTTAAATTTTTTTGCCTTCAATACTTCATTTTTCATCTCCTCAGAGGTTTTGCCAGTTTTCATTTCCAACAATTCTTCGTTTGAAAGTCTTGGAACCTCGAGCATAATGTCAAATCTATCCCTAATAGGCCCTGAAAGCTTACTTCTATATTTTTTTATGTCACTAATAGCACATGTACAAGGATTAAACCTATCTTTAAAATAGCCACACCTACATGGATTAGAGCAAGCTGCTAATAAAAATTGGGCAGGAAAAGTTATTGATGATGATGCCCTACTTATTGTAATTTTTCCATCTTCCAGGGGTTGCCTTAAAGATTCGATTAAATCCTTTCTGAACTCAAGAATTTCATCAAGAAACAAAACTCCTCTGTGTGCCAAACTCATTTCACCAGGTCTAGGTGGCGATCCTCCTCCCGCTAGACCTGCTGGAGATATTGAGTGATGAGGGCTTCTAAACGGTCGTTTCCTTATAAGACTTTTTCTATTTTTCATTTCTCCTATTAAGCTATAAATCTGAGTTACAATTATACTTTCTTCATCATCAAGATCTGGCAAAATTGTAGGAAACCTCTTCATTAACATTGACTTACCAGAACCAGGAGGCCCCATCAGAAGTATATTGTGCCCACCAGCTGCAGAAATAACAATTGCTCTTTTTGCTCTTTCTTGCCCTTTTACGTCTGAATAATCAATATCAAAAGAGGTTTCGATTTCTTCTTCTATTGTTTTTTTAGCAAGAAAATTATCAAGTGCAAGGTTACCTGTGAAAACTTCAATAAGTTGATTAAGATTTGAAAAGCTATAGGTTTTTATCTCAGGAACTATTGCGCCTTCATGGGCGTTTTCTTCGGACAAAACAAGAGACTCAATTCCCAAATTTTTAGCACCAAGCGCCAGTGAAATTGCACCTGAAACTCCGCGTATCTGACCATCAAGGCCTAGTTCTCCAATAAAAGCCATATTTTCAGGAATCTTTCCGATTATTCCCGCTGCTTCCAAAATTCCTACTGCAACAGGTAAATCCAAGTATGAACCTTCTTTTCTTAAATCAGCAGGAGCAAGGTTAACTGTAATTTTTTTTATGGGTATTTCACTGTATACGTGTTTGAGTGCAGTCTTAATTCTTTCTCTTGATTCTTGAATAACTGCATCAGGAAGTCCAACAATAGTAAAACCAGGATAACCAGTAGTAAAGCTAACTTCAATATCAACCAAATATGTATCAAGTCCGTTTAAAGTAACGCTTTTTACCTTCGAGATCATAAAATCCAATCATCTCCAATAATATGTACATACTCACTATTTGGTTTAAAATAAATTACATCAATTCTTACAACTTCATGTTCAGGTAAAACACCTTCTGAAAGCAAAAGATTATAAGCTTTCTTAATTTTTAATAATTTACTTTTGGTTATAAATTCTAAAGGATGACCAAATTTTTCTGAATTTTTCCCCTTAACCTCAACTAATACAAGTACATTATCCTTTTTTGCCAATATATCAATTTCACCAAGTTTAGTTGAAAGATTTCTCTCAAAGATTGAATATCCATTACCCACAAGATAATTACAGGCAATACTTTCATATATATTTCCTTTATCGCGACTACTCAAAAAGCGACCTCTGTTTATTTAAAAATTTACAAAAGGTTTTCCTGTGAATCTTCGATAAGCCAATTTTCTTAAGTACTTCAATGTGCGATTTTGTACCATAACCTTTGTGTAAATCAAAATGATAATCTGGATAAAATCTTGCAATATTAATCATATAATCATCCCTGGCAACCTTGGCTATAATTGATGCCGCAGCAACTGACGGCACTAAATTATCAGCTTTTGGAAAAACAATATGTTTAAGTGGAAAAGTTTTCAATTTCAGAGAACCATCAAAAAAAATAGTATTTGGAAAAAAATTAAGATTTAAAATAGACCTTTTGCAAGCTAGTACAAGTGCACTATAGATATTCAATTTATCTATTTCCCAATGATATGCCCACCCAATTGACCAATAAGATGCTTTCTTTTTTATAATTTCGCACAACTTTCTTCTCTCTACGTCTCCAAGGAGCTTTGAATCTTTTAATCCATCAATTTCGCAATCCTTATCAAAATAAACCGCCCCTACAACTAGTGGGCCTGCTAGAGCTCCCCGCCCCACCTCATCAATGCCCAATGATGGGAAAAAATCTATTATTGAGGGATCAAACCTATCCTTCCAGGTGGCCAAATAATAAACCAAGCCTTTCCAATAATATTCTGTTTTGGGACAAAACCCCAAAACCTTGAATCATCAGAATTTCCTCTATTATCCCCGAGTACAAAATAGTAATTTTCTGGGACTTTTGTGGGTGGATAATTAAAATTGTCTTTATACATAGGATGATTCTCGACTAGCTTCTTACCATTAATATAAAAAACACCGTCCTTTTCTTCGACTGTATCACCAGGTAAACCAATAACCCTTTTAATAAAGTCTTTAGAAGGGTCCACCGGATATCTAAAGACTATTACATCAAACCTTTGAATTGGTACAAAATGATAATCTATTTTTGATACCAAAACTCTATCTCCAGGCATTAAAGTAGGTTCCATTGAACCACTAGGAATATAAAATATTTGGAAAAGAAAAGTTCTAACAAAAAAAGCTAAAACAAGAGCAATTACAAGAGATTCTACAGTTTCTCTCCAAAATGGTTTTTTCTTCAATTTTTTCGCCTTAGAACTTTTCTTTTACGTGAGATACAAGTTTTCCTATCTTATCTCTAAGATAATAAAGTTTTGCTCTTTTTGCCTTACCTTTTCTGATTACCTCAACCTTCTCAACATTAGGTGAGTGTAACATAAAACTTTTCTCCACACCTATACCATATGATACCTTTCTTACTACAAAACTTTCTCTTAATCCACCATGTTTCTTTGCAATTACTATACCTTCAAAGACTTGTGTTCTTTCTTTTTCTCCCTCTACAACCTTAGCATAAACTTTAACTGCATCACCAACATTAAATGTTGGGACATCCTTCTTGAGAAATTTTGACTCTACCTTTTTAATAAGTTCCTGTGACATCTCTTAACCTCCAGAATACAATTCTTTTAATATTTCCTCTTTTGCTTGAGCATAAGCAGCTTTTTCACACTTATCGAAATTTCTACCCAAAATTAAATAAGGCTTTGATTTTACAGTTCTTTTAAAAGATTCTTTTAACTGCCAAAATCTAATGTTTTTGTGATGACCGCTTAATAAAACATCAGGCACCACTTCACCAAAAATTTCTCTTGGTTTTGTATAATTCGGCGATTCCAAAAGGCGACTTGAAATTGAATCTTCCATTATACACTTTTCGTTTCCAATAAATCCAGGTATCAACCTTAGCAAACCATCCAACAAAACTATTGTAGCAACTTCTCCAGAATTTAAAACATAATCTCCCACAGAAATTTCTTTTATTTTTTTCAACTTGAATACTCTCTCATCTATACCTTTATAATGACCACACAGAAAACATATTTTATCAAATTTTTGTGAAATTTCACAAAGCTTTTTTTGTTTTATTACCTCTCCCCTAGGAGAAGGATAAAAACAAACAACGCCTGGGCAAGCTTGTTCAACGTAATCAATTGCATCTATTATGGGCTGTACCTGTAAAACTAGACCAGAAGAACCGCCAAACGGATAGTCATCAACCTTTTTAAATTTATTTTTTGCAAAATCTCTAATATTTATAACATTTACATTAAATAAACCCTTTTCTAATCCTTTTTTTGCAAGACCAACATTAAAATAAACATGAAATATTTCTGGAAACAGGGTCAAGATATAATACGAATTCATTTATTTCCCTCAATTTTTAGCCAAATGTTGTTTAACTTCCACAGAATAATTGATTTTCTTCTTCTTCCCAACTACCTTCAAGATTTGTCTAATTGAATCTATTATCTGACCATGTTTTCCAATCACTCTGCCAAAATCCTCTGGCTTAAGGCAAACTTCATAGTGTACATTGTTTTCGTCTACAAATTCATTTATTACGACTTCAGCAGGATTTTCTACTAAATTTTTTATAGTAATTTTTAAAAATTTGATCAATATTAAGCCTTTGGATTAACAAATTTTGAAAACAACTTTTCAACTGCTTCTGATGGTTTAGCACCTTTAGAAATATAATCGTTGTATTTCTCTACATCAATTTTGAATACTGCATTCTCTGGTAAAGGATTATAGAATCCTATTACATCTTGAGTTTTGCCGTTTAATGCACTCCTTCTTTCTGCAACCACAATTCGATATGATGGTCTATTTTTTGCACCTACACGTTGAAGACGAATTCTAACCACTAATAACAAACCTCCTAGGTAAATTTTATAATTTATTAAATTCTTCCTATTGGAAAATTTGGTAATTTAAAGCCTTTTTTCAAATTTTTTGACTTAAACATCTTTTTAAACATTTCATATTGTTTTAAAAGCTGATTTACTTCTTGAATTGATGTTCCTGAACCTTTTGCAATCCTTCTTTTTCTGCTTGCATCTATTATTTCAGGTCTTTTCCTTTCCATAGGAGTCATCGACAACATTACTGCTTCGATTCTTTTCATTTGTTTTTCATCCGGTATCATATCTTTCATCTGTTTAATATTTGAAAAGCCAGGTATCATAGATAAAAGCTCTTCTAATGGTCCCATCTTTCTTATCTGACGCATACTTTCCAAAAAGGTATCGAAATTCCACTTTTGAATTTCTTCAGGTGGTTTTTTGCTTATATCAACTTTAATATCTGATACTCTCTCTATTAAACCTTCAATATCACCCATACCTATAATCCTGTTTACTACTCTTACAGGATCAAACTTTTCTATATTTTGTATTTTCTCGCCAACTCCGAGAAAAATTAAAGGTATGCCTGTAACTTCTCTTAAAGAGAATGCAGCTCCACCTCTTGCATCACCATCAAATTTTGTTAGTACTGCTCCTGTTAATGGTATAGTTTCAAAAAAGGCTTTTGCAACTTTTGTCGCTTCCTGTCCCATCATTGAGTCAATAACTAAGACATTATTATTTGGTTTGAACCTTTCGTTTAATAATTTGAGTTCGCCAAGAAGTTCCTCATCTACATGAGTTCGACCTGCAGTATCAACTATTATTAGATCGTATCCATTTGACTTTGCAAGCTTTAAAGCTCCCTCAAAAGCTGAAAAAGGGTCTTTATCAGTAAAAAACGGAACTTTAATTTGCTTTGATAACTTCTCCAATTGCAATTGTGCAGCAGGTCTCCTTACATCGGCCCCTACAAGCAATGGTTTTTTGTTTTCCTTTGTAGCAAAATAATTTGCAATTTTCGCAGAAGTTGTCGTCTTACCGCTACCCTGAATACCTACCATCATTATCACACTTGGTTTTTCTGAAAAATCAATACTGCCTGGTTTACCAAGTAGGTTGATTAATTCTTCTCTTACTATATTTGAAACCACAGTACCTGGTGATGTTTCAGTAGTAAATTCTAAAGTTTTTAAGCGGTTTCTTATCTCTTCTACTATTTTTTTGGTTGCTGATAAAGCGATATCAGACTCAAGAAATAAAAGTCTAATATCTCGACAGATCTCTTCAATCTCTTTATCAGTTAACTTGCCATAATTTCTAAACTTTTTAAAAAGGCCCTGGATTTTCTCACTGAAATCAGAAAGCATTTTATGGAATTAACCCTTCTGCATATTGCGTTTTATCAAAAGGAACCAGGTCATCTACTCCTTCTCCTACACCAATAAACTTCACTGGAATGTTAAATTTCTTGGTAATGTTCAACACATAACCACCTTTTGCTGAACTATCCAACTTCGTAAGAATTATTCCAGTTATTTTCAATGATTGATTAAAAACTTCTGCCTGCTTAACAGCATTAAGCCCTGTAGAAGCATCTAGTACTAAGAGAATTTCAGAAGGTTCTCCTTCTATTTCTTTTCCTATAACCCTATTAATTTTTTTAAGCTCTTCCATTAAGTTGTCTTTAGTATGTAGTCTACCTGCAGTATCAACAATAATAGGGTTTCGCTTTCTACTCCTTCCTGCTTTCAAGCCATCAAAAACCACGGCCGCTGGATCTGAATTTTCTTTTTGAGAGATAACATCTATGTTTAGTTTTTCACCCCAGATCTTTAACTGATCAATCGCAGCAGCTCTAAATGTATCAGCAGCTACAAGTAAAGGGCTAGCCTTGAATTCTTCAATTGCATATTTTGCAAGTTTAGCGCATGTGGTAGTTTTTCCACTACCGTTAACACCTACCAAAAGCCAAACACAAGGATGCTCATTTGTAAAAAAAAGCTGTGGCTTCCCCTCAGGTAAAAAACTCTCTATTGCCTCTTTTAGCGCAATTTCTATAGGAGCGGCACTCAACCACCTTTTTTTAGCATCCTTAATAATTTCTTGTGCAATATCAGAACCAACATCGACAAGCAAAAATTTTTCCAATATTTCATCCCAGTTTACGCTATCCATTCCCACAACAGAACTAAAAACTCTTCTAGTTCTTGTTAGCGCTTCTTTAACTTTGTCAAATAGGAACAACTATTAGCTTTCCTCCTTACTTTTTATTTAAAAAACAAAATATTATCACATTTCCGTAAATGTTCATTCTATCACAAATTTGCTTTTTTAACCTTATTTGAGAAGATTTGTAATTCATTACTATGCTTTCTCTGTAGATACATAATAAACTGTATAATAATATATAATAATAAAAAAATAATCAAGCACATCCAAAACTTTCCTCTTACCTTCTAAAACTACTTAATTATTTTTAATGTCTTAAATTTCGAAAAAAACAAGATTAACATTCATTCAATTTTTCTTTAACAGCTCCATTTGGACACACAATTGCACATACTCCACAACCCTGACACTTATTCGGATCAATTACTGAAAATTCAATTTCCTTTTCACTTATAAAAATAGCTCCTGTAGGACAAATAAGGACACAGGCACCACAAGCTTCACACAACTCAGGATCTATTGAAAAAACTACAGCTATCCCCTTGGCCAAATTTTCCTCCTTAAACATTCATACTTTATCTTGAAATTCTATAGCGCCCATAGGGCAAACTTGTTCGCAAATTCTACATTTCTTACATTTGCCTAAATCAAAGAAAACTTTAAAATTTACTAAGTTTATAGCACTAACAGGACATAACAAAACGCATGACTCACAACCTACACATATATGCGCCTTAAAATCAATTTTAACGTTCAAAATATATACCTCAATTATATGATATCATTATAATTCATTATAGCAAAACATATATCTCGGAGGGAAAAAATTTATCTTCAATATCTAAAAATTTTTGGTTTTAAAAGTTTTTATAAAGAATTTATATTTGAATTTGAGAAGGGACTAAATGTTATAATAGGCCCAAATGGTTCAGGAAAAAGCAATATTGGAGAAAGCATCAAATGGGCACTTGGCAGTAGGATTTCTTCAATTAGAGCAGATCTTTCTGTTGAACTATTATTTTCTGGATACAAAAATCTCAAACCCGTAAACTATTGTGAAGTTGAAGTAAGCTTTTTAGACGAATCAAGAAAAAACAATCCTGAATTAAATATAAAAAGATATATGTCACGAGGTGGCATCAACAACTATTATTTAAATGGAAATGAAGTACAAAAGAAACAAATGATAGATATTTTGATGCCACTAGGACTTGGGACAAATCTTTTTCTAATAATAAATCAAGGATCGGTAGATAAGATTTTAAATTTAGACCCCAATCAACTCTGTCAAATATTATTAGAATCTTTAGGTTATGGAAATTACAAAGCAGAAAGAACTGAACTTGAATTAAAAATTGTGGAAAAAGAACAACAAATTGAAATTTCTCAGGAAGAATTAAAAAAGAAAAACTCACAATTGGAAACCCTTTATAAAGATTTAAAAGTATATAACATTTATGTTGAACTATCAAATAAAATTGACCTTTTACACAAGGAACTAACAGTAAGAAAATTCAATGAATTGAAAGAAGAAAGGATTAACCTCGAAAAAGAAAGGGTTAATCTCGAAAAAGAATATAATAAGATAATAAATTATAAAAAAGAAAATGAAGCTAATTATTTAAATCTCAAAAAAATTAGTGAAGATATTGAAAATGAGATAAGCACAAAAATATCTATTGTAAAAGTAATTAACGATGAAATACACGAAACTGAAATCATAATTGAAAGATTAGATGGTCAAATGAAGTTACTTAAATCAAAGTTAGACTCAAACATCAACTCAATAAATTCGAGAAAAAGTGAAATGGAAGAGATAACTCTAGAAAATAGAGAAAAAATTCAGAGACTTAAAAGTTTAAAAGAATTGTTGCCAGATATTCTTAAAGAAAGAGATACAAATGAGCTTGTAGATATACTTAATAATTTCGAAAAAAATCTTTTAGAAAGTGAAAAAAATAACCTATTGTTTAAAGAACTTGAGTCAAAAAGAATAACTCTTAATCATTTTATTAATGAGTTTAATGTAAATAATTCTTCTTTAAAAAAGATTTCAGCAAAATTAGATGAGAAACAAAAAGAGTTAGCAATTTTAGAAGAGACATTTAACAATAATATTTTAAAGCTAAAGAATTTAACTAAGTTGTTAGAAAAGGACCAGTTATTGGAAGAAAAAAGATTAAATGAAAAAAATGAACTTATTAGCTATTTAACCGCAAAGGTTAAAGGGGTTTTGGGTTTTGTAGAAGATTTATATAGCACAGAAGAAAAATATAAAGTAGCAGTAGATGTGGCATTAGGTAACTATAAGAAATCTTTAATTTTAGAAAGCAAAAGTGAACTAATTAACCTTAAAAATGCTGTAACAAGGATAAATAAAAATATTAACGTTTTTGCATTGGATCTTATCCCAAATTTTTCTTATCAGACTATTAAGGATGAAATATTAAAAAAATATAATTCAAAACACCTAATCGACTTAATAAATTTTGACAGCAAATTAACGAAAATTTTTTATAATCTTATTGGTAACACCCTTTTATTAGAATCTTTTGAAGAAGCAATAAAAATGAGACATAATGAATTTTTTTGGAAGTTTAGACTAGTTACATTAAATGGAGAGATATTTTCTAACAATGGGCAAATACGCATTATTGAGAAAGGAATAAAAAAACCAGTTAATATAAGTGAATATAGTGAATTGAAAAAGTCAACAGAAAATTTAGATTCAAAAATTAGAAGATTAAAGGAAGAGATTCACAAATTAACGCTTGAGCAAAATTCTCTAAATGCTCAAATAAAAATTATATTACGAGAAAGAGAGAGAACAGAAAAGGAAATCAATTTATTGGAATCTACAATATCTAAAAAACAATTCAATTCACAGACAACTCATCCTAATTCAGAAAAGATTTTTCATAGTTTAAGAGAAAATTTACAGCTAATTTTTGAACTTAACAAACTTAACGAAAAGATCCAAATAAATAGAGATAGAATATCTAAAATAAATAAAGAATTAGAGATTCTGGAAAATGAAAATGAAGAAATAAATAAAGAATTAGATGCTATTAACAGAGCAATTACAGAAAAAAGAGAATTTAAAGAGTCGTCTGTAAATCGTAAAAAAATTCTTGAAAAAGAAATTAACAATCTAAAGGAACAACAATTTAAATATCAAAAAACAAATTTTATAGCAGAGTCAAATGAGCTAGCTCAAAAGGAATCTGAGCTTCTAAAAAAAATCTTTGAGATCAACAACAAAATGGGATTATTAGAATCAAAATTATCTGAACTCGTTAATAACAATGTATTTTTAAAAGATAACTTTGATACAAACAAAGAAATAGCAGGAGATAAAAGTTTTAAAAATTATTCTACTAATGAACTTCAAAATACTTTCACCACCCTTTTAAAACAAAGGGATGAATTGGGACCAATAAATTTCAAAGTTAAAGAAAATTACGAAAAATTAAAAGAAGAAATTCTTGAACAAGATTTGAAGCTAAAAAGTATAAAGGAAATCCTAAAGGAATCTAAACTAGCCCTTAAGTCTTTGGATAATCATGTGAATAATGAACTTACTAACTTTGTAAGAAAAATTAACGAAAAATTAGAATCATACTTTAAAAAAATTTTTGGATCAGATGCTTCATTAGTATCAACTAAAGATCCCATAACGAATGGTGTTTTATTTGAAATTAAATTGCCAGGAAGAAAGTTCTTAAATATGAATACCTTATCAGGTGGAGAAAGAGCTATGATTTCAATTTTGCTGTACGTTTCATTAATGGAAAACAATCAGACTCCTTTTTGTTATTTTGATGAGGTGGATGCTTCATTAGACGAGGCAAATTTGGAAAGATTCGTAAATTTGTTAAATATTTTAAAAAATAAAAAACAGTTAATTGTAGTTACTCATCAACGTATTACAATGGAAGCAGCAGATTATTTAATTGGAATTTCAAAAAATATGGAGGGAGAAATAAGCTGTATTACAACGAAGAGATAGAAAAAATTTTTCAAGTACAAATTAGCTATATTAATATTATCTTAGATGATTTTTTTAATAATTTAAAAGGAATTCCTTTACAAACAAAGGAATTGATTACTTATAGCGTTTTAAATGGAGGAAAAAGGATTAGACCCTTATTTTTAATAAATGTTATTTCAGAATATAATTACAACAAAATAATAGGCCTCAAAGAAGCTATAATAGCCTTGGAATTGATGCATTGTGCTTCACTTATTCATGATGATCTTCCTGCTATAGACAATGACGATTTTAGGAGAGGCAAATTAACTTTACATAAAAAGTATGGAGAGGGTCTTGCCATATTAGCTGGAGATGCGCTTCAAATAATGCCTTTTAATATATTATCTAGTATAGAAGATATAAATATAGCTATAGATTTAATTAAAATCTTATCCAGTAAAGCCGGAATCGAAGGTATGATCGGCGGACAAATTTTAGATATATCAAATATAGAAAATTTTAATCAAATCTATAACATAATGATACTTAAAACATCATCTTTGTTTGAAGCAAGTCTTATGATGGGCGGTATTATAGCAAAATTAGAAGATAAACAAATAAAAAATCTGGAAGAAATAGGAAGAAATATAGGTTTACTTTTTCAAATATTAGATGATGAAAAAGACAAGAAAAAAGACGAAAAATCAAACATATTTAGATATGCTAGCAATGATACTATAGAAAATTTAAAAATACAGCTTATTAATTCTATAATATTAAATATGAAAAACAACTTTGACAGCAGATTTTATGCAAGGTACAGATGGTTATTAGTAAATAAATTCGGCTTTAATGGTGATCTGTTTGAATGAATTTTTAGCAAACAAATTAATATGGATTCCATTCACTGCAAGCTTAATTGCTCAGGTTTTAAAAATGTTTTATTATTGGAGGAAAAATCACAAAATAAATTTAAGACATCTTACCGAAGCAGGAGGTATGCCATCTTCACACAGCGCACTTGTTAGTTCTTTAGCTACTGTAATTGGTATTAAAGAGGGCTTAGACAGTTCATTGTTTGCAGTTACTATAATTTTTGCTTTTATTGTAATGTACGATGCTGCTGGTGTAAGGCAGGCTGCTGGCAAACAGGCTAAAGTTCTAAATAAGATAATAAACGAATTAAGTCACAAATATTACTTTAGAGAGGAACATCTAAGAGAACTCATTGGGCATACTCCTGTAGAAGTAATTGCTGGTTGTTTTTTAGGAATACTTGTTAGTTTAATTTTAATGAAGTATTAGGCAATATCTTTTTAATTGTAGAAAGGAGATACCTTTTGAGATGGAAATTTTAAATAAATTAAAAGATCCGAAGGACGTTTCAAAATTAAATATAGATGAAAAATTAAAACTAGCCAAGGAAATCAGAGAAACAATCATCAAAGTTGTTAGCAAAAATGGCGGTCATTTGTCATCAAATCTTGGAGTAGTTGAACTAACAATTGCCCTTATCTCAAAGTTAGATTTGCTAAAAGATTTTGTTATCTTTGATGTTGGACATCAGATATACCCGTATAAATTATTAACAAATAGGTTTGAAAGGTTTGAAACATTAAGACAATACAATGGAATAAGTGGTTTCCCAAAAAGAGAAGAAAGTCCATATGATTTCTTCGGAACAGGACATGCTGGAACTTCAATATCTGCAGCACTAGGAGCTTGTATTGGTAGAAAAATTTTAAAAAAAGGTGGTAAAGTAGTTGCTGTAATTGGGGATGGCGCTATGACTTGTGGAATGGCCCTCGAAGCATTTAATTACTTAGGGCACACAAAATCAGATCTAACAATAATATTAAATCATAACGAGATGTCAATATCGCCAAACGTAGGTGCTTTATCAAAAACATTATTAGAACTCCGAACACATCCTTTTTACAAAAATTTTAAATCTACAATTGAAGCCCTAAGTAATAGATTGCCAAATGGAAAAACATTTTTAGATTTTGCCTTAAGATTTAGAGATGCCTTAAAAGAAGTTCTAATTGGAAAATGTTTTTTTGAAGAATTAGGCATAAATTATTATGGACCAATTGATGGTCACAACCTTAAACTTTTAGAATATACTATTGAAAGAACCCTTAATTATCCTGGACCAAAAGTTTTACATGTGGTTACTAAAAAGGGTTACGGATACAAAATATCTGAAGAAAACCCAACTTTTTACCACAGCGCCCCTAAATTTGAAATTTCAACCGGAAAACCAATTAATAAGGAAATATCCTTTACAAAGATTTTTTCAGAAGAGATTGTAAAAATTGCAAAAACAGATAAAAGAGTTGTCGCAATAACAGCCGCAATGCCTGATGGAACAGGACTGGCAAATTTTGCAAATGAGTTTCCTGAAAGGTTTTTTGATGTAGGAATAGCTGAACAGCTTGCAGTTACATTTGCAGCTGGTCTAGCTACACAAGGCCTAAAACCAATTGTTGCAATTTACTCTACATTTTTGCAAAGAGCATATGATCAAGTAATTCACGATGTAGCCCTTCAAAATTTACCAGTAACATTTGTCCTAGACAGATCTGGGTTATGCGGACCTGATGGGCCTACTCATCATGGAGCATTTGATATATCCTTTTTGTTACCAATTCCAAATTTACATATATATGTTCCATCTGATGAGATTGATCTTAAAAATATGTTGAAATATTGCATCAATCTAAATAAACCAGCAGTAATTAGATACCCAAAAGGGAAAATTATTGGAAAAAGAATAGATGCACCTTTAGATTTTGAAAAACCTGAGCTGCTTAATAAAGGGACTAAAGTTGCTATTTTATCTATAGGACCTATATCATGGAGATGCTTAAATATACTTGAAAAAAACAATCTAACAAAAGAAATAAGCGTATTCGCGTTTAAGCAAATAAAACCATGGACAGGTAAAACTACAGAAATATTTAAAGAAATTCTTGAATCTCATCAAAGAATTATCACTATTGAAGAAAATTCAACTATTGGTGGTTTTGGCTCTTATTGCCTCTTAATGGCATCAAAACTAGGACTAACAAACAAATTCATTAGTATTTTAGGTTTTCCTGATTACTTTATGCCTCACGGAGATAATGAATCAATACTTAGAGAAATAAAACTTGATGATGAAAACATTTTGAAAATTATTAAGAATTCTCTAAATTTCCAGGGATCAAACATGGAATTTGAGAATATAGTTAACAAACTCTAATGTAAGGTGCTAAAAATTGTCTGGATATAACTTTTTAATTAAAATAAATCCAAAAAAACAATACAACCTTGATTTTCTTTACCAATTAAACAAAAAATATACCTTCTTTTCTATTGACGAAGAAACAAAATTAATTACAGGTTTCCCAATTAAAGAAGATGCTGATGCAATAATAACTCTCGGTGGTGATGGTACATTACTTAAATTAATTCATGATATTGATCTTGAAAAACACATCCCTATTTACGCACTAGACCTTGGAAGACTTAGTTTTTTGTCCACCGGTTCTATAGATGAATTAGAAAATTTTCTCGCAAAATTCCCATACGTGTACTCGGAAAAGGTTAATCTATTCGAGGTTATGACCTTAGATAAAGTCAAATATGCATTAAACGAGATAATTTTTTCACGATCCGATCCTTTAATGATTCCATGGTTAATTAAAATTGACGACACATCATTTAAGGTCTTTTCAGATGGAATTATAATTTCAACTTCAATTGGTTCTACTGCCTATTCCTATTCAGCGGGAGGACCTATAGTTGAACACTTTTTCGATTGCATGATCATTACTCCAATTTCAGCAAGAGATCCTAGATGTAAACCCATAGTTTTAAAAAAGAGACCAATCAAGATAGAATTTGATCCAAAGTACACATCTCTTTATTATAGCGTAGACGGACAACCTATATCTTTTTTAAACGGAATTGAAAATTCAATAATTACACCATCTTCAAAATACATTACATTTCTATTTGGAAAAAAACCATCATTTTTCAAAAAACTTAGAGAGAAGTTAAATTGGGGAACATAAAAGTTTACTTTTCTTTTGAGGACAAAATTTATGAAAAATGAGGTATTAAATCTAAACTTTACTTCAGGCATGATTAAAAAGTTAACAATTAGTAATGCTATAATTATAGACAACGTTACAATCAACTTTAGCCCAAAAATAAATGCACTAACAGGTGAAACAGGTGCTGGAAAATCTTTAATAACAGGTGCTATAGCCTCATTTTTAGGAGAAAAAATTGCATTCATCCCCAAAAATCCAAATAATCCTTCAATAATAAACTTAGAAGTTGTTGGTTTCTATAAAAACGAATCAAATGAATTAGAACAAAAAGATATAAGAATAACAAAGGTAACAAATCAAAACGGTAAAGCTATTTTTTATATAAACGATAAACCGTCAAATCTAAAAACAGTTAAGTGTATTCTTGAATTTATTGAATTAACTGGCCAACATTCAAATCAATCAATTCTTAAAAAATCTTACCAAAATGAAATTTTTGATTCTTTTTCAAAAACTATACCAATACTAAAAAGGTACCAAAAGTCATTTGATAATTATAAATTTATTTCAGAAAAGTTATCTAAAATAAACTCAAATTTAAGTGAATTGAATAATAGAAAGGAAGTTTTACTAGACTTACTAAAAATAATAGAAAATGAAAACTTTTACCCAGGTGAAATTTCTAAATTATTGCAAGAAAGAGATGAGCTCAAACAATATGAACTTGTAAACGAAGGACTAAAAAAGATTTTCGAAATCATTTCATATCCATCAAGCTTTTCTGATTGCATATCTTCTATATCTATAGAGATAAAAAAATTATCAAGATATGAGAAAATTGACAATTTATATAACTCATTTATGAACTTAAAATATTCTTACGAAAATTTTTGCGAACAGGTAGAGAAAGAAATTCAAATAATGCCGGATTTTACCAATAAACTTACACATATCCAAGACAGACTGTTATCCGCAGAAAAAATTAGAAGAATTTTAAAACTTAAAGATATATCAGAGATAGAATCAGCAAAAAATAATATAGAATTAGATATAAATAAAATTTTAGATTTAGAAAAAGAGAAAGAATTACTTGAAAAAGAATTAGAAGATCTTAAAAAGGAAATTTTACAACTGTCAGAAGAACTTAGTGAAAAAAGAGCTAAAAACATAGAAATTTTCTCTCAAATGGTAGAAAATCAATTAAAAGAACTTGATATCCCGAACGTTAGGTTTAGAGTAATTTTCAATGAACCGTCCAGTGAAGTTGTAATAAACAATAAAGTACTTTCCAGATATGGTGCAGAAGAAGTAGAATTTTATTTTAGCGCAAACCCAGATACCCCTCTTGAAACACTTAATAAGGTAGCCTCAGGTGGTGAACTTTCAAGAATTATGATAGCCTTAGAATTGCTAAATAATGAAGAAGATAAAAATTTTAAAACGTTTGTATTTGATGAGATAGACGCTGGTATTGGAGGATTTGCTGCTGTAAAATTAAGAGAAAAGTTGCTAGAATTATCAAACTTCAATCAGATATTCATAATCACACATCAAGCAAACGTCGCAGCTTGTGCAGATTTACATTTTAAAATTAATAAGGAACAAATAAATAATACAACGCAAGTTACTGTTAAAGAACTTCATGAAAACGAAAGACTTGAAGAGCTTTCACGAATGTTATCGGGTAATATAAGCGAATATGGGTTAAAACACGCAAAGGAGCTTTTAAAATGAATGAACAATTGCCATATCCCTTTATTTTTAAGTCTCCATCATTAATACAAGATGAAAGATTATTGAATTTAGGTATAAAGCATGGTTTTTCAACAAGGCTAAATGGAGTAAGTAAAGAACCATACAACAGTTTAAACCTATCATTTGAAACAGAAGATATTCCTGAAAATGTTCATGAAAACCGTAAAATACTTAGTTCACAAGCACAAGTCTCAACAGAGTGGTGTGAAGCAGAACAAATACATTCCTTTAACGTCTCACAAGTTTCACAAACTGGCATTATAAAGAAAGCGGATGGACTAATTACGTCAAAAAACGACTTGCCTTTATTCATAAAAACTGCCGACTGCTACCCTGTTCTCATATCAGAAAAAAGGAAAAGTTTCATTGCAATACTTCATATTGGATGGAGAGGGCTTTATAAAGGTATAATAGAATCATTTTTCGATATAATAAAATTTGGAAGAATAAAGCCGCAAAATCTTATCGTCTCAGTAGGTCCAGGTATTTCATGGAAACACCTTGAAGTCGAAAAGGATATAGCAGAATCATTTGAAGCTCACGAGGATCTTTCTTTTCATGTAAAAAGGTATCAAGAAAAGTATTTTATAGATATAGCTGGCGGGATAGAACACATATTTAGAAAATACGATGTCTTTGACATTTCTGCATTAAAACTCTGTACTTATGAAAGGGAGGATCTTTTCTTTTCATATCGCCGGGATAAAACTACAGGAAGACAGGGGGCAATAATTTCTTTTTAAAAATTAATCTTCATAAACTCTAAGTGTCAGAGCTATATTCTTTACACTATCAACTAGTTTTAAATCTTCAATTGCCATGTAGAAATCTTGTTCATTGCACTGGTGTACAATAAATACTAGTTCCGCTAATCCTTTTTCGCTAGTTTTTTGAACCATACTCTTTATGCTTACATTGTGATCTGCTAATACCTTGGCAATCTTTGCAAGAACTCCTGGACTATCATCAACAATAGCCCTTAAGTAAAATCTAGAAAATAATTCATCCTGTTTTAATATTTTAGCTTTAGATTTGATATTCCCTGAAAGCCTATGGGTATGTGAATTTATTATATGCCAACTAATGTCCATAATATCACTCGCAACAGCAGAAGCTGTAGGATTGCCTCCAGCCCCCTGACCGTAAAACATTACTGAACCCACAAAATCTCCCTTTACTAGTATTGAATTCATATTATCGTTTACCGAAGCGAGGGGATGTGAAAAAGGAAGAAGCATTGGATAAACTCTTATATCATATTTATCGTTTTTATCGTCCTTAACACAAGATCTCGCAATTAGTTTGATCTTATAACCAAGTTCTCTAGCATATAATACGTCTTTAAGGCTAATTTTCTGAATACCTTCAGATGTAAGTTCATTTATATCAACCAACTTACCAAAAGATACCGATGATAATATAGCAATTTTATAAAGTGCATCCATGCCAGACAAATCAGATTCTGGATTCGTTTCAGCATATCCTTTTTGTTGAGCTTCTTTTAAAGCGCTTTCAAACTCAAAGCCCTCGTCTAATTTTGTCAATATGTAATTGGTAGTACCATTTAAAATGCCTACAATTTCTTTTATTCTGTTAGCTGCCAAGCAAACTTTTAAAGGTCTAACAATTGGAATACCTCCACCTACTGCTGCTTCAAAATATATAGGAACTCTTTTTCTATCTGCAAGAGTAAATATTTTATCCGGGTGTTTTGCTAAAACTTCTTTGTTTGCTGTAACAACAGGAATATTACTTTCAAGTGACTTAACAATATATTCAAGCGCAGGGTGAACAGATCCAATTAGTTCAACTATTATATCCGGCTTTAGCGCTAGTATTTCCTCAAATGAAGAGGCTAGATATATACCTTTATTTAAATGTTTTGACCTATCTTTAACAAGAGCACCTACTAAATCAAGGTTTTCTCCAATTTTTTGATAAATTATATCTTGATTTTCTCTAATAATATTTAAAACACTTGTTCCAACATTTCCTAATCCTAAAATAGCAACTTTAATCATAAAGAAACCTCCTTCTTCTTATAAATCTTCTAATTTTGGTTTCATTGCAATTGGGTATCTTCTACCATAACCAAAAGCCTTTCCTGTAATTTTCAAAGTTGGTGGTGCTTGTCTCCTTTTATATTCATTTTTAACTACCATTGAAATTACTTCAAGTACTGTTTTTTGATCAAATCCACAAGAAATAATTTCATGTACTGATTTAGAATCTTCAATAAACAATTTTAAAATTTTATCTAAAATTTCATAAGGAGGTAATTTTTCTTCATCATATTGACCAGGCCTTAATTCGGCAGAAGGTTTTTTAATGAAAACTCTCTCAGGAATAACACTTCTTTTGGAATTTAACCATCTAGAAATTTTATAAACATCTTCTTTATAAACATCTGATATTACAGCTAATCCCCCTGCAAGATCACCATATAGTGTAGTATATCCAACTGCCATCTCTGATTTATTACCAGTGCTTAATAAAAGTTTTCCAAATTTATTTGAAATTGCCATTAACAGATTTCCTCTTATTCTTGCTTGTAGATTTTCTTCAGTTACATCCTTTTTACGTCCCTTAAAAATATCACTTAGCGATTCATCATATAACTTCATTAATGAATCAATTGGAATTATAAATGACTTTATATTCAAATTCTTTGAAAGTTCTAATGCATCTTCCATACTTTCTTTTGAATTATACGGCGAATTCATTATTAAACCTATTACGTTATCATTACCGAAAGCATCACAAGCTATACAAGCAGTTAATGACGAATCTATACCTCCACTGAGACCCAACACAGCCCCATCAAAGTTTGTCTTTCTGCCATACTCCCTTAATCCAAATACTAAAGCTTTATACATCAATTCGGTTGTGTCAAAATTTTCATTTATAACTAAATTCTCAAAATTAAGTTTATCAGTATCAATACAACAAGTACTTTCTTCAAAAAAGGGAGCTAAATACTTTATTTTACCTGACTTAGACATAAAAAAACTTGCTCCATCGAAAATTAATTCATCATTTGCACCAACACAATTAACATAAAGCAAATCAAATCCAAATATCTTAGTAATATTTGAGAAAATTTCCTTTCTTTGATTGAATTTCATATAATGATATGGTGACGCTGATATATTAATTACTAAATCTATCTTTTGTTTTCCTTCGCTTTTTCTTAATGATTCTTTGATAGGATTTTTACCATACAGATTACCTTCTTTTCCTAAACCCCACAAATCTTCACAAATAGTTATAAGAATATTTTTATTCGAGATATTAATAAAAAGTGGCCTTTCTCCTGGTTCAAAATATCTCGTCTCATCAAAAACATCGTAATAGGGCAAAAGAATTTTTTTTGCACAACCAATAACTTTTTTATCTTTTGCTAAAAGACCTACATTATGAATTTTTCTGCCCTTCTTATTGTTCTTTTGGATTGTTCCAAAAAGAATTGGAATATCCTGGGTTAAATTAACAACAAGCTCATTATATTCAAACGCTCTTTTACAAAAATTCTCCCTTTCAAGCAGATCTTTAGGCGGATAGCCAGTAGTTATCATTTCTGGTAAAACAACCAAATCAGCGCCAAATTCCTTTCCCTTATTATAAACATCCTTTATCAGCTTAAAGTTATATTCAAAATCCGCAATTGTAGGATTGACCTGCCCGATAACTATTTTCACCGCATTCCTCCATATATTAAAACTTACTTAATTTAAATCATTTTTACTCAAATATTCAGTTATACTTAACTAGTGATGTCACTAGAATATCATTACTTATTTTTCTTGTTTTTAATGAATCCAAAACAACAACATTTTGATCAATTTCAAATCCAGCACCTGAAAATGGTGTAGGTGAATTCTTTCCACCCAATATTTTAGGAACAATAAAGAAATTTAACTCGTCAATCAATTTATTTTTTAGCATATGACAAGCAAGAGACCCCCCACCTTCCAATAAAACCTTTATAAATCCTTTTTTAAAAAGTTCTTTCATAAGATCTATATAAAAGTTTTCTTCATTTAATTCGAGTATTTCCACACCTTGTTTCTCAATCTGGTCAGTAACCTTATTTCTCACATTTCTTTGAATTACAAGTATCGTATTACCCTCATTAGGAGTATTAAAAACCATTAAATCTTTTGGCAAAGCAGCCTTTGGATCAATAATGACCCTAGTAATCTTCTTTTGTACGTCCTTAAGTCTTATATTTAAGAGGGGATCATCAAAAATTGCTGTTCTATAACCAACTATAATTGCATCACATTCGGCACGTAGTTCATGAACATATCTTCTCGATTTAGTAGAAGATAGATATTTACTCTTAAAATTATGATCTGCAGTCTTGCCATCTAAAGTCATTGCACATTTGTATATCATCCACGGCAAAGATTTATTCATCGCCTTAAAAAAATGTCTATTAATAAATTTAGCTTCTTTTTCCAAAATACCAGTGTAAACTTCTATTCCTGCATATTTTAATATTTCAACAGATTTCCCATTCATTTTAGGATTTGGATCAAGTGTAGCTATAAAAACTCTTTTTATTCCAGAAGATATTATTTTTGAAGTGCAAGAAGGGGTTTTACCATAATGCAGACACGGTTCTAAAGACACGTACAAATCAGCACCGCTAAAATCTATATCTTTTGGTTTTAAAGCGATTGCTTCAGCATGCGCTTCCCCAAAAGCTTTATGATAGCCTTGAGAAATAATTTTATTATTTTTCACAACAACACAGCCAACCATTGGATTAGGAGAAGTAAAAAATTTTCCCTTCAAAGCAAGATCTAAAGCTTTTTTCATAAAAAATTCATGTAAACTCATCTCGTCATTAACATCCCTACTTAACATAGCCGCACCTTGTACCCCCTTCTTTTCCTATGAATAAAACTATTCTACACATTATAATTGGTGCTATTATTATCAAATTCATTTAAATTTAAAAGGGCCAGTTGACCACATGCACCATTAATATCTTCGCCCTTTGAAAATCTTATAGTTGTTTTTATACCCATGTTATTTAGTTTATTCTCAAAAAATTTCAACTTTTGCATATCAGATCTTATTTTAATGTCAGAAAGTGATTGGTTATATTTTATAAGATTAACGTGAGAATGCAAACCTCTTAAAAGCTTCGCTAATCTAACAATATCTTCTTCTTTATCATTTATAGAATCCATCAAAATATATTGATAAGTTACACGCCTTTTAGAAGCTAAGGCATATTCTTCTGCAGCTTTAATAAGTTCATTTATTCCATAAGTTTTATTTACAGGTATAATCTTAGATCTTAATTCGTCAGTAGTTGCGTGCAAAGATATAGACAATTTTATTGGGAGTTTTATATCCTTTAACCTTTTAATACCATCTATAAAGCCACTTGTTGAAATTACTATCCTTCTAGGACTAATTGATTTACCATTTTTATCAGATAAAATTTTTATAGCCTTTACTACGTTATCAAAATTTAACATTGGTTCTCCCATACCCATAAAAACTATGTTGTCAATTTTTCCTGTTTTGGCTTTTATAAAATTTTCAACAGTTAAAACTTGAAGAACAATTTCAGAGGCTTTTAGGTTTCTTCTAAATCCTAATTTTCCAGTAGAACACATCATACATCCCACAGGGCATCCTATTTGAGAAGATACACAAACTGTATTTCTATTTGGATGCTTAATATAAACCGTTTCAACGAATTCGTCTTTTTCCAAACGAAATAAAAATTTAATGCTGTTATCATTTGATTTGGCCAAACTTTGAATTTTTAAGAGAGATAAATCGAAATTTGCGTCTAAATTATTCCTTAAATCAAAACTTAGATTCGACATAAATTTAAAATCATAAACACCGTTTTTATAAACCCATGAAAAAACTTGTTTTGCTCTATATTTTGGTAAATTCAAATCTATAAAATATTTTTCAAGTTCCTCTATAGTTAGATCGAAAAAAGATCTTTTAGTCATAAATTTTCTCCAGACAGCAAATAAAAAAAGGCTCTAGAGAAAGGGTGCTTAACTCGACATCTATTACTCCATTCTTAACAAACAAATCTTGCTTGAGATATTTAGAAGACAAAAGCCCCTCAAACAATCTGAAATTTTTGTTTTTTTGTAAGAACTTTTCCACCTGGATTTTCCCTTCTATTGCAGTGAATGTGCAAACTGAATAAACAATTCTACCCTTAACTTTTACAAAATTTTTATAAAAATCTAAAATGGCCTCTTGCTTTTTAGATAATAATTCTATATCATTTTCCTTCAAGTGAAAAATTATATCTGGTTTGCTGCGAATCTTAGAAAGTCCGCTGCATGGCGCATCTATAAGAATTTTATCTGAAATATCAAAAGAAAGGTTATCATTAAATAAAGTAGGTGTTATTAAACTTAGATTATATTTTTCACATGTTTTTTTTAGTGCACTAATTCTATTTTCTGAAATATCAACAGAAATAACTTTCTCAATTTTTTTCAAATCAGAATTATAGTTCTTTAAAATATATTCTAAAAAAACACTTTTGCCACCAGGTGAAGCACCAACTTCTATAATCTTTTCCCCTGGTCTTGGGTCTAACAACAATACTGATAACATCGAACTCTCAGAAATAATAAGGTAACTATCACCAGGTAAGTTTTTTAATATCTCAGAAAGGGAATCTGTATAATAATAATTTTTAAAAATTTTGCCTGGATATAGCTTGCTTGAAAGTGAATTTATAGCGCTTAAAACCTCTTTTTTATCTGACAAAACAAAAAACCCAGTTAATGGAGATGATAAAAAGTTTTTCATAATATTCATACTTAATTGTGATTCAACAATATGCCTAAGTATAAAGTTGGGAAGACTAACTTCTTCTTTAATCAAATCTACTTCATTCTCTAATTTAGTCAATAATTTAAAGAACCTTTTTCTATTAAAGTCTTTTTGTTTAATTGAACCATATTGACTAAATACAATATGTCTTTCTTTTTTAAGAATTTTAAGCTCAACAAATGCCATCAAAAGTGCAACTATTTCGCTTTGTGACAATTTTTCTTTTGAAAGTCTTTCAAATAATTTGTAGCCGCTTTTCAAAACAGAATTTACAATTAACTTAAAAAAGGCTCTATCCCTTTCTACCAAATTAACATTTCTTGTCACAAGATGTAAATATGCACCTTCATAAATTATTCTTTTTAATATCTTAAAAGCATAAAATCTTGAATCAGTAATCTTCAAATTCCTACAAAAAATCTCCAATTTTTAATCTCAAACCATTTAACAACTCTTTTCCCTTTATTCTTCTTCTGCCCGCAAATTGAACTTCCTCTAGTAAAACAACCCCCTCCTTTGTAGCAACTTTTAAAGAATCTTTCTCAATACCGACAATTTTGGATGGCTCTCCTAAACCATCAGTGGCAAATGCTTTATAAACTAAAAGCTCGCCGTAATTCGTTTTCACCCTAGCAATAGGATCTGGGTTCGCTGCTAAAACCTTCCGTTCAATATTGATTGCCTTTTCATTAAAAGTGAAAATTACTTCTTCAAGTTTCAATAATTCAGCATATGTAGCTTCTAAGTTATTTTGAGAATTCTTTTTAAAGCAACCGTTCTCAATGGAGTCTAAAACCTTAATAAGTAAATGAGAACCTTCTTTTGATAAAAAATTTAATAACTCTCCCGAACTTTTTTTTTCAGAAATTTTAAATGAAACTTGATCGTATATATCACCTGCATCAAGTTCTTTAACTATTTCATGTATAGTCACCCCAAAAATATCTTCACCATTTAGAATTGTTCTTGGAACAGGAGCGATACCTCTATATTTTGGTAATAAAGATGGATGAAGATTTACCATTTTATATTTAAATAAATCTATAACTCTAGTAGGAATTATTTCTCCAAAAAATGCTACAACTCCAATTTCAGGTTTTAATTTATTAAAAAAATCATAAAATTCCAGATCCTTAGTGCTTCCAGTATAAAGTGGAATATTGTTTTCTCTTGCGAATATCTCTACCGGTGATGGTTTAAGAATTTTTTTTCTTCCTACTAAAGATGGCTTTTTAGTAACAATTCCCTTAACTTTATGTCTGGATTTTATTAAGCTTTCAAGAACATTTACAGAATAAGAAGGCGTACCAAAAAAAATTAAATTCAAGCGCATTCCTCCAAAAATTTCTATTGTAACTATTTTTCAAGCTTCTCTTTTTGCTTTTTTGCCCTCTCCTCAGCAGTTTCAAGATATTGAGCTTTATCAATAAAAAGATCTCCATTTAAATGGTCAAATTCATGTTGAATTACTCTAGCTTCGTAACCCTCTTTATTCAAAATTATTGTTTCTCCGTATATATCTTGAGCTTGAACAATTATTTTAAAAGCCCTCTCTACAGGACCAAATACTCCGGGTATGGACAAACAACCCTCAACATCTACTTCTGAACCAATTTTCTCTACTATTTCAGGATTTACAACAACTTGTAATACATCGTTTATTTTATAAATAAATATTCTGCTCAATTCTCCAACTTGAGGCGCAGCAAGTCCTACACCATTATTTGAAGTCATTATATCTTCCATTTCTTCAACCAAATCCTCAAGATATTTACCAAAATGGAGTACAGGCAGGCTTCTCTTTCTAAGAAGTGAATTAGGGTGTGTAATTATATTTCTTTTATATATCAACTAAATACTTCTCCTTTCAAATACTATATTTTAATTTTAACATGTCTGGAAAAGATATATAAAATATACTATTTATCCTAAATCATCTGGATATGGATTTAAAATAGTTTGTTCTAAGATATATTTGTCTTCGAATCTATAAGACCAAATTTTTAAGATTTCAATTAGAGTTTTTAAATCTACAATATTATTAAAATATTTTTCAGTTAAGGATATAAAATAATTTCTTTCATTTGGATTTAATTTTTCTGAGAAATAACCAAAAATATGCTGTAATACATTTATATACTTACCTTTACTAGTTCTACTAGCTAATGAACTTACAAAGAGATCAAAATAAGTTTTTTTAACCTCTTCAAAATCGCTATCCTTTTGATATTTAGCGATTAAGGATCCCATTGATTTTAATTTTTGCTGGTTAAAAGCCATTAATAAATATTTATTCTTTCTATGAAATTCCATTAAACCTTTAATATTCTTAATTTTAAGCATTGACTCCCTAAGATTTGCAATAGAGAATATCCTTATTAAATAATTTTGTTTAATATTTACGTTTTTCAGTCGACCCTCATCTTCTGTCGGAAAATTAGGGAATTTTTTTATAACTTCTGCTGCAAACATTCCCCTGCCTTTAGAATGATAGACTTTTGCCTCTTTATCTTTGTATACCAGTGCATTGCCTATTGCGCAGGAGGGAGATTTTCCCTTAAGCAAAAATCCATCGAAATCGTTTAACGAATTTAAAAACTTAACTGAGAAAGAGCGCATTTCATCAGTTAAATCCCTATCTTTAGATGCTTGGTACAATCTAAAGTCATCTTCTAACTTATATAATATAATTCTGTCCCTAGGAACACCAAGTTTTATTGACACTTCAGGACATATAGGAATAAACTCACAATAATTCTTAAGCTTTATAACAAAATCATCCTTAACAAATAGCCCATTATAGCGAACTGGCTGCATATCTAAACAGGCACTAACTACAATTTTTGGCTTTGAAATATTCACAGTCTACATACCTCTAATTCATAATTTTTAATATAATTAAAATTATATTTTACTAATTTTTAGCTCCCCATATTGCAAAAACAGGATCTGAAAATTCTTTTTTAAAAAAGTATTTATCACCCTCAGGACGAGGATATCCTCTTATAGACAAAGTATGAATATTGCTAAAGCCAGACTGAATAAAATATTCCAAAACCATGCCAACTCTTTCAAATTCGTGCAAATCCTGCCATATTTTAATAGCCTTTGGAGCAAACCATCTGTTTGAAATACTAACAATAAAAATCCCACCTGGTCTTAATATCCTAAGAATCTCATTAAATATTTTGAAAGGATTGATTAAATATTCAATTGAAACAGTACATATAGCATAATCAAAAGAGCTATCACTATATGGCAGTATAGGATTAGAATTTAGGTCTTGCAATACCCAATCATCTAAAGCCTTATTTTTAGACAGTTCCTCTTCATTTAATCCAAGCCCACTAACCCTATTAAATTTAACATCATCAGGTAGGTGTGAATCCCAACTACACATTAAATCTAAAATATCAGTATTTGGTCTTAGTATTGACTTATAAATTGAAGTAATATGCTCGATAGCCGTAAGGTCTATATGATTTACAAACCTTGGAGATGAATAAAAAATTGAATCGTCATTTTCATCAGCCCTTTCAAACGAGTCGCCAGAGAAGAAATCGGTTGGAGTATTGTTCCACCTTGCTTGTATTCCAGCATCAAAGGCAACTTTGTCAATCCAATCAATACACTGACCACCAATTTCAGGATTCTTCGGCCTCAAATCAATAATCTTTGATCTTGCAACAAAATCATAGTTTGAAAACGGGTGATTAAAGTCAACTAAAATTTTGCCATTCTCTATTCCTACTACTCTAAAAGGTTCAAAATTATCTTTAAATATACTTGAAATTCCTTCTATAATTCCTTTTGGATAAAATCTGCCAATTTTTGGTTCAATTATTCTATCTTTTATAAAATTTTTATTGAATTGAGAATAATTTATAAAAAAAGTCTTTTTTGGATCATATTTTTCAATATAATCTCCCTTTAAATATTTTCCTTCAATAACAGAACCAATATTAGAATTTATTAATTTTTCATAAAAATCTTTAGGAAAAATGTCTCTCCAAAGATTCAATTTAGAAATAAAATATCTATCTTCATGTAAAATATTGTACGCTTCCCATTTAAGAGAAAGCTCAATAACAGCATTGTATGAAGAAATATCTATCATAGCAACCTCTATAGAAGTATTAAGTATTAAATTTGATTAACTAATAAATATTATAATATCTATTTTTAATTTTTTATATATTTATTTAAATCAAATTTTCTAACCAAAGATTTCTCTGACATCCACCTAACCTTACCAAAAATTTCTCTCTCTTTAAAAGCTCTATCGTGTAAACCAAAACACCAGAGTATGCCAGCATAACTATTTGGATCTCTGCCATCAATAGCATATTTGTTGTTTAGATAAGTCATATTTTTATAAGCTTCCTCAATAGTCTTTGACCACTCGATTATTTTTTTCCCCCAATACATTCTTATATAACTATGGATCTTGCCTCTATTTTTCAGTTCGCGCTGAGCCGCATTCCAAATTTCGTCATGAGTTTTGCCGTCTTCAAATTCTTCTAAAGAATAAACGTATTCTCTTTTATCCTCTTTATGATCATACAATGTCTTAATAGCCCAAGATGGCAATAAATTTTCTAAATTTGTCAAATCATTCGAGTAATAAGTAAAGTTATGAGCTAGTTCTCTCCTAATTACCAATTCTTCTTGAAACGAATAATAATTTTCAACATTTCCTTTCACTTTTTTTAACTCATTTAAGATCTCAATTGGGCTAATATTACCGAAGTGCAAATAAGGACTTAGATCACTCTCAACGTTCATATTTAGATGATTATTTCTTTTTGCATAATTTTCAAATTTTTCATTAATAAAATTATAAAGTTTTTTCTTAGCATCTTTATAACCACCTATATATGGCGCTGACGGAACAAATATTAAATTTTGTTTTTTTAATTCATTTTCTATTTTAGCTAAATTAATCTCAGTCTTTGAATTTAAAAACTTATTCTTATATCTGACCTCTTCAAAATCATTTAAATATTCTTCAAGATGTTTTAAAATTTTTGGCCTAATAGTATGTGCAGAATATTCTTTTTTTGGACTAGCTATACTTACTGGCAAAATTAAATTGGTATCAACTTGATAAACTGTAATCTTATTTTCATCATAAATAGCATTTTTAATATTTTTCAAAGTAGGTAGATAAGACTTGTCAGTAACCATTATCTTTGAATTATCAATATAGGGTCTCAAAACATCTT